>Ga0268359_12681_pt1 | contig 25669 bp, 30 predicted proteins | sample BioMet11_FD_194416 | JGI IMG/M metagenome (GOLD analysis project Ga0268359, IMG submission 194416) | Sewage microbial communities from Oakland, California, United States - Biofuel 11 (PacBio Assembly) | ecosystem: Engineered > Wastewater > Sewage > Unclassified | place: USA: California | collected...
ACTGTCAAGCAGTATCTGTTTGGCTTCGTCGCGGGTCATTCCCGACATTTCCTCGAGCTTTGCGACCTGTCTCTGATGAAGATCATCAAGGTCTTTGAGTTTATTGTTTATATTCTGTTCTTTTGATGTAATGCTTTGTTCTTTTCTTTCTATATTTTCAAGTTTTTTGTCTATCGATTCTTCTTTTTGCACTAACCTGTCTTCCGACTTGGTAAGTTCATTTCTGCGCTGATTGATTTCTTCCTCAGCTTCATTTTTAAACTGCAGAGCAGCTTCCTTAGCCTGCAGTTCGATTTCCTTTTTAATTGTTTCCGATTTATTTTCAGCATCCAGCACAAGGTTTCTGGCCTTCTGCTCAGCACTTCCAATGGCCTTTTCGCCAAGAGTCTTTCTTAAAATATATCCTATTAATATTCCAATCAACACCCCCACGATGACCAGTACGATCGTTAATACGTGTGGCATTAAATAACACCTCCTTCCGCCTCAATTATTTAATTGTCATGTATAATAACTTATAACTTGAATATAGTTGAAATCACATAGCGTATGGTCAATATGACTATTTTTTAGTTGATTAACTCATACCGTAATATTATAATGGTTTTATTGACCTTGTGTCAAGGCAATGGAAGGGAAAGAATGAAGTATTTTAAGAATCTGTTTAAAGGAGTGGACAAACCGCTTTATCTCATGCCGATAGTGCTGTTTATCATCAGCATGCTGATGATGCTCAGTACATCTTACGACAACGGTATCGTGATTTCCAAAACGGTCATAATACAAGGCGTAGCATATGTTCTGGGCCTTTTTGTAGTTATTTTTCTCTCTCGTATGGATTACGAAGTTTTCAGAGATATCAAGCTTCAGTTGTATATTGGTTCGATCATATTCCTGCTTCTGGTATATGTACCGGGACTGGGGCTCGAGCTTAACGGAGCGCGTTCATGGATCAATTTGAGAGTGACGACTTTTCAGCCGTCAGAGCTTGTGAAAATCACCTTCATCATTCTCATGGCTGATTATTTCCAGCGGCACAAATCTGATCTTTTCACCTTCGGAGGAGTATTCAAGTCGGCGCTTTACGGCGCTCCGTTTATCCTCATTATACTGAAGGATGACCTGGGTTCCGCTCTGGTATTCATGGTTATATGGGTAGTAATGGTGTTTTACGCCGGCATAGGCTACAAACTTTTCGCGGAACTGGCCGGCATCGTATGTCTCTGTATACCGGTTGCATACCGTTTCCTCGATACATACCAGCAGAACCGTATTACGGCATTCCTGCATCCTGACAATCTAACTCTGCAGGGCAATTATCAGGTATGGCAGTCAAAAGTCGCTATCGGATCCGGAGGCTTTTTCGGCAAGGGGCTGTTCCAGGGTACACAGAAAGCACTTGACTTTCTGCCTGTCAGCAATTCCGACTACATTTTTGCCGTTGTCTGTGAAGAAATGGGTTTCATAGGCGGAGCTGTGGTCATCGCTGCATATTCGTATTTCATTTTCGGTATGACGCGCGTTGCCGTACGCACAAAAGACGACTATGCCGCTCTTATAGTAATTGGCATCATTGCCATGTTCACGTTCCAGATATTCGAAAATATCGCCATGACTATGGGACTTATGCCTGCCACCGGAATAACACTTCCGTTCCTCAGCTACGGCGGTTCATCGATCGTCTGCTGTATGATCGCGCTGGGACTTGTTATCAACATTTCGCTTAAGACGAGAGACATCACTTTCTAAACGGAAAGCAATAATATAAACAGGTAATAAAAAACGGCTGAAGATCATATCTCAGCCGTTTTCTCCGTCTGCAAGTATCCGGTCAAGGATCTTGCTGAAATTCTTTTCTATATATGTCCCGACTTTCAGAACTATCGGAACACCTTTGTTTGTTGCAATGAATACATTGTTATCGTATTGTATTATACCGTTTATCTTGATGCGCAGCTCTCTTGAAATGTCTGAGAGAGAAGGCACAGCCCCCACTGCCATCAGTTCTGCATTGACCTTGTTCAGAACACAACAGCGTGTTGTAATTCCCATCTTCGTGAGCTCGCGGTCCACCGAATCAGCATCACGTATGGATGCATTCTCGGCTTCTGTGATTATTACTGCCTGATCTGCGCCGGCAGCCGCGAGTACCAGTTCATCCCCTATACCTGCCGCCGAATCTATTATCACGTAATCAAACATCTCTTTAAGCTTTTCAACCAGCACCACCATATGAAGCGGTGTAACATCGCGGTCGTCCTTTGAAGGAGCCGCAGCCATGAGGCAGAGATCCTTGAATCTTTTATCCCTGACAAGCGCCTGCTGTATCCTGCACACTCCTGAAAGGACATCCATTGTGTTATATACGACCCGGTTTTCAAGTCCCAGATACAAATCAAGATTCCTGAGTCCCATATCCGTATCGACAAGCACCACACGGTTTCCGCGCATCGCAAGAAGAGCACCTATGTTAGCTGCGAACATGCTCTTTCCTGTGCCGCCTTTTCCGGACGTGATTACTATCGATCTACCCATCACTAATTAACTCCACTTACTATTTTATACGACTTGTACTTTTTCTGCAAATCAAAATATGCAGCCATTACATGTTTCGCGATCGGAGCGGCGTTTGCAGCTGTTTTTCCCTGCGGGATCATTACACAGACTGCAATCTTCGGATTATCTGCCGGAGCCAGCGCCACTACCCATGCAAACGGATCATAATCGCTCTTGTACTGATCGAGATCATCTGAAGTCAGATGCTTCTTCGACAGATTGATCACTGCTCTTCTGACAGCCGTATCCTTTGTTGTATAAATATCAGGATACGTCTTCATTAGACGATTCATCTCTTTCTTGACCCTGCTCCACGACAGCGAACCGTCGAACGAACTCAGATGATTCTTTATATAAGTAACTTCTGATTTTGGATTTACCTTGCCTTCTCTCTGTGCAGTACCTGTCTTGCAGGCAACGCTGAAATCAAGCCCTTTGAACGTTTTTGAAACAGTACTTTCAGATCCGTTCCCGTCCATCTTCATGCCCTTGATCAGATATTGAATGCTCTTTTTAGATACGGCCACCTGTGTCGCTCCGGCTTTTTTTGTAAGTCCCTGATCTTCAACAGATTTTACAATACTGACTTTATTATGTTTTCCGTTATTGCCTATTGTTGCAACATAATTGCATATCTGCAGAGGCGTGTAAGCATTATCGCCCTGTCCTATTGCTATATTGAACGAATCTCCCGTAGTCCACTTAGCCTGTGAAGCATAGGTAAATACAACAAGACTCGCAACATCATCGCATTTGCTTCTCTTGACTCCGAGGCTCTTCAGCTTGTTGTTTACCAGATCGTCATACTTCGGCTTCTGCGTAATCAGATTGACTATCGTCGAGATATTATTATCCAGCGCAGTCTTGTTGGAATATATCTTTTCTGTAAAGTAATTCTCCGCTCCAGCATACAGCGTGTTTGAGAGCGATGTCTTGAGTCCGGATATTTTTTCTTCCTTATTCGGCACCTGTACAACAGCTTCATCCAGCTGAATTCCCGTACTCTTGCCGAGGCCGTACTCATTCGCATATTTGGTAATAGTATCAATCGTTATTTTCTTCTTGAAGCCGAGGCTTTCTCCGGTATACCAGTCTTTGCCTGTGGCGATATCATAGAAATAATAGTTGCACGATACTTCGAGGGCTCTGAAAAAGTCAAGATATCCATGATTCTTTTTATACAAATTCCAGATAACACATCCGAAAGAATGACCTCCGAGCTTTATCCTGCCGTTGTCATATAATTGTCTGTACGGATTAAGCCCGCATTCAAAAGCAGCTGACGCCGTGACCATTTTGAAAGTCGAGCCCGGCTGTACAGTAGACATCGTTGCAAGGTTAAATAACGGCGCAGGAGCCATCGGATCCCTCGGATTTGAACTCTGCAGACTTTCCCACTTTGACGAGCTGATACCGGTCGCAAACAAATTCGGGTTGTAATCCGGATAGCTTGCCATAGCAAGTACATCTCCTGTTGATACTTCAATAGCAACTACAGCGCCTGTCTTGGCGTTGGATGCCGCCTCTGTAACATTCGAGCTCCCGTATTTGCTGTAGAAAGACCCGCCGCTCCTGATAGCAGCCAGTCCGTTCTTTAAAGCATACTCCGCCTGTCTCTGCAGCTGCGCATCTATTGTCAGATACACATCCTTTCCCTTCTTGGCAGTCGATTCGGAAATAGTCTTTGTCACTTCACCGGAGGCATTGACCTGAACAACTTTCTTACCGTTGGTCCCTTTCAGCACATCCTCGTATTTTTCTTCGATGCCGGATTCTCCGATCATCGCACTTGATTCATATCCTTCCGATTCATATTTTGCGGCATCGGCCTCGCTTATCTTGCCCATATAGCCCAGTATATGTGATGCCAGCCTGTTGTGCGGATAATACCTGGTTGTTTCCGATACTACTTCCGCGCCCTTTATCTTGCTGTTGCCTTCCTCAATAAGCATAACTGTATCATTGGATACGCCTTCAGCTACGAGAGCCGGCAGATACTGATTATACCCAAGACTGTGTATCTTGTCGCGCATGCACATGATCTTACGCGCCCTGCGCATCAGACACTGTGCTCCTGATCTCCATTTTTTTTCTTATTGCAGCAAAGGCCTCCCGGGCAGACAGATTTGTTTTCAGATCATATCCTTCAAGGAAAGTCGTTTTTTCATTATCATATGTATACTGCATATTAGTAATTGAGATAGGAGGATATGTAGAATATGTATTCTGCATCTCTTTCTGAGCTTCATAATTGCTTAGAGTACTGTCTATTCCAAGCTTGTCACGCATGGCTTTAAATGCTTCTTTTGCAGTCAGATCCGTTTGAAAGGCCTTTCTTTTTCAGCCATTTTGTAATCTGCCTGTCGTAGGTATAGTAATACTTTCCCCCGGCTGTGATTTTGATCGGGAAATCATCGACATAAGAGTCGTTATTTTTTTTCAGCACCTTAAGCAGCGCTGTAATTGATGTATTAAGCTGATCGTTTGTCTGTCCGTCCACGCTTAGCCTTATGTTGAAAGTCTGTTTATTGCCGGCAAGAATCCTTCCGTATCTGTCGTAAATACACCCTCTTGATGCAGTCGTATATATTGTTCTTGTGGAAATTGATTCTGAATTAGCCACCCATCTGTCATGTTCAATAACAGAAATATAAAACAGCCGGCCGGCCAGCACTATCGCAAGTACAGCAAGAAGCGCGATGACCTGTGTATGCCTCGACGTTCTGAATCTGCTATGCTTGAGTCTGTTCTTTCACTCCGTCCGACCTGAACCAGATGACAAATTTATTTTCACGGAATTTAGAGGCAGGGATACTGTAATACAATCTGTCTCTAAGCGAAACGCGCTCTTTTTTGATTTTTTTTGTTTTTTTTCCCCTTCTCAGTCATATACCGTACTCGTCTTCTTCTTTTTCTCTTGCTGCCCTGATTTTATTCATGAAATGGAATATCACAAACATGACCAGAATATTGTAGATGATATAGAAAATCTGAAACTTGAGAATATACAATATGCTCATCGGATCACCCAGTATTTTCAGTATCAGCCAGTATACAACATTGTTGAACAGCGTAGCAATAGCTCCCGTGACTGCAAGCGGAGCGAGAAGCTCCGTATTCAGCCGTTCCCTTGCCGCCTCGGCAAATATGCCTGTGCAGAAAAGCGCCAGCGGCGCAGCTCCGATGACAGTGCCTGCGCATACATCGATCAGAAGCGCGGCGCCGAGACTGTAAGGAATACATCTCCATCCCTCATCAAAGACAAATATGATTACAACAGTGAGGCACAGAATAAGATTCGGCCCCACATTGTTTATTCCTATAAGATTTATTACTGTAAGCTGACAAATAAATGCTATCAGATACAGAATGATCAACTTCTTCCTGGTCATATGAATACCGCCACCCTGGTAAGTCCGCTGAAGTTTACTGTCGGTCTGACAGTTACTGTTTTCAGCTGCTGATCATCATCATATGATACATCCGAAACCTTGCCTATCCTGATGCCTTCAGGATAAGTACCTATCCCCGTAGTGACAAGCGTATCTCCTTCAATAATTCTGTCGCTGCTTTCCATCAGATAACCTGTAAGCGCGTTCCTGCCGTTGCCTTTCAGTACACCTGTTACATTTGTATCCCTGAGTATCTTAAAGCTGATGTTATTGCTCTCAGACAGTACTGACTTGACCTTGGACCATCCGCTTCCTGTTTCAATGACTTTGCCTACAAGACCATCACCGTCAACAACGATATCATTCTTTTTGATCCCTGCTGATTTTCCCTTGTCGATCGTAAATACAACATACGGAGTCGAATAATCCAGCTCAATGATATTGCCGGCGACAGCGCTGCTGTTTTCCGAATAAGGCTTGAAGTTAAAAGCTTTTGAGAGTTTTTTGAGCTGCCTCAGCTGACTCCTTTTCAGCTTAAGCTCCAGGTTTTCCTGCCTCAGTTCAGTGTTTTCCTGTTTCAGCTTGTCATTTTCCTTCTGAGTATCTCTGAAAGTGATTATTCCCGAAAGAGTGTCGCCGATCCCGCTTGTAACAGCTTCCAGAGGTTTTGCCACAGCAGAAGCAGCAGTCTGGAAACCTCTTCCCACAATGCCGGAGCCGCCTGCTGTCAAAAACGATCCCGTAATGATAATAATCAAAACGAGAACGATACCGGCAATAGCCGAGAATAATTTGTGTTCACCGAACCATTTCATAAATCAATAACCTGCCTGTATTTAAGTGCTCTATCTTTTCTTGTCATTGGCATACAATCTCAGTTTGTCAATATTTTCCAGACTCTTGCCTGCACCAAGAGCAACAGCTTCATAAGGCTGTGAGGCAACTGCCACATCCATTCCTGTCCTGAGCTTGATCAGCTTGTCGAGGTTATGGATATTTGCGCCTCCTCCGGTAAGGATCATGCCTCTCTCAGCAATGTCCGCAGCCACTTCAGGCGGTGCTTTTTCAACAGTGCTCTTGACAGCGTCAATAAGCATTTCCATCGACTCATGAAGAGCGGCTTCCATATCTTTATTCGTTACTTTGAATGTTCTCGGCAGACCGGAAATGAGATCTCTGCCTCTTGCATCTACAGATTCGAGTATCTCCTTACCCGAACTGTCGTTTTCAACAAGTGCGCTCCCGACTTTTATTTTAAGCATTTCAGCTGTCCTGTCGCCAATGAGAACACCTTTTTTCTTTCTTATATACTGAATGATCGCTTCGTCGAACTTGTCTCCGGCATATCTCAGCGAGGTGCTGACTACTATTCCGCCAAGTGCAAGAATGGCAATGTCGGATGTGCCGCCGCCGATATCAGCGACCATGCATGCATCCGCTGAATCGATATCAAGTCCCGATCCTATAGCTGCAGCCGTAGGCTCATCAAGAATGAATACATCTTTGGCTCCCATCTGTTTGACAACTTCTTCAACAGCCCTTTTCTCAACTTCCGTAACGCCGCTCGGAACGCCTACAACGACATTCATGCCGGCAGGCTTTCTGTCATTCAGCGCTTCCTTAATGAATCTCTGAAGCATTTCTGCTGTCATGTCGAAATCTGAAATAACTCCGTCCTGCAGCGGTCGTACAACTACAATATTTGCAGGCGTCTTGCCTATCATAGCTTTCGCTTTTGTTCCGGTTGCTATGATTGCCTGATTTCTCTTATCATATGCTATAACAGAAGCCTCGTTCAGAACGACACCGTTTTCTTTAGTGTAGATGAGAGTATTGGCTGTTCCGAGGTCAATGCCCATATCCTTTCCTGTTTTTGCCACTTTTTATTCCTCCGTAATCAAATCAAACCTTGTTCTTTGAAGCTCACATATGTTCCGTCTCCGATAATAATGTGATCCAGAACTCTGATCCCCAGTATTTTTCCGGCTTCTTCGAGCCGCTTAGTGATATTTATGTCCTCCCGGCTCGGCGCCGGATTGCCGCTTGGATGGTTATGTACAAACACGACCGATGCGGCACTTTTTCTAACTGCCGAATTGAACGCTTCTCTCGGATGCACAATGCTTGACGACAAATCACCTACTGCTACATTTTCCGCAGCGATCATCTCGTTTTTTGCATTCAGAAGAAGAACATTGAAAAATTCTTTCTTGTGATAGCGCATCCTCTCCATAAAAATATTAACTATTTCTCCGACACTGCCGGCGCTGGTTTTATCAGTACGCGGCGATGTGGCTATTCTGCTGCCCAGCTCAACGGCCGCAAGTATCTGACATGCCTTGGCCATGCCTATGCCTTTTATCCCGGCAAGTTCATCGGGCCTGCACACAGTCAGATAAACAATGCCATCCGGGTCCAGCGATAATATTTCATCAGCAAGACGGAGGGCAGACTTTCCTCCGCATCCCGTTCTCACCAGGATGGCAAGCAGCTCGGCGTTCGAGAGCGACTCCCTTCCATACATTATCATTTTTTCTCTCGGCTTTTCACTTTCAGGCATTTCCCTGATTATCATTTCTTCCTCCGTTCTGCCTTTCAGGCTTGAGCGGACGGTCCGGAATCGTGATAACAAACATAAAAAGTCGGAATAAATTATACCATTTTTCAGCTAGTGGTTCAATGCTTTCAAGCCATTATGTTCTGCCCCGTCATCCTATATGGTGCATGAACAATCCGCTTGCCGGCTTCGGATCGAACCATGTCGACTTAGGCGGCATGATCTTTCCCTCATCTGCCGCAGTCATGATTTCCCCGAGCAGCACCGGGCTCAGCGAGAAAGCAACATCGTATTCACCTTCCGTCAGTTCCTGCAGACGTTCAGGCCCTTCACTTCCTCCGACAAAATCTATTCTGTGATCCGATCTCGGATCGAAGATCCCCAGAATAGGCGCCAGAATGTTCTGCTGCAGGATCGTAACGTCAAGCCCGCCGATCACATCATCTCCCGCAAGACGCTCCTCCGCAGTAATGCTGTACCATCTGCCTTCAAGACACATTCCGAAAATGTGTTTTTCCTGCGGTACAAATGCATTATCAGCTTTTTCGACATGGAACCCCATATTAGTCACCTTCGTCAGAAATTCATCCTCTGTATTTCCGTCGAGTCCTCTTATCACCCTGTTATATCCGAGTATCCTCAGCTGGTCATCCGGAAAAAGCACTGCCATGAAATAATTGAAATCCTCACTGCCGTCAAATGACGGATGCTCTTCACGTTTTTTGAATCCGACTGAAGCCGCGGAAGCGCTTCTGTGATGTCCGTCGGCAATATAGAGCTCCGGAACCGACGCAAACAGGCCCGTCAATCCGGAAATAATATTATCATCGGATATCACCCAGACTTCATGTGTAACACCGCCTGCATCCGTAAACATATATTCGGGATGATTGCCTGTGATAAAGCCGTTTATCATTTTATCTATCCTGGCATCATGTCTGTAAGTCAGCAGTACCGGTTCTGTATCAAAACCGCAGACATCGAAGTGAGTTGTCCTGTCCACTTCTTTTTCAGGAAGAGTAACCTCGTGTTTCTTTATAGTTCCATCATTATATTCATCGATAGACACGCAGCCGGCAATACCGGTCTGGCTGAATCCGTCTGATGTTATACGGTAAATATAATACATAGGTTTTGTTTCTTCAAATAAAACGCTGCTGTTCATATAACGTTCAATATTCTTTTTTGCTTTTCTGTATACAACGCCCGCGTACGGATTCGCATCCTCCGGAAGATCGACTTCCGCTCTCGTAATGTGCAAAAAAGAATACGGATCGGCATCAGCGATCCTTCTTGCTTCTGCATCATCGACAACGTCGTAAGGCGGCGCCGCCACTTATCCGCAAGCTCAATATGAGGCCTTACAGCCTTGAATGGTATAAATACTGCCATTAAAATCTCCGTTCCAATTATAAGCCTCTTCTGATTTCTGATATGATCCTGTCGGTAACCTCGCTTATGGACATGCTTGTCGTATCGAGTTCTACAGCATCTTCCGCTTTGCGCAGCGGATTCAGCTCCCTGTTCATATCATTTCTGTCCCGTTCCTCAATATCATTCAGAACATCTTCATATCTGACGTTTTTCCCCTTTGCAGTCAGCTCATCAAATCTCCGCTTTGCTCTTTCTTCCGCTGATGCAGTCATATAGAACTTGAACTCGGCATCGGTCAGTACATTCGTTCCGATATCTCTGCCATCCATAATGACACTCTTTGTCTGCGCCATCCGGCGCTGCAGATCTACCAGTTTCGATCTGACCGCCGGCAGTACTGCACAGGCAGATGCCGCAGATGCTATTTCAGGAGTTCTGATTTCCTCGTTTACGATATTTCCGTCAAGCAGAGTATCTCCGCCGGAAAAATCTATCTCCGTACGTTCCAGCATTTCACCGACGCTCTTTTCATCGTCCGCACTTATGCCTTCCTTCTTCATCTTGTACCCGACCGCTCTGTACATAGCTCCTGTGTCTATATAATCAATTCCGAGCTCCCTGGCCACAGCTTTAGCTATAGTAGATTTACCCGCACCCCCCGGACCGTCAATTGCGATTCTGATCATTTTCGCTTCTCCCCGTCTTTTTCTTCTTTGCTGTCAGGATGAATTGACTTTTTCTTGCTCCCGAGCATTTTCTCTATTTCCGAAATAAAGGTACTTACATCTGTAAACTGTCTGTATACCGATGCAAAACGCACATATGAAACCTCATCCAGATCTTTTAATCTGTCCATCACGAGTTCACCAATAAATGTACTTTTGATTTCCTTTTCCATTGTATTGTTGAGTCCGCGTTCGATTTCATCTACGACGTTCTCCATGTCCGCATATGAAACAGGCCTTTTTTCACATGCTTTAACTATACCTGCCAATATCTTGCTTCGGTCAAATGCCTGACGGCTTCCGTCCTTCTTAATAACAACAAGAAGCTGCTCCTCAACTTTTTCATAAGTAGTGAAGCGCTTCCCGCACTTTTCACATTCACGCCTGCGTCTGATCGCATGACCATCTTCAGTGTGTCTTGAATCTATTACTTTAGTATCATCATTTTCACAAAATGGGCAACGCATGCACAACCTCCCGACAAAGCACAATTCTTCTCTGATCAACTAAATCATTTTACTACATATTGTGGTTGCGAACAAGGCATCACAAATATAAATGTTGTCACCTGAACTTAAAAAAAGTGATCTCCGGGGCATATCCGCCCCGAAGATTCTTAACTTTCCCGTTCCGGTCAATCCGACAGTCTGCTGACGACTTTGGCATTATCAAGAAGATAATCCTCGACTTTTGCCAGATAGCACGCATACCAGATATTATCTTCACCGTTATAATCTTCATATGTTGCGCCGTAGCTGCTCTTGAACTGCGACTCAGTATATCCGAGTTTATCAAGCGCATCTGAAATATACTGCTTGTACTCTTTCTTGCTGACCGTGATATCCTGTTTATCAGCTATATAGTAGAGCACCATTTCTTTTTTGACCTCAGTTCTTGCTGTATCTTTGACGATTGTCTTGAATTTCTTTTCATTCATTCCCATCTTGTCCTTGAGGAACTGATCGAATGATTTGCCGTACTGATCAGCATAGCTCTGATATTTTTCCGTCATATATTCAACAATACGATCGACTTCTTTCTTGGGATACTTATATTCGCCCTTGCTGTCTTTCTTCAGCTGGAAGTTGCTGAGAACTACACTCCATAAATAATCCTTCTGAGCCTGAATAGCTGTCTTTGTTTTCTCCTTCTTCAGCTCTTTCTTAATATATGCCTTATATCCCGAAACTGTTGTTTCGTCCGAATTATTCTTTACAAAAGTCGTATTCAGTTCAGGTATGACTGCCTTTTCCTTATAATTTATCGTCACTTTGAAAACGACATCTTTTCCGGCCAGAGACGAGGTGCTGTAATCATCCGGAAACGTGAGGCTCAGTTTCACTGTCGAACCGATCTTCTTTCCGTACAGTCCCTTGTCGAATCCGTCGATATAATTTGAAGAACCCAGCGTAATTGTCTGATTTTCGCTGCTGCCGCCGTCAAAAGTCTTTCCTTTTATTGTTCCGATATAATCAATGTTGATCTTGTCGCCCTTTTTAACAGTTCCTACTGTAACTTTTTTTGTTGTCGCAGCCGCTTTAAGTCTGTCGCTGATTTCACTGCTGACTTGTTTGTCTGTTATTTTTATCGAATACGCTTTCACCTCAAGCCCCGTATACTTGCCCGGTGTGATGTAATCTGTCAGATTGTAGCTGGAATACGGCGTTCCGCATCCCGTTAACAGAAAACATACTGACAGACACAGCGAAAGCAGTAATGCGATTTTTTTAGATCTCATAAATTCCTCCTGAATCAAAGTATAACATTTATCTGATCGCTGTTCAGGTAATGCCTTACATTGTCAGCTGTTATCTCTGCTCTTATGATCATAGCCTCATCCGTCGCAAATGCCACATGCGGCGTAAGGACTGTATTTTTTGCATTCACAAGAGGATAATCCGCAGGTATCGGCGGTTCCATATCGAAAACATCGATCCCGGCGCCCGCTATCGCCCCGCTGTTCAGTGCATCCGCCAGGGCGGCGTTATCCACTATTGGTCCTCTTGCGCAGTTTATGAATACTGCTGTTTTCTTCATAAGCGCTATTTCATCTTTACCGATAAGTCCCTTTGTTTCAGCATTGTTTGGTGTATGAAGCGTTATGATATCGCTGTTTTTCATCAGTTCCTCCAGCGAAACATATTTTACGCCCATATCCAGCGCTTCCGGTTTTTCTGTCCTGCTGTACGCGACAATGCTGCATCCGAAGACTTTTGCGATCTCGATCACTCTCATTCCGATCGCACCGGTGCCGATGACACCGAGCGTCTTGCCTTTTATTTCAGGCCCGACTAATCCGTCTTTGGTTCCGCCGGTACGGACTCTGCCGTCGCACGGAATAATATTTCTGTACAGGCTTATGATGAGGCCGAATACGAGCTCTGCCACACCGTTTGTGGAATAACCGGCGGCATTGCTGACACTGATCCCCTTTGATCTGCACGCATCAAGATCGACATGATCCACACCTGTGAATGCCACGGCGATATACCGGGCTTTTTCAAAACCGTTAATTTCCCCGGCGGTAAGAGGCGTATTATCATCAATAATAATATCGGCGTCTTTTCCCCGTTCGATTATTGATAACGTGTCAGTTTTCTTTTCAGAGTAATAAACGAACTCATGGCCCTGGTTTTTTATATCAGTCATAAGATCCTGAACAATACTCTCATCTACTGCAAGCGGTTCCAGACATACTATTTTCATGATTTCTCCTCTCTTTCTCAGTAATAATTAAAACCTCCGGACCGTATTCCGGATTCGGAGGTTGTTTTGTTTTATTTATTTAACTGCTTCTTTTGCTGTTTCACAGAGCTTTGCAAATGCAGCCTGGTCATTGATGGCCATTTCCGAAAGCATCTTTCTGTTGATGTCGATTCCCTTGATTTTGAGACCGTTCATCAGTCTGCTGTACGAGATGCCGTTTGCTCTTGCACCAGCGTTGATCCTGGCGATCCACATCTGTCTGTACTGTCTCTTCTTGAGCTTTCTGCCCATCTGAGCACTTCTGAGCGATCTCATAACAGCCGGATTAGCTGCTCTGAATATCTTGCTCTTTGAACCGTAGAAGCCCTTCGCCTGCTTCAGTACTTTTTTATGTCTTTTATGCGCGTTTACGCCCTTTTTTACTCTTGCCATTTCTGTTTCCTCCTTACATTATCTTCCCATTGAATTCTTGATTCTCTTCTCATCCGCTGACGTCAGAGTCGTTGCCTTTCTCAGGCCTCTTTTTCTCTTCTGACTCTTCTTTGTAAGGATATGGCCTTTGTATGCCTTGTTCCTCTTTAATTTTCCGGAACCTGTCACTTTAAATCTTTTGCATGCGCCTCTGTGAGACTTCATCTTATTTCCTGCCATTATTATTTCCTCCTAAATTATTGATGGTTTTATATGCCCGCTATTTCTTCTTTTTGTTGTCGGACTTAGGTGTCAAGAACATGATGAGACTGCGTCCTTCGAACTTCGGCCTCTTTTCGATGTCCGCGAACTCGCTTACTTCTTCGGCGAACTGATTCATTACATCAAAGCCCTTGTCTTTGTAGTCTCTTTCTCTTCCTCTGAATCTAAGACTGACTTTTACTTTGTCGCCGTTCTGCAGGAACTTTGACGCAGTTTTAGCCTTGACCTGCACATCATGTCCGTCAATAAATACAGACAGTCTTATTTCTTTCACTTCCGTAGTATGCTGTTTTTTCTTCGCTTCCTTCTCTTTTTTCTGAAGCTCGTAACGATACTTTCCGTAATCCAGTATTTTGCATACCGGCGGTTTTGCATTCGGTGAAACACAAACCAGATCCAGATTTTTTTCTTCAGCCAAAGCCAAAGCTTCGGATCTGCTCATGACTCCGAGCTGTTCACCGTCGCCGCTTATGATCCTCAATTCGTTTGCACGGATATCTTCATTGATCAATGTGGTCTCTTTACTAATGGTCTTGCACCTCCCCATTTGTTAAAATAAAAAGCGGATAAGAGTCTTATCCGCTTTAATAATGCACAACATTGTGCAGTTAGATCATATTTGACCTTGTCAAGCTTGCGCCGACAGGTGAGAAGCGGATGACTTCTTCTTCAATCACTCGAATACTATATCATCCATCCCGGCCTGTGTCAAGCCAAATATTGATTTTTCAATGATTTAGAGTTCTTTCTTCCAGAGTCCGTGCAGATTGCAGTACGCATATACAGCGCTCGGCTTTCCGCAAGGTATTGTGAATTCAGCCTTAGGCTCGTCTCCCGGCTGGAGATGCGCGATCTGTCCGCAGCCGCCGCCTTCAACATAGATCCACTGAATAAAATGCTTTTCTTCCATTGGATGAGGAGTATCTCCTACCTGTACAATGATCTTGTTTCCGTCAACAGAAACTGCAGGAACGTGTTTTTCAACAGCTGCATCTGTTGTATTAGGCTGAAGCTCAGTCATCGGTTTTCCGCAGCATGCCAGAGGGCCGCCGCCTACCGTTACCAGCTGAACGACATTACCGCAAATCTCACATTTAAAAAATCTTGTAGCCATATTATTACCTCCTTGATTTATATACATTGCCGTAGCTTGATTATACCCCCGCATCAACATATATAACAATCAAATACTGTAATTATCCGAGAACTTTTTTGAATATTGCGATCCCCTTATCAAGCTCCGCCTGCGAAATCGTCAGCGGAGGAAGCAGTCTGATCTTATCTACTGCTGTCAGCGTCATCAGTCCGTTTGCCAGAAGCTCGTTCACGACTTCATCAGCCTTTTGTTCTTCAGCTTCACGCCGATCATCAGTCCGAGACCTGTCGTTTTTTCCACTTCATCTATCGCTTCGAGCTCTGCTCTGAGATGCTCTGCCTTTTTGCATACAGCCGCCAGGAACTCGTCATCCATTGTATCCATAACGTAATTTGCGCCCGCGCATACCACAGGATTCATTCCAAACGTACATCCCTGCTCGCCCGGCACCAGAAGATCACAGGTCTTTTTGCCGCAGACGACTCCGCCGATAGGAAGTCCGGCGCCTATGCCCTTGGCGAACGACACAATATCCGGATGGATACCGTACTGCTGATATGCAAAAAATGAGCCTGTCCTGCCGATGCCTGCCTGAACTTCGTCGATGATAAGAATGATATCCTTTTCATCACAGATTTTCTGTACGCCCTCGACAAATTCTTTTTCAAGTCCGATGAGTCCACCCTCACCCTGGACGATCTCCATTATTATCGCGCACGGATCATTTTTCTCCACAGCAGCCTTCATGCTTTCCAGATCATTGGCTGCGGCATAGTCATATCCCTGCGCGTACGGCTCGAAACATTCCGTGTGGAACCTGTCCTGTCCCGTTGCAGTAATAGTCGCGACTGTGCGCCCGTGAAACGAATCATAAGCGAGATGATCGTATTTTTTGCGGTGATCCGCCATGGTGTTGCCGTATTTCTTGGCGATCTTGAAAGCTGTTTCGTTTGCTCTTCTCCGCCCGAATTGCAGAAATACACCTTTTCCATTCCCGTTCTCTCAGCAAGTTTTTTTGCCAGTTCTACTCCCGGTTCAGTATAAAAAGATTGGATGCATGCTGGAACTTATGAAGCTGTTCTTCAACGGCCTTTATCCATCCATCATCTGCAAATCCGAGAGAATTCACACCGATTCCCGCCGTAAAATCGATATACTCTTTTCCGTCTTTGTCAAACATCGTTGCGTTTTTGCCGTGGTCGCACACGAGATCATAACGTCCGTATGACCCTATTATATATTCTTTATCCAGTTCCTTAATCTGTTCTGCTTTCATCGTAGTACCTTCCCTCTTCCTGACTTAATATAGCTGTTCCGACACCCTTGTCTGTGAATATCTCCATCAGCAGAGCGTGCGGTGTCGTTCCGTCCAGTATATGGACTCTCGTAACTCCGTTATCTATTGCATCAATGCAGTTTTTAACTTTCGGAAGCATTCCTCCATTTATCGTTCCGTCTTCGATCAGCTTCTTCGCTTCATCAACATAAAGTTCCGAAATGACAGAATCGGGATCATCAGGATCCTTGTATACGCCGTCAATGTCTGTCAGGAACGCCAGCTTGTTTGCCTTCATTGCTTCAGCAACTGCACTAGCGACATAATCCGCATTGATATTATAACCCTGTCCTTCCCCGTCAACACCTATCGGATATATAATAGGAAGAAAATCGTCATCCAGCATATCGTAAAGGATATCCACATCAACATGCTCTATTTCGCCGACATATCCTATATCCTTTCCGTCAGGCATCTTCTTTTTTACAGTAAGCATCCTGCCGTCTTTTCCGCTTATACCGATTGCTTTTACGCCGAGCTGTCCGACCAGAGTAACGAGTTTCTTTATTGACTTTTCCCAGAACCATTTCAGCCACTTCCAGTGTATCGGCATCTGTTATTCTGAGTCCGTCATAGAACTCCGGCTGTATACCGGCTTTGCCGACCCATTTGCTGATTTCTTTGCCGCCTCCGTGAACTATTATAGGTTTGAAAACCTACGAGTTTCAGCAGAACTACATCCGCTATTACACTTTTCTTGAGTTCTTCACTTTCCATGGCCGCACCGCCGTATTTGACAACGATTATCTTTCTGTTGAAACGCTGAATATACGGAAGCGCCTCGATAAGCACTTTTGCACGTTCCATGTATTTATCGTTTACCATTCTGTCACTGCCCTTTCCAATGTAAATAGTATCATCCACGTCTTTTCTCAATATCATTACGACCTGTACTCCCCGTTGATCTTGACATATTCATATGTGAGATCGCAGCCCCAGGCATAAGCGTCCGCATCTCCGTCATGAATGTCAACTTCCACATTAACTTCTTCTTCCTTTAATATCTCCAGTGCTTTATCTTCATCCATCGGCAGTGACGCGGAGCCGCTGCACACGTCGATGCTGCCCTTGGAAGACGACAGTGAAACATCAATATTCGACGCATCGAAATCCGCCGGAGTATATCCTATGGCGCACAGCACCCTGCCCCAGTTCGCGTCGCACCCGAATATTGCCGCTTTGAAAAGTGATGAACATATTATGCTTTTGGAAATAAGCCTGGCTGTTTCCTTGTCCGGAGCGCCGCTTACATGCGCCTGTATGAGCTTGGTGCAGCCTTCTCCGTCTCCGGCGATCTTCCTGGCAAAAATAACACTGATCTCATGCAGAGCTGCCTTGAAGTTCTCAAAATCCTCACCTTCAGATACTATCGTTTCATTTCCTGCCATGCCGTTCGCGATAATAGAAAGAGTATCATTCGTTGACGTATCTCCGTCGATGCTCACCTGATTGAAACTGTCGGCAACTTCAGCCCTGAGTGCTTTTTCCAGCATTTCGGAACTTATTGCACAGTCGGTTGTCAGGAAGCAAAGCATAGTGCCCATATTTATATGGATCATTCCGCTGCCTTTGGCCATACCGCCTATCGTGCACTCTTTTCCACCCGCGCTGAAAACAACTGCCGCCTGCTTGTCCAGCGTATCCGTTGTCATAATAGCTTTAGCAGCTTTATCTCCGCCGTCATATGATGCGTTCTTCACCAGCTCCGGAATACCCTTTTCAAAAGGTTCCTTCGGCATCGGCTTTCCGATGACGCCGGTTGAAGTTACTATTATATCCTCCGCCGCTATCCCCGCTTCCCTGGCGAGAAGACTGCAGTTGTATTTTGCCACTTCCACTCCGTCCGGCGTACACGTATTCGCGTTGATGCTGTTACACAGCATGGCCTGAGCTTTTCCATCAGCCAGATGCTCTTTACAGACACTGATATGCGCAGCCTTGACCTTGTTGCTCGTATATACAGCCGCCGCAGTGCCGGCACAGTCGCTCAGCACTACCGCCATATCATCCTTGCCTTTGCCCGGTTTCCCGAGTCCTCCGAATGTTCCCCACGCTTTGAACCCCTTCGCGGCGCATACACCGCCTGATACTTTCTTAATCTCCATTATAATAATCCTTTCGTTTCTTCGATGCCCAGCATAATATTCATATTCTGTACCGCAGCGCCCGATGCGCCTTTTCCGAGATTATCGAATCTCGAAACCAGAAGCGGTCTGTCATCGTTGCCGGCGATGAAATCTGTGCCTTGTTCGATCCGGCCATCATGTCCCCGTGAATAAATCCGTCTTCCGGGACAGCATCCATCACTTCTATCATTTTTTCTTCTTTGTAATACTCTGCGAAAACTTCCTTTATATCCGCCAGAGTTACTTCCTTCGCCAGTGCTCTGCTGTGCAGCGGTACAGTCACTTCCATCCCTGCGTAAAAGTCTCCTACTATCGGACTGAACACAGGCGGTTCGGATATTCCCGTCATTTTCACCATTTCCGGAAGATGTTTGTGCTGCTGTCCGAGAGCATACTGTCCCGGACTTTCAAGGAAACCGTCGCGGTCATCTTTTTCATGATTCGCTATCATTTTCTTTCCGCCGCCGGAATATCCGGTTACAGAGAATGCTGAAAGCGGATATTCCGCAGGCAGTATTCCCGCATCGACCAGCGGTCTGACCAGGACAATAAAACCTGTTGCATGACATCCCGGATTAGCGACCCTGCTGCTGTTTCTTATCAGTTCTCTCTGTCCGGCACACAGCTCCGGCAGTCCGTATACCCAGCCTTCGCTGACTCTGTGCGCCGTCGATGTATCTATTATCTTGGCCTCTTTCGGTGCGGCTTCCGCAGTTTCACGAGACGCTGATCCGGAAGACACAATATCGATACATCAGCATCGCATATTTTTCTGACTTTTTCATCCAGATCTTTTCTGAGGTCCTCATCGATATCCATTATTTCGATATCTTCTCTTTTGGCAAGATACTCTCTGATCTTAAGTCCCGTTGTTCCGTTCTGACCATCTATGAAAACTTTATAACTCACTTTCCAAGCCACCCTTTCCTTGTGCTTTTAAACAAAATATGCGTATATAATAAACCCTCGATTTAGTAAAATCAAGGGCAAATTGTAATTTTTCTTATAAAAATGTATATTTATTCACGAGGGCTATATATAAAGCCAGTCCTGATATCAATACATGTTCGTCAAAATTGAAGTCTGCCGTATGAAGCGCCTCGTTCGTTCCGGTACCCAGGAAGAAATATATCGCAGGCCGGTATTTACCGAAAAATGAAAAATCGTCGGAAATCATTTCCGGATTTTCTTTCAGCACTGCACCTTCATCTTCAAGTACAGGACTGATTTTTTCATAGAGTTCCGGATTATTTATAACAGGAGGATAACCGTCACTGAAATGCACACTGAACTTTGCTCCGGTCTTATGCTCTATCTCATCAGCGATATCGGTAATGCATTCCTGCAGATGCTTGAAAAGAACACTGTTATATCCTCTCATTGTACCATTCATTTCAGCGGAGCCGGCCAGCACATTCCTCATCGTGCCTCCGTGAAACTTACCCATACAGATAATAGTGACCTCATCGTCCGGAGTCTCATCGCGCCTCATCTGCGCAACATAATGCATAAACTCAACGGAAGCGTTTATCGCGTCAATGCCGTCTCCCCTGTTTGCCGCATGTGCACTTTTACCTCGTACCCTGACATCAATCTCCGCAGACTGCGCCATCATAGCTCCCGGACGTACCGTCACTACACCTTTCTCGCCGAACGGCCACATATGCGTGCCGAATACAGCATCGACATTCTTTTCATCTAATATCCCTGTTTTGCATAAAGCTTCCGCTCCGCCCAGGCCTTCTTCGTTAGGCTCGAATATTATGAGAACATTGACCGGCAGTGCGCTGTTTTCCTCGCAGTAATGTGCAAGTCCAAGCGCCATAGCCATGTGCCCGTCATGCCCGCACGCGTGCATATTACCGTCATGCTCCGACGTGAATTCACAGACATTCTTCTCTGTAATGCGAAGTGCATCCATATCGCATCTGAAAGCAAGAGTCTTTTCTCTGCCGAAATCAAAATAGGCAGTTACTCCGCTCTGCATATATTCCTTTATTTCACAGCTCATTTCACTGAGCTGCTGCAGCACATAGGCTTTCGTTTCCGGCAGATCATCCTGTATCTCCGGTATCCTGTGCAAATATCTTCTGTCAGTTGTCATGACATCATAGTATTTTTCCGCTTCTGATCTGTAAGTCATAATGGCTCCTTTCAATAAAAAACAGTATACTAAAACTTGCGGCTTTTCTCAACAAAAGGGTTGAAATTGTCTTCATTATAATATAATATAGTGTTCAATTAGCAGATAGAGGACGCGGAGCAGAAGAAAACATGTCAGCCGGCAGGCGCTTATCATGTCAGAGGCATTCTCCGCCGAACCGGAAAGTCAGGCATGGCTTTGCGGTGGGACTGCGGTCAATAGCCGCAGGACTGTCTACGAAAGTAGGTGCGCTATTGCTGCGTTGATTTGATATTGACCGGTGAGAGCAGACACTCGCCGGTATTTTTATAACTTACTGAAAGGATAAGCCATGAATATTGTAATGAAATTCAGCGGTGCTGTGATCGACACAGATCAGAAGATCATGGATATCGCATCCGATATCGCGGAAAGAAAAAATTTGCGACTTCGGACTTGCGGCTCTAACAGCATCACCTGACGGAGGAACCGGGAACGAGCAGGCGGAAGTCCTGGCTGACGCCCTCAAAGAAAAAGGTATCGATGCCGTCTTTATCAAAGACGCCGATCCGACAAAAATTCGTGAAGCTGTATTGTTCAAACGCGTACCCGTAGCATCGGCCTCTGCAGACCCGAAATTGAATGCAGACACATTTGCAGTCATGACAGCGGCCAAACTCGGATGGGACTGCGCGTTCATCAGAAACGGCGGTGCGATACGTTCAGCAGATGCCAAGTATTACCCGGAAGCGAAAGAAAGGCGATTCCTTACATATGATGAAGTCATGGAGCTTTCAAACCTCGGTGACTGGGTCATAGAAGCCAAAGCCGTAGAGCTTGCGAAAAAATATCATGTCAGAATACTGGCCATAGCACCTATGGAAAAAGATAGAAGAAAAGGAACATTTATTATGAATAATACTAATCTACTCGTTGAAGATACTCCGGTCACCGGAATAAGCGTACAGGAAGACATATCGGTATTCACCTTTAAAGGGATCAAAAACAGCACCAGCGCTGCGGCGCAGTGCTTCGGTCTGCTCGATGATCTGAAAATAAATGTCGATATGATCTCCCAGCAGATAGACGATCAGGGAAACTGTTCCATTTCCTTCAGCTGTACAAAGGCCCAGGGCGAAAGCCTGGAGAGCAACATGTCAGGCAACGCAGCATTTGAAGGCATCACAGTTGACAGCAGAAAAGACCTTTCAATGATTTCACTCGTAGGCGCAGGCATGGCGTCATATGTAGGTGTCGCAGCCAAGTTCTTCAAAGTACTTGACAACGAGGGCATCAAATTCTATAACATCAGCACATCGGAGATATCTATTCAGATAACCGTTGCCAACGCTGATAAAGGAAAAGCTGTTATAGCACTCGGACGTGCTTTCGGCATATAAGAGGTACTGTAAGAAAGGAGATTATCATGAGTATTTTTACAGGATCGGCAGTAGCACTTATCACACCGTTCAACGATGACTTAAGCGTGAATTACGACAAAATAAAAGAACTGGTCAACTGGCAGATAGAAGAGGGAACACAGGCTATCCTTGCTCTCGGAACTACCGCTGAGACCCCTACCCTGACCATTGAGGAGCAGGATAAGATCGTTGACCTCGTCATTAAAGAAGTCAACGGCAGAGTGCCTGTGATCGCCAACGCAGGATCGAACTGCACGGAAGTTTCCAGACAGTCCGCGATCAAATATGAAAAAATGGGCGCTGATGCTCTGCTCGTCATCACGCCGTTCTACAATAAGACGACAATGCGCGGACTCATTGCGCATTACACGGAAATCGCGGACGCTGTCCACACTCCGATCATCATGTATAACGTACCGGGCAGAACGGGCATGAGCTTCGACTACCCTACTCTTGCTGAAATCAGCAAGCATCCGAATATTGCGGCTGTCAAAGCGGCAAGCGGAAATATGGGACTGGTCGTAAAATGCGCCAGATGCATAAACGACGGATTCAATATGTATTCGGGCGATGACGACATTACTGTACCTATGATGAGTGTAGGCGGCAAGGGCGTTATCTCCGTACTGGCAAACGCAGCACCTGCTCCTGTTCAGAAAATGTGCGCGGCCGCACTGGACGGCGACTTCGCAACAGCAGGCGCAATGCAGCTCAAATACCTGCAGTTCATCAATGACCTGTTTATCGAAACAAATCCTATTCCTGTCAAGGAAGCAATGAATATGCTCGGCATGAATGTCGGAGGATACAGACTTCCGCTCGTACCGATGCAGGACGGCAACAGGGAAAAACTCAGAAACACAATGAAAGAGCTCGGACTTCTTTAAGACCGGGCCGCTCTAAGAGAGGGGACAACAACAATGGATATTGCTATACTCGGATGCGGAGCTATGGGCCACATAATAAAAGAAATGGCTGAGAACGACGGTATTAATGTCGCAGCCATGATCGAACCTATGAACGGGGAATCACTGACTGATATCACAGATAATATCGACGCAGTCATCGATTTTTCCAATCCTGCAAACCTTCAGATGATGATCGATTTTGCGGGCAAAGGTTCTCGCGGCGGCAAACCGGCTTGCATTCATTATCGCCACAACAGGATATACGGATGAACAGACAGCCAGAATAGAAGAATTAGCAAAAACAGCGCCTGTCGTTCACACGTCGAATTTCTCCTTCGGGGTGAATATTATCGAAGAAATACTTCAAAAGATCACACCGGTCCTCAGAGACAATTTTGATATGGAGATCGTGGAAATGCATCACAACCGCAAACTCGACGCGCCGAGCGGAACGGCTCTTATGCTGGCCAATGCCATGGATCCTGACGGAGAATACAACAAAGTTCTCGGGCGTTCCGGCAACTGCAAAAGAGAAAAACATGACATCGGCATAAGCGCAATTAGAGGCGGCAATGCGGCAGGTACGCATACTGTCATCTATGCCGGAGAAGACGAAATAATAGAAATCACACACCGTGCTAATTCAAGAAAGATTTTTGCTTCAGGAGCGATCAGAGCCGCATCATTTGCAGTTAAGCAGGCAAACGGTCTGTTCGACATGCACGACGTACTAAACGACTGAGAAAGGAAAAACACACTACATGAATGCACAGGAAATAATCAATTATATCAGCAGCGCTGAAGGAAAAACACCGGTAAGATTATACCTTAAAGCAAAAAAGGATATCGCTTTTCCGGGATGCAAAGTATTCGGGACGGAAACTGACAAATAGTTTTCGGAGACTGGGCTGATATTGAACCGGTACTCGAGGCATCAAAAGACGATATAATCGATCAGGTGATCGAAAACGACAGAAGGAACTCCGGCGTAGGCCTTCTTGATATGAAGAATATCAGGGCCAGGATCGAACCTGGAGTGACTATCAGAGAAAAAGTCGAGATCGGTGAAAATGTAGTAATAATGATGGGAGCGGTCATCAACATCGGCTCGGTCATCGGAGAAGGCACAATGATAGACATGAATGCTGTTCTCGGAGGACGCGCAACCGTCGGAAAAAACTGTCACATCGGTGCAGGCACAGTACTTGCAGGAGTCGTTGAACCGGCATCAGCAACGCCTGTCATCGTAGAAGACGGAGTACTTATCGGAGCAAACTGCGTAGTGCTTGAAGGCGTCAGAGTCGGTAAAGGATCAGTCGTTGCAGCAGGTTCTGTTGTCGTCGAAGATGTACCTGAAGGCGTAGTAGTTGCCGGTACTCCTGCGAAAATCATCAAAAAAAAGGACGCAAAAACCGATTCCAAGACAGGACTGGTCGACTCGCTCAGAAACGTCAAATAGTCTTTCCTGCCCATCGGAACAAACTGATAAAACAACAAAAGCCACCTTACGGTGGCTTTTTGGTTCATCTTTATATGTCATGAACTGCATCCGGAGCTCCTCAGAATCACCCTACTGAAAATATCGGAATACACCTTTTGCTTTTCCCAGGACCGCAACATCATTTACGATGATAGGACTCATTGATGAGTTCGCCGGCTGCAGCCTGATATGCCCGTCTTCACGGTAGATTCTTTTAAGCGTTGCTTCGCTTTCAAATCCGTCTATCATAGCAACTACAATATCTCCGTTATTTGCAGTATCACTCTGCTCTACAAGGACATAATCTCCGTCCATGATGCCCGCCTCTATCATACTCTCGCCATGAACAGTCAGCATAAAATAATTACCTTTTCCCAGATATCTCGCCGGTACAGGGATAGAATCCTCAATATTTTCTTCAGCCAGAATAGGCGTGCCTGCTGCGATCCTTCCGATCACAGGAATATCTATAACATCCTCACGTTCATAACTGTCCGACGGCAGGGGCGCTCTGTTTTCTTCTTCAACTATCTGCAGGGCCCGCGGTTTTGAAGGATCCTTTACGATACGTCCCTCCGCAGAAAGCGCCTCAAGATCCTTGTGGACTGTCGATGTAGATTTTATATCAAGAGCCGTGCAAATTTCTCTGACAGTCGGAGGATATCCCTTCTTGTTGATTTCCTTTTTCATGAACTCAAGAATGCGTTCCTCACGTTCTCTTTTTTTATCCATAATTCCACCTCACAGATCTTTCTGATTACCTGTATATAATTTTATCATAAAAAGAACAGAAAGTAAACGCCTGTTTGCTTTCTGTTCATATTATTTTCTGATATGACTGTCTTCCTTCCCTGCTGCGCAGGGAAACACTCAGTCCGCTGCCGCCTTGAAGTCATCAACTGCTTTCTTGATATTCTTTCCCTCTGAGGCAATATTTTTCGCAGTCGACACCAGTCCGCCGCGCTTATTGATTGAATCGCAAATATTGTTTACAGAAGGTATGACTTCACCGGCAAGATCATCAGCCGATTCGATCTTGCTCCTTAGTTCCGCAATATCTTTCCCTGCATCGATGATATTTTCATCCGCATCTTTCAATTTGACAGAAGCGCGATAAACACAGACCGTTATAAAAACGATCAGAGCTATCAGTGCAGCGAATAGTAAAAACTTAAGC
>Ga0268359_10102_pt1 | contig 25542 bp, 29 predicted proteins | sample BioMet11_FD_194416 | JGI IMG/M metagenome (GOLD analysis project Ga0268359, IMG submission 194416) | Sewage microbial communities from Oakland, California, United States - Biofuel 11 (PacBio Assembly) | ecosystem: Engineered > Wastewater > Sewage > Unclassified | place: USA: California | collected...
CGTATAGTGGATTCACCGCCTGTGAAGCCATGCTCGTCAACCAGCCTGTCATAGATGCGCTTGGCCGTATGGTGCTGCTTCTTCAGCCTGACGGATTCATCCTCATTCAGGCAGTTACGCACAAATTCTATGACACTTTCTGTAACTATGGCTGAATCACGGCTGTATTCTTTTCTCTTCCAGGGAACGCAGTCTCCATGCCAATATTTCTTCACTGTATTGCGCGAGATGTGGAGCCTGGCAGCAATCTGCCTCTGGCTAAAGCCTTCCAGTCCCATCCTGCGGATATCTTTGTATATTTCCATTGTAATGCCCACCTTGTTTACCTCCTATACATGGCCTAAGGTCATTATAGAAGATTTAATTTGGTGGCTCAAATATTCATGAGCGTTTTGGGCTTAAATGGCTCACTTTTATATTAGCGTTTATACTCCAAGGCAAGGAACCTTGAAGTAAATAGGAAGACGCTCATTATGGAACTGTTTTGTTATTATTGTTTTGCTAAGCTACATTGACAAAAGACCATTTTTTTATATCATAATTATAACATCTCCCTCAGGCCTCTGTGGAAACACATGCACACTTGGGGGCGTTTTGTTTATAAGGAGATTTTTATGGCTGATAAAGAGTTTAAGAAAATTGATGAACAGTTGGATATTCTTAAATCTAGAGGACTTATCATTAATGATGTTAATAAGGCTAAGGAGTTCCTTTTAAAGAATAATTACTACAGAGTTAGTGGCTATTCTTTAACTTTAAGGCAAAATGATGTTTTCTATCCAAATGCTTCAATGCAAAATATTAGTGATATTTATAATTTTGACCACGAGTTTCGTCATATTTTACTTAAGTATATAGAAATTATTGAAGTAAGCCTAAAATCTATATATGCTTATGAGTTAACTAGAGCTTATGGCCCAACAGGATATCTAGATGCAGCAAATTTTACTGACGAAAAACAGTATGAGAAAACATTTAATAAAGCAGAAAAACAGAAATTGGAAAGATTGCCACATGAACTTTATTTAAAACACTTTATAGAGGAACGGCAGGAACCCATTCCATCTGGGCATATGTTGATTTGCTTACAATTGCTGATATATCTTTTCTTTACAAGATTACGCAGCAGGGCATAAAAAAGACTGTTGCAAGCAAGTTTGGACTGACCGTGAGTAAAAGTGATATTATCCTTGGCGGATTTATGCATAGCCTTACTATTATCCGTAATATTTGTGCTCATGGTGGTCGTTTATATAATCGCCTTTTTGAGCAAAAACCCTCACTAAATAGGCGTGAATTAACTCTCTTAATAACTAAAGCTGATGGTTCTCTAGATAATGCACATGTCTTTGGATTTATCCTTATTATGAAAAGATTGTTATCAAGTCTAAGTTCTTCAGAAATGAAACAAGAGATTATACAACTATCAAAAAATATCCATTCGTAGACCTCAAACACTATGGCTTCAGAGCGGACTGGACAGCTAAATTATAATTTTACTGAACATATATTACTATTAGTAATTCTTTAGAATAAAAATAGTCTCCAAATAACAAAAATTTGGAGAACGAAAAGGCTGATGGATACTAGGCTTATACACTTGTATCACTCAGTCGTCCTTAGACATTAAGCAGATTGCCGATTCGCTCACAAGCGAAAGCGTAGTGAAGAATCGTGCCAAATCGCTTACTTCGCAAAACGACCGAATAGGGAGTTTTGAGAAGTGTCATATAAATTAGGATACAAATGTATATTTAAAGGCTCTACCTTATTAGAGGGTAGGGCCTTTTTGGTGTGATATAATTAAATTATACATAAACGGATATTCGGATTTTAGTATTGCTATTGTTCAGATAATGGAACATATTAATACTATAAGAAGCTGCTATTAACTAGGGGGATTAAGGATAATGGACCTTAGAATGAATAGTGAAATAATAAAGGCATATACTTCCCATGCCCAAATGGCAAGAGTTGTTACTGAATCATGGATGAAAGATAATATGTTTTGCCCAAGATGTGGTAGATTTCATATAGAGCACTTTAAGAACAATAAACCTGTAGCGGATTTTTATTGCCCAATTTGTGGTAGCCAATACGAACTGAAAAGTATAAGAGGACATTTTGGAAGAAAAGTAAGTGATGGCGCTTACGAAACAATGATAGAAAGAATTACTAGTAATCAAAATCCAGACTTCTTTTTTATGTGTTATTCACCAGAACTTTTTAGTGTGACAGATCTTTTGCTTGTTCCTAAATACTTTTTTACACCTGAAGTTATAGAAAAGAGGAATCCATTAACAAGTAGTGCCAGAAGAGCTGGATGGATTGGTTGTAGTATTAACATTAGTGAAATACCAAAACAGGGACGTATTACCATTGTCAAGAATGGAGTAAATTATAGTGCCGACCAAGTTGTAGAACAGGTAAAGCATAGCGCAGGCTTAGAAACAGAAGATATAAAGGCACGCGGATGGCTTTTCGATATTTTGCAATGTGTTAATTCGTTGCCAGAAGAGTTTTCTTTAAGTGAGGTGTATGCTTTTGAACAGAGTCTATATTTAAAACATCCACAAAATAACAATGTTAAGCCAAAAATAAGACAACAACTACAAATACTCAGGGATAAAGGATTTATAGAATTTTCTGGAAGTGGAATTTATAAAAAGATTTGAGGTGTGATAAAAATGAAAAAGTATAAAATCAGTATTGAAGAACACGTTTCAGATTCATTTGAGGTAGAAGCAGAAAATGAAGAAGCAGCTATTAAAGAAGCTATTAGGAAATACAAAAAGGGAGAATTTGTACTGGAACCAGGATATGTTACGGACAGATTAATCTGTATAGATAAGGGAGAAAATGATACATCAGGATGGCTTGAATTTTAGAATTATTAATTATAAGCGATTCTCATAGGTGATATAAAACAAAAGGGAACGTAAATAATGCTGTGCATTGGTAAATAAAAGTAGACACTATTAAAAACGAAAGTTTTTGATAGTGTCTACTTTTTGCTATACTGAAATCAAGGAGATGATACAAATGGGTTCGCCAAAAGGCAAAAAGCACAGGGTGTTTTCTAAAGGAAGAAAAGCTAAGAATCGTTAAAGATTATCTTAAAGACACACGAAACCGTTAATAAGTTTGCAATTGAACATGATCTGCATAGTAGCGTTTTACAGAATTGGATAAGAAAATACGGTGAATTGGGAGAAGAAGGATTAGCCTCACATAGAGACAAATGCGGCAACAGGTATGCAGCCTTGCACATCAGCAATTCCCTTGATGAAATGGGAAAGCTTGAGCTCAGAATGCTCAAGCTGGAAGCCGACCTGGCCCGCCTAAAAAAGGATACCTTGTGAAAGGAAAGTGGTTCCCGGAAGGAATACGTTACTGGCAGCGGCAAGATTTTCAAATTGTCGAAGAGCTAAGAAACTAAGTATCCCATAAAAGCCTTGTGTAAGGCGTTAAGCCTTAACAGGTCTGGATATTACAAATGGCGCCAAAGGCTGGGCAAGCCTAACAGATATACACAAGACAGGATAGACCTTACAGCTCTGCTGGAAGAGACTCATGCCGAACACAAAGCCTTTGGCTACCATGCTCTTGCCAAATGCATCAGGGAGGAAACAGGCTGGGTATTTTCTGATAATCTTGCACATAAATGTTGCAAGATAGCAGGGATAAAGTCTAAGGCCAAGCATTACAGATACAGAAAACCTGGAAATGAAAGTGTGTTTTATCCCAACATTGTCCGTGGCAGCTGGACAGCTAATGCACCGCTACGTGTTGTGGTTTCAGATATGACCTGCATCAGAACAAAGGAAAGCTGTACGAATGGACGCTTTTGTTGATACTTTTAACACGAGATTATTGCTCCATCCCTTTCAGGACGGAGAGGGGATTCGAAACCATATTTTGCTTGTCTGGAAAGGCTGTGCAGCATGATAGACAAGAAGAAGGAGCAGGCGCCCCAGACAGTTTTACACACAGATCAGGGTTCGGTCTACTCCTCCAGAGCCTTTGCATTAGCTCATAAGCATTATAACATAATTCGTTCAATGTCACGAGCGGGAACTCCAACAGACAATCCAATTATTGAATCTCTTAACGGCTAGATGAAAGCTGAGCTAGCATTGGACTTTAATGTATCCAAGGCAGAAGACATAAGCAAAACATTAGATGAATATGTACATTATTTCAATTACGAAAGGCATGCTTCGGCTTTAAAACTACAAAACCCCGATTCAGTTTAAAACTGAATCAGGGTTTTGAGTTTCGTTTTTATTGGTGTCTACTTTCTCTTGACAGATGCAGGAGAAAATTTCTCCGCCCTGTTTTTTATTATTTAAAAGCGCCATCTAAGAAGCTTTTCATATCTTCCTTGCTCATGCTGCCAATGTGAACATTGATGACATTACCTTTGCCATCAATAAGTATGGAAGTGGGAATGCCTTGAATGCCGTAGGCTTGGGCAGCTTCCTTATTGTCTGCATAATAAATAGGGAAGGAATAATTATTTTTTTCTTGGAACTTTACTACATCATCCTGCTTAGCATCAACGCTGGCGATAACGAAATCCATTTTATCCTTAGTACTCGGGATAAAGCTCATTCATGAAAGGCATTTCATGTACGCAGGGAGGGCACCAGGTAGCCCAGAAGTTGAGATAAACTGGTTTGTCCTTACCGATTAAATCACCGAGAGAAACCTCGTTCTTATCCGGGAAGGTCTTGAGGGCGATGATGGGGGCAGGTTGTCTTTCCATGGCTTGTGCTTTAGCCATGTCAGGGCCTTTGGTTACACTGTAGTAGAGATAACCAACGCCACCTGCGGCAATAACAACAAGGACACCTAAGACGATTAAAATTTTCTTTAACATAATTCATACTCCTTTCTTAAAGCTAATAGCTTTAACGGGGCAAATCTTTTTACAATCACCACAATTAATGCATTCTCTGTCGCCAACTTTTTGGCAATCCATTTTGCAGACCTTCATACAAGCCTGACAATGGGTACACTTAGCTTCGTCTACCGTAATGCCGAAGAAGGATAAGGTATTAAACAAACCATACCAAGCTCCCAGTGGGCAAACGAAACGACAGAAGGGCCGAAAAACAATTACTGAACCAAGGATAAGCAAAACAGCTAGCGCTGATTTCCAGATGAAGAGGAAACCTAAACCTGCTCTTAAGCCGGAATTTAAGCTGGTCATAGGCCAGCCTGCTTCTATGGTTCCTGCCGGGCAAATGAATTTGCAAAAGGCAGGTGTGCCAACCCCGTTTAATTCATAATAAACTACGGGTAAAATAAGGACAAAGATTATTCCTATTACGTATTTTATAGAAGTTAGCTTTCTTGTCAACTTATTTTTAGTTAATTTAGGGGTAGGAAGCTTGTAGATGAGTTCTTGTAACAGTCCAAAGGGACATAACCAACCGCAAATCGTTCTACCTAAAAGCAGTCCAAAGAGCAGCAACGCGCCAAAGACATAAAAGGGAAAACGTAAGGCCATGCCGGCCAAGGAGCTTTGCAAAGAACCTAAGGGACAAGCACCTAGAGCTCCCGGACAGGAGTAAGCAGTTTAACCCCGGTACGCAGATGCCTTTGCTGGAACCTTGCCAGATTTTGCCGGTAACGAATCCTGACAGGTGAGCATTGTAGGCAAGAGCGGAGAGAAATTGAGTTATTCTGCGCTTAGCCAATTCCTATGCACTCCAAACAAATGAAAGTAGCTTTTGTAGAACTGTGTCTATACCACCGGCATAAATTCCATAAGCTAAACAGCCTAGAGCTACAACCATTAAAATTTTACGCATGATATCTCCTTATTCGTAATGCTTCAAAAGATCTTTATACGCTGCTTTTTGGGTTTTAGGGACTTTTTTTTCGAAATTGCGAAAGTTATTATCCCTGTGATCTGTGGAATAGTCGGCATAATCTATATCGTTACTTTGGTCATAGCTTTTACCATAATCACCATGGCCGTCATCTAGATAATATTGCTCAAACATTTTTTCACATCTCCTTAAATTCAGTATAGTAATTTTAGCATAAAAAGGGTAAAATTGGTATATAAGCTAAGAAATAGAGGGGGAGTACTAGTGAAGGTTGTTACTTTTTTGTACGATGAACAAATTCAGGTAGGAGTAATTTCTGAGGATGAAAAACATGTTATTCCTGCCAACAAGTTTGCCAATATGGAAGATTTAATGGAAAATTCTTCTTTTGAAGAATTAATGAGCATTAAACGCCTGGCCACAGCAGCTGTAGATTTACGTGACGTAAAAATACTGTCTCCTATTCCTGAACCAAAGCATGATATTATTTGTTTAGGTATTAACTACAAGTCCCACGATAAGGAACTGCCTCACAGCTTTGATAAAGAAAAAATTAAAGAGCGTGAGGTGCCGGTTTATTTCGCTAAGCGTGTTAACCGTTCTGTTGACCCAGGGTGGTTATGTAGATGGTCATTTTGATGTGGTAAAGAAGCTGGACTACGAATGCGAGCTGGCTGTCATCATTGGTAAGGAAGCTAAGAACGTAGCAGAAAAAGATGCCTTAGATTATATTTTTGGTTATACCATTCTTAATGATGTAAGTGCCCGTGATTTGCAAACAGCGCATAAACAGTGGTACTTTGGAAAGAGTCTGGATTCTTTTACTCCTATGGGTCCTTGTATTGTTACCGCTGATGAATTTAGTTTTCCTCCGGCCTTAAAGCTGACCTGCAAGGTGAACGGCGAATTACGTCAAGACAGCAATACAGATCAATTGGTTCATAGTATTGCCTATATTATCAGCGAATTATCTCATGGCATAACTCTTAAGGTAGGTACTGTTATTTCTACCGGTACTCCCGGCGGTGTAGCCATGGGTATGAAGGAACCTAAGTTCCTAAAACACGGCGATGTTGTGGAGTGCGAGATTGAAGGCATAGGTGTCCTTAAAAATACGATTAAATAAAGCGGAACTATAGCTCAGATGGTTAGAGTACCACGTTGACATCGTGGGGGTCACTGGTTCGAGTCCAGTTAGTTCCACCAAGCAAAAAAAGTATGGCGTGTAGCTTTTGCTACACGCTTTTTGCATATTAGTAGAAAAATCAGACCACAGACGGTTTTTTGTCAAGATTTGTTTATTTTTGACGGGATAACAAGTATAATATAAGTATAAATTCGTGTAGGAGGAATGCATAGTGAGAAGATTTATAGCGATTTGTCTAGCCTTAGTTTGTTGTTTTGTTTTGTCAGCCTGCGGCGAAAAGGGGAAAGCAGCCGGAGCTCCTGCCCAAATCAGTGTGAAACCTGCCATTGCTGTTTTTGATACCAACATGGGAAGCTTTGAGGTAGAGCTGGCCACCAAAGATGCACCTAATACCTGTGCCAACTTCATAGCTTTGGCTAAAAAAGGCTTTTATAATAATGTTACCTTCCATAGAGTTATTGATGGCTTCATGATTCAGGGCGGTGATCCTACCGGTACAGGTACCGGCGGTCCCGGCTACACCATCAAGGATGAATTTTCACCTAAACTAAATCACAATGAACCTGGTGTTATTTCCATGGCTAACGCAGGTCCTAATACCGGTGGTAGCCAGTTCTTCATTACCCTGGCTCCTACTGCCTGGCTAAATAACAAGCATGCTGTTTTGGTAAGGTTATCAAGGGCATGGATGTAGTCAAGAAAATCGGCAAGGTAAAAACAGATGGTAGAGATAAGCCGCTAGAGGCAGTGGTAATTAAGACCATTACCATTAAAGAACAATAAGAGGGGGGTGCAGTTTTTGCCAAACGGACAAGTAGAGACTAGATTTGAGGTACAAGATCAACAGGAAATGGTTGGTATTTTGGGCAAAAATGATGAGCTTTTGCATATCATGCAAGCAGGGGTAAAATGTACCTTAGTTGCTCGTGGCAATGTAATCATTGCGTCAGGCAATCCTGACGATGTTAGCTTAGCTGCCAAACTTATTGAAGAATTATTATTTTTATATAGACAAGGTTTACCTCTTACCACACATGATGTAAGGTACAGTTTACGTCTCTTACAGCAGGGGGAAGAGGAAGAACTGCACAGAATGTTTGCGGAAACCATTCTGGTGACCAATAGAGGACGTCAGGTTAAGGTTAAGACCATGGGTCAATGGAACTATATTCAAACCATTCAGGCTAATTCCATTACCATTGGTATTGGTCCTGCCGGCACAGGCAAAACATTCTTGGCTGTAGCGATGGCCATTAAGGCTTTGAAGAACAAAGAAGTAGAGAGAATCGTCTTAACCAGGCCGGCTATTGAAGCAGGCGAAAAGCTAGGCTTTTTGCCCGGTGATTTACAGGAAAAAGTGGATCCCTATTTAAGACCTTTGTATGATGCCTTGTATGAAATGCTGGGCATGGAAACCTTCCAAAAATATTCCACCAAGGGCACCATTGAAGTGGCACCCTTAGCCTATATGAGAGGCAGAACCTTAAACGATGCCTTCATTATTTTGGATGAAGCTCAGAACACTACCAGAGAGCAAATGAAAATGGCTCTGACCAGGTTTGGCTTTGGCTCCAAGATGGTGGTAACCGGTGATGAAACTCAGATAGATCTGCCTAACGGCAAAAGCTCCGGACTTACTGATGCAGCCTATGTGCTGCGGAATACTAAAGATGTGGGTGTTGTGAGATTCCAGGAATCCGATGTAGTACGTCATGAAATAGTAGCCTCTGTCATTCGTGCCTATGAGGCCCAGGACAGAGAAGAAAAGCAAAAGAGGGAAGCAGGAAAATGATTGTAACTTTGGAAAATGCCCAAAAGAAAATTGCTATACCCAAGGACTTAAAAGCTTCCATCACCAAGGCTATGGATATTGTAGCTAAGCGTGAAAAGCTAAGCCCTCAGACTGAAGTGGATATTACCATTGTTACGGATGAGGAAATTCACCAATTAAACAAGACTTATCGTGGTGTGGACAGGCCAACTGATGTGCTGTCCTTTGCCTTGGATGAAGGCGAGGAAGAGCCGGAAATCATAGAGGGCGAGGCAGAGCATTTGTTGGGAGATATTATTATTTCTGCACCAACTGCGCAGGCTCAGGCCGAGGAATTTGGACATGGGCTGAAGAGAGAGATTACCTATTTAGCTGTCCATGGTATTTTGCATTTGCTAGGCTATGACCACATGGAAGAAGCAGATAAAAAGGTTATGAGAAAGCAAGAGGAAGCTGTGCTTCGGGAAATGGATTTATCCGAAGAATTTTTTGGAGGCTGAGGAAGAAGTAAGGACCTTGGCTAAACTACATGTACTGGGGCGATTTTTATGAAAACCGATGTTCAGCACAAATCAGGATTTGTGGCAGTGGTAGGCAGACCTAATGTGGGAAAGTCTACTTTGATTAACAGTTTGATTGGCGAAAAGATTTTGATTACTTCTGACAGGCCACAAACTACTCGTAACAAAATCATGTGTATCATGAATGTTCCCAATGCACAGATTGTCTTCATGGATACTCCCGGTATCCACAAGCCTCACCACAAGCTGGGCGAATATATGGTGAAGACAGCGGAAAGTGCTTTGCAGGAAGTAGATGTTGTGCTCTTCGTGGTGGATGCCACGGAAAGAAGAGGAGCCGGTGATAACTATATAATAAATAAGCTGAAGGAAATCCATACACCGGTAATTCTGGTAATTAATAAGCTGGATTTGTTGGTTAATCAGGATAAAATTTTTACGATCATTGATACCTATAGGCAAGCCTATGATTTTAAGGCAGTGATACCGTTATCTGCCTTAATGGACAAGGACTTTAGTCCACTTTTAACAGAGTTGATTCCCTGCCTGCCTCAGGGACCGGAATTTTTCCCGGAGGATATGGTTACAGACCAGCCGGAAAGACTGCTGGTTGCTGAATTGATCAGAGAGAAGATTTTGAAGCTGACACGTGACGAGGTTCCTCATTCCATCTCCGTAGAAATTCAGGAAATGAAATTAAGAGCCAACGATAGCTTGTATATCAGGGCAGATATTTATGTAGAAAGGCCTTCTCAAAAGGGTATCGTCATTGGTGCCAAGGGCAGCCTGCTGAAGTTAATCGGGCAGCAGGCCCGTAGGGACATAGAATCACTGCTAGGCAATAAAGCCTACTTGGATTTGTGGGTTAAGGTTAAGCCGGACTGGCGCAACCGCGACCAGTTCCTACAGCAGTTAGGTTATAGCAATGATTGACCAAAAGTAGAGAAAATGGTATTATCTTGCTAATGATTTTATTTTGGTAAGTTAGGAGAGATGTCTTATAGACGCTGGACCTGCGTACATACGCATATTAAAACCGCTATTGTATCCCATTGCATACATATTTGGCGGCATTTCAAAAGGTATTTTTAGTTTTTTACATGTGGATTCGTCCCATGGAGGCTCAGGGCATTCCGAAGATGAACTGCGCAAAATTGTTAGTGCCAGTGAAAAAGGTGGCACTATTGATCCTGTGGAAAGTAAGCTCATTGATAATGTGTTTGACTTTGCTGACCGGGTGGCCAGAGAAGTAATGGTGCCCAGGCAGGATATGGTATGCCTTTTTACGGATGATCCTTTAAGCGATAACCTGCAAGTGATTAAAGCTACAGGACATACCAGATATCCCTTGTGTACAGAAGATAGAGACCATGTGGTTGGTATGGTACACATTAGGGAGCTAATGAATATTGATGAAGATGATCCTTCTTTTTCTTTGACCAAAGTCATGAGAGAGATGGAAGTAGTGCCGGAAAGCATGTCCATTGCTAAGATTTTGCAAATCATGCAACATAAGCATGTGCAAATGGCGGTAGTGGCAGATGAGTATGGCGGCACAGCCGGACTTGTGACCATGGAAGACCTGCTGGAGGAAATCGTAGGAGATATTCAGGATGAGCATGATTCTGATATTCCGGAAGTTAATAAATTAGCAGACGGTTCCTACATTTTCGATGGATTGGTGCTTTTGGACGAGGTTTCGGAAGTCTTAAATATTAAATTTGATGAACCTGAAGAAGATACAATTGGTGGTTATGTCTTTGCCCTTATAGGCAGACAGCCTGAAGTGGGAGACAAGGTCACCGCAGATGGCTACCAATATGAAGTACTGGCCTCTACGGGCTTTAGAGTGTTGCGGGTAAGGGTTACGCCTATTACGCCGAGAGAGGATTCTGCACCAACTAATGAGTAGAGAAGCTTATCAGGATGAGGCAATCATTTTAAGAGTGAGTAATTGGCAGACTGCGGATAAGTACGCAGTCTGCTTTTCACGTGCCCACGGAAAGATAGCCTTTGTTGCGTACGGGGCTTCTTATCCACGTAGTACCAGCGGCCGGTTGGTGCAACCCTTTGCTCAGCTGGAACTGACCTTAACACCGGGGAAAAAAGTAGAAATTCTCCGTAGCTGCGATAGCCTAAAGATTCCTGATACCTTGGATATTGATACCTTGGCCTATGGCGCCGTCATTGCTGAAGTGACGGAAGCTATCACTACCGAGGGAGAAAGCCAGGAAAAGATTTATGAGCTTTTACTGGAAACCATGGAGCTGCTCAAAGTAAGAAACAAAAGACTAGTAACACTTAGTACCTTGCTCAAGCTGCTAGCTTACTGCGGTTTTGCACCACAAGCTGGAGAGCTGTACCAGCTGTGCCAAACCGGTTGATAAAGATGGCTTCTTTAGCCTGGTGCAGGGTGGTTTTCTCTGTGCTGAGTGTGCCCAGGGAGATGAGTTAACTTGCTCCTTGGCCACCAGGGATTTAATGATACAATTGCAAAACCTGGACTTTGGCAAGCCTAGTGAATTTACCGTAAAGGGCAGCGCCTTAATGGAGCTGGAACAGATTCTTTATAAATTTATTACTTATCAAACGGATAAGCCTCTAAAGAGCTTGAACTTTTTAGCACAATTGCAGAAGTGAGGACAGCATGAATAAAAACAGCAAGACAAGATTATACACCGTGCTTTTTTCCCTGGCAGCGCTTTGCTTTTTTATTTTGTGGGGTATTTGGGGACCTGCCTATGACTGGTTCACCGGCACAAGATTAGCTGTGATTTTTGCCTTAGGCACCATGATTGCCCATTATTTAGAAGCTGCCGGTAATGCTAATGCCAGCTTTATGAAAATTGGCTTTTGCGCCATGACTTTCCTGATTGGCAGTCATTTGCTCACTCCCTATTTTTGGCCGGGACGGATTGCCGACCATAATGTTTTCGTAGTATTTTGGTTGACAGCAGGCTTAGCTTGGCTGCTGCTACTTAGCATGATGAAGGAAACTAAGCGGGATGATTTTTTAAAATCTTTTGCGAATTTCCGGTAGTCTTGTTTATCGGCAGCATGCTGCCTGTCTATGTAGACAGTGGCAGTATTTACTGCACCTGTCCTTGCTGTGCGTATTCTACTTCATAGAAGGCGCTGTGCTGGTGCACAAGGGTGTAGCAGAAAAAGACAGAGCCTTGTTCAATTGCGGCTTAGTGCTGCTTTGCTTTTTGTTGATAGCTTATTCGCTGTCCTTTTTGTTTGCCTTGCCCTACACCGGTACATATTATCGTGGTACTGTTGTTGATAGTTTTTCTCAATGTGCTGTTTAAAAATTCTAAGAAGGGGATAATCATGAAACTTGTTTCCTGGAATGTTAATGGCCTTAGGGCTTGTATGAATAAAGGCTTTGAAAAATTTATGGCTGAGGCTGACGCTGATGTCATCTGTGTGCAAGAAACCAAAATGCAAAGAGAGCAAGCGGAGTTTGTTTTCCCTGGCTATGTAGAATTTTGGAATAGCGCTGAGAAAAAAGGCTACTCTGGCACAGCAGTGTTTAGCAAGACAGGAACCCTTAAAGGTTACCTATGATTTGGGTATTGCGGAGCACGACCACGAAGGTAGAGTCATTACCTTGGAATATCAGGACTTTTATTTGGTAAATGTGTATACTCCTAACTTCTAAACGTGAACTGGAAAGATTGTCTTACCGTATGACTTTGGGAAGATGCTTTTCAGGATTATGTGGCTAAGCTGGATGAGACCAAACCGGTTATCATCTGCGGTGACTTAAACGTAGCTCATGAGGAAATTGATTTAAAAAATCCCCAGAGCAATCATCACAATGCCGGTTTTACTGACGAAGAAAGAGGCAAGCTGACTCAGTTCTTAAGTCGGGGCTTCTTAGATTCTTTCCGTTATTTGTATCCTGATAAGAAAGACATTTATTCCTGGTGGTCCTATATGTTCCACGCCAGAGATAATAACGCAGGCTGGAGAATTGACTACTTCCTGGTATCAGAAAAGCTAAAAATAAAATCAAAGATGCAGAAATCTATACAGATGTTTTAGGCAGCGACCACTGTCCTATAGGATTAATTTTGAAATAAAGAAGTATTTACCACTGGGGACGGAGAAAAGTGGTAAATCCGCCTAACAAGGCGGAAACATTTACCACTTTTCTCCGTCCCCAGTGGTAAATAAAACAAGCTCCCCTAAGGGGAGCTTGTTTTTATGTTTATTTTGTATTAGCTTTGTCTCTGACGCCACACCAGATGAAGAGGAGGAGATGGCTACGATGATGAAGACCAGGCTGGTGGCCTGGGCAGATTTTAAACCTAAGAAGAGGGGATCCATATAATCGCCTCTCAAAAATTCTAAGAAGAAACGTAAGGTAGAGTAGAGTATGACATATAGGCAAGCACATTGTCCGGGCGCGTATTTACGGGTTTGGAAGAGAAGCAGCAAGGCGAAGATGATAATATCAACCTGGCCTTCCCAGACTTCTGCTGGCCAAAGATGCTGTGCACCATAAGTAGCGTGAGCCAAAGTACCTTCCGGATAGAGAATGCCAAAGTTACCGCCGGTAGGAGCACCAAAAGCATCACCGTTTAATAAATTGGCCATACGACCAATGGATTGTCCAATTAAAATGGCCGGACTTAAGATGTCCAAGAGCGTCAGCCAGGGCACCTTGTGGTATTTGCAATAAGCAATGCCTGCTAAAATACCGCCAATGACACCGCCCTGAATGGCCATACCGCCTTGCCAGACAAAAGGAATTTCCAGCAGATGATTACTGTAGTAGGCCCAGTCAAAGAAAAGTACATCCCATAGTCTGGCACCTACGATGCCAAAGAAACCGCCGTAAATACCAATGTCAGCAATATATTTCTCATAACCTCGCCCATCCTTCATAGCCAGGAAGTAACCAACTCCGGTAGCTAAAAAATGGCTATGCACAGCATGATGCCGTACATGCGGATGGGAAAGGAGCCAATCATAAATAAATATTGGTGCAAAATTATCATCCTTTCAGACTAAAGAAGCATTTAGATATTTCCCATTTTAACACATTAAGGCCCGCTTGGCTAATCTTGACTAAATATTAGCGTCATAGTATGATTTAATGGCAACGGCAGGAGGTATATTATGCTAAAAATAGAGCATTTATCAGTTTCCGTAGATGATAGAGAAATTCTACGCGATATTAATTTAACAATTCCTAATGGTGAAGTACATGTACTTTTAGGACCTAATGGTACAGGCAAATCCACTTTGATTAGTACCATTATGGGCTTTGACCGCTATAAGGTAACTTCAGGTAAGATTATTTTTAACGGCAAGGACATTACCCATATGCCTGTTTTTGATCGCGCCAAGCTGGGCATTGGGGTGATGATTCAACGTCCGCCTACCATTAAGGGTTAACCTTACGCCAAATGGTGAATATTTGCGGGCATGATATTTTGGCTACGGAAAACATGGCTAACTGGATGGGCCTGGACAAGTTCCTGGACCGTTCTGTTAACGAAGGATTCTCCGGTGGTGAAATCAAAAGAAGTGAGCTTTTGCAGCTCTTGGCACAACAGCCGAAGCTGTTACTTTTGGATGAACCGGAAAGTGGCGTAGACGTAGAGAATATTGCCTTGGTAGGCAGAGCCGCTAATTATATTTTAAGCGGTGCCGGTTCCAGGCAATGTGGTACCAAGGAATGTAATAAGCTGGCCGCTTGCTGCGGCAAGGCTTGCCCCTTTGAAAACAATGCCAAGAATCCTTTGGCAGGCAGCGACCGTTCCGGGTTAATTATTACCCATATCGGACATATTTTAAAATACGTACCTGCTCAGGTGGGTTATATCATGTACAATGGCACTATTGCAGCCAGCGGTGAGCCAACTGAAATGTTAGCTCGTATTACCCAGGAGGGTTATGAAAAGGTCATTGAAGAAGGCAGCGGGAGGATTTAATTATGAGCTTAGATAAAGATAAAGTAACGGCTGCTTTGGGAAAAGAAGCTGCGTATGGTAAAGATTTAGATTTAAATGCATTTGATGATGACGATGCAGTTCATGCCAAAACCTTGGGCGATTTGTCCAATCAAGGTCGTGCCAAGCTGGAAAAAGTTGGTATGGAATTAGATGAATCCAATCGTAGTGCTACCTTTGTGCAGGTAGATAACAATGCTACTAAGCTGGATATTAAGCCGGATACGCCGTTGGTTCTTATGAATACCGGTGATGCTGCTAAAAAGTATCCTGAATTGGTTAAAAAATATTGGTGGCATGCTGTTGCACCTGATAAGGATAAATACACGGCTAAGACTGCCTTGGAACATGAGAACGGCTATTTCATCCATTTGCAAAAGGGCGTTAAAATTAGTACTCCCTTACAAGCTTGTGTTTTTATGAGCCATGAGCACCAGTTGCAAAGAGTCCATAACGTAGTTATCCTGGAGGATGGGGCAGAGCTGAATATTATTTCCGGTTGTGCCAGCGATCCTAATGTAGATAAGGGCTTGCACCTAGGTATTAGCGAAATGTATGTAGGCAAAAATGCCAAGCTTACCTTTACCATGATTCATAGCTGGGGCAAGGAAGTTTCTGTCCGTCCTCGTACTGCAGTTATTGTAGATGAGAATGGCTTGTATATGTCTAACTACGTTTGCATGGAAAAAGCAGCAGACGTACAAATGTATCCTGTTACCCGTTTAATCGGTAAAGGCGCAACCTCCAGATTAAACTCCATTTTGATTGCTCCGGAAGGTGCTCATTTGGATATTGGCGGCGAAGCAATTCTGGAAGTTCCCGGTACCAAATCTGAAATCATTACCCGTTCTATTTCTACCGGCGGCACCATTATTAACAGAGGTCGTTTGACGGGCCTGTCAGAAGGCGTGAAGGCTCACTTGGAATGCAATGGCTTAATGCTTAATGACAAGGGTCGTATTCATGCTATTCCGGAACTGGATTGTCAAACCGGTAATTCTGAATTAAGTCATGAGGCTGCTGTTGGCAAGGTTAACCAGGAAGAAATTGAGTACCTGATGGCCAGAGGCCTGGATGAAGAAGAAGCTACTGCTACTATTGTCAGAGGTTCTTGAATATTAAGATTGACGGACTGCCTAAGAGCCTGGAAGATAAGATTAACCAAACTTTGGATACTTTTACCTATACTAAGGGTATGTAAGCAAGTAAAAATTAAAGGCTGTTGCACCGGTAGGTGCAACAGCCTTTTTTGCGTATTAGCTTATTTAGGTAAGACATCTGAGGCAAAGTCGTAGGGCAAAAGCTCCTGCCAGGAAGATTCTTTGACTTTACCGGTACAATTGGTCATGTAAACTTTGGCAATCTTAAATTCTGCCAGTACCTGCCTGCAAGCACCGCAAGGAGCTACAGGTTCCTTGGTGTCTGCTACTACACATAAGGCGGTCAATTTTCTTGCACCGGCAGCTACAGCTGCAAAAATGGCATTTCGTTCAGCACAAATAGTTAAGCCGTAGGAGGCATTTTCTATATTGCAGCCGGTATAAATCTTGCCCTCAGCCGTACGCACAGCTGCGCCAACTGCAAAATGAGAATAGGGAATATATGCGTTTTTCCTAGCTGCCAGGGCAGCCTCATAAAGTTCTTGGTCCATAGTAAAACACCTCGTTTTCGGTTTTATTATAGCATTTTTTACAAAGTAAATAAAAGCTTGTATTCCAAGACAAAGCAGATGAAAAAATAAAAAAATTATGGTATGATTTTAGAGAAGAAGTTTCGGAATATTTTGTTTTTTTTCACGAGGAATAGCTATGAAACAGCTCAATAAGCTACAACTTACAATTATAACTTCACTAGCTGTTTTACTAATCGTGCTTGGTATGTTTCTTTATATGCGACAAATTACTACCGTGTTAAGTTCAAGCACGGTAGCTACCATGCAGGAAATCGCGGCCCATGATAAAAGCTTTATAGAGAGTTATCTGGAGCGGATGACGGATAATCTCATTAATATTGGTACCAGAATGCGCAATAGTAGGTATAACTCTATTACAGAGTTGCAACAAAAACTTAGCGTAGAACTTGGTACCAGTCCTTTCCGTTACCTTTATTTGATTGATTCTCAAGGTAAAATGTATAGTGGTGCCTACTTAATCCAAGATGGTACCAAATATCCTTATGTAAATAATATTCTTAAGAAGCTACCTAAAACTATAGACCACTATAGTGAGTCTTTAGCTGTTGATTCTCAGGATGAGACGATAGTATATGCCCTTAGCATGCCACCCTTTAAAGTAGATGGGGTAGAGTTTGTCGGCATTGTAGGACAGACTATCGTTAATGATGTGCGTAAGCATATGACGGCCAATAGTTTTGGCAATCAGGGCCATTCCCTGGTGGTGGACAGAGAGGGTTATTACATTGTCAATTATTCTTATAAAAATGGCATCGGGCAACAGGACAATTTGTTTAATAACCTAACGCAGGCACACTTTGACAGCGGTCATTCCTTAGAGCAAGTGAAGAAAGACATTAAACAGGGCAAGGCTTTCGAGTGCTCTTATCAATTAGAAGGAGTTCCTCACAATTTAATAGTATTGCCTTTTGACAATGTGAATTGGAGCTTGGCCATTACGGTGCCGTCGTCGGTGTTTATTAGCCAAAGCAGACAATTTACTCTTATCACGACTATACTGCTTTTATCTATAGTCTTAATTTTGCTTTGTCTTGTGGCCGGTATTTTTAGAGCTTGGAAGCTCTCTATTGAAACTAGAGCTTTAGCAGAAGCTAAATCCAGCTTTTTGAATAAAATGAGTCATGAAATCAGAACTCCGCTTAATGCCATCATCGGCCTTAATTATCTAATGAAAGAAAAGCTGGATGATAAGGCAGCTCTTACCCAATATCTGGATAAGACTTCTGATACCTCCCAGTATTTACTGAGCTTAGTTAATGATATTTTGGACTTGTCCAAGCTAGAGCAAAGCCATATCATCATGGCTAACGAAGCATTTTCTTTAACGGAAATGGTAGAGCTTTTGGCTGATATCATGAAGGAAGAACTTGCTAAAAAACAGCTTACCTTCACAATTACTAACAAGCTGAGCTATCCCTTTCATTATGGGTGATGAGCTTAGATTAAAACAGGTTGTCTTAAATCTGCTCAGCAATGCCATAAAATTTACTAACGAAAAGGGTACCATAACTTTGGAGCTTGCTCAAATTGACCAAGGAAACAAGCAGGTCATTAATATTGTTAAGGTTACAGATAATGGTATTGGTATGAGTGATGAATTCCAAAAGCATGTTTTTGAATCCTTTGCCCAGGAAAATAGAAAAGAAATAGATCCTACTGCTAAGCAAGGCAATAAGGGTTCAGGGCTGGGCTTAACCATCAGTTACCTGCTGATGCGGAACATGAAGGGAACTCTTCAAGTGCAGAGTACTTTAGGCGAAGGCAGTTGCTTTACGGCTACCTGGCCTGCTTTGGCTGTGACAGAACCTGTCAGAGAACCTGCTAAAATGCCATTGAAGGCTACGCTGCCAAGAACAGGCAGTGATATGTCGCTAGGAAGCAATATTCTTATTGCCGAAGACAATAGTCTTAATGCGGATATTTTAGTACAGATATTGCAACGAAGAAAATATAATACTGTAGTGGCTGTTAACGGACAAGAGGCTGTTAAAAATTTGCCGCTTCCCAGCCTAATTTCTATGATGTTATTTTAATGGATGTACAAATGCCAATCATGAATGGTTATGAGGTTGCAACAAAGATTAGAGCAATGAAGCGAGCAGATGCTCACACAATTAGAATTTATGCTTGCACTGCCAATACGGCGGCCGAAGACAGGCAAAAGGCAACAGCAGCAGGCATGAATGGTTTTATTACGAAGCCAATAGATGTAAAGAAGCTTTTGGCAATTTTGCAGAATATTTAAAGTCAGCCTGCAGGGAGTGACAAAATATGAAAACAACAAGATTGTTGCTATTGCTTATTATTTGCTTGGTGGTAGGCGTAAGTGGTTGCAATAGTAATAAGCCCAAGGTGAAAAAGCAAATAACTATTACCTTGAAGGTGCCTACCTTAGAAATGACCTGTGTAACAGATTCGCGAATTAAGGAAGCTTACGATTTCTTACAAATAGTCACCAAAGATTTTTCGGCTCAGTATAAAGAAGCAGATGTCAAATTTAATATAGTAAAATTTGCGCTTACAGACGAAGACCAATACATTAAGGATTGTTTTGACACAGAAAATGCCACAGATATTCTCTATGAAGATTTTTTTAATATGAGTACTTATATTTATACAGGTAGAGTCATTCCGCTAGATGACATTATAGATGCACAGTGGCGGCAGGACATCAACGAGAATTATTGGAAACTCGGCAAGCGGCAGGGTCGTACATATATGCTGCCTTATTTAAGCAGACAAAATACTTTGGCTTATAATAAGGACCTTTTTCGGATGGCCGGTTTGGAAAAATATTTTAGCAGGGATGATGTAGTGCAAAGCTGGACTTTGGAGCAGTGGGATGATATTTTGGCTAAGCTAAAAGCTAATTTGCCTGCCAATACCTATGCTGTTGCCATGTATGCCAGAGATGACCAGGGTGATACCCATACTATGACCTGGCTACGGAGCCATGGTAGCACTTTTTTTGCTAAAGATGGCAAGGTAAATTTAAATACACAGGAAGGTATTGCAGCACTTAAATGGCTTAAAGCTAATTATGACAAAGGTTATTATCCGCCTAGCTGTGAAAACATTGCCATTAAGGATTGCGGCAGGCTGTTCTGGAATGAGCAGCTGGCTATAAAGATGAATAATGTACAAAATATTGATTTCGATGATAGTAAGCTGGGTTTAGTCAATTTCCCGTCCAAAGATGGCAAAGGCATGGTTACTGCTTTTACTACCGGGTTTGGTGTTTTTGACAATGGCAATGCTGACAAGCTTAAGGTAGCTAAAGATTTCTTAAAATATTTTTACCACAATGATAAGTGCCTCTCTTATGCAGCTGGTAATAGGCCGGCTAGCAATAAGACAGTTGAGAAGTACGAGGTTTACAGAGGCACGGCCTTCATTGATAATGCGCCCAGGGTAATTGATTTTATGGGAGAGACTCCCAACTGGCGAGGGATACGCAATGTCTTTTATAAGCATATCCAGGATTTGTTTATAGGACAGAAAACACCGGAGCAGGTAGCAGCGGAATTAGATGCAGATTGCAATGCAGCCATAGCTAAAGATGTGAGTAAATTTCATGAATAAAGAAAAGCTGATGTGCCGCTAGAAACGGTACATCAGCTTTTAATCTATCTTTTTTAATTTAAAGTCCAGAAAGTCGGCAGCTACCAAACGGTAGTCAGTGCCATTCTTCTCGCCCTGGAACATATTAAGGGCTTGGGCGGCTTTGCCATGGACATGGCCGTAAATACATTTCTCAACTTTATATTGCCGGCATAATTCAGTAAAAACTGTATCTTCCTCGGCTTTGTACAGGGGAGGATAGTGGAGTGCCACCAGAATCCTTGTATAGCCTGCGGCCAGAGCCTGGGAAAGAGAATGCTCCAGCCTTTGACCTTCCCTGGAATACATAGCTGCATCATGCTCCGTAAAAGTACTCATGGAAGGAAGATTCCAGCCTCTGGTGCCACACACAGCCAAGTCTCCCACAGGAATGAAGTTGTTGTGGAGAAAGAGAAATTTGTGCTCTACAGCATTAGCCATTTTGGTAACACCGGTCCACCAATAATCATGATTACCCTTTAAGAGGACCTTTTGTCCCGGTAAGCTGCTGATGAAGGTGAAATCTTTTTCTATGGCATCAGGTAGTTCCAGGGACCAAGAGGTATCACCACAGAGAATGACGGTATCCTCCGGTTTTACTTCTTCCTGCCAGTGGGCAGCGATTATTTCTCTATGATTAGTCCAGTTATCGCCAAATTTATCCATGGGCTTAGAAGGTGGAGAGCCGGAGAAGTGTAAATCCCCTATTGCAAACAGTGCCATAAACTTGGCCTACCTTTCGTTGACTTTATTAAGTACTGACTATATAATTAATTTATTAGGCTTCAAAGAAATTTACTTACTATTATGTTACAGAAAATTTCTTGCTTATGCAAGCTAATAAAACAGTTTTATTTCTAGGAGGGTTTTACATGTTAAATGAAAAGTATGCGCCCCACGAGATTGAGACTCGGTGGCAAAAAGTATGGGAGGAAAATAAGACTTTTAAGGTAAATAATGACGATCCAAGACCAAAATCCTATGTTTTGGAAATGTTCCCTTATCCTTCCGGAAACTTGCATATGGGGCATGTACGTAACTATTCCATTGGTGATGTGGTAGCTCGTTTCCGTACCATGAATGGTTATAACGTTTTGCATCCTATGGGCTGGGATTCCTTTGGTATGCCTGCTGAAAACGCAGCTATTCAACACAAGATTCCGCCTAAGAAATGGACCTTGGACAATATTGCCAATATGACCAAGCAACAAAAACGTCTTGGCCTGTCCTATGATTGGGATAGAGAAGTAACCACCTGCAAGGAAGATTATTATAAATGGACCCAATGGTTCTTTGAACTATTCTATAAGAAGGGCTTAGCTGTTAAGAAGGAATCTGCTGTTAACTGGTGCGATACCTGTAACACCGTACTTGCTAATGAGCAGGTTATTGATGGTAAGTGCTGGCGTTGCCACCATGACGTAGAGAAAAAGAAATTATCCCAATGGTTCTTCAAGATTACCGACTATGCTGATGAGCTGCTGAAGGATTTGGATTTGCTCAAGGGCTGGCCTGACAGAGTAAAGACCATGCAGCGTAACTGGATTGGCCGTAGCGAAGGTTTGGAATTCTCCTTTGATATTCCCAGCCTCCATGAGAAGCTGCCTGTTTATACTACCCGTGCTGATACCATTTATGGTGTTACCTTCGTAGTTATTCCTCCTGAGCATCCTATCATTGAGAAGATGCTGGTGAATAACCCCAACGCTGAAGCCATTAAAGCCTTCTGCAATGAGGTTAAGAATGTTAGCGATATTGAAAGAACTTCCAGCGAAAGCGAGAAGAAAGGTATTTATACCGGCATTGATTGTATTCATCCTTTAACCGGTCGTAAGGTACAGATTTGGATTACCAACTATGTACTGTATGATTATGGTACCGGCGCTGTAATGGGCGTACCTACCGGTGACCAACGTGACTGGATGTTTGCTGAGAAGTACGGTATTGAAAAAATTATTACCTTACAACCTAAGGATCAGGAACTAAGCTTAGATACCATGACCTGTGCTTATGAGGAAAAAGATGGTGTATTGGTTAACTCCGCACAATTCACCGGTATGGAAATGCACAAGGCTATGGGTGCCATTACTGATTACATGGCAGAAAAAGGCTTAGGCAAGAAAACCGTTAACTACAAGCTGAGAGATTGGTTAATCAGCCGTCAACGTTATTGGGGTGCTCCTATTCCTATTGTTTACTGTCCTAAGTGCGGTGAAGTACTGGTTCCCGAAAAAGATTTGCCGGTAAGATTGCCGGAGGATGTAAAATTTGATGCCGGTGCTAAGTCACCGCTGGCTACTTCCGAAAGCTTCGTACATTGCACTTGTCCTAAGTGCGGTGGTCCTGCTACCAGAGAAACTGATACCATGGATACTTTCCTGTGCTCTTCCTGGTACTATCTCCGTTATACCGATCCTAAGAATGACCAGGCTCCCTTTAGCAAAGAAGCTGTCAAGAAATGGATGCCTGTTGACCAATATATCGGCGGCATTGAACATGCTATCTTGCACTTGCTCTATTCCCGCTTCTTCATTAAGGTTTTAAGAGATGCAGGTTTAGTAGAAGTAGACGAACCCTTTACCAATTTGCTGACTCAAGGCATGGTAATTAAAGATGGCGCTAAGATGAGCAAGTCCTTAGGCAATATTGTTTCTCCTGAGGAAATTGTTTCTCAATATGGCGCTGATACCGCTAGACTCTTCATCATGTTCGCAGCTCCTGTAGAACGTGAACTGGAGTGGAGCGATAAGGGCGTGGAAGGTTCCTTCCGTTTCCTGAACCGTGTTTGGAGAATCGTTGCTTACTTTGAAAAAGTTCTGGCTGAACACAAAACTACTTATGATGTAGACAGCCTGACTGAAGATGACAAGGAATTGCGTCGTATTCTGCATGCCGGCATTAAGAAAGTAACTGCTGACATTGGTAACAGATTTAACTTTAACACTGCCATCAGCACCTTGATGGAATTGGTTAATGCTTTGTATAATTACAAGGATAAAGCTAAGACCGTTAACTCCAGTTTGATTTATGAATACATTTCCAAACTGCTCTTGATGTTAGCTCCCTTTGTACCACATATCACTGAAGAGTTGTGGAATAAGACCATTGATGCTAACAACAGTGTTCATAAACAAAAATGGCCTACCTATGAGGAAGATGCTATTAAAGTTGCAGAAGTAGAAATTTTGCTACAGGTTAATGGCAAGGGCAAGGGCCGTATCATGGTACCCAGCGAAAGTACTAAGGAAGATTTGGAAAATTGGCTATAGAAGATCCTAGCGTCAAAGCTGCCGTAGGTGACAAGAAGATTATTAAGGTCATCGGCGTTCCCGGTCGCTTGGTTAATATCGTAGCCAAATAGTTTTTGACACAGACTAACAATTTCATACCAACTAGGTTGCACACACTTACTACTTAATACAAGCACATGCAGACCCTGTTTAATGCGCAAGTATTAAAGCAGGGTCTACTTTTTTATGTAAAGGAGACTGCTTATGAACCTATGGGAGAAGAAAAAATTAGTCCTTATTTGTTTGTTGGTTAGTATTGGCATTGCTATAACTTTTTTTCAATTGACCTATTCCTGCGACGAGGTAGAAATCGTTAATAGGCAACAGACCCAGGCGTTGCCTTCACCTGTCCTGGTCAGCGTTTATATTAGCGGGGCGGTGAAGAAGCCCGGTATTTATGATGTACCGGCAGGGATGCGCAGCATAGAAGCTATCAAGCTGGCCGGTGGTATTACCGCAGAGGCTGCCATTCATAAAGTGAATTTAGCTAAGAAATGCAAGGATGGTATGCAGATTCATGTGCCTTTGCTGGTGCTGCCTAAAACCAAGCAACAGGAGAATAAGACCGAAGACTCAGACTATGCACAAGAAATAAAAGTACAGCCTCTTACCGGTAAAACACTTAGCTTAAACAGAACCAAGCTTAAGCTGAGTGCAGCTACAGCACGAGAATTAACTAAGCTACCGGGGGTTGGTCCTGCGCTGGCTCAAGCTATCATTGCCTATAGGACCAGCAAGGGATTTTCTTGTCTGGAAGATTTATTAAAAGTTCCAGGCATAGGCCCCTGCTAAGTTTGCCAAGCTAAAAGACAAGCTGGAGGTGTAGGATGAATCTTATGCTGACAGCAGGGCTGGTCTTTGCGCTAGGCGATTATATAGGACTTACATATCCCCACTGTTTTTACTATTGGTTGTTAGGGCTATTGAGCAGTGGGGCAAGTAGTATCATCTATTTTTTTTCGAGAAACCAAGAACATGGTATTTTTAATAAGCTGTTTGCTGCTGATTTTTATGGCAGGGGCATTAGTGGGGGCAAAGGCCAATGAACCTTTGCCCTCTTTTTGGCTGAGCTGGGAGCAACAGCCACGCTGGGTAAGCGGGGAATTGGTTTATGGTTCTGTGCAGGAAAGAAAGCACGGGGCCTGGACCTTTATTTTCCGGGAAAAAACTACCGGAAAACAGCTTAAGGTTTTGGTGAAACAGTGGCCAGTCAGACAAGCCTTTCCTACTTATGGCAATATAGAATTATATTGCCGGGTGGAACCACTGTCTTATTTTGCCAACCCGGGAGCTTTGGACAGAGAATTTTACGGTAAGGTCCACAATTTGTGGGGACAGACAGTGGTGGAAGCTACAGCTCTCAGATTGTTGCCCAGCCCCAAACCCTGGCATTGGCCCATAGCCATTTTTCATAAAAAGGTGCAGACCTTTCTTACTCAAGCTATGAGTCCGGCAGATGGTGCCATTCTTAAAGGCATGACCTTAGGTGGAAGCAAGGACATTGCAGAAGATACCTTGTCTGATTTTTCTACGGTAGGAGTGATGCATCTGTTGGCTGTGTCAGGGAACCCATGTGGCAGTACTAACCGGTGCGCTTTTGGCAGTTTTGCAAAGCTTGGGAGTGCCTAATGCATGGGCTACTTTACTTACGGTACTAAGCCTTTTGATATATGGCTTGTTATGCGGGTTTCAACCGTCGGTTTGGCGGGCAGTG
>Ga0268359_12439_pt1 | contig 25479 bp, 24 predicted proteins | sample BioMet11_FD_194416 | JGI IMG/M metagenome (GOLD analysis project Ga0268359, IMG submission 194416) | Sewage microbial communities from Oakland, California, United States - Biofuel 11 (PacBio Assembly) | ecosystem: Engineered > Wastewater > Sewage > Unclassified | place: USA: California | collected...
TAAGTCCATACCAAAAACAGGGTACTTACCCTCCATCCACTTCCCATCCAGCACAAATTGATGCGCTGGAATAAGGTCACGAGCAGCGCATAAAGTAATTGCCATTGCCAGTTCGGCCACCGTTTCCGTAAGAACTCCGGGAGTATGTCCCACTGGAATACCATATGACGTTGCCGCCGCAATATCTACTTCATTATATCCGGTTTGCGGAAGTGTTATCACTTTCAATTTTTTTGCTTGTGCCAGTACTTTCGCCGTTACCGGTGATCCTTCGCCGGCTACAAGTCCATCCGCTTCGCTGATCCATTGTGCTAAGAGATTTTCTGATATCTGTTCGGGATACTTCCATTGCCGGATAATCTCGCAGTACGGCGCAATTATTTCTAAAAAACGAGGATGTATATAATTTGCAGCTATTACAATTTTATATTTTTTCATGTCCCATCTCTCCTTTCGTTCATACGAAAGTATTGTACCACAATCTCCTTTATTGCGACACCATGATTTGCTATATCATATATGGTATAATAAAAATTATATAATTAAATACAAAGCAACAAAAGGAGGCCAATCTATGAATATGAAAAAATTATTAACCTTTGAAGATATGGGACTCGTCCAGTGGGGAGTTCTTAATGAAGAGGAAACAGGCGTATATAGTGCAATTGCTTTGGAAGAAGCTTTTTTTACGCCGCTTCCAGAAACACTTCTGGAATTCATCCGGCAAGGGAATGACGGATTATTAGCTCTTGCAGATGCCTTAGAGCAAAATGAAAAAGAAGGTGCCATAGAAGCAAACCCCTTGATACGATTCGTATTCTTGCTCCCATTCCTCATGTAGAACGCAACATTTTCTGCATTGGTAAAAATTACACCGAACATATCGTAGAATTCGATAAAACAACCAACCCTACCATTCCAAAATACCCCATTATTTTTACAAAAGCGACCTCCAGTGTCATTGGTCCGGAAGACTTGATCAATCCACATAAAAATGTAACGGCAGAACTTGATTATGAAGGAGAATTGGCGGTTATCATCGGCAAAAGCGATTGTGACATCCCCATAAGTGAGGCAATGGATTATGTATATGGTTTTACTATTCTCAATGACGTTACCGCTCGTGACTTGCAACGTAATCATAGTCAATGGTTCCATGGCAAAAGTCTGGATACATTTTGTCCCATGGGTCCTTATATATTGCTTCGTGATGCGGCCCCAGATACCTTGATGTGATAACCAAAGTAAATAACGAAGTTCGTCAAGACGGTTCAACCGGAGAATTCATATTTACAATCTCTCAGTTGATCACAACTATTTCACAAGGTACGACCTTACAAGCCGGTGATATCATTGCCACCGGGACACCTTCAGGCGTCGGTGCAGGCTTTAACCCTCCCCGCTATCTCCATTCGGGAGACTGCGTAGAAATCTCAATTTCAGGTATCGGGACATTAAAAATAAAATTAAATAGCCGCTATTAAAAACACCATTCACTTCAAGTCTAAAAAAGGCCTGCTAAAAGCAGGTCTTTTTTCATACAACTCTATTTCTTTTTTTCCAACTTAATCATTTCCGGATGTTTTTGGGCCATACGGTCAAGAATTTTATCGTAACCGCCGCTGCCATACATAAGACAACGTTTAATGCGGCTGATCGTTGCCGTACTAGCCCCGGTTTTTTTGACGATGTCTTCATATATGTCACCGGCCTTGAGCATTCGTGCAACTTCAAGTCTTGCAGAAATGGCTTTCATCTCTTGAACCGTACACAAATCTTCAAAAAACTCGTAGCACTCATCCAAATCTTTTAATTCTAAAATAGATTCAAATAATTGATCATGAAGATGATCCTTCAATTTTTCATTGGCACTCATAATGACACCTCTCTCGCCTTTTGCTTTTACGCTTTATCCTATTAAATTCATTTATTTATTATAAAGCAGAAATATACAAATGTCGATAGGTAAATTACATGGCAAACAAGTCTATCTGTTCATCCTCCGGCAAATCCCCCAAACATCCTTGTTCTGACATTAAATCAATGAGTGATTGCGAAACCTTGCCGCGCATCTTAAGATCCGCTTTAGAACTAAACGGCTGCTGCTTGCGAGACGTAACGATCTGTTCAGCAACATTTTCTCCCAATCCTTCTACCGATGTAAACGGAGGCAGTAATTTTCCATCATAAATGGTAAATTTCGTTGCTGCCGATAAATTAATATCGACATTCAGAAAAGAATATCCGCGTAAACTCATCTCCACAGCTATTTCCAATGCGGAATACAGATCCTGATCCCGAGGAGATGCCGCTTTACCCTGTGCCGCAATTTCTTTCATAGCACGTCGTTGTGCCTCCAATCCCGGAACCATACACGATAATTTGAACGCCTTTGCCCGGATGGTAAAAAAAGCAGCATAATAAGCCAATGGTTGATTAATTTTAAACCAAGCAATACGAAACGCCATCATTACGTACGCCACCGCATGGGCACGCGGGAATAAATAACCAATTTTGTGACATGATTCAAGAAACCAGTTGGGAATATGAGCCGCTTTAAGTTCTCCTTCGTAGTCCGTAGTCTTTTGACCGAGTTTATTTTTCTTATCAATCCCTTTCCCTTTTCGCACATTTTCCATGACCTTAAAACCGGTTTTTGGTTTTACTCCGTGCTCAATCAAATAGTTCATAATATCATCACGCGTAGAAATGGCTTCTTTTAAAGGAACGGTATGAGAAGTAATTAAATCCTTGGCATTATTGAGCCATACATCCGTACCATGAGAAAAGCCGGAAATCCGCACCAATTCAGAAAACGTCTTAGGTTTAGTATCAACCAGCATCTGCCGGACAAAAGAAGTCCCGAATTCAGGAATTCCCAGGCTTCCCACTTCACTGCCCAGCTCCTGCGGATCCAAATCCAGTGCTTTGGTAGAGCTAAATAAACTCATGGTTGCCGGATCATCAAAAGGCACCTTCGTCGCATCAAGACCCGTCAAATCCTCAAGCATGCGTATGAATGTCGGATCATCATGCCCCAGGATATCAAGTTTGACTAACCGTCCTTCGATAGAATGATAGTCGAAATGAGTCGTAATAATTCCTGAATCCTTTTTATTAGCCGGATATTGGACCGGCGTAAAATGATGGACATCCATATCACGTGGAATTACCATAACGCCGCCGGGATGCTGACCCGTTGTATTTTTGACGCCGGTACAACCAGAAACAAGGCTATTGACAAAAGCATCGTTAACCTTAATACCCTTGGAATCGGCCCATTTCATAACATAACCATATGCCGTTTTATCTTTGACCGCGCCAATAGTACCAGCACGGAAAACATTATCTTTACCAAAAAGTTCTTCTGTGTATTTATGGGCTTTAGGATGATATTCACCGGAAAAATTCAAATCAATATCCGGTACTTTATCTCCATCAAAACCCAAGAAAATAGCAAACGGGATATTATGTCCATTTTTTTGCAATTGTGCGCCGCACACCGGACACTTTTTATCGGGCAAATCAAATCCGCCGCCTACGGATCCATCTTCAAAAAACTCGCTGTGCTTACAAGACGGACAAACATAATGAGGTGGCAGCGGATTTACTTCCGTAATCCCTGACATCGTCGCAACAAAAGAAGAGCCAACGGACCCCCGTGAACCTACAAGATATCCATCATCGTTAGAGTGCTTTACAAGCTTATGTGCGATATAATACAATACACCAAACCCATGACCCAAAATAGATGTAAATTCTTCTGTCAATCGATCTTCCACAATATCGGGCAAAGGATCTCCATAAATCTCATGCGCCTTATCATAACACATTTGTTTCAATGCTTCCGATGACCCTTCGATTTTGGGGAAATACAAAGTCTCCTTCGGTACAGGACGTACTTTTTCAATCATATCATTAATTTTATTGGGGTTCGTAATTACAACTTCTCGAGCCCGTTCTTCTCCTAAATAAGCAAATTCCTCCAACATTTCATCAGTCGTACGCAAATACAAATCAGGTTGAAAAGCAGCATCCTTAAATCCCTTGCCAGTCATTAAAATTTCACGATATATTTTGTCCTCGGGATTTAAAAAATGAGCATCACAAGTAGCCACCGTCATCTTCCCCAATTCATCACCCAACTTGATTATCGTACGATTAATATTGCGTAATCCTTCGTCGTTTTTCACCAATCCTTCCCGTACTAAAAACTGATTATTCGTAAGCGGCTGAATTTCAAGATAATCATAATAGGAGGCAATTTCTTTCAGTTTTTCATACGATAAATTTTTCTGCACCATAGAACGCACAAGTTCACCCGCTTCACAAGCCGATCCCAATAAAAGGCCTTCCCTATATTCATTGAGTACAGCCCGGGGAATCCGCGGACGACTGCGATAGATATATTTTAAATGGGAAATACTGATAAGCTTGTACAGATTACGCAGTCCCACCATGTTTTTTGCCAAAATAACAATATGATATGATTCATCAATATGTTCATCAAACAAATACCCTTCCATACCATAAATAATTTTGACGTTATTCACGGGATTAGTCGCAATTTCCTGCAAAAGGGGAAAAGATTGAACCACTCCGTGGTCAGTAACAGCAACCGCCGGATGCTTCCATTTTTTTATGGTCTTAATAAGTTCTTTAACAGTAATAAGGGCATCCATATCACTCATAATAGTATGGAGATGCAATTCCACTCTCGGAGTTGGATTCGTATCTTCCCGTTCGACTACGCTGTTTTCAGCCGGCATAATATCATATACATTGAGTACATAATCATTTTGATAATTATCATACTTTACATCGCCATGTACACGAACAAAAACCCCTTCTTTGAGATTTTTCTGCAAGGCTTCAAACCGTTCGGGCGTCATAGAATCTTTACGACGATATTTTGCGTTAGGATTCCCTGCCCCTTTTGATATATCAATAAATTTTTTCGCTGATATACCATTTGTCTTATCTGCTATTTGAAATGACAACAGTATTCTGCCTGATTTCAATTCACGAAATTCCGCCTTAACTACTTTTCCTTTAAAGATAACTCCGTTCCTTTCTTCTCCAGAAACATCATTAATGGCTATTGTTTCACCAGTAAAACTTCTTCCCATCCATACGCGGCTGTCAACACCAGAAGCTGACTCTGTTCTTCCGGCAGAATTACCGCTTGACACTACTTTTTTAGGCCCATCGGCAACAGCCTTGCAAGCTTTGATGTACGCATCATCGCAAAGATCATCCGCTTCTTCATACAAATTTTCGTACATATCCTCATGAGGAATCGCATATCCTTCCTCATCTCGATCTGTTGTATCAACGATTTCCTCCATATCTTCTTCCGGCATGGGACGACCATCACAAGAAAGGTCGACACCGTTGGCAGTCTCACAAAGAGAATCAAAATCAGCGGCAGCATCATCCAATACCTCGGTATGAGCTGAAACGGGATTGGGTAAATTCGTTTTTACGGTATGATCAAGTATAACATCTCCACTAATAGATAATTGCCGGCAAACAGCTTTTTTCAAGGCCTCCAGATTCCGACATCCTTCACCATGGGTATATATATGCCACCTCTTACCGGCATCTGCCATGCATACTTTTTCAACAGTTATGCGATTTACATCGTCTAATTGTATTGTCATTGCATCCTTAGGAACAATATGATAGACCTTCATAACTTCTTTCCTCTCAAAAAATACTATACTATGATTAATCTGTCATGTCATGTAGTTTATTAATAATAACATCTTGTGGTGTCTCACCATCTAAATTTGTATCTTGAACCGTTTGTTCCGACGACGGCCCCAATGTACGAATAATTAATGTATTCGGATCATAATGCGATATAATTTTATCCGTATATTTATCTCCATCTTTGTATGACACATCACGCCGGATAGTTACATCATGTCCATCATATCCTTCTTGCTCGCGTACATCGTCCGTAACAGAGTCATCGTGTTTATAAATAACTTTATGCGGAAGCGTCTTTTGAGACAGCGTCGTAAAGGATACCTCACAAGTATCTGCGGCGTTCCCCAATATATATACAGTCAGCGCACTTCCTGTCATTACCGTATAAATATATATAGGATGTTTAAACGGATTGGTAAAGCCAAAATCCAAAGACCCATCAGCCACAGTAGCATCCATCCCTACCGGGACATATTCGGCAGGGGCAAAGTGGGGAGCCCGATGATCAATAATGAGCCCTGCTCTCAGAGCCGCATTGAAAAGAGTGGTACTTACCTGACAAACACCGCCGCCGGCATCCATGACCACCTTATTATCAAAGTAAACAGGCGCATCCTTATATCCTTTATCACGTGTACGCGTACCAACAGTATCATTGAAAGAGAAAGCTTTTCCTGCCGGTATCAATGCATGCGTCAGAAGATTCTGGCAAATTTTTATGTTGGCATCGCGGTCTGCAGCTGATGTATCAAAATGAGTCGTATAATAAGAAAGCACTGTATCAATCCCTTTTAAATCCTTCTCCTTGATGGCAGGTTCTTTGCGATCCTGTACCGTTATTGCAATATCCCCAGTATTCCCTTTGTGCAGTTCATCAAGAATCTGATTCTTCAGCTGCCCTGCATCAATCACGATACGATCCGTTCCATTATGCAAAATAACAGAACTGCCGTTAGGAACAGCATATGCATTTTTCTCTTCCACATCGTATGTATCATGAATCTGATTCGTAAAATCCGTAAGCATATCATCATTTACTTCGATAGCCAGCGGAACATCCTTTCCATATCGCAGCGTCGTATATACATCTGCTATGCGTTGTATAGGCGTACCGCTGCGCCCAATAAGAAATATGCCCTCATTGATGCGCTGCCGGTCATAATGGCCCTCCATTTTTTTAAAGAAAGCGTTTCATCTACGCCTTGTGCCTTAAGCGAGATGGTTTTTTTATTCAAATCATTTTCTCTTTCATCAAGATACTGTTGAATATCCTCTTCGGTCATATTTGCAACAGGTTGTCCTTCCAATGTAACGGAATCAATCGTTTTACTCTGCGCAAAAGAAATCCCCCAGTACTAACAATACAAATAACACCCAATGCAATTAATCCTTTTTTCCATGGAATCTGATGATGATGAATACCATGTTTTTCCTGATACCTGCGACGATATTCTTTCATCCGTTCCTTTCGTTCTCGTTCTTCTTCTGTCACTATAGGTGCCTTCCTTTTGAACTGCAATACAAGCAGATAAGCGGTACCATATCCTCGTGTGAACCCATTCCCCTGCGAATATTGAGCTGTAATTTAAATATGTTACTGATCAATTCATCTAATTCTGCCGCTGTCCAATATGTTTCTACCTTTTTTAAACTAAATAAAACATATTTTACGTTTCTCCCCTTATTGATTTGCGCTAAAACGGACTCACATTGCACCGTTCCAGCCTGACTATGTTTTAGTTCTTTGTATGCTTTTAACAGACGCAGACGTGACATCATGTACCCAGTATTTTTAAGAAACACATCTTGGCGGGAAAAAAGCCCTGTCAGCAACGGTATGGCATGACGACCATCACGGTGAAGAAATGCTTCCATAAAGGTAAACAAATTCTTTTCCATAGTGCCTGAAAACAGATGGGTTAGTTCGGCAACATCAATATGTGTTTGATGTTCATCAAGCATAATACAGAGTTTTTCTAGTTCTGAAAATACATACATAAGTGAGATAGATTCCCACGTTTGAAATAAGGCATGAAGATACTGTTCCGCTCTACTGGTAAGTGTTTTTTGTTTTCCCTTCAAATATTCTGTTACATACATCATAGCATTGCGATCTGTAACAGGCTCACACTGTACTGTATCTGCTAAAGGTTTCAGTTTTTTATAAAAAATACTGCCCCTATCCACCATCCCTTTTGTATAAAAAAGAACGGCCTGCTGATCCGGCAAACGGCTGATTTTATCAAGGAACCATTCCTCATCTTTAGACAATTTACTCCGTGACCGTCCGCCATGTTTTACGGGTAGATAAGGAGATTCATTCCATATGCAGATACCTCCGCTGCCAAACAGAGAGGTTCCTTCAAAAGACTCCACAACGCGGGCAGGCGGTGTTTCCTTAGAAAACGTTTGAACATCTATATCACTGCCGAACGTTTTCCGACAAGAAAGGATAAACTTTCGGCGTGCTTCTTCCATTAGATATTCTTCTGTGCCATATATAATTTTTATAGAATTCATTCTGAATCACCACCATAAGAAGAAAATCTCCACTTCCCTTTACGAAATACGGCAATAATTTCACCCGTTCGAAAAGGAGAAAAACAAGGTATTCCATAATAGGCGGCCTCTTCCTGCCAATTTTCCCAGCCCATATCACCTTTGCCGCTGCGAAACAATATTAACGCAGCTGCCTCTTTAGGAAAAGATATCTTTTCGGTACCATATTGCAGTGATCGTATTTCAATACAAGACTTGGGAAATATAACACCATGAGGAAGCCTATCGCAAATATAATAAGGAACCATGCCCGGTACAGCTTCACAGTATTTCTGCTGATGTTCCTTATCAGCAGGAACGGTGGTAATATGTCCTATCGAAAACTGCTCTGTTAATTGCTGTGCCGTTTGTTTCGGCTCATACCCGCTGATATAAGCTGTATCAATGGAAAATATACCTTTATGGCGCAAAGCCGGAGTAAGGACACAGGCTATTTGTTCCGGATTGGACCATTGGCTCTTATTATACCACACATGGATAGAACTATCACTATGTATACTACATGTCGCTCTATCATTTCCCATATCGAAAACATAGACAACTGCTTCGGGTCTGTTCCATTGCCGCCATAAAACATTAATACTGACTAAAAGTACAGAAAATAATATTAATTTTTTTTTCTTTGGCAAAGGAAAAAATAATACTCCCACAAAAATATAATAGGCAATAACGGAAGACAGCGATAGTGCTCCGCTCCATATTCGGCTATACGGCAGGGCCGCAATGAAGTAATTTCCATGTACTGCCAAAGTAAGAAGCGGATTTATTATCCATAATAACACGGTCATTCCCGGTGTAAAAGAAATCCCCAAAAAAGCGGCAATAAGTCCTAACACAATAGTGCTGTCTAAAACAGGACCAATTATAAGATTTGCAAGGAAAGAATATAATGGGAACGCAAAGAAATTAGCAAACAAGAAGGGGACCAGCAATACCTGCGCACTGAGGCAGACAGTCATGCTTTCTTGTAAAAAATGTGGTAAACTGGCCAGTTTTTTTCTAACTGGCTGCTGAAGCAAAACAATACCCGCCGAAGCGCCGCAAGACAATTGAAAACTTAAATCATATAAAAGATATGGGCTGTAAAGAACCATCGCAATGACTGCTGCTGCCAAAGCATGACAACTTGTATAATCACGCCTGGCAACCAGGCTATACGCGCTAATAAGTCCCATAATAACAGAACGAATAACGGGTGCTGTAAAATTTGACAAGGCACCATAAAAAACAACTAGCAGAGCCGATACGATAAATAATCTGCGTTCTCTTAATCCGAAAATACCCCCTGCCAATTGTACAATACTCAACAATAAAGAAACATGTGAACCTGATACAGAAAGTATATGAATAAGGCCTGTCGTACTAAAACTATCAATAAGCGTTTTCGGTAAATCTTCATAATGCCCGCCAAAAAGCAAACTGCTGAGGAGATATGAATTTTCTTTACTGAGAACCGTCATAAAATTCCGTGTCATATTTTCACGCATATTCCATGCAAAAAGCGGCCACCCGGAAGCTTCCTTTAAATATCGGATATCATTAAGAGTATCCACATATACCGCTCCTATCATATACCGTTCTCGATCCCGATGGCGTGCATCATACATTCCTGTATTTTTATAATATTTTACAGCATGTATGCTTCCCGTTATTCCAATATGAGTAGAAGGAAGCCACGACGGCAATGCAGGAAGCGTAATGTAGACCCGCCCGGAAGCAGCATGCCGTAGGTCTTCTCCTTTATAGGAAAATTGAGTCAAAGAAAAAACATAGCGTGTCACCCTCCCTTTATCCGATTCATATGTATTTTTCTGCTCTTCAATAACACCTTCCATATAAAGAGTATGACCAATCAAATATACCGGAAGTTTATGATATTCCTCAGATACATATTGCAGCCGCCATGCTCCTAAGAAGAAAAAAAACGGTATAAGAAATACACAAAGCATTTTTTTCCTATAACGCATTTCCCCCATTGCTACAAGACTGATAAGCAATCCTGCAATATAATATTCACTCTGCAGATGCAGTATTTCTGCAGTTGCAATACCTCCGCAGCAAGCAACGGCTAATGCTAAACTAAAATATATCATGCAGTTACCTTATCTTTAATCTTATCAAATTTTGCAGTTCCGATTCCTTTAACCTTTTTCAAATCATCGCCGCTTTGGAATGCTCCATGTTCATTTCTGTAATCAATAATTTTTTTTGCCATAGAGGGACCTATCCCCGGCAATGTACACAGCTCGGCCTCCGTCGCTTGATTTATATTGATTACATCTCCTCCGGACTGCGTTGGTACCCCTTCTAAATTATAGGGAACGTGGATATGCATCCCATCATGTATTAATTCAGCCATATTTATACCGTCAGGACCTGCATATAACACCATATCGCCTGCATTATGAATAGCATCCCCTACTCTCACAGCTTCAGAAAATGAGTACAGCCCAGGTTTTCGAACTGCCCCTGTAATATATACGTAAATATCATTTTTTTTAGGCTTTTCTGCCATAACGACTTCTGCATGCTGCGGCGGTACCGCAATATAATCACTGCCAAACCATACAGCACTGCTTACAAAAACCAGCATAACAATTATTGCGACTTTTCTCATATTAGTGCCTCCTTATATATTTGATATTAAATAAACGATATAACTCATCACTTCTCTTACCATCAGAATCAATCCTGCTATTTTAATGTAAGTTTAAAGGAAGTTTAATCATTTTCTAATTACAAATAAACTTGCGGCACAAAAAAAGCTCTCCCAATGTATACAACATTCGGAGAGCAACTCAATATAAAAATTCTGTTATTTGCGATTCTTTTCATGCATTTTTCTGCGCGTATTGCTTTTCATCCAACAATTCATTACACATATAAATACATCAAGTAAAAGAATGCCTACCATCACTCTTGATGGTCCATCATGCATAATAGCATATAAAGTGTAAAAGAAGACAACCGCCAATAAGGCATTTTTTAATTTATTCATAACCAACGCCTCTTACATATTTTTCTAGTTGCTGGATTTAGCTCTCTGCATAGCCAGAACAGCTTGAATATACATAGCACATTCAATACGCTTCTTTTGGATATGACAACTTAGTTCATAAGGAGTTTCAATAGCACCGCCATATTTAATATTGTTGGCATGACAACCGCCGCTGCAGAAAAATTTTGCCCAGCATTTTACACAAGTAGGTTTATTAAGAACATGAGTATCTCTAAAAATCTTTGGCAGTTTTTGATCTGTAACACCTGCATAGACATTACCAATGACATATCCGTCTTGACCTACAAATTGGTGACAAGGATAGATATCTCCGTTAGGAACAACGCACATATATTCATGGCCAGCCCCACAGCCCCGCAACCGTTTTGCAATACAAGGCCCCCGATATAAATCCATAATAAAATGATAATACACAAACGGACGTCCTTCATTATATCGTTTTAGATAAAAGTTTGTCAAACGGTCATATTCAGAATAGATTTCCGGCAAATCTTCTTCTGTAATCGCATACGAAAGATCATCCCCCACAACGGGTTCCATAGAAAGGCCCTTAAAACCGAGATCTGCCATATGGCGAACATCTTCTGTAAAATCAAGATTGTATTTTGTGTAGGTGCCGCGTACATAGTATTCTTCTCCATTACGGCGTTCTGCTGCTTTAACCTGATTTTCTGCACAGCGCTTATAAGAGCCATGTCCGCCGACATCAGGACGCATCCGGTCATGCACTTCCGGTCTGCCATCCAAGCTGAGAATCAAACTAATATGGTTATCTGTTAAATAGCTTATTTTTTCATCATCCAGAAGCATTCCATTGGTTGTCAGTGATAGTTTAAAAATCTTATCATGTATCATTTCCTGTTCTCGTATATAGGAAATGGTCTGTTTTACAACATCGAAATTCATAAGCGGTTCGCCGCCGAAAAAGTCAATCTCGCAATGTTGTCTTTTATTTTTCGTACTTTCAATGAGTAAATCCACGGCATGCTTAGCTACGTCAAAGCTCATCAATTCTCGCTTGTGTGTGTCATAGTCTCCCGTAGAAGCAAAACAATATTTACAGCGCAAATTACAATCATGTGCAATATTGAGACACAAGGACTTAATAACCGGTTCTTCCTCCGCCACAACTTCAAAAGATTCACACATAGGTGCAAAAAGCATTTCTTTTTTAATGAGTTCATCTAATTCATCCAGTACTTGTTCTATATCTTTTTGAGCATATATTGAAATGAATTTTTCCAGAACCTTGTCTCGATTGCTGCCATTATATACATCGAGTATATCATACGTCATTTTATCAATAACATTCATAATGCCGCTGTTTACATCCAGTAACATATATGTTCCATTTTGGCAGTATTTGTGAATCATCGGTCTAATTTTTTCCGTCATAATTCCTCCATGCATAAGAATAGCCCTTTACCATTGTGGTAAAGGGCTGCTCAAAAATAACTTATTTGCTGCAAACCTGGTTACCTACCGTACAAGACGTTTTACAAGCGGACTGGCAGGATGTCTGACATTCGCTGCAGCCTGCATATTGAGCCGTCTTTTGGATAGATTCCGTATTAATTGTGATAATATGTTTTTCCATTGGAATTCACCTCGCATTTATGGTCACTATTATTTTAACACATGATATGTCTTTCTACAACATATCAAAGAAGCTTAAACCCTTTAAACATAAAGTTCTTCCCCATGCTGACAACAATAGAGTGCTCGTGAAATACGTCATTCGTATCAAAGAAAATATCAAAACCGCCTTGATACTGGACATACACGGAATTAATCCGTTCCAAATAACCTCGTATCTCCTCTGATGTAACTTCCGGTTCTCCGTCCTCACGCCATTTTTTATTTTTAAAATTGGCGATCAACGGCGCATGGGCAATGACACGGACACGATATTCCAATATCCATTCCCATATCTGCTTGCTATAGCGGACAGCTTCTTCATCATTTCCCTCCGGAAGCCCTTCCAGCGAAAACAAGACCGGCCTGTTTTCAAACATGATTTCATCCATATAACTGCCTTTAACATATTGCAAATTCATATAGAGAAAACCTCCCCTAAATAATTTATATATAGGAATGCCTTATTTCATCTTAGCAGAGTTGTAAAATTTGTCAAATGAAATATTCATATATTTTACCGGACATACATAACTATATATAATAACCAGCAATTACATCCCCGCCATACAACTTGGACAGCCGTGCACAAAAAAAGACTACTATCTGAATAAAGACAGCAGTCCTTTTATGACAAGCTACAATATTAAATAATTAAATCCAATGCCTGTTTAAGATCGGAAATAATATCTTCAGGATCTTCCAATCCGACAGATAACCGGACCAATCCTTCACTAATGCCAGCACTCGCCAATTCTTCTTTAGTATAAGTAGAATGCGTCATGGAAGCCGCGTGTTCAATCAACGTTTCCGCATCACCAAGAGAAACGGCAAGTTTACAAAGCTTTACATTATTCATGACGACTGCGCCTTCTTGACACCGCCTTTAAGTTCAAAAGAAATCATGCCGCCGGACATACGCATTTGCTTTTGCGCCAATTCATAATAAGGAAAACTTTTAAGTCCCGGATAAGATACCGAAGCAACTGCTGGATGGGTTTCCAAAAAACTGCGCTACCTTCATTGCATTGCTGCAATGGCGATCCATACGAATGGACAGTGTCTTCATGCCGCGGGCAATCAAAAATGCATCAAACGGGCTGAGTACAGCACCAGTCATATCTTTTAGTCCGAACATTTTAACATTGTTAATGTAGTCTTGCTTTCCACAAACAAATCCAGCAATAACATCGCCATGCCCATTCAAATACTTTGTCGCCGAATGGACAACAACGTCAGCACCTAATTCCAGCGGGCGTTGAATATAGGGTGTACAAAATGTATTATCCACAATCACCATGCAATCATCAATCGAATGCGCAATTTCACTGACAGCACGGATATCCGTGATTTTTAATGTTGGATTCGCCGGTGTTTCCAAGTAAATAACTCTTGTATTTGGTTTTACCGCTTTTTTGACAGCTTCTAAATCTGCCATATCCACAAAAGTAACATCCACTCCATATCGTGTCATGCCATGGTTCAACAGAGAAAAAGTACATCCATAAAGCGTATCGCTGGCAATAACATGATCCCCTGCATGAAGAGCCGTCCAAAGTGCCGCAGAAATAGCTCCCATACCCGAGGATGTAGCTACACAAGCTTCTGCTCCTTCCAATAATGCTAACTTTTCTTCAATAACCGTATTCGTCGGGTTGCCCAAACGCGAATAAATATATCCGCCTTCTTCTAAAGCAAATCTTCGGCCTCCTTGTTCTGCCGAATCAAACACAAATGTTGATGTTTGATAAATAGGACAAGTTAACGCACCAAAGGTGTTTGTAGAAGCACCGCCATGAATCGCTTTCGTTGCAAAACCCATTTTTTGTAATTGCTTTCTTTCCATGATTATCTCCTCCCAACTATTTTATCTGAGAAAATCATACCATAGAAATTTTTTCTGAAAAATACCTATTAGTAGCATTTTTACATAGTTTTAAACTATGCCTACGTTTCTGTAAGGCATCCCCGTGTACATTGAGTCAAAGAATCCTCCAGCAATTGGACATAAAGTGTCATTTCCTCAGTCATTTTCATGTTTTCAATTTCAACCAACCAATTTCCATCATATCAATACAATCTTCCACAGGAACAGAAATGATGCTGCTGCCAACCATATCAGCTAATAAACACCCTGTGCCGATATTAAAAGAATTGGTATTACGCAACATACTGAGCAGGCTGGACCGATCTGTCACATAAATCAGTTTCGTATTGGACATCCCTGGAAGAATAACTTCTTCAGAAAAAAGATACGGATCCTGCCCTTGTCCATATCGTACATACGGATAGGGTTCCAGCTCACGTACGTTGATCTGCCGTCTGGAAGCTAATGGATGCTGTGCTCTGAGATATACATATGGCGGATATTGGCAAAAAGGAACAAATTCCAGTCCTTTATGCAAAAATAACCGGTTCATAAATTTTTTTGTTGCCTTAGATACATAGATGATGCCAATCTGGCTTTGCTGCACAAGCACATCATGAATAACCTGCGTCGTTCGGCTTTCCTGCAATGTAATTGTATAACTATGATATGATTCAGCTTTCTGAACAAACTGAACCAATGCATCGGTAGGAAACATATAATGCTGTGCTGATATAGACAAATGAACCTTCTTTTCATTACTGTTATCCTGCCGAAAGTAACCCTGCATGCCTTCTATCTGATCGGCAATACGATAGGCATAGCTTAAAATTCCATGCCACTTTGCGTAAAAGATACGCCATGTCTCGTCGTTCCAATATAGTGATCCCCAACTCCGTTTCCAATTCTTTTACAGATTTGCTAAGACTGGGCTGAGAAATAAACAATTTTTGTGCGGCAGCAGTAATAGAATGACTCCTGGAAATTTCAATAATATATTTTAACTGTTGAAATGTCATGACACATGTCCTCCTTTTACTATAGTTTCAAACTATGCAACTTTGATGAAAATTGATATTTCACGAATACTATCTTAAAATGCTATTCTTATTATAACAAAACAGGAATCCATACGCTATAGCCATATGAATCTGGGGGAAATACAATACGTCGGGAGGGTAATTTAAGAAAAAACAATAATGTAAAACTCAATTAAATAAAATATAATAAGGGAGGTACGTACAATAATGAATGATGAAAAAAAAGGTAATGCCATCGCCCTGCTGCCACTAGTTGTATTTATGGCACTATTCTCGGGGTTTCATTAATTATGAAAGACTTTACAAAATGCCTGTAGTCGTAGCTTTAATTATCGCCTCCACCATAGCCATACTGCAAAATAGAAAAGTATCCATCGACGCAAAAGTGGAACAATTCTGCAAAGGTGCCGGAGATTCCAGTATCATTCTGATGTGTTTAATTTTTATTTCTGGCAGGAGCATTCGCTGAGGTCAGCAAATCTATGGGTGCAGTAGATGCTACGGTAAATTTGGGATTGGCTGTTTTTTCCGCCCAGCCTAATGGTAGCCGGCATGTTTGTAATTGGTTCTTTTTTATCCATGTCTCTCGGCACGTCTGTCGGAACCATAGTTACATTAGCACCTATTGCCGTTGGAATAGCGGAAAAAAACAGGATTGCCCGTAGGTTTCTTGATTGCTGCTGTCGTCAGCGGTGCCATGTTTGGCGACGGTTTATCCATGATATCGAATTCCACGGTAGCAGCCACTAAAACGCAAGACGTTGAAATGGTAGATAAATTTAAGGCTAATTTTAAAATAGTATTACCTGCGGCAATTATCACGTTGATTATATATGCATTTCTGACGTTAGGCATGGATGTCAACGCTACGGAAGCATATGATTATGAATTGATTAAAATAATACCTTATGTAGCCGTGCTTGTAATCGCTTTAACCGGTTTGAATGTAGTCCTGGTATTAGTCGGTGGCATTGTATTATCTGCTATAATAGGCCTTATATATGGTTCATTTGATATATTTACTGTATTTCAGCTTTCTTTAAAAGGTATTGCTGGTATGGAAGATATATCCATCATATCCATACTAATCGGCGGCATGGGAGAATTAACAAAGGTCAATGGCGGCATAGATTTTTATTACATACCATACAAAAAAGAATTCACTCTGAAAAGGGTGCTGAATTTGGTATTGGCATACTCGTCAGTTTAGTAGATTTATGTACCGCAAATAACACAGTCTCTATCATCATAGTAGGTTCACTCACGAAAAATCTATCTGAAAAATATGGTGTGGACAGGAGAAAAGCCGCGAGTCTTTTGGATACGTTTGCTTGCTTTATACAAGGATGCATCCCCTACGGTGCTCAGCTGTTAGTTGCTTCCAGTCTCGCAGTAATTTCACCATTCTCCATCATGCAATATTTGTATTATCCTTATCTTTTAGGTGTGGCATCAGTCGTGGCCATATTATGGGAATCCCCAAGTTTAAAACCCCGATAAAAGGAGACTCACTGTCTGCTGCACAAACAATGAGTTCTTCTAACAAATGAAGCATCATAAGATATATAATCAAGAATATTGCCATGCCTAATACGTGGCAGAAAATTCCCATAGACTGGTTCTATGCCTGTCCACTTTGCAGTGAATAATAGTGTCATCGGCATACCGTTCGAAGGGTGCCTGCAGATTTATTCTTACCCTCCACATATCAATGCATATGTGCTTGGCACTATTAACCCGCACTCGGGACTTTCACCCGCTAGACTGCGCCCATGTCGGGCGCACAACGACAAGAGCGATATATTTCCACCATCCCTGTGGCGTGAAATATATCGCTCTTGTAATAATATATTCTTTCATAAATCCTGTTCCATTATTTACTTTTTAATGCCGCTGCCGGACACAAATCATTCAATATACATTCATGACATAACGGAGTCCGTGCTTTACAAACACGTCTTCCGTGCCAAATAAGCCAGTGATGTGCCCGACTCCACCATTTTTTTGGAACAGCCTTCTGCAATCCTTGTTCTACCTCTAACGGAGTTTTCCCAACAGCCAGTTCCGTACGATTTGCGACACGAAATACATGCGTATCTACAGCAATTGCCGGTATATTAAAAAGAATACTCACAAGAACATTGGCTGTTTTTCGGCCAACACCAGGAAGTTTGACAAGTTCTTCAAAAGACTGCGGCACTTCTCCGTCATATTTTCACAAAGAATTGCGCTAGTTTCCAGCAAATGCTGCGCTTTGCTATGATAGAGACCACACGTACGTATTTTACTTTCCAATCCCTGCAGACCCAGTTCAAGCATTTTCTTTGGCGTATTATATAAAGGAAATAAGTCTCCTGTTACAACATTCACTCGTTCATCAGTACATTGTGCCGATAAAACGACGGCCACCAGAAGTTCAAAGGGGGAATGATAATGCAAGGCCGGTTTCAATATACCATACTGCTGTTGAAATCGTTCTAACATTTCTTGTTTTATTTTTTTTTGTGATTGCCATTATACTATTCCTCTTTCACACTGATTTCTTCATTCAAACTTCCCATTTCATATCCGCCCAAGTCCAGTGTTACATATGTAAATCCACATTTCTTTAAAGCTTTTACAATACTTTGCCGATGCTTCAATATAACACTTAATTCCTCCATCCCCACTTCAATACGCGCGATATCGCCATGATACCGCACCCGCAGGGATCCCTGAATAAAAGGTGCAATATAAGTTTCTGCTTTATCAATTGTCTCCAATCGCTCCGATGTTAGTTCCATTCCATAGGGAATTCGGCTGGCAAGACAAGCTGCACTTTGTTTGTCCCACGTACGAAGCCCCAATTGACGGGAAATAATTCTGATATCCGCTTTTCCCAAACCTGCTTCGATCATCGGACTGCGTACGTGATCGGATAATTCCAGCAGTGCTTTCATTCCCGGACGGTAATCATCAAGATCATCTATATTGCCGCCATCAATTACCCATTGATATCCTTCCCTCTGTGCTAGTTTTACCAGTGCTTCAAACCTGATTTTTTTACAAATATAGCAGCGTTCTTTCGGATTATGCACAAAATTCGAATTATCAAATTCTGTCGACAATACTTCCCGATGGGGTATTCCTATTGCCTCAGCCAAACTTTTTGCATCAGACCGTTCACTTGCAGGCAGCGTTGGGGATACTGCCGTAACAGCCAGTGACTGCTTTCCTAATACGGTATACGCCGTATAAGAGAGCAGCGTACTGTCTACCCCACCGGAAAAACCAATAACAACACTGCCCATATGGCTTAAGATTTTTTTTAGTTTTTCATATTTTTGTTCTGTATTCACGAGTATATCTCCTGTATCATCATTTTATAAAATTTTGTATTTTCAAGCAAATCCGGTCCATGACGAAAAATACCGCCGCCTACCAAATATATAACATCCCTGCCGTATAACTTTGCCAGCTTAGGAATCGTTTCTTCTGTTATACCGCCACCGGGACTGGGGAAAAATCGCCGCTAATTTTCCCAAATGATTTCTAGCGGACTCGGCAATCTTTTTGCAGTCATCCGCCGTAAAAGTAAATCTGCCGCCATAACTGGGAAATACAACAGCATCCGCACCGGCAAGACGTGAAAATACGCCATACAAGACAGACATGACAACACCGGAAAGGCCGGGCATAATAAACCCCCCTGACAACGATGGATGAGAAATTATGGGCAATCCTACCAAGGGATCATCTGCAATTTCACGAATCATGCCAAACCCTGTAAGCACAGGTGCCAATAAAATGCCCCCGGCCCCTAATTTTTTAGCTTGCAGTGCTCTTTCATGACTTTTGTCCCGTCTGCAGTGCAATTAGCAACATAGACAGCATGCCCGCCAGTGTCCTTATTCGCTTTCCGTACAGCTTCGGCACAAGCCGCTACCCGTTCTGCAAAAGGAGCACTAGCCTGATTGGTAATACCGTGAGTCATCTTTAATAGAGATCTGCCCCCCCTGCTGCAACTCATAGGCCATATGAGCCAGCTCTGCCGTCGTTGAACCTAACGGCTTAATCACACAGTGAAGTAAAGGCCGGTGAAAAACACCTAAAAGTCACGAATACCGGCAATGCCAAAATGAGGCCCGTGATACGCCGATAAAAAAGCCGAAGAAAATTCAATATCTTCTACCCATATGCCAGGCTGCATACTGCTATTTCCAAAAACAACATTGAATAACTGCGTAATTTCGGTTCCTGCAGCTCCATCATTATACGTTATCCAATACCGATATTGTCCATCCCATACTCTGTAAACTTAACATTTCCAACTATATTATCGAAATAGACTGTCTTTCTACTAAATCAGGAGGAAATTCGATAGTCTGTTCTACAGCAATTTTCTGAGCCAAATTTTGAGCTTCTTCCTTACTGTCTGCCGTAATTCGGTAAAGGACAGAAAAACTTTTCTCCTTGATCACGCTATGGTCTCCCTTCTCCTATTAAAAAGAATATCGCTATTTAAAAATACGTTCAAATGTAATAAGCACTTCTTTTAATTCCGGTGTTAACCGCTGCCATGCACCCTGCCATACTGCCTGCGGTATTCCTCCATAGTAAGCTTCCGCTATACTGGCAGCAATAGCCGCTTGTGTATCACTATCGCCGCCCAAGGAGATGGCATTGCGGATAGAATCTTCCACGCTTTCACTTTCTAAAAACGCCTCAATGCCCTGTGGAACACTCTCTTGCGTTCTAGAAGTAAACTGATAGCCGGGCCGAATTAGATCCAAGGTCTGTTCCATCGGATAATAGTATTGCTGTATATATGAACGTATACTCTCTTTATTATTCTTTGTACGAGCCAAATAAATAGCCGAAGCTACAGCAACTGCTCCGGTTATAGCTTCTTGTGTGTCATGTGTCACCACCGCCGTAAGTTCTGCCAGATACTGAACTTCATGTAAAGATCGTCCGACCCATGCGACCGGTGATACACGCATAGCTGCCCCATTGCCATAACTGCCGTATGGTTTTGCCGCTTCAGCTTGGAACCATTCCTTAAAACAAGGACCGTACCCCGCATCCGGATATTTTTGGCACCAATATCGTAGTTTTTCGCGAAGTGGCATACTAAGACCCTTTTTCTCTTTATATGCTTCTATTAACGCATCCGCTACAGCCACCGTGGTAACTGTGTCGTCCGTAAAACGCGATTGTTTTACAAACAAAGAAAACTCTTTCGTTTTAATGCGATACGGTCTTGCTTCATATACTGAACCAACTATATCACCTACAATTGCACCACGCATGTACTCACTCCTATCGATTATTATTCTCTGTATTAGGTATTATATCACAAGTAAAGATAGATAAACACATCTTACAATACAAGGGTATTTTTCTATAAAAAAGGCAGAAACGAGAATATCCCGTTCTGCCCTGATATCATAAAATTACATAAATTTTGCCGATTCCTCCTGCAAAATCCTATTACGTAATTTAGAAAGTTTAGAACTCCGCTGCACCCACATTTCCTCTGGATTAACAAGACGCAGATATTCCGGCCAAAGTGTCTGTATCTGTTCATCTGCATAATCACAGATTGCCGCCAACGTAGGCTTATGATATACCAGCTTCCCTTTTTGAAAAATAGGCTGCAGCATCGGACAAACATCGAAACTGTTAGCATAAATAACACGAGAGCGCCAAGGTGTCTTATCACTGACAAGCTGAAGATTTTTTATTGTCGAAAATTTTTCTTCTTCAAGGGCAATGATATCCGCTTTCATTTTTTTGCTTTCTCTGTCATAAATACGATATACATTTTAATACCCGGATTAGAAATTTTTTCCGCATTATCGCTCATCTTAATTTTCGGTACAAACACATCCCCATCATATTGTCCCACAAGTTTAAATACGCCCCCCAAAGACGGACTGTCTTCAGCCGTTATCAGGTGTGTTCCTACTCCCCACGAATTGATAGCACATCCTTGCAGCTTTAGCTCAGAAATAAGAAACTCGTCAAGATCATTTGAGGCCGATATAATAACATCAGGAAATCCAGCTGCATCAAACATCTTTTTTGCTTCTTTTGACAGATAAGCTAAATCACCGCTATCGAGACGAATACCAAATTTCTCAGGCAGTGTCCCAGCATCTTTCATTTCTTGAAATACAGTAATCGCATCAGGAACTCCCTGCTTCAATGTATTGTATGTATCTGCCAAAAGTATTAAATTATTGGGATATTGGCGGATATATGCGTGAAACGCTTCCAGTTCCGACGGAAAACTCATGATCCAGCTATGCGCCATAGTTCCTAAAACAGGCATGCCAAATTTAGCTCCAGACAATACATTACTCGTACCGTTAAAGCCGCCAATCATAGCCGAACGCGCCCCATAAACACCCGCCGACATTCCCTGCGCCCGGCGTAATCCGAATTCCATAAGCGTATCATTCCCTGCAACCGTTCGAACACGACGTGCTTTAGTAGCTATCAAGCTTTCATGATTCATGATCATAGACATTGCAGTTTCCAGCAATAATGATTCATCTTTAGCCGTATGTATGCGAAGCAGCACTTCCTGAGGAAAGGCAACGGTTCCTTCCGGCATCGCATAAATATCACCCGTAAAATGCACGCCCTTCAAATAATCTAAAAATCTTTCTTTAAATAGATTCGTACTCTTCAGATAATATATATCATCATCACTGAAATGCATATTCTGCACATAATCAATCAAATGCTCCAATCCAGCTACAACCGTGTAGCCGCCTTTAAAAGGATTCGTTCTGTAATATCTGTCGAAAACACATGGCTGATTATGCTTGCCTTCAAAAAATAAGCCTTGCATCATCGTCAATTGATACAGATCAGTTAACAAAGCGTTCGTATACAATAGACTCGCCTCCAAATTATGATTAAATACATTATACATCATTCATTTATATATGACCAATGATTTTTAATATTTACATCTGTAAATACAGTGAAATATTTCACAATTATACATATTATGTATTATTTTTAGTTTTGCTTTATATTTTCTTTCTAGTAGAAAATATTTTTATGGTATAGTATACTTGATAAGTACAAATTTTACTTATGAAAGGATATTTCATGAAATATAGGTTATTATTATTGCTAGCTGCATTTATTTGGGGTACCGCGTTTGTCGCCCAAAGAATAAGTACCGAAACGATCGGTCCGTTTTCCTTTAACGGAATTCGTTTCGCATTAGCTTCCCTATCGCTTTTACCATTGATTATCTGGCAGAAAAACAGTCTGCTTGTGCGTTCGCGGAAAACTCCATCCCATCTGTCACTGCCGATAGCCTGCACGATGCTGGGCTTTGTCTTATTTGCCGGAGCTTCCTTACAGCAAATAGGTATTTTTTACACTACCGTTGCAAAGGCTGGTTTTATTACATCTTTATATATTATTGCTGTTCCTATTTTGGGCTTATTTTTATATAATCCTTTACGATTTTCTCATATCACCGGATGTATTGTCGCCGCCATCGGTCTTTATTTTCTTTCATATCCTACAAATGGACAAGCACTGAATTTCGGAGATGCCTTGGAATTATGCGGGGTTATTTTTTGGTCTCTGCATATTTTACTTGTTTCTTGGCTGGTTCGATATTATCCGGGAATCATACTTGCCGCTGGACAATTTGCTGTCTGTTCTTGTTTTAATTTTCTGGCAATTGCAATTACGGGAGAGTCCTTATCTTGGTCTATGGTTTTACTCACTTGGCTGCCTCTGGTATATGGCGGCGTGTTTTCCGGCGGCATCGCCTATACTTTACAAATTCTGGGACAAGCCCGCGTTGCTGCAACGGAAGCGTCCTTGTTATTGAGTTTTGAAATGATTTTCAGTGCTTTGGCCGCCTTCTTACTATTAGGAGAAACGTTGACTTTTCGGGAATTATTTGGTTGTTTCCTTATGGCAAGCGGTATTTTTACCGCCCAAGTTCCCAGTCGCATTGTATGGCAAGGATTTCACTTGAAATAACTTGTTTATTTTGTTAATAATTAATTAATTTTTATAAAATAAATATTTCCACTCACAGCCATATATTTCCGTTAATCTCCTTTTTTGTTCCATTCACACGAAATTGCTTTCTTCTCCTTTAAAAGAATGTTATATTTGGAACGTAATAAAAAGGAGGTTTTAGTAATGGTAATGAATGGTGTTTATATGGTTATAATCACCGCATGCTTCCTTGTATTGGGATATCGTTTTTACGGCTCATTTATTGCTGCCAAAGTATTAACGTTAAACCAGTATAAGGTAGTACCATCCATCCGTTTAGATGATGGACATGACTATGTACCGACTAATAAATGGGTCGTATTTGGTCATCATTTTGCTGCCATAGCCGGTGCAGGTCCTCTTGTTGGTCCTGTTATTGCAGCACAATTCGGTTATTTACCGGGTATGCTTTGGATTTTGTTTGGATCTGTATTTGCCGGAGCCGTCCATGACATGGTTATTTTATTGGCTTCTGTCCGTCACGACGGCAAGTCTATTGCTGAAATTGCAAAGGACGAAATCAGCAATACTGCCGGCATAAGTGCACTGCTCGCCACCTTATTTCTCTTGATTATCACAGAAGCAGGCATGGCTGTTGTAGTTGCAAATTCTCTATTTAATAGTCCTTGGGGAACGTTTACTGTAGCTTCTACCATTCCTATCGCAATTTTTGTTGGATTATATTTAAAGTATCTTCGTCCCGGTAAAATTCAGGAAGCTACTATTATCGGGGTTGTTCTTGTATTACTTGCTGTATTTTATGGTTCGGAAATTCCCGGTTCCGTATTAGCTCCCTATTTTACTTTCAATTTGACACAATTGGAAATCATGCTTGCTGTTTACGGATTTATTGCTTCCGTTCTGCCAGTATGGCTGTTATTAGCGCCACGTGATTATTTATCTACGTACATGAAAATCGGCACAATTGCTGCATTAGCTGTCGGTATCCTGATCGTAGCTCCTACTATCCGCATGCCGGCTTTAACAGAGTTCTGCGCAGGCGGCGGCCCGGTAATCAAAGGATCTGTGATTCCGTTTGTCTTTATTACCATCGCGTGCGGTGCTATTTCTGGATTCCATAGTTTGATTTCTACAGGCACAACACCAAAAATGCTGACTAACGAACGTCAAATTCTGCCAATTGGGTATGGGGCTATGCTTACCGAATCATTTATTTCCATGATGGCCCTTATTGCGGCTACTAGTCTTCATCCGAGCGATTATTTTGCTATTAACTCCACTCAAAGCGCATTTGCCGCTCTTGGCATCCAAGTTCAAGACTTACCCAGCTTAGCCGAACAAGTTGGTGAAATCTTATGCATCGCCCAGGTGGTGCTGTATCCTTGGCTGTCGGCATGGCCGATATCTTTAACAAAATTCCAGGTATGGAACAGTTCATGGGATTCTGGTATCACTTCTGCATTATGTTTGAAGCACTGTTCATTTTAACTTTGATTGATGCCGGTTCTCGTGTCGGCCGTTATTTACTTCAAGAACTTCTCGGAAATTCTCCCCGAAATTCGGTGATACGGAATGGTGGCCCGGCATTATTATTTGCTCCGCTGCTATCAGCATTTGCTGGGGATATTTAGTACTCCAAGGCAACATCGGCGTCATTT
>Ga0268359_12922_pt1 | contig 25454 bp, 27 predicted proteins | sample BioMet11_FD_194416 | JGI IMG/M metagenome (GOLD analysis project Ga0268359, IMG submission 194416) | Sewage microbial communities from Oakland, California, United States - Biofuel 11 (PacBio Assembly) | ecosystem: Engineered > Wastewater > Sewage > Unclassified | place: USA: California | collected...
AAAGTTTTGCCGATGTAGCCAACGCCCACAACGGCCCCAATGCCGCAGGCCCCGGCGGCGAGCTTGGCTGGATCAAGCGCGGCTCCACGGTCAAGCCTTTTGAAGACGCCGCCTTTGCCCTTGATGCGGGCAAATCTCCGCGCCGGTGCGCAGCCAGTTTGGCCTGCACATCATCAAGGTTGAAGAAAAGAAAGGCGGCGGCATGCAGCCTTTTGCCGACGTGGCCGCCGAAGTGCGCAAGGCCATGGCCAAGGAGCAGGGCGCTGACAAGCTGCGCGATGTTCTTGATAACCTTATTGAAGACAACATCCTCGGCAAGCCCCTGGAAAAGAGCGCCCAGGCCCTTGGCCTGGAGGCGCAGCAGACGGGCCTTGCCTCTGCACATGACCTGCAGCAAAAGATGGGCATTACGGCTGAATCGGCCGCCGTGCTTGAAAAAAACCCCGGCCAATTCGCCGGTGGACCGCGCGCTGGAAGCTGGCGACGCCTACGTGGTTGCCCGCGTGCTCAATGCGCAGCCCGCCTCCAGCGAACCGCTTGAAGCTGTTAAAGAAAAAATTACCACCCGTCTGCAGGGCGAGAAAGCCCTGACCGAAGCCATGCGCGCGGCGACCGAGCGCCGCAAGGGCCTTGTGGACGGCGCCATCAACCCCACGCTCAAAACGGGCATGAACATCAAGACGGCCAAGCCCATGGACCGCAGTGGAACACTGGCGGACTTCGGCCCGGATCCGGAGCTTGCAGCCGCCGTGTTCAGCGCCAAGATCGGCCAGTGGCTGCCCGCCGCATTTGCGGTCAGCAGCCCCAAGGACGGACAGGGCGCGGTGCTTGTGCACGTGGGCGCTGTGCAGCCCCCCGACCCTGCCGAGTGGGACATGGTCAAGGACATCATGGCCAACGCCGTGGAGCGCGAGCGTGTGCAGGGACTGTACGAAACCTTTATGCAGCGTCTGCTTTCGACCGCCAAGGTCGAAGTGCACAATATGGACATCGTAGACAGAAAAAACATGTAGCCCGCGCGGCGTAAAACCCCGCCCGCAGGCCGCAGACAAGACAGTCGGCAGTATGGACCGGAACCGCGCACGCGGTTCCGGCCTTGTGTATTTCCCCCACATTCCCTTTCCGTTCTGACGGCCGGGATGTTTACAAAACGACATACCTACCTAGTTTTCATAGATCGACCAGCTGGTCTGTGACCGGGCCTTGCCCGGCGATGAAAGGAGGCACTTTATGTGCGGCATTATCGGTTATGCAGGTCACAGACCTGCGGTTCCCGTTGTGGTTGAAGGCCTGCGCCGTCTCGAATACCGCGGATACGACTCTGCCGGCGTTGCCTTTGCCCGTCAGGGCAGCCTGCATGTGGTGCGCGCCACCGGCAAGCTGGCCGCGCTGGAAGAAAAGCTCGCCCACGAAGAAGGCATCGCCACGCCCACCAGCGCCATGGGCCACACCCGCTGGGCCACCCACGGCGTGCCCGCCGAGCGCAACGCCCATCCTCACCGCTCCAACGACGGCGCTCTTGCCATCGTGCATAACGGCATCATTGAAAATTATCAGGAAATTAAGGCCGACCTCGCGGCCAAAGGCTATACCTTCAGCTCCGAGACCGACACCGAAGTGCTGGTGAACCTTGTTTCCGAGCGCCGCAAGACCGAGCCCGACCTGCTGCACGCCTTTGCCGCCGCCCTGCGCGAAGCCCACGGCGCATATGCCGTCTGCCTTATGGACAAGGACGAGCCCGGCGTGATCTATGCCGCGCGCATGTCGGCTCCACTCATTTTTGGTCAGGGCACTGGCGAAAATTTTGTGGCCTCCGACATCCCGGCCTTTCTGCCCTACACCCGGCAGGTGGTCTTTCTTGAAGACGGCGAGCTTGTGCGCGCCACGGCTTCAGAATACGCCATCATGCGCCTCAAAGACCTGAGCCCGGTGCATCACGAGCCGCAGACCATCCAGTGGGACATGCAGGCTGCGCAAAAGGGCGGCTACCGCCATTTTATGCTCAAGGAGATTTTTGAGCAGCCTCGCGTAGTTACAGACGGCCTCACTGGCCGGGTGGAAGGCGACCACGGCGACGTGCGCCTGGCGGAGCTGGACAGCCTGCCTGTGCCGCGCCGTTTGCACATTGTGGCCTGCGGCACGTCGTACCATTCGGGCATGTGGGGGCGGCATCTGCTGGAGCACTGGGCGCACGTGCCCGTACAGGTGGAGATAGCCTCCGAGTTCCGCTACCGCGATTCGCTGCTGCTCGACAAGGAAGACATGGTGCTGGTCATCAGCCAGAGCGGCGAAACCGCCGACACGCTTGCCGCCCTGCGCATTGCCCGCGAGCGCGGCATCACCGTGCTTGGCCTGTGCAACGTGGTGGGCTCGTCCATTGCGCGCGACGCCTCGGCTGTGCTCTATACCCAGGCCGGGCCGGAGATAAGCGTGGCCTCCACCAAGGCCATGTGCAGCCAGATGCTCATGCTGGCGCTTATGGCCCTGTACTGGAGCAAACGCAACGGCACCCTGCCCGCCGACGAGCGCCGCAAGATCATTGCCATGCTCGAAAGCCTGCCAGCCCAGCTTGACGCCGCGCTGCCCGCCATGCACAAAAAAGCCCGTGAGCTTTCGCGCAAGTATTCGCAGGCCCGCAACTTTTTTTATCTTGGACGCGGCCACTGCTACCCGTTGGCCCTTGAGGGCGCGCTGAAACTCAAGGAACTTTCGTACATTCATGCCGAGGGCTATGCTGCTGGCGAGATGAAGCACGGCCCCATTGCCCTGATCGACCCCTCTTTTCCCACATTTGCGCTGGCGCTGGACGATGTGCTGCTGCCCAAGGTGAAGTCCAACATGGTCGAGGTGCAGGCACGCCAGGGCAAGGTTATCGCCCTGACCAACGAGGGCTTTGACCTTGGGGCCGAGGATACCTGGGTTATCCCCAAGCTCCCCGCGCCGTTGGCCGGTTTTATGGCTCTGCCCGCGCTGCAGCTGTTCAGCTACGAAACGGCCGACTACCTCGGCAAGGACGTTGACCAGCCCCGCAACCTGGCCAAGAGCGTTACTGTGGAATAAGCCAGATCTTCAGGCCCGGTGGAAACGACTCCCCGCGTCAAGGTATGCGCATAGCGCCGCCATCGGCAGAGTTTTTCGCTGGGGCGGCGTTTTTTTTGCGGGCCAGAGGCCCATTAACAATGGGGTCGCTGCTATGACAACAGTTATGCACTTGCTGTGCGTGCTGGTTCTGCTGGCTGCCCCTGTCAGGGCAGACGCCCGACGGCAGCGAAACATTGCATCTGCGCATGGCCAACCACGATCATCTGGTAAAGGAATACAGCTTTGCGCTCAAAGACCTGTTTGACGGCAAGGTTGATTTTTCCCTCGTTCAGTAACCGGGGCGTGATGGTTTGGAAACCTGCCCGAATGAAAGACCTGTCGGCAATGCGCTGTTGCGTTCATGCGGCCTCCCTGGGCGACAAAACACGGACGCCTGATCCCTGTGGCTTGCCTAGCCGAGCCAAATTGGGCATAATCTGTATCTGTAACCTTTCAGGCCTTTGCGGAGGCATACATGCAGCCCGAGATTCTGCTTTTCGACATAGGCAATACATCCATTAAAATTGGGTTGGGCAACGAGCGGCATGTGCTGACCTCGTACACTCTGACGCACCGACACCGCCCAGACGGCGGACAATTTTGGCCTTACGCTCCTTACGCTCTTGCAGCATGCGGGCGTTGTCGCAGCGCAGCTCAAGGCCTGCATTGTCTCGTCGGTTGCTCCGGGGTTTGACCCCCTGCTGCGAGAGGCTGTGGCCCGCTATGTGGGCTGTCCGCTGCAGCGCGTGGGCAAGGAGTTGCCCGTCCCGCTAGAAAACCGTTATGAACGGCCCGCCGAAGTGGGCGCAGACCGACTGGTGGGCGCGTACGCGGCACGCCGCATGTATCCCGAAATACCCTCCCTGCTCGTGGTTGATTTTGGCACGGCTGTGACCATCGACTGCGTCAGTGGCGACGCCTACATGGGCGGCCTGATTTTTCCCGGGCCGCGTACGGCCCTGACCGCCCTCTCGCGCGAGGCCGCCAAGCTGCCCAGGGTAAACCTGGACGTGCGCGCCGACGAGCCCACGCCGGGGCGCAACACCACCACCAGCATCCAGCACGGCCTGGTTTTTGGCTTTGCCTGCATGGTCGAGGGGCTGACCCAGCGGCTCAGGCGGCAGATGTCCGGCCCGGTCAAGGTTCTTGGCACCGGAGGCTTTGCCTCCTCCATTGCACGGGTGAGCCCTGTGTTTGATCAGGTACTGCCCATGCTGCTGCTTGAGGGCCTGCGCCGCTTGTACTATGAAGAGCGCGGCGCGGTTGAAGAAGAACGCGGCGCGGCTGATTAACAGGCAGGGCATTTCACGTGCGCGTTAGCGTACAGCGCGTTTCGCGGCTCATGCGGCGCGGCGTGCCCCGTACATCACCCTGATGCCGACGCTGGAGAGCAACTCTTTTAGTCCGTCAGTATTCGCAGCCGTCGCTTTTGGCGCGGCAAGCATCTTTGCAAACAAGCCCGCCAGGGTAAAAGGAGTAGACAATGAGCAGCATTGCTTCTGTTTATGGCCGTGAGATTCTCGATTCGCGCGGCAACCCCACTGTTGAAGTGGAAGTGACGCTGGAATCCGGTCACAGCGCACGTGCGGCGGTGCCTTCGGGGGCCTCCACGGGCAGCCGCGAAGCCCTGGAAATGCGCGATGGCGACAAAAGCCGTTTTGGCGGCAAGGGCGTGACCAAGGCCGTTGAAAACGTCAACGGCGAGATCGCCGAGGCCATTGTGGACATGGATGTGCTGCGCCAGGTGCAGATCGACAACACCCTTATCGATCTGGATGGCACGGACAACAAGTCCCGCCTTGGCGCCAACGCCATGCTGGGCGTTTCCATGGCCTGCGCACGCGTGGCTTCAGAATTTCTGGGTCTGCCGCTGTACAAGTATCTTGGCGGCATCAACGCCAAGGTGCTGCCCGTGCCCATGATGAACATCATCAACGGCGGCGCGCACGCCCCCAACAACCTCGACATCCAGGAATTCATGATCATGCCCGTGGGGGCCATGACCTTCCGCGATTCGCTGCGCATCGGCGCGGAGATTTTCCATATGCTCCAGGCCATCCTCAAAAAGGACGGCCACGTGACCAGCGTGGGCGACGAGGGCGGCTTTGCCCCCAACCTCAAAAACCACGACGAAGCCTTTGGCTACATCATCAAGGCCATTGAAGAAGCGGGCTACAACCCCGGCGCGGAAGTGGCCCTGGCCATCGACGCCGCCGCCAGCGAATTTTACAAGGACGGCAAGTACGTTCTGAGCGGCGAAGGCAAGAGCTTTAACAATGCCGAAATGAGCGACTGGCTGGCCGAATTTACCCAGAAGTACCCCCTTATCTCCATCGAAGACGGCATGGCCGAAAGCGACTGGGACGGTTGGGGCATGCTTACCGCCGCTCTGGGCGATCACGTGCAGCTGGTGGGCGACGACGTATTTGTGACCAACCCCGGCATTCTGGCCGAGGGCATTGATCAGGGCGTGGCCAACTCCATCCTCATCAAGCTCAACCAGATCGGCACTGTCACGGAGACCCTGGACACCATAGAAATGGCCAAGGAAGCCTCGTACAGCACCGTTGTTTCGCACCGCTCGGGCGAAACGGAAGACAGCTTTATCGCCGATCTGGCTGTAGGCGTTAACGCCGGGCAGATCAAGACCGGCTCGCTCTGCCGTTCCGAACGCATGGCCAAGTACAACCAGCTGCTGCGCATTGAAGAAGAACTGGGCGACGACGCGGATTTCTTTGGCCCGATCATGGCCGAATATTATCTGCAGCTTGACGAAGAAGATTAAATCCACACGCCCGCAGGCTGGTTGTTAACCGGCCTGCGGGCCTTGGCACCGCTGATCTCGTATGGACCTCCAACCCGCGTGCAACCGCAAATGGATGGGCGCGGGTTTACCAGCGACCGCCGCACCGGCCGGGAGCGGCGGTCGCCCTGTTTAGGGCGGCCATCATACTTTCGGAGTTCAACATGATTTTGATTGACGGCAAAAAAACCGCCGCCGACATCCGCGCGGAACTTGGCGCGGAAGTGGCCGCCGCCCGCGCCAAGGGGCAACGCGCTCCGGGCCTTACGGTTATTCTTGTGGGTGAAGACCCCGCCTCGCAGGTATATGTGCGCAACAAGGAGCGCGCCTGCGCCGAAGCTGGCATCGTGTCCTTTCCCCACCATTTGCCCGCCTCCACGAGCCAGCAGGACCTGCTGAAACTCATTGACCAATGCAACGCCAACCCCGAGGTGGACGGCATTTTGCTGCAGCTGCCGCTGCCCAAGGGGCTGGATGCGCAGGAATGCCTGCTGGCCATTGATCCTGAAAAAGACGTGGACGGCTTTCATCCCGTGAGTGTGGGGCGGCTTTCGCTCGGCCTGCCGGGCTATGTTTCCTGTACGCCAGCCGGGGTCATGGAGCTGTTGCGACGCTATGACCTGCCCACCAGCGGCAAAAAAGCCGTGGTTGTGGGCCGTTCAAACATTGTGGGCAAGCCGCTGGCCATGCTGCTGGCCCGCTCCGGGCGCTTTGGCGACGCCACGGTCACCGTATGCCATTCGCGCACGCCCGACCTTGCCGAGCAGTGCCGCCAGGCTGATTTTCTGTTTCTGGCCATGGGTCGGCCCCGCTGCATCACGGGCGACATGGTGCGCGAGGGCGCTGTGGTCATTGATGTGGGCATCAACCGTACGCCCGAGGGCCTGTGCGGCGATGCCGACTTTGCCAGCGTGAGCCAGAAGGCCAGCGCCATTACGCCGGTGCCCGGCGGGGTGGGGCCCATGACCATTGCCATGCTGCTGAGCAATACCGTGCAGAGCTGGCGCAAGCACAGGGCCTGACCCTCCCGGGGAGAAGCGCATGGAATTCAGAGAGGCCGTAAAAGTCTGCCTGACCCGTAACTACTGCCGGTTTAAAGGGCGGGCCAGCCGGTCTGAATTCTGGTGGTTCTGTCTTTTTTCCACTATCCTGAGTATTCTTGTGGCCGTGCTGGGGGCGCTTGCCCCGGCGCTGGCCTCCATCGTCAGCGCCGTGCAGGGGCTGTGGCTCCTGTTGCCGACGGTGGGGGTGACCACGCGCAGGTTGCACGACCGCGATCTTTCCGGCTGGTGGCAGGCCCTGCCGCTGTTGCTGGTGCTGCCGGGCATCGCGGGGGCGGCGCTTGACGCCACCTGGCTGCTGGCGTGCTCCGCAGCAGCAGCGGGCCTTGCCAGCCTGGCGCTGCTGGTGCTGTACGCGCTCAAGGGCACGTGCGGCCCCAACCGTTTCGGCCCTGATCCTCTTGACGGAACTGCGGTCTGAGGGCCAACATATAAAGGTTAAGCCGCCCGTGGCGGCAACAGGCGAAAATCCGCGCCGCTGGCCCATTGCAGGCCAGCTTGCCAGACGTTTGGCTATAGCGTATGGCCCGGTCATCATCTGCCATTACTGAGAGGGCAAACTATGTATCGCAACGCGAAAAATGTCGGTTATTATATGATCGGTTCGGGCAGCCTCAGCCAGCTTGGCGATTTGCTTGGCGTACGTCGCGCCGCAGTAAAGGGCCCCGCCGTATTTTTTCTGGATCATTTTTTTGAAGGCAAGGATCTGATTGCCAAACTGCCTGTGGAAAGCAAGGACATGGTTGTCTATGTAGACTCCACCGACGAGCCCACCACGGACAGCATCGACGGCTATTCCGACAAGGTCAAGGCCTACCTTAACGGCGTCGTTCCTTGCGCTATGGTGGCCTTTGGCGGCGGCTGCGTGCTTGATACCTGCAAGTGCGTGGGCAACCTCCTGACCAACCCCGGCAAGGCTGAAAACTATCAGGGCTGGGAACTGGTCAAAAATCCCGCTCCCTATAAAATTGCCGTTCCCACGCTCTCCGGCACTGGTTCGGAAACTTCGCGCACGGGCATCATCTGCAACGAGGCCAAAGAACATCAAGCTGGGCATGAACAGCGACTTTACCATGTTCGAGCAGGTGCTGCTCGACCCGGACCTGACCGCCAGCGTGCCGCGCAACCAGTATTTTTACACGGGTATCGACACCTACATGCACTGCTTTGAGAGCATCACCGGCTCTTACCGCAACGTGGTGGTCGATTCGCTGGCCGAAAAAGCCATCGACCTCAGCAAGCAGGTCTACCATTCCAGCGACATGATGAGCGACGAAAACCGCGAAAAGCTTCATGATCGCCTCGTTTATGGGCGGCATGGCCGCCGGTTTCGTGGGCGTGGTGCATCCCCTGTCGGCCGGGCTCAGCATGGTGCTGCACATGCACCACGGCATTGCCAACTGCCACGCCATCACCGTACTTGAAGACATTTACCCCAACGAATACAAAGACTTTATGTCCATGATCGAACGCCAGGGCATCGACCTGCCCAAGGGCATCTGCAACGGCCTCACAGACGCGCAGTTCGACGCCCTGTACGAGGCCAGCATTGTGCACGAAAAGCCGCTATCCAACCGCCTTGGACCGGATTTTAAAAAAATCCTCACCAAGGAAAACGTTATCGAGCGCTTCAAGCGCATGTAGCCGCGCACGGCGCAAGCCGCGCTGCCGCAGGATGTGATAACCGCATATTGTGCGCCGTCGGGCCTTCCGGCGGCGCATTTGCCACAAGGAGTCCTTATGGACCTTAAAGTAAATTTCAGCGGCCGCGCCATCCGCTACACGGAAGAAGAAATCGCCGTGGTCGTCGAGGCCATGCGCAATGCCGACCCGCTCACCCAGGGCGTGCATATGCGCGAATTTGAAAGCAAGTTTGCCGCCTATCAGGGCGTGGCCCAGGGCAGCTGCTTTGTGACCATGAACGGTGTTTCGGCGCTGGAGCTTTCGGCCCAGCTCTGCCGCTTCAAGCCCGGCGACGAAGTGGTCATGCCCTCGCACACCTTTACGGCTTCGGCATACCCTTACATCAAAAAAGGCGCCACGCTGGCCTGGGCGGACGTTGACCTGCTCACCCGCGTAGTGACGGCCCGAAAGCATCAAAAAAGCCATTACGCCCCGCACCAAGGCTGTCGTTGTGGTGCACCTGTATGGCTACGTGGCCGACATGCCAGCCATCGCGGCCCTGTGCAAGGAGCGCGGGCTGATTCTCATTGAAGACGCGGCCCAGTCCATCGGCTCCGAGCTTGACGGCAAAAAGGCCGGCAGCTTTGGCGACATGGCCGTGTTTTCGTTCCATTCGCACAAAAACCTCACGACGCTTGGCGAGGGCGGCATGCTCTACGTGCGCGACCCCAGGCTGGCGGCGCTGGTGCCCACACTGCGTCACAATGGGCACTGCGGCTATGACTTTGAGCGGCCCGACTACTGGAAGCCCGCCATGGGCAACGTGGATCTGCCCATGCTGGACAATGACGTGCTGCAGCCCAACAACTACTGCCTGGGCGAAGTGGAATGCGCCCTCGGCGCGAAGCTGCTTGAGCGCATCGACAGCATCAACGACGAAAAACGCGCCCGCGCTCTGCGCTTTATCGACGCGCTGGCCGACTTTCCCGAGCTGGAATTCCACCGGGAGGATTCGCGCCGTCACAACTATCACCTGCTGGCCGCGCGCATGACCACGGGTGTAGAAAAGCGCGACCGGTTTATGCGGGCCATGTTTAACGACAAGGGCGTAAAGTGCGTGGTGCAGTACATACCGCTGGACCGCTACGACTATTATCGCCGTCTTGGCATGGGCAAGGCCGACTGCCCCAATGCCGACGCCTTTTTTGACGCCATGATTTCCTTCCCCTTCCAGCACTGGATGAGCGAGGAGGAGTTTGCCTACATGCTGGCCTCCACCCGCGAGGTTCTGGCCAGCCTGCGCTAACGCGGCCTGTCACGCCCCCTGCCGGTACGGCCTTGGCCGCGTCGACGGGGGGCTTCAAGCCCGCCCCTTCTCGCTCACAGAGACAAAAAGTGAAAGAACGCTGCATCGTCATACCTGCCGTTAAAAAAAATGCCGTCATACCTGACCAGCTGGTAAAAAAGCTGGCCGGGGTCACGCTTGTGGAAAGGGCCATCAATACCGCGCGCAGCGTGCTGCCCGGCGACGACATCATGGTGCTGACCGACAGCCAGGAGATTGCGCTGATCTGCGAGCGGGCTGGGGTGCGGCATCACTGGAACAAGGACCTGCGCTTTACCAGTCTGGACATCGTGGCCGAGATGCGCGGGCTGCTGGCCGAGCTTGCGCGGGAGTACGAGCACTGCCTGATTTTGCGGGCCTCCTGTCCGCTGCTGACCTGGGTGGATGTTGAAGACGCCTGGAAGCGCTACAGCGAGGCGCAGGCCGACAGCCTGGTGACGGTCAAAAGCATGCGTCAGCGCATCTGGAACGTGCAGGGCGAAGGGCTGGAAAGCCTGCTGGATGAGGACGCCGGACACGACAGCGAAAAAACGCTGGTCGGTGGAAAGCCGCGCTCTTATCATCCTGCGCCTTGCCCTGCTGCAGGCGGCCAACGGCGGCATCAGCCGGGCGCGGCAAGATCGTGCCGTATTTTCTCAACGACAGGGCCATCGAAATTCAGGGGTATCAGGACTGGTGGATATGCGAGCACCTGCTGCAGCGGCGGCATGTGGTCTTTGTGGTGGCAGGCTGGCCCGCCATCGGCATGGGGCACGTGTACCGCGCGCTGATGCTGGCCCACGAGATAACCAACCACAAGGTCAGCTTTGTCTGCACGCGCGAGAGCGAGCTGGCGGTGGAGAGCGTGGCCCGCAAAGACTACAAGATCGTGCGCCAGGGCAACGAGGAGCTGGCCGACACCGTGCTGCGCCTGCGCCCCGACCTGGTGGTCAACGACATCCTGAACACCTCCTCGGCCTATATGGCGCGGCTGACCACAGCGGGCGTGCGCTGCGTCAATTTTGAGGACGAAGGCCCCGGTGCGGACTGGGCGCGGCTGGTCATCAACGCCCTGTATGAAGACAGGGACAGCAACGAGCGCTTGCGTTACGGGCCGGACTATTTTTGCCTGCGCGACGAATTTTTGGGCGCGGCCCGCAATCCCTTCCGGCCCCAGCTCAAAACCGTGCTTATCACGTTTGGCGGCACGGATCTCAACGACTGCTCGCGCCGGGTGTTGGACATTATCGAGCCCATATGCCGCGCCTATGGCATTTGCATCCGCCTGGTGGCCGGGCCGGGCTACGCCCACAAGGACGCCATGGAGGCGCATCTGGCACGGCTTGACAACCCGCTGGTGGAATTTACCTGGGCCACCAACGTCATGAGCCGCATGATGGAAGGGGCTGACCTTGCCATCTGCTCAGCCGGGCGAACCGTGTATGAGCTGGCCCACATGCGCATTCCGTCAATGGTGCTGGCCCACCACGAGCGCGAAGCACGGCACACCTTTGCCCGCCCCCGCAACGGTTTTGCCTTTGTGGGCATCATGGACAGGGTCAGCGACGCCAAGATCCGCAACGTTTTTTTGGCCATGCTCAAAAATCCACGGCGCAAGCGTTTCTGGGATCGCCAGAACGCCCTCAATTTTACGGCCAACAAGGGCCGCGTGGTGGGCCTGATGCAAAACATCCTGCAGGAAGGCGCCGCCCAGCAGACGGCGGAACCTGTCGCCCAAGCTCAACCACAGCACGCATAACCTGCTCCACAAAGGAACACCCATGCGCAACAACGGCAAGGTCATAGCCATTATTCAGGCCCGCCTCGGCTCCACGCGGCTTCCCATGAAATCGCTGCTCTGTCTGCGCGACGTGCCGGTTATCGACTGGGTTACGCGCCGCCTGGCGCAGGCGGCAAAGCTTGACGGCATGGTGGTTGCCGTGCCCGATACGCCGCTTGACCGCGTGCTGCTTGAGCACCTTCAGAGACGCGGCGTGCCCTGCGTGGCAGGGTCGGAAGACGACGTGCTGGCCCGGTTTTGTCTGGCGGCCCGCGCGGCGGACGCCGGGCGCGTGGTGCGCGTCTGTGCGGACAATCCGCTTATCTGGGCCGGGGCCATTGACCGCCTGGTGGATTTTTACAGCCAGGGCAACTGGGACTACGCCTACAACCATATCCCGCGCAACAACCTTTGGCCCGATGGCCTGGGAGCCGAGATTCTCTCGCGCGACCTGCTGGAAGAGCTGGACGCCAAGGCCACCCAGACTTCGCAGCGCGAGCACTGCCTCAACTACATCTGGGACAACGCCGCCAGTTTCAAAATTGGCACCTTTGACCCAGCAGAAGACTGGCTGCGCCGCCCAGACCTCAAGCTGGATATGGACAGGTCTGACGACTTTTGCCGTCTGGCTCTCAAGCCCATCCATCCCGACATGGACGCAAGCGACATAGTGCGCGTATTTGGCTAACGGGTTTTGACCCGTATATCTGGCAGCCCCCGCGTGCCCTGTCTGCTCCTTGCGGGCTGATGGGCATGCGGGGGCTGCGGCGTTGTACCCCTTGTTTTGGACGCCAGCGGCGCTGCGAGGCGTTGAAACTGTATCCGCATGTTCAATCAAGGCGCTGAAGATAAATGCGTGCATACGCCGCGTACGGGCGTTTTTTGACAGGGGCACGCGGCGGGTTTGCTCGTCTACAGATAGGGTGAAAAAATCCAGCAAGCGGCGTTGCGCAGCTTGTAGATCAGAGGCAGGGCGGCAAGATCCGCCTGGGTGATCTCCTTACCGGTCATGATGGTCCTGTCGATGTGGTTGGCGATCTGGTCGTGCAGATCGGGATCAAATACTTCCATATTCAGCTCAAAGTTCAACCGCAGGCTGCGGGCGTCAAGGTTGGCCGAGCCTATCTGCGCGTAGTAACCGTCCACGGCCAGCAGCTTGGTGTGGGCAAAGGGGGGCTGCTGGTACCATACGCGCACGCCCGCCTCGAGCAGGGTTGGCAGCAGGCGGTATTGCGCCCAGTGGACGTAAAACAGGTTGTTTTTGGCGGGCAGCACTATGCGCACGTTCACGCCGCGCTGACCGGCCGAGCGCAGGGCCGAGACCAGACCGTGCGACGGCAGAAAATAGGGCGTCATGATGCGCACTGAGCGCCGGGCCGCGTTGATGATGGCGCAGTAGATGTCGTTGAGGATATCGGCCTCGGAGCCGGGGCCGTCCATGATGATGCGGCAGCGGCTTTCGCCGCAGGGCAGCGTGGTGGTTGGCGGCAGGGCAGTATAGTTGTTGGTGCAAAAGCCCCAGTTGAGCAAAAAGGCCCGCCGCAGCTGATCCACAATGGGGCCCTCGCACCTGAAGTGCACGTCCTGCACGTATTTGGTCTTGCCCTCGGCCAGGTTGTCGTCGGCTATGTTCATGCCGCCGGTAAAGGCCACGCTGTCGCACACCAGCACTTTGCGGTGGTTGCGCAGGTTGATGCTGAAATTGGGCGGAAACAGGCGCGGGGGCAGAAACATGGCCACCTGCACGCCATGGGCCGCAAGTTTTTTCCATGGCTTGCGCAGTGAATACAGCATGCCGATGCCGTCCACCAGCAGGCGCACATCCACGCCGCGCTCAGCCGCGCGGGCCAACGCTTCGCCAAAGGCCGTTGCCACCTTGCCCGCGTTGAATATGTAGGTGCACAAAAAAACGTGGTCTCTGGCCTGCTCTATGGCCTCAAGCATGGCCGGGTAGGCCTGGTCGCCGTTGCACAGGGGGGAGACGGCATTGCCGCTGCTGAGGTGCTGTTCGGTAAGCACGCGGCCAATGTGCTCCATGCGGGCAATGCTGTCGGGCACGTTTTCCGGGGGAACCTTGGAAAACGGAGGGTGGGCGTAATCCGGCTCAAGAGATTGCTGGCGGCGCATAATGCGGCTGGCCCGGCTCTCCGCACGGCTGATGCCAAAGCAGGCATACAATATGGGTCCCACCAGCGGCAGCATCAGCGCTGTCACTGTCCAGCCGAGGGCCGCCCGGGGATCGTGTTTGGTCAGCAGGGCGTGGCAGACCGCAACCCACGAGACAAGATGGACAGCCAGTATGCCCAGGGTTTCAAAAAATAACAGCATGTATCCCCACAGTGATTGCGCGTCAGCAGTGGGCCAGCGCCAGTGCATGCCTCCTTGCAGGTGAAGGGGGCGGGTTGAGGGCAGGCCCGCAGGCCGCCCCGGGATGTCAGCGGCGGATAACCAGCAGGGCCGTGTCTGTATTGCGCAGCACGCGTTCGGTCACAGATCCCAGGAGCAGGTCCTGCAGGCCGTCGCGTCCGTCGGTGTACATGACGATCAGGTCGGCGTCTTCCTCATGCGCGACGCGGATGATCGTTTCGGCCGTGGTTCCCTCGTCAACACGGCAGCGTACATGCTCGCCGGGCAACTGGGATTCGGCAAGAACCGTGTTGAGCAGGGTTTGTCCCTTGGCTTTCTGCTCCGCAAGCAGCTCCGCGTGGGCCGCGCCCCCGACGATTTGTGGCAGGGGTTCAAAAACGTGCAGCAGCACAATCTCCGCGCCCAAGAAGTTGCGGGCATGGGCAAGGGCGGCTTTTGCGCGGCCAAGGCCGTTTTTGTCGCTTAGGGGGATAAGTATGGTCTTGTACATGGGCTCCCTTTGTCTGCTAAAGTGTTGGCTAGCGGCGGGGGGTAAGCCCGATGCGGTTGCGCTCAACCGCCACGGCCAGCTCGGGCAACAGATCGCGCAGGGCGTTCATGTCGTTGGCTTTGGCTGCCCGTTCAACGCAGCGGGCCATGCGTGCCAGCACGCGAAAACCAAAGGCGTCGGACTCGGTGGCAATACGGTTGGCCGCATCGCCCACCACCGCGCAGCGCCGGTTTTTAAAACCCTGCTGTGCGTCGTCCATGGCGGCGTCGAGCCGGGCCACAAGCTGTGGAATGGTTTGGTCTGTCTCTCGCGGTGCAGTGGGGGCAACCAGCGCCGCAGAGGCCGCCGTGGCGGGCGCAAAAGGCTGCTGCGCGGATGGCTGGTGCTGCGCCTGTGGGGCTGTCCGCCTCTGGCTGTGCTTCGTGGTTCGTATGGCGCAGGGCCTCGGCGGCTCCGGCGATAAAGTTCATAATGGAATTGCCCGCGCCGCTGGGCTTGAGCTGGGTTGCCGCACGCCGGGGTTCCGCTGGAGCGGCGGGCTCGGCAGCTGCCTGGGTTGATGGCGCAGGCGTGTCCTGCTCGGGCATGGCCGCCAGATCGGCCATCAGGTCGGGCTTGTCGCTGGTCTGGTCCTGCCCTTCCGCAACCGGCCTGTCGCCTGCGCTGCCCAGCAGCTTGAGAATAAGCCTGCCTGTGGCGGTGCGCGGCATTTCGACCGGGCGGTTGCGGCGGTCGTCAGCGTGCTGCGGGGTCGGTTCTTCTTCTTCCTGCTTTGCGGGCTTAGTCATGGGCATGGGCTCGCCCACCCATTCACCAGGATGCGCAAGGCTTGGACTCACGTACGTCTTTTGGGCTTCCCGCGCCTGCGCAACGCTTGCCGCAGCCCGTGCAAGGGGCTCGGTAGCGGGCTTGCCAACGGCCTGTGCAGCTGCACTGTCGGCCTGTTCGGGCAGCACGCGGGCTGTTGGCACCGGCGTGCCGAGGGGCATTGGTTCGCCTACCCATTCTTCGTGCAGGCTGTAGTTGTCCCACGCGCCCCTGCCTGCGGGCGCGGGCACGTCGAAGCCATCTTTGCTGGCAGCCGTGCCGCCGGTTGCCTTGACGGGCGAGAGCGTGGCTTCGCCAGCCCTGCCGGTCATAGCCCGGAGAGAGTCCGTATTGTCTGTCTCAGGCTGCCCAGCCGGTGCGGACAGCGGGGGCTCCGGCTGTTCCGCCGCAGGCGCGGCAGGCATATCCGGCTGCGAGGGCAGAGCCGCTTCAATAAATTCCGCAGGTGTTACCCCGCTTTTGAGGGGCGCAAACGGGTTGGTCTGCTGCTTGTCCTGCTGATTGGTCTGCGCGCCGGGTTCAGGCCATTCAATGGCGTCCAGCCCGACGGCCCCGGCGAACTCTGCGGTAGGCTCGGCCTTGTCAGCCGGGTCAGCCTCGGCGCTGTGGACAACGGGCGCAGGGGTTTGCTCCCCCGCCGGGCCGCTGGCATAGCCATGGGCAAAGGGGTTGCCCGACTGGCTGACGGTCTGGCTGGCTGGCAGCTCCGGCGCGAAGCTGGTTTCAGCCGCCGCCTGAGCCGTCGCGGCGTCTACCGCTGCTGGCGTCGATACCTCTGCCGCCTCGTCGGCAAGATCCGCCTGAGCCTCTGAGGCAGCGGCATCCGCCGACGGAAATTCAGCGGCCCAGTGGGGGCCTTCAAGGCCAGCCGAAGCCAAAAATTCATCCGCGCTGCCCGCGCTTGCCTGCGCGACGGCGTTCTCCACCTGCGCTGGCAGATCCTCTGGCAGATCCTCGGGCAGGGCTTCCGGTGTTTCCGGCGCAATGGCGGGCTCATTCTCCGGCTGAACATCATGACTGGCGTCGGCCCGAATATCATCCAATCGGGCATCTGGCTGCGAGGCTGTCGGGGCAAGTGCCGCCAAGTCTGGCGTAAATTCTGGCGTAATTCTGGCGCAGAGGCTGCCGCGGTTGTCGCAGTTTCTGGCTGGTCAACAGCCGCAGCCGAGTCGGCGGGGGCATTGTCCTGCACGAAGAGCCGCAGACCAGCATCCTCCCCGGCGTTTTCAGCGGGCAAGAGGTCGGTAAGCTCAATGGGAGCCTGTTCGTCGGCTGCCGCGGCGGCGTCTGACATCAACGGCAGCAGGATGTCGCCTTGGTCGGCAAGCGGGCGGGTCAGTTCCGGTTTGTTCCTGCGCGCTGAAAGAAAGCGGAGCCTCAGGGCCGGCCATCTGGAGTGCGTCGGCGGCCCCTGCTGCCGAATCGGCCTGCTGCAGGTCGGGCAGCGGCATATCCCGCGCCGGGGAGTCCTGCCCAAAAAGGTCGGGCAGACGGTTCTGCTCCGGTTGCTGCGCGGGGCGGCGCGTCCCTGCGCAGTGCATCGTCAGGCAAGGAATCCTGCCGCGCGGCGAGGGGCAGATCGTCAAGGGGCTGCATGGCCAAAGTCTCGCCAGCCTCTGCGGTCATGGTGTCTGTTGGCATGGCAGACATGGCTTCCGCCGAGGGATTGGCTGACCGCTTGTCGGAAAAGCCAGCCTCGTCCAGTACTTCGCGCAGGGTTGCGGCAAAGGCCTCGGCGTCGACAGGTTCAAGCAGGGCGTGGGTATAGCCTGTTTCCGCCAGCGAGTCCCAGTTTTTATCGTCCTTGGTGATGGCCATAGCCTTGAATACGGGCAGGCCCGATTCGAGCGCCTCCGCCTCAAAGCGGCCAAGGGCATCGGCCTCTGCCGCGCCGTGCTGAGGATACTGGGTCACCAGCATAAAGGCCGGAGCCTCCCGGTTGCACTGCAGGGCCTCGTGCATGCTGCGCGATTCGGTGCTGTTGCAGCCCAGGCTGTCGATCATGTGGGCCAGCGCCTGACGGTTCACGGCGCTTTCGGCCACTACAGCAATATGAGGGGTGCGGGCCTGCGGTGCGGCTGGCTCGGTGTTTTCGGCGAGTTCAAGGGGTTTGAGACGCAGGGTAAAGGCTATGGAGGATCCCTGCGGGCCGTACTCCACATTGAGGTAGCCGTTGTTGGAGCCAGCCAGCTCCCACGCGCGGGTGAGCGCCAGTGAAGACCTGTCGCGCGGCGGAATGCCCGCTCCCGTGTCCGCCACGGTAAAGAGCAGGTGCCCGGGGTCGACTGTTTCGGGAACACGCCGCACCGAAAGGTGCACGCCCCCCGCGTGGTGGCGCGCACGGCGCTTTCAAGCAGCATGCCCAAAGTTTCGCGCAGGGCTCGCGCCTGGCCCTCATACATATGCCCAAGCAGGGGAGGCATGTACCATGCAAGGCCGATGCCCGCATTTTCGGCGGCTGCGGCTACACCATCGTGGGCCTCGCGCACCAGATGCTGCAGGTTGAAGGGCGTGCGCGGTTCGCCGACGCTGGACGGCTCCAGCGTTTGGCCCGGATTGTCGATGATCTTGGCCATGTCGCCCGCAGCGCCGAGCATATTTTCCGCATACTGGCGTACGGCGGGCGGCAGCGAGCAGTGGCTGAGCGCGGCGCCCTCGCGCATGAGGCGGTCAAGCGGCGGGGCGCAGCATATTTTCCCACATGCCGGGGTCGGCGCTGGCGGCTGTGGATTTTTGATTTTTTGCACGCGAGGCATAGGGAGCTGGCTCGGCGTTGTCAGATATATCTACCGGCAGGGCGGAAAAGTCCGCTGCGGTTTTGGCCGTTGCAGAGGGCGGCAGCAGGCGCAGATTGGGGTCGTCAAGCGGAGCTTCCAGGTTGATGGGGCCATCGTCCAGGCCCGAGCTTACCAGGGCAGCATCCAGCCCGGCGATGCTTTTGCGGGTGGATGTTGCGGGTTCTCGTTTGCTGGACGCGCCCTTGCCCGTCTTGGATTGGGCTTCTGTCTGCGCCATGTCGCGCGGCAGGCCTGTTCCCGCAATAAGCAGGGCGCTCAGCGCCGTGCCCCACAGGGGCGCGGAGGCCAGCAGGTTGGCCGCGTAGCCCGTAATCAAGGCCCATGACGCCCGCAACCACAAACAGGGGCGGCACAAGGCAGCCCAGCAAAAAGCGGCGGGCGCCGCCAAGGCCCATAACGGCGCCGCCAAGTGCGCTCAGCGAAAAAATGGCCGTGCCTGCGGGCCAAAGGGAGAGATAGCGTATGCTCCAGCCAAAACCGGGAAGAAGCGGCAACAGTGCCAGAGCCGCGCCAGGCAGCGAAAGCAGCACAAACTGCGCGTCAAGCAGGGGCGAGCGACCCCGCGTGCGCATGAGGTGACGCCCCACGTGGGGCAAAAGCATGAGGGCCAGACCCGGCGCAAGCACGGCCAGCGCCTGTGTGAGCGTAATGTGTCCCGACCCGTAGGCGGGCATGCCCAACACGCCCTGCAGCAGCGCCACGCCGACATACAGGGCTGTCCAGACGCGCCACTGGCCCCTCTCGGAGAGGCCGCGCAGCAGGCACAGCAGCATGACCACCCCAAGGGCCAAAAGCGCCGCAGTGCCCGAAAGGCTGCCCAGGTTGGTGGCGGCGTCCTGCGGCGTACGCAGCATGGGTGAAAACCAGAGACCCGGCAGGCCGTCAAGGCGTATATAGCAGGCAACTAGCCTCTGGCCCCGGCTCCGGCAACAGCAAAACATTGCGGTGGGCGGGCAGAATTTCGCGCCACTCCACTCCGTCGCCAATGGGGTTTGGCGCAGGTTCGTACAGCACCGGGTCGGATGGAATGTCTGCCCCCAGGTCCAGCAGCATTGCCTGTGAACGACCGCCAGCAGGCAGGGGAGCCAGGGTAAAGCGCAGCCACATGACCCCGGCCACGCGGGGCAGGGCCTTGACGTCCAGCGGTTTGAACATCTGGCTGTTGGCGGGGGCTGCAGCCTCCTCTACATCCATGGTTCCTGTAACGTCAATAAAGTACTGCAGATCCGGCGACAGAGGCACGCTTGAGGCGCGCATCACGGGCGGAATCATGCCGCTGTGCGCTATGGAAGGTGCGCCGAAACTTGCGCAGGCAATGCACAAAAACAGAGCGCACGTGCGCAGCAGGGCACGCGAAATGCCAGAGAAAAAGACAGTCATGGTTGTTCCGCCTGTAAGTTCGCCGGTATATCTATATGCTTTCCCCCTTCAGGCACAAAAGCGCCTCCGATTCCGCGGCAGGGGGCGGTTTGCCGTATGACGGTTTTTGCGGTTGCCGCAGCTAGCGCAAATTCCTGATCACATCCGAAACGGTCTGCCCGTCGGGGGCACGCGCGCCGGGGTTGATCGCCAGCAGGCGCTGCCATGCCTTCATGGCGTCGTCCTTGCGCTTGAGATCAAAGTACAGCACCACGCCTTCGTTAAACATGGCGTTTTCATGGCGGGGATTTACGCTTGAGGCGCGGCGAAAACTTGCCACGGCCTTATCAAACTCTCCCAGTTCGCGGTACATGATGCCAAGGTCGGTGAGCACGTCTGCGTTATCGGGGGCCAGCGCCAGCGAGCGTTCGTACGCTCCGGCCGCCTTGCGCGACTGGTTGGTGTCAAAATAGAGGTTGCCCAGTTCCGTCCAGTTTTCCGCGCTCTTGGGGTTGGCAAGAACGTTCTGCTCCATTGCGGCGATTTTGGCCGCAAGCTCGGGCGGCATGGGGGGCTGGTTATCCTGCCGGGTCTGGGTTGGGGCCTGGGCCGGGGCGGCCTGCTGCGCGGTTGCGGCGGGCGCGGGCGCCTGCTGGGCGGGTTCAGGCGCAAACATGGACGGCACAAGGCTGCCCACATAGAGGCCCAGCACAAGAGCCAGGGCAATGCCTACAAAAAAGGCGCCCTTGCTGACTTTGCTGAACCCTTTGTGTTGTTCTGCCTGCGCTGCTTCAGAAGCGGCCTGCAAGGTTTGTGCGCTGGTGGATTTGGCGTCGGCGGGCGTAGCGGGCTGCGCAGCTGGCGTGGTGTCTTCGGATTCTTTGGGGGACTTCTGACTGGCCATGGATTCCTCTTGGCTTCGGAAAAATATCTTTATCCATCAGCCTACAACCGGAGGAAAAAAGAGGCAAGCCCGCAGCCTGCGCACCCCCGGCCATTACTGGCGTTGTCAGCGCGCCCGGTTGCCGTGCACAAGTCGGTAAACGGCAACGGCTGTCAGAGCCACCATGCCCAGCAGGAGGTACATGCCGCTGTAGCCGACAACGGGGATGAAAAATCCAAAAATGTACGGCCCAAGGCCAATGCCAAGGTCAAAAAAGATATAGAAGGTGGTGGTGGCCTGAGCATAGCGCGACCGTGAGACCAGAGAGAGCGATACCGCCTGCCCCACGGACTGAAAATTGGCAAAGCCCATGCCCAGCAGCAGCCCGGCGACCAGCAGCCCGGCGGTGCTGTCGGCCTGGGAGAGAACGCACAGGGCCAGGGCCGTAAGCAGCAGCGCGGGGTACATGACCACATGCTCGCCGTGTTTATCAAAAAGCCTGCCAGTCTGGGGCCGCGTGAGTATGGCAGCGCCAGCGTATATAAGAAAAAAAAAGCTGGCAGCGGCGGTCAGTCCGTTTTGCGCGGCAAAGGATGGCAAAAAAGCCTGGATGCAGCCGTAACTTGGGCAGATAACAAGCGCCACCAGTGAAAACCGCACCACGCGCGGGTCTATATAACTGTACAGGCTGAAGGTCGGGCGCGCATGCAGACGCATGTGCGGCAGGTTGCGCAAAAAGAAAAAAATGACCAGGCACAGTAGGCACGCGCCGCCATTAACCAGCATCAGGGCTTCATGTCCGTATCGTTGAGAGATGCTGATGCCCAAAAAAGGGCCGAGAGCCAGAGCCAATGCTGCGCTCATGCTAAAAAGCCCGATGCCCAGACCATGAAAGCGCGCGGGCACCACATAGGCCACAATGGCTCCGGTGGCAGTGCCAGCCACCCCAATGCCGACCCCGGCGGCAAAGCGCTGTAAAAAAAGCTGCGGCAGCGAATGCACCAGCAACAGGCCGCCAATGCTCGCCGTAAACAGCAGCAGGCCCGCCAGCAGGCACGGCCTGCCCCCTATGGACGACAGCTGGTTGCCGGTAATAAATCTGCCCACCAGGCAGCCGATAACCATGACGCCGGATGAAAGCCCGGCCAGGCTGAGGCTTACGTCAAAGGTTTTTTGCGCATAGGCAGCCCCGGTGACAAAGATTAGATAATAATCTGTCATCAGCAGCAGGTTGATGCAGGTGACAACCATAAAATTGCCCCTGCAGATGGCCGAAAGCGCCTCGCAAAAATCAGAATCCGTCCGGTGGGCTACGCGGGCGCGGTTTCGTTTTATGGGCATGGTTGACCTCGTGCTTATGGTAGGGCATAGATCGTTGCGTACGCAACGATCTATGCCCCCGCCTGGAACGTTTTGTCAAGGCGCGAGCTTTCGGCCAGGTTTGCGCAAGGGCGCAGGCCCTTGGTCAGATTGTACCCTGCAGAGCGGCGGCAGCCCACATGCCGCAGGAACATGCCATGGAACTTGCCTACAGATGGATTACGCTGGCCAACCGACACTATTATCTCTACCTCAACAGGGCGCTGGCCCAGTTTGGACTCAACAGCAGCCAGTACCTGTTTATCATCTATCTTTGCCGCGAGCCGGGCATCACCCAGGACAGACTGCCCGAGCGCATCTGCATCAACAAAAGCAACGTGGCCCGCACGCTTGCGCAGCTTGAAAAAAAGGGGCTCATCCTCCGCAAGGTCAACCCCGGCGACAAGCGCACTGCCACGGTTTTTCCCACGGCCCGCGCCCATGAGCTATACCCGCAGATTATGGCTGTGATCGAAGCCTGGGACGATGCCGTCACGGGGGTGCTTTCGGAGCGGGAAAAGAAAAGTCTGCTTGAGTTCATGCAACGTGTGGCCGACCGGGCGGCAGAGCTGCGCGGGGCGACGTTCGCAGCGCTGACAAAGCAGAAGAGTATCCGCTAACCGCTTGTGTCCGGTGACCTTTGCGGGATATGTTGCGTCAGAGGCCTTGCGCCTCGCCATGCGATTTGCGGGAGGAGCGTCATGCTCAGCGTTTTTGACCTGTTCAAGATAGGGATCGGACCTTCCAGTTCTCATACCGTTGGCCCCATGGTGGCGGGCAAGGCCTTTGCCGGCGAGCTCGCCGTGCTTGGCCTGCTGCCGCTGGTGGCGCGGGTAAAGATAGAGCTGTACGGCTCGCTGGCGCACACTGGCGAAGGGCACGGAACCCTTGGAGCCCTGCTGGCGGGACTTGAAGGCGAGGAGCCGCAAGAGGTGGACATTGCGCAGATGGCCCGCCGTACGGCAGAGCTAAAAAACAACGCCGACCTGGTGCTCATGTGCGCCTACGCCGTCCCTTTCAATTTTCAGCGCGACGTGTGCGTGCACAAGGGCCTTTTTTTGCCTCGCCACTCAAACGCCATGACGTTTTCGGTCTTCACCGCCGACGGCCAGCCGCTGTACACCAAAAATTATTACTCCATCGGCGGTGGATTTATCCGCACCGACGAAGACTTTGACCGCCCGCGCGAGCTGTACGCAACGCCTCCTTATCCCTATGAAAATGCCACGGAGCTGTTTGAAATCTGCGCCCGCGAAAACAAGACCATCGCGCAGATAGTCATGGCCAACGAGGTGTTTTGGAGGTCCGAGAGCGAGGTTCATGATCGCGTGGCCGCTATCAGGGACGCCATGCGCGAGGCAGTGGAGCGCGGTTGTTATACGGATGGGGTGCTGCCCGGCGGCTACAACGTGCGCAGGCGCGCGCCCAACCTGCTCCGCAAGGTGAGCGCCCTGCAGGCTGCAGGGCGACGCGACCTGAGCCTGTGGCCAATGCTCTACGCCTTTGCCGTAGCGGAAGAAAACGCTTCAGGCGGGCGCATTGTCACTGCCCCCACCAACGGAGCGGCGGGCATTGTGCCTGCGGTGCTGCTGTATTATCTGAATTTTTACCCCCATGCCACCGACGAAGGGGCGCGCGACTTTTTGTTCACTGCCGGGGCCATTGGCCTGTTTTACAAGCTCAATGCGTCCATTTCGGGCGCGGAGGTCGGCTGTCAGGGCGAGGTTGGCGTGGCCTGCTCCATGGCGGCGGGCGCTTACTGCGCCGTTACCGGCGGCAATGTCAAACAGGTGGAAGTGGCGGCGGAAATCGGCATGGAGCACAACCTTGGCCTCACCTGCGACCCTGTTGGAGGGCTGGTGCAGATTCCCTGCATCGAGCGCAACGGCGTTGCGGCGGAGCGCGCGGTCAACTGCGCCCAGCTGTCGCGGCTCGAAGACGGGCGGCAGCGCGTTATTTCGCTGGATGAAATTATCGGGGTCATGTACCGCACCGGGCTGGATTTGCAGTCGCGTTACAAGGAAACCTCGCTTGGCGGTCTGGCCGAGGCCGTGGCCAAGGTCATGGAGCGCAAAAAACATGCCGCTGTCGGGTCCGGCAAGTAAACCCGCACTGCGCGGCAGGTCAAAGCGACCATAAAAGTAAGCAGACGCAAACGGATTGCGCCTGCTTCTTTTTTTGCGCCGTCCCGCCCGAAGGGCGACTGCGGTACTGCCGCCTCCGCAACCCGGCCCGCGAGGAGCATCTTTTATATTTTGCAGACGAGTTTTGGTAATCAGAAATTTTTATGTGTATTTGACTGAGCGCTGCGGTGTCCTCAATAAAAAATACAATAAAGATCTGTCACGCAATGAGCATTATCATGGCGCAGTAATCATGCTGCGCGTTGCAGAAATGCCATTGCAGACGTAAATCGCAAATACTGGCAAAATACTGTGCTGTATATGTCATGTGCGCAAAAAAAAATTTTGCAAACTGCCTGATTTTTAAAAAAGGGCATTCAGGCCTTGAGTATCGACAAAGACAAAAAAATAAGAGAGTATTTGTGATGTAATGCGTGGCATCGTGGGCTATGCGGGGATATGCCTTTGCGGAGAGTTTCGGTTTTTCGTTCTCTCCGGCGTTTTTTTGCACCCATGCTTTGGCAGCATCATAAATACTGCAATTGTAGTGATGTATTGCTGCAACCGAGTATGTTGCAACAAGGTTGATCATGTTTCACGTCGCTCTTTGTGCGCATTCTGTACGTCCCAAAATCTGTAACACCGGAAGTGCAAAATGAAAAAACTGTGTTTTGCAATCGTGCTGGCGGCCCTGTTTGCCTTGCCCATGACTGCCTCGGCCAAGGGCGACAAAATCGATTTTGGCAAACTGCCCTGCAGCGCGTTTGTGCAGTTGGACGCCCAGACCATGACCATGTTTTATTTCTGGCTTGATGGCTACGCCAGCGCCAAAACCGGCGACACGACCCTGGACGCCGGTGCTGTGGAAAATAACCTCACCCAGATTATGAAGGTCTGCAAACAGAACCCCAAAAAGACCGTGCTTTCGGTTGTGGCGGACTAATTCGTTCACTGACCGAAATGTCCTGAAAAAAATAAAGGGCGGGCTCCTGCGAGTCCGCCCTTTATTTTTGCCCGGCATTGCCGGTGCGCAAGCGCATTTGCCGCATCGTTTTATTGTAATGGTTCAGACGGCAGCTGGGCCTGTTGCGGCTCGGCCGCACCCTCCGCATCCGGGGCGCCAAAAAGTTTGTCCGCCAGTTTGCGATGGGCTGCGGGCATGGCAAGGTTGTTGAGCTCCTGCGGGGCAACCCAGCGGGCCTCTGTGGCAGCGGAGAGCAGCGGCGGTTTGGGCGGCGTCTCAGCGCCAGCGGCAAGCTCCAGTCCAAAGCAGTGCAGGGTCAGCCGATAGGTGGTGTACCCGTGCCGGATGATGCCGTAGCGTTGGGGCCACCCGCACGGCAAAGCCCGTTTCTTCCATAAATTCACGCACGGCGGCCTGGTCCGGACTTTCAACCGGTCTCGACCCTGCCGCCGGGGGAAACTCCCACAGGTTGCCCCACACTCCGGAGGGCGGGCGTTTTTGCACAAAGACCCTGTCGCCGCAGCGCAGTACGCCGGTGACGGCAAGCACGGGCGTGATGGCGGCCCGTTTGCCCGGTACCGGGCGCTGGTCGGTAATGCCCAGATGCAGAC
>Ga0268359_10379_pt1 | contig 25117 bp, 16 predicted proteins | sample BioMet11_FD_194416 | JGI IMG/M metagenome (GOLD analysis project Ga0268359, IMG submission 194416) | Sewage microbial communities from Oakland, California, United States - Biofuel 11 (PacBio Assembly) | ecosystem: Engineered > Wastewater > Sewage > Unclassified | place: USA: California | collected...
CCGGTGCGGCCCTCGCCGCAGCCCACCATCTTTCCGTACCCGGCACGCTCTCCGCCTGGTGGATCATACCCTTTGCGGGCATGCTGCTTTCCATCGCCGTGATGCCCCTCGCCGCCCATGTTTTTTGGGAGCACCACCGGGGCAAGATATCGCTTTTCTGGGCGCTGACCTTTCTTGCGCCCTGCCTGGCTGTCTACGGCCCCTCAGTGACCTTTTATGAATTCTGCCACAGCATCCTGCTGGATTACATACCATTTCTTGTGCTGCTGTTTTCACTGTACACGGTCGCGGGCGGGGTGCGCCTGACCGGCTCGCTCACAGGCACTCCGCCGGTCAACCTGGGCATTCTGGCCCTCGGCACCCTGCTGGCCAGCTGGATGGGCACCACGGGTGCTGCCATGCTGCTGGTGCGGCCGATGCTGCGGGCCAACGCGCACCGCAGGTACCGTGTGCACTCCGTCGTCTTTTTTATCTTTCTGGTGGCCAACATCGGCGGCTCACTTTCGCCGCTGGGCGACCCGCCGCTTTTTTTGGGTTTTTTGAAAGGGGTGGACTTTTTCTGGACGACCGAGCACCTTTTTTTCAAAACCCTCAGCCTGTCCCTGGTTCTGTTGACCCTCTATTTTATTTTGGACACCGTGCTCTACAACAGGGAAGGTCGCCCGCTGCCGCCCGCCAGCATGCCTGACGAACCTGAGGCTGGGCCCATGCAGCAAACCCAGATGGGAAAAAATCAGCCCCAGGAAAAGCTGGGGCTGGACGGCAAGATAAACCTGCTGTTTTTGCTGGGCGTTGTGCTTGCCGTGCTGCTTTCCGGCCTGTGCCCTCTGGGCACGGTCGCCACTGTGGGCGGCGTACCCCTTGAAGCGCAAAACATTTTGCGTGACGCCGCCCTGCTGACGCTGGCATGGCTTTCGCTACGGCACACAAGCCGTAAATGCCGTGAGCTCAACGGCTTTTCGTGGGGGCCCATTGAAGAAGTGGCCCAGCTGTTTTTTGGCATTTTTGTCAGCATGATTCCGGCCATGGCAATCCTCAAGGCGGGCGCATCCGGGGCGCTGGCCCCGCTGGTGGCGCTGGTTTCACGCGATGGGCAACCGGTCAACGCCATGTACTTCTGGCTCACGGGCATACTCTCCAGTTTTTTGGACAACGCCCCGACCTACATGGTTTTTTTTCAACACGGCGGGCGGCGACGCGCAAAGCCTCATGCACCAGATGCCCGAGACGCTGGCGGCCATATCTGCCGGTGCGGTCTTTATGGGCGCGTGCAGCTACATTGGCAACGCGCCAAACTTTATGGTGCGCGCCATAGCCGAGGATCAGGGCGTGCGCATGCCGGGATTTTTTGGCTACATCGCCTGGTCAGCCGTCATTCTTGTGCCGCTGTTCGCACTGCTGACCTGGATTTTTTTTGTGTAACCTTCTGCTTGCACAACCGATCTGCAATGCAAAAAGGCGGGCTTGAAGCCCGCCTTTTTGCGTAACTCGCAGTTTTTAAGCCCTGGAGGAGGGTACAGGGCGCAAGCCGCCAGTTAGATGAATTCGTCAATACGACCGGCGCGCACCTTATCCAGCAAACGCTTGGCCGCGCCAAGTTCCGCAGTGGGCATTTTTTTCCAGTTTTTCGGCCAGCAGCTGTTCGCCCAGCACGCGGGTGTAGGGGGTGGCGTAGTGCAGCAAAAATTCCTGGAAGGATGCGGCAGAGTTGGGGCCGCACTGGTTTTTCATGCCGCATTCGCGCACCATGGACAAAAAGTCTTCGCCCCGACGGCCCAGACGCGGGCAGGCTGCGCAAAAGGACGGCAGGTGGCGGGCTTCTTCAAGCAAAAAGCGCACAACCTCGTCCACATGGCAGTCTTCACCAATGGGAAAGGCCACCTTTTGGTCCGGCTCGTCAATCCAGTTGCCGTAGGGGTTGGCCACGCTGCCAGTCAGCAGCTGTGAAGCCCCGGCGCTGCAGCCATCGCGCCACAGACCCGCAGGCTCCTTGGTAGTCAGGATGATTCCGGCAAAGGGCACAGCCAGACGCGCAATGGCTACGCAACGCAGGTAATCCGAATCGCTCACGGGGTATGGGGTCTGCATGTGGCTGCCCGGAGCGCAACGCATGCGGTGCAGGCTCAGGGTGCGACAGCCTGTGTCATAGGCCCGCAACAGGTGGTTCTGATGCTGCACCAGACCAAGCAGATCATACTGCCACGGGCCAAGGCCCAACATCAGGCCGCCGCCCCACGTCTGGCACGCCAGCCTGCAGGGCCACGTCCGCCGCGTTGAGTCGCGCGTAATAATCGCTCTTGGGGCCCGAGACGTGCGCCGCGCGGTAGCTTTGTTCATGGTAGGTGTCCTGATAGATCAGCACCGTACCCACGTACGAATCAAGCAGGGCCGCATACTCGTTGGAGGCCAGAGCGCCCACGTTCACGTTGACGCTGTGCACCTCGCCCACGCCGTCAAAGGCCGTGTACAGAATACTGATGGCTTCGGCCAGATATTCGATGTCCGCATTGGGCAGCTGCCCGCTGACAAGAAAAATGCGCTTATGCCCCTGCCGGATGAGCTTGAGGGCGGCCTCGCGCATTTCGGGCGAGGTCATGTACTTGCGCTCGACGGCCTTGTTGCTTTTGCGGTTGGCGCAGTACAGACATTCACTGCCGCAGTGGTTGGAGATATGCAGCGGCGCGGAAAGTACGATGCGGTCGCCGTAAACCTTTTGCTTTACCTCATCGGCTGCCGCCATAATGCGCCCGATGCCCACGCCGTCCTGCACGCGCATGAGGGCAACCGTCTCTTCAATCGAAAGCAGCTGCAGCTCCAGCGATTTATTAAGGATATCCCGAAGCTCTGCGCTGTCGGGCGCGGCATCCCGTTCCAAAGCTCTACCAATGGCCTGAGAATCAAACCAGCGGGGTTGTGCATCAAACGACATGGGAACCTTCCTTGCAAATATTTTAAATAAATTCAGCAGACTTGTGAAAAAATCCAAGCCGCGCATCATGTTCTTTTGTTCACAAGCTACACGTTATTTATTTCACATTTGTCTGTCAACACGTGTACACCTGGTTGTTTGATTAATCAATCTAGTTTTAAAAAGAATTTTACTTCTAAAAAGTAAATGAAACTGAGCTATTACCGATTGAGATGTGGCGGCAGGGCCAAATTGCGTAGCAAAAAAAGTTTTTTTCTCCACTTTCTGCCACGCGTCCAGCGCTTGCGCCGTATTTTGCGCGGCGGTATATAACCCTGACGAAATTGCGCATGGCAACAAAGCCGCACAGCAGCGCCCAGAGGCCGCAGACGCGCAACAACCGGCAACATGGATCATATCAAGGAAAACACCATGCATATACAGCGCCTGATACCCCACGTCATGACTCTCCTGCTTGTCATCTGCCTCGCGGCCCCGATGGCGGCGGCAACGTCGGCCACTGCCGCCGGGCAGCAGGACCCGCTGCGCGTAGCCCTGCTGCTCGAAACGCCCACCGGCGACAACGACTGGAACGACAGCCTTGTGGACGGGCTGCATCAGGCCGAACGAAAACTTGGCGTGCGAGGTTCAGTTGTCGTCGCCCAACCGGGGCACAACGACGCGGCGCTTCAGGAGATGTTTCGCACTGCCGCAGCCAGCAACGATCTTGTGCTTGTGGCTTCCAGCGGTCTGCACGAAGTGCTGCGCAACAATGCCGCCAATTTTCGCCGCACCATGTTTGGCTGCATAGACGCTGGCGTGCGCGCGCCCAACATCATGTCCGTCACCTTTGCCGACGAGCAGGCGGCGTACCTGGCCGGAGCAGCGGCCGCCATGCTGGCCCGCCAGACCACCCTGCCCGGCATACGCGGAGCCAAGATGATCGGCTGGATTTCGGGTGAGGACTGCCCCGCCATGCGCTCGCTGCTGGGCGGGTTTACGGAGGGCGCGCGGGTTGTTGACCCCGAGATGCGCGTCGTCAACGTGGTCACCGGCTCGTTTGCCAATGCCGAGGCTGGCCGCGCCGCAGCCCGCAACCTTATGGATCAGGGCGCTGACGTGCTGGTGCTGGCCAGCGGCATGGGCAACGGCCCGGCCCTGCAGGAGATAAAGGCCCGCAACGCCTACGCCGTTGGACTGAATACCAGCAAGGACAACGACCTGCCGGGGCATGTGCTTACATCCATACTCAAGCACCCCGACAAGGCCGTGTACGACATCGTGGCCTCAGCCGCGTCCGGCCATTTTGCGGGCAAGGAAATACTTGTGCGCGACCTGCAGAACGGCGGCGTGGGCATTACCGATATGGAGCCCTTCAAGGCAGCTGCCGGCAAAAACGTCCCTCAGGATATGGATCGCCGCCTGCGTGAGCTGCGGGGCGAAATTTTGAACGGCGGCGTGCACCTCAAATCGCTGCGCGAGCGCACCCTGTGCGACTGCCTGTAGCCACAACGAAAATCAATCTTATTGCTGACAAACAGGAAAAAATATACGCTTTCACATAGGGCAGTCAGGCTGCCCCGGCAAGGCGTCATCCCCCCTGCGCCCCAGACCATGGACAAAGCATGCACCCTGCATGACCTGCAAAACGGCCATGCGCAACCATAAGCTTGCGAGGATTATCCATGATTATTGGCGTTACCAAGGAAATCAAAGCCGATGAATACCGCGTGGGCATCACACCGGCGGGCGTCAAGGCACTGACCGATCACGGGCACAAGGTTTTGATAGAAAGCGGCGCCGGGCTTGGCAGCCGCATTGGCGATGACGAATTTGCCAAGGCCGGGGCAAGCATGCTGCCGGTGGCGGACGTATGGGCCAAGGCTGAAATGATCATGAAGGTCAAAGAGCCCCTTCCCAGCGAATACAAGTACTTCCGCCCCGGCCTGCTGCTGTTTACCTACCTGCACCTTGCGGCCGACAAGGAACTGACCGACGCGCTGCTCAAATCGGGCGTTGTGGGCCTTGCTTACGAAACCGTGCAGCCTCCGGACCGCAGCCTGCCCCTGCTGGCCCCCATGTCTGAAGTAGCCGGACGCATGGCCGTACAGATGGGCTCGTACATCCTGACCAAGCAGGCGGGCGGCGCAGGCATGCTGCTGGGCGGCGTGGCAGGCGTGCAACGCGCCCGCGTGACCATTGTGGGCGGCGGCACGGTGGGCACAGAAGCAGCCAAGATGGCCATTGGCCTGGGCGCTGAGGTGACCATCCTCGACACCAACCTGAATCGCCTGCGTTACCTGGGCGATATTTTTTCTTCGCGCGTGCAGACCCTCGCCTCCAACGAATACAACATCGCTGGAGCGGTCAAGGAATCAGACCTTGTTATCGGCTCGGTGCTTATCCCCGGCGCAATGGCCCCCAAACTGGTGACGGAAGCCATGATCAAAACCATGCGCCCCGGCAGCGTGGTGGTCGACGTGGCCATCGACCAGGGCGGCTCTTTTGAGACCACGGCGGGCAGGCCCACCACCCACCACGAACCCACGTTTGAAAAACACGGCGTCATCCACTACTCCGTGGCCAACATCCCCGGCGCCGTGCCGGTCACGTCCACATACGCCCTGACCAACGCCACGCTGCCCTTTGCCGTGGAGCTGGCCGACAAGGGCTGGAAAAACGCCTGCCGCGAAAATATCGCCCTTGAGCGCGGCCTCAATACGGTTGATGGACAGTGCACCTTTGCGGGCGTGGCCGAGGCCTTTGGCCTGCCCTGCGTTTCCACCGCTCAGATACTGCGCTAGCTTCCTGTACCGGAACCCCTGCAACAACAAGGCCCGTTTCAGCACTCTGGAGCATGACTCCAGATTCTGAAACGGGCCGTTTTCTTGCCGCGGGCCGCAGGCCCGACTCTGACGTTAGTTGGTCGGGCTGTCTTCTACCGGGGTTCCATCCGCCCGCTGCGTAAAGCGGGGTACAGACATATGGCACGCTCCCCGCCCGGTGCGGCTGGCAAAGTCCTGATGGTAGGCCTCCGCCGCGTAAAAAGGCCCTGCAGGCGCAAGTTGCGTGACCACGTCATAGCCAAGAGCGCGCAGACGTGCCACCAGTTTCTCGGCTACAGCCCTTTGCGCCGCATTTTCATAAAAAACTGCAGAGCGGTACTGCTCGCCCCAGTCCGGCCCCTGCCGGTTCAGCTGGGTGGGGTCATGAATTTCAAAAAACCGCCGCAATATCTGTTCATACGTCACGCGCGCAGGATCATAGCGCACCAGCACCGCCTCGGCATGTCCGGTATCGCCGCGGCACACGTCCTCATAGCTGGGGTTGACCGTATGCCCGCCCGTATACCCCGAAACAGCCTCGCAGACGCCGGGCAGTTTTTGAAAGGCATCCTCCACGCCCCAAAAGCAGCCGCCCGCCAAAATGGCTGTGGCGGAGCAGCCGCCGGGCACCGCTTTTTGCCCTGCGGGGCTTCCGGAAGCCTTGACGGCAGCCGGGGTTGCCGTGGGCGCGGCTACAGAGCTGCCCGTCTTGGCGGCAAATCTGGCCAGCGCCGCTTTTTCCGCATCACTGCCCGCCGGGGCAAAACTCATGGAAAGCGAATTGACGCAGTGCCGGGTGTTTTTATCTGTAAATCCTTCGCCCTCAAAAACATGCCCTAGATGACCGCCGCAGTTGGCGCAGACAATCTCAACCCTGCGACCGTCTGCGTCGGGCACGCGCCGCACTGCCCCGGGCAATTCCGTATCAAAGCTCGGCCAGCCGCAGCCCGATTCAAATTTGTCTTTTGAGTGGTACAGCGGCATGCCGCACTGCCTGCATATGTAGGTGCCCGCCTCGTGGCTGTCGAGATACTTTCCCGTATACGGCGGTTCTGTGGCCTTGCGCAGCAACACATCCGCCTCCGGCCCGGAGAGTGGCGGCATGGGATAGGTCTGGTGCATCTGAACCTCCTGACCTGCGGCAAATGATCCTCCCGTTGCGAGAGGCAAAACCGGCCACAGTGCTAACAGCAATGGGGTACAAAGAAGGAGATAAAACGTCCGTGCAAATTTGCGCATGTGCTCCTCCCGGCGCAGCGATGGGCTGTACTTTTACATAAGCACAGGGTTGCATATGTCGAGGGGGCGGCGCGGCTGCGCAAAATATCCGCCCGCCGCCACAAACAAAAAAAACGCCCGCCCGCAATGCGGACAGGCGTTGGCAATACAAAATACGGCAAAAACCTATTCGTCAAAGCCGTCGGGATGGCTTTCGTGCCAGGTCCAGGCAGAGGCGATGATGCTGTCTATATCCGCCCTGGCGGTCCAGCCCAGCACCTCTTTGGCGCGCTGGGCCGAGGCCACGAGCCGTGCCGGGTCGCCGGGCCGCCGCGCCCCGATGGAGACGGCGATGTCGCGCCCTGTGACGCGCCGGGCTGCCTCCACCATCTGCCGCACGGAAAAGCCCGTGCCGTTGCCCAGATTGCATATCTCGCTCTCGCCGCCCGCACGCAGATAATCAACCGCGCGCATATGGGCGTCGGCCAGTTCCACCACATCAAGATAGTCGCGGATGCACGTGCCGTCGGGCGTGGGATAGTCGTCGCCAAAAATGGTGATGTGCGGCCTTTTGCCCAGCGGCACCTGAAGGATAATGGGGATAAGGTGGCTCTCTGGCCTGTGGTCTTCGCCAATCTCGCCATGCGACCAGGCTCCGGCCACGTTGAAATACCGCAGAATCACAGACCGTATGCCATGCGCCCTGCCCACCCAGTGCATCATGCGCTCCATGGCAAGCTTGCTTTCTCCGTAGGGATTGGTAGGCCGCAGGGGCGCGCTTTCGGGGATGGGCACGGCATCCGGCTCGCCGTACACCGAAGCTGTGGACGAAAAAACAATCTTGTCCACGCCGTGTCGCACCATGGCCTCAAGCAGCACCATCATGCCGTGCATATTGTTTTGAAAATATCTGAGCGGCTGTTCCATACTTTCGCCCACCAGCGAGCAGGCGGCAAAATGCAGCACTGCCTCGATGGGCTGCTCCGCAAAAACGGCGTCGAGCAACGCCGGATCGCGCATGTCGCCAGTGTACAGACGCACGCCCTGCGGCACGGATGCACGGTGGCCGGTGAGAAAATTGTCGAGCACCACCGGTGTTTCGCCGCGTTCAAGCAGGGCACGCACATTGTGCGAGCCGATGTACCCCGCACCGCCGCAAACCAGAATAGCCATAAATGTTCCGCTCCTTTCACCTCAATTGTGCGGAGCGAATTCTGCCCTTGACCAAGCGGTTTGGCAAGAGGGAAGCAAAACGGCCCGCCTGCGCCCATTTGACGCCCAACGGCAGCAAATGTTCACAGGCGGGTTCCTCCCGCGAAATGCCGCTTACAGCTGCTTGAGCACATCCTCGGCAAAGGAGGCCACTGCATCGGGATCGTTGGCGGCGTCTCCTTCCATCTTGAGGCCGTCAGCAATGATGACCGCCCCCAGCTCCTTGGCGCGCTCTTCAATGGCCGGCACTGCACCGCAAAAATGTTCGTACTCCGTATCGCCCGAGGCAAAGGCCGCCACCTTGCGACCGGCAAGCCCCATGCGGTCAAAGTCTTCAAACAGGGAGGCAAAATCGTCCTGCATTTCCAGGTCTTCCATGCCCCATGCCGAGCAGCCAAACAACACTGCGTCAAAACCGTCTGCCAGGTTCTCCGCCGAAGCGTCGGCCGCGTTGATCAGCTTGACCTCGTGCCCGCCCGCAGTCACAAGCTCCGCCAGCTTCTGGGCGATGCTCTCCGTATTGCCGGTGCTGGAACCGAATACGATAAGTACCTTGCTCATGGTAGTCTCCTTGATTGCCCTTTTATTTAAAATTGAAATTCATTTTCTAAATGGATAATGGTGTTCACTTCGCCTGTCAAGACAAACCGTTTGCCATGACTGTTTTGCCAAATCACCCTGCGACCCGGCCGAAACATTCAAACGCATAGTGCGGGTCGATGCTCTGCGCGACACCACTACCGCACCCGCAGCATAAAAAATCTGTGACATCGATCACAAAGCACAAAAAAAAGAAGCCCCGCTGCAAAAAAACGGGGCTCCATCAAAACGACGCGTGGGGCGAACGTCTTACATGTCAGAACTCCCCCCTGTCGCAGCCGCTTCCATATCGTCAGCTGTTGCTTCGGCAGCTTCACGCGCACGTGGGGCGGGCATGCTCCACTGGCCGGGCATGGGCGCGGTTACCTCGGCCTTTTCGCCAAGGTAGGGGTTGAAATAGCCGTAGCGCAGCCATGGGCAAAGTTTTTGAGGCGCTTCATAAAAGAGGTCAGCCCCATGCTGGGCGAAAGTTCCAGCCTGTTCTGCCCTTCGCCGCCGCTCATCAACTTGAAGTACCACTCGGGATCAATATTGAGGTTGCGCCACTGAATCATGCTCACGCCGTTTTCGCCCACAAGGCGGGCCAAGGCGTCAAGCTCTTCCTCCGTATCTGTAACACCAGGAAAAACCAGCAAATTGAGCGAGACCCAAAGCCCACGGCTGCGGCCCTCGCGTATGGAGGCGCGCACGTCGTCAAATGAATAGCCCGACGGCCTGTAATAACGCTCATAAAGGCCCGCACGGGCGCTGTTGAGGCTCACGCGCATACTGGTAAGCCCCGCCTCCGCCAGCCGGATGACGGCTTCGGGCCGCGAGGCGTTGGTGTTGCAGTTTACCGTACCTGAGCCACCGCCAGCGCGAAACTGGCGCACACTCTCGACCAGCAGGTCGGGATTCATAAGGGGATCGCCCTCGCAGCCCTGCCCAAAGGAATAGATGGGTGTGCGCGTTTCGCGCCCGGCGTGCACGCGCATGACCTCGGCCAGCTCCTCGGGGCTGGGCGTAAAGGCCAGACGGCACTGCGGGGTGGTCTGCACGGGCGAATCCTTTTCCTGCGCCGAGATGCAGCCGATACAGCTGGCATTGCAGGACCGCGACGACGGCAACGGGGCCTCGTAGCGGCCCAGGGCAAAGTTGCGGCCCGCAGGGCAGTCGTACCGGGCCACGCAATTGTCCATAATATGACGGATAAGCCTGTTCTTGGGGTAATCCCGCAGCAGGGCGCGGGCCCCCTGCTCAATGCGACCACGGGGAATATTGCTGAAAATCTGCCGGGGTTCGGTATCCACCCGGCGCGCGCAGATGTAAAAACGCCCCCGGGCAAAACCCACCGCGCCATAGGCAAACAGGGGCAGCAGCGGCGCTTTGGCGTCGCTTTCATACGCGGGATGCGCCGACAGCGTATACCCCGGAGCGGCAAAGGCCGCCACGGCAAGCTGGGCTTCGCCCTCGGGCGGCGCAATGCCTCCGGTTTCCGGATCAAGCCCTACGGCCTGACGGCCCGGCAGCAAAAAAAATTCGCTTTCTTCCGGCAGGGGTATCAGCTCGTCAGGCCGTGGCAGACCCCACTGAGCGCCCCGTCTGCAGACCATCAGCAGGTCAGGGTCGTCATAGATATTGCCGCGCTCGTCTGCCATTACAAGATGCGGTTCAATGTGTTGCGCGGCCATAAAAGCTCCTTGCCCAAGAAGTGTTGAACGTATATAAAAACTGTCGGCCGGGCCTTCCCGGCCCGTATTTTTGGAGGCCCGCCATGTTTTCCTTCATGCTTTTTATCTTTTTGTGCTTTTTCGGAATACTGGCTGTGCTGTACCACATGCTGCGCAGCCAGGAAAAACTTTGCAAGTCGCTGCACGAAGAACACGCCCAGATGCGCGTGCTGCTGCGCTCGCTTGAATCACGCCTCGATGCCATGGACGTAGCCGAACCCGTCGCCCTTACCGGCAAGGGAGCCGTCCGTCTCGCACCCCGCCCGGCGCCTGCCCCGGCCGAGGACCCTCTGCTGCACCTGAGTTTTGACGAACCCGCGCCGGGCAGCAGCAAAGCGACCCCTGGGATAGACCCCGCCCTGGATCTGCATTTTTGACCCCGCGATGGGTATTTCCGTCGCCGCACGCACCGGCAAAAACTGATCACAGCCCGCATGGCTGGGCACCCCGGCTCCATACGGCCAGTTACAACTGACCGGGCAGACCAAATTCTCCTTTAGACGCAGCCAGATACGCCTCGCCAAGGCCCGTGCTGCGTAGCTCTTCGGCCCAGTGCAGGTAGGGCAACCGCAGGCACTGCCTGCGTATGGCCCCGGCCCTGCTGCGACGGCGCGACACGATTTGCGGATCGCGGGCCAGCAGCTCGCGTACGCTACGGCTAAAAGATTCGGCACGGTGCACCGCCCTGTGCCCGCCGTCAATACATGCCAGCGCGGCCTGGCCCATGCGCTCCGCCGCCTCGGGGTGCTCAAGCAGATACCGTATCTGGGCCACGGCCTGATCGGCGGCTACGTCAACAGCAACGCCGCCGCCGTTGTCGTCGGTGTCCGCCGCATAGCAGCGCAAATGCTCGCCCTCGACAAAAAGATCGGTCAGCCCGTGGCCGATACGCGGCGTCACAAGGCAGCCGCCGCACCCCATGGCCTCAAAAACCCGAAAATTCAGGTCGCCGTGCTCGCAATGGTTCAGCACCACCCGCGCCCGCGCGTACAGCTGGCGGTAGGGGCCGGTCACTACCCGCAGCCCCGGCACTCCCCTGCCGACCCGCTCCAGAAACGCCGCCCGCCGGGGCAGATCGGTATTGACCGTACCCACAAACACGCAGTCCATATCCTTGGCGGTCTGCGGCTCCGGCGCATCCTGCGGCCAGGCAAAGGCGGGCGACCACCACACCCGCTCTTCTGGCAGGTACGCTCCGGCAAACCGGCCTCGATGATCGCGCAGCGACACAAGACACGCATCAAAAGCCTGCGCGTAATACGGTTGCCACGAATGGATGTGAGAATCCACGCTGTAGAACACGGTAAGACAAGGAAAATCCTCAACCCCAAGCACAAACGGCGCGCGGCTTTTGTCGGCTACCACCAGCACGTCCGGCTCAAAACCGGCAATATCCACCAGATCATGCCAGCCAAATACCGCCGCATGCTCAAAATTGTGGCGGGCCACCGCCGCCCAGCCGCAGAAAGAAAGGGCTTCGCCGAAAAAAGGACTGCCTATCCACAATAGCCGTTGCATGCGCCCCGCCATCTGTAATGAGGTTACGCGCTAACCGCGCCCAATGCTTGGCATCCTGTGCCGGCTGTTGCCAACAGGCCCGATTTGCAATAGGTTCAAAACCTAGCCTCGACGCCCCAAGGCGTCAAGACGCGAGAATGCACATGCCGCTTAACCCCAGCCGACTTCGCCTGATAACGCGCATTTTCTGGCGCTGCTGCTAACCCTGTCGGCGATGTCGGCAGCGGTCTTCTGGCTTTTGCAGCGCAACCCGCAGGCTTTGGCCGAGCATTATATTGAACAGCTCGCCGCCAGCACGGGCCTTTCCATCAAGGTCGAATCGGTTAATGTGGCCCTTTTGCCCCTGCCGTCGCTGGCTGTCAGCAACGCCAGCGTGGAGGGCAAAGGCCTGAGTTTTACCGTGGCCTACGCCACGCTGCGGCCTGACTTTCTGGCGCTGCTGCGTGGCGAACTGCTGCCCCGCAATATCACGCTGCTGCGGCCCCGCCTAAGAGGCGAGCTGCCCGTGGCGCTGACCCTGCCATTTTTGTTTCCCTCCGACACTGCAGACGCCCCGACCACTGCGCCCCAAAACTCCCCGGCAACTGCCGCCCCTGCGACTGCTACCCTGGCGACAACAACTCCAGGCGCAGCCGCGCCCGTTGCAAATGCCGCTGCCGCAGACGCTGCCCCAGACGCGCAAGACCCAAAGCAGCTTTCGCTGCAGGCATGGATAACCCAGCTGGCCTCGGGCGACGGCGACACCCCGTCGGTGATTCCCGGCAGGTTCCGGCTGGCAGTCTCGCAAGGCGAGCTGGACATCACAGGAACGGACAAAACACGCCTGACCGCCACCGGCCTGCTGTGCGATATTGAAACCGCTTCGGCGGCGCGCGTGCAGGGCAATTTTTCGTGCACCACCGCCCTGCTCCAGCCCGAAGGGCAGACTCCGGCGCGGCTTGACCAGTTGAGCGTAGAGGGCAAAACAAACCTCGTAGCCCCTCTGGAAAAAACACCCCAGCTTGCGGCCAAGGGCACACTGCAGTTGCCCACATGGCTTGCGCGCCTCAATTTTGCCATGGGGCTCAAGGGGGACGAGGGGGGGCTGGAGCCTTGCAAGCGACCTTGAGGGAGACCTGCGCAAGGATGAAATACTGCTGCCCGCCCACTCACTGGCACAGTGGGGGGACGCAAGGGCGACGACCAGGCCCTCAGCCTTGAAAACCTGCGGCTGCGCCTTGGCCCGGACGATGTGAACCTCAACGGCACGCTGCAGCTGGGCGGGGCCGGACATGTTTCTGGTTGAAGGCAGGTTGCAGCTGCAGCGGGCAAGCCTGACGGAGTGGCTGGGCTTTGCCCGCAATCTTGCGCCCGGCCTGCAGGTGGCGCTGGACGACGTGACTCGGGGCAGTCTTGATTTTTCGCTGGACGGCAAAGGCCTGCGCGTGCCCCACATTGACGTTGTCGCCGCAGGCAGCCGTTTTCTCGGTTCCGGCGGGGTCGCCAGCTGGGCCAAGCCAGAACTGGTGCTTGACCTCAAGGCCGACACCGTCGACCTTGGGCGCGCCATCCCCGAATCTGTTGGCGTACAGCCTGCAGAACCCCGCTACGGGCACGGTCCCCTTACCCCCCTGCCGGGCAAGCCGGTCATGCCGGGCGAGGTAGGGCTTGATTACAACATCCGTCTGGGGGCCACCCGCGTCAACTACGGCCCCATCGTCATCAACGAGGCTCTGGTCGTCATCAAGCAAGGGCTGATCGACCCGGCAACCCGACTCGAAGACACCCCTGCTGATTGTTGACGCCACGCTCTACGGCGGCAGCGTCAAGGGCGACGCCATCCTTGGCGGCAGCCCCGACACACCTTACGCCATCCGCCTGCACATGCGCGATATCAACGGCGAGGGCCTGGCCAAAGACCTGCCCGTCATGCCCGTGAGCGGCGGCAAGCTGCGCGGCGATGTGGATATCATGAGCCAGGGCCGCGAGCTGGATGTTTTTTTTGGGCAAGCTGCGGGGTACGGTAACCGCGCGGGCGGAAAGGGGCCTGCTGCGCCCCCCGAGCAATGCATCGCCCAAGGCCTCGCCGGGCGCGGCGCCCTTTAAAACCCTTGATATCAGCCTCAAGGCCCGCACAGCGGCCTGGGATCAGGGTCGCCTTGGCCTTGAGGGCCAGTGGGCCGCCTCCATTGCGGACGAAGGCATGCAAGCCGATGTGGCCCTTAACGGCAGACTGTGGTTCAGCGGCGACGGCATGGGCGGCGGCAATATGGACTTTCAGAACCTGCCCGGCACGCTCACCGCCAGCCTCAGCGCGGAAAAATCCTTTCAACCAGAGGGCCTGCAGGCACAGGTCTCTGGCAAGTTCAGCTGTCAGGCGGCCCGCAACCAGCTTTCCGTTGCCGAGGCGCACGCCACCGCGCTTGGGGCAGACATATCTGGCGCGGCGCAGATCGGCATGAACAAGGACGGTCTGGCCTGGCAGGGCAAAATTTCCGCTTTTATTCCCGATTCCAGCAAGAGTCTGCGCCTGCTGGCGCGGCCAACCCCAACGTGCCGCAACCACTGCGGCGCATTGAACTGGACACGGCCTTCAAGGGCGACGCAACATCGCTTTCGCTCAGCGAATTTCACGCCAAAGTCGACCAGAACGACGTTTCAGGGACCGTGGGGCTCGACTGGCGCAAAGAGCTTGCGCTGCGCTTCAAACTGGCCACGCCGCACCTGGACCTGGACCGCTACCTTGGCGACAAAACCGGCGGAACGGAACAGGCTGAAGGCGCAAAAGCCAAAAAAACAGCTGAGAGCAAGCCCTGGGATCTGCGCTTTATGCGGGCTTTTTCCGCCGAGGGAGAAGTCCAGGCGGGGCAGTTCACCCTATGGAAGCTGCACACCCAGGACCTGCGCCTCAAGGTCAGGATGGAAAACGGCAACCTGCGGTATGAAAGCCTTGGCGGCAAGTTTTACGGCTCCGCCGTTGCCGCGCATGGCGAAATGCACTTTAACAAAGGCGTAAACTTTGCCAACGCCCTTACCATCGACAGCTTTGACCTTGCCGCCGCCAGCAGGGACAGGGGCGGCAAAGCCGCACTTGGCGGCCGTGCCACCATCAGCGCCGAGGTGGACGCCGAGGTGACCGGCTCAAACCAGCTGCCAGCCCGCCTTAACGGCAAATGGCGCTTCAGCGTGCTCAACGGCTATTATCAGTCGCGCGAAAAAGACGGGCAGCTCAAGGGCAAGCCCACCCGCTTCGACGCTGCGGGCAGCTCCGGCGTTATCACCCATGGCATGGCAAAAAGTGGTGATTTTTATCTCAAGGGGTCAGATCTCACGGTTACCGGCGGCGGCTGGATTGACCTTAACAACGACACCCTTGACTGCAACTTTACAGTAAACATGAAGAACCTGCCGGAGTTTCCCATGCGCCTGTACGGCAGCCTTGACAACAGCAAGACTTCCATTGGCGCCGGCAAGCTGCTGCTCAACACCATTGGCGGCATCACCCAAGGTTTTGTAGACGTGCTGGGCAACGTGGTCGAGGGAACGTGGAAGCTTTTCAGGTAGCCCGCCTGTGCAGAACGCAACATGTCGAGCATTCTTCTCTGTACCCGTTGACAGGGCCTATTTTAGGGGATAGGGTGCCTGTTGTGTTCTTTTTTGCACAAACTAACTCGGTTCCGGCAAGGAGAGTACCAAGTGAATATCCTTATTTTTGGCCCTAACGGCAGCGGCAAAGGCACTCAGGGCGACCTGATCAAGCAGAAGTACAACCTCGCCCATATCGAATCCGGGGCCATCTTCCGTGAACACATCGGCGGCGGCACCGAGCTGGGCAAAAAAGCCAAGGCGTACATTGATCGCGGCGACCTCGTGCCCGACGACATCACCATCCCCATGGTGCTGGAAACCCTGAAGACCAAGGGTCAGCAGGGCTGGCTGCTCGACGGCTTCCCCCGCAACACCGTGCAGGCCCAGAAGCTGTGGGACGCGCTGCAGAAAGAAGGCATGCAGCTTGACTACGTGATTGAAATTCTTCTGCCCCGCGAAGTGGCCAAAAACCGCATCATGGGCCGTCGCCTTTGCAAGAACAACAACAACCACCCCAACAATATTTTCATCGACGCCATCAAGCCCAATGGCGATGTCTGCCGCGTCTGTGGCGGCGCACTCTCCTGCCGTTCCGACGACCAGGACGAAACCGCCATCAACAAGCGCCACGATATTTACTACAATACGACCGACGGCACCCTGGCCGCCGCGTATTTCTACAAAGACCTTGCTGGCAAGGGCAAGACCAAGTACATCGAACTGAACGGCGAAGGCAGCATCGACTCCATCAAGGAAACCTTGCTCTCCAAGCTTGCCTAGTCCTCGTTACCGTAGTTGCGGCTTCGCCCCGGCCTGAATACACTGGCCGCGCGCATGCCGCATGCAGCGCATATTGCAAGAGGCCCTGCCAAAGCAGGGCCTCTTGTTGCCTGTAAGGACCGCTTACATACCATTCTGTTAGGTATTATAATGTCGCTGCAACACCCCATTTGTGATCACCGCACATCGTAATTGAAATTTTTACTAATAAAACCATCGTGTTAAATTTTTTTTATCAAGCAACAATATAATCAAGCTATATCTATTGACAATATCTGAAAATCATTCATAACCACTAGAAAAGTTTATATTCATAGCTTTTGATTGCACGTCATAGCGCCATACAAAAGAGCAAGTGCAGGCAAAAGCAATCACTCATAGACAGTTTACGGTTGAAGTACAGCCTCATCAATTTCAACTGTATACATAACTCCCGCTTTTGACAGCTGCATTGGGCGGCACGGTACGTTTGTTCGCTCCCTGACATTGTCAGGGCGGCTTGAGTCTCAATTACCAACCCTGGTTCACAGAGCACCATGGATTATGAGACATGCCAGAAATTGCCAAGCCACTAATTTCTTTTATTATATTAATATTTCTCTTTATTACTCCCATTTTTTTTATCCATGATTATGCCAGTGATACCTCATCGAACATTTCAACATCCACCCTCACCCGGCTGGCCGAGGTAAATGCCCGCGCGGGCAGCAACTTTTATCAGACCGTTCGCTCCAGCATGATGGAGATGAACGCCATGACAAGATATCTGGCCCAGCAAAACTGCGACGCAGACAAGGCAGAAGTACTCGCGGTCGCCCCCCTGTTTTATGCTCATGGAGTGCGCCGTTTCAGCATTGTGGACGAGGAAGGCAAGGGGTTTGACGGCGGCGGCACGGCGGTTGACGTCAGCCGGGATCCTGTTTTTCTGAGCGCCCGCGAGGGCAAAACCCACATCTCAACCCATTGCGGCGTCGACAGGCAAAGGCTCCTGATCATCGCCAATCCGCTGGTGGTGCGCGACAGCATCAAGGCGGTCGTCATCAGCGCGTTTCCCGCTGCTGCGCTGGAAACCAGCATGGAAACGTGGGCGTTCAGCAACAACACCTACAACATCGTCATGGACGCGTCGGGCCAAGCCCTGTTTTTATCGCCGCCGCCCGGCAAAAGCATGGACGACCTTTTTGCCGGCTTCAGCAATGAAGGCTTGCCCCCCGAGGTGGAAAACCGGCTGAAGCAGACTTTTGCTGACTTTCCGCAAGAATCCACCACGTATTTTGACAACCCCATGAACCTGTTTGTGGCCACGACGCCCGTTGAGCGCTTTGGCTGGCAGATGGTTTCGCTTGTGCCGAAAGGTGCTGGCAATGCCGCGGTTTCGCAGCAGACTGTCATTACCAACGAGCTTGTCTGGCGTCTGGCCATTCTCGCGGGCATCATCATTACCTTTGTCCTGCTGCTCGAGCGCAATGCTTCGCGCAAACTGCGCCGCCAGCAGGAGGACTACCGCACCATTATCGCCAGCATATCGGGCGGCGTGCTGAAGTTTTTCAGCCCTGACGGCACATTTCTTTTTGTCAGCCCAAACTACAAAAAAATGCTTGGCTTTACTGAAGCCGAATTTAACAAAATATACGGCAACAGTTTTGCCGCTACCATTTACGAAAAAGACCGCGATCCGGCTCTGCGGACCATGCGCAAGCAGATGAAAAACGGACAGCCCATTGATGTGGAGTACCGAACCCGCGCCAAGACTGGCGCACTGGTATGGCTGTACCACAAGGGAGCTGTGGTCAATATCGAGCACGGGCACTCCTACATACAAAGTATCGTCTTTGATATCACGCAAAGCAAGGAAGCCGCGCTCTCAAAGCGGATCTCCGACGAGAGGCACCAGTTTATTCTGGAGCAGCACGACATCAATATTTTGAACAAAACCTGATAAGCGGCTATTTTTCCTGTTCACCCCAGTGGCTGCGCACATTTGGCACGGTTTTCAACATACTTGAGACAGATGCGGCTATTCCGCTGTTTCCTGATGATCAGGAGAAGCTCGTTGCCTTTCAGCGCGAGGTCAGGCTTGCGCCGCACCAGCACAAGTGCACGCTTGAGGCCCGACTGCGCGACGCGGGGGGCGAGTACCGCTGGTTCCGCATCGAAGCGTCAAGCATCGCCAACACCCAGGGCGCGCCCATCTACGCCATCGGCATCATCACCGACATCGACCAGCAAAAATCGCTGGAGCTGCAGCTGCGCACCCAGGCGACCCGCGACGGCGGCACGGGCATGCGCAACAAGGTCTCTACTGAAAAAGCCGTTTCGCAGTTTCTGGAAACGCACGAATCCCCCCTGCCGCAGATGTACGCCATGTTCATGATTGATTTTGACAACTTCAAGGGCATCAACGACCGTTTTGGCCACGCCATGGGCGACAAGGCCATCTACGACATGGCCCAGATCATTCGCCGCAATTTTCGCGGCGTTGATATTGTGGGGCGCATTGGCGGCGACGAATTTCTGGTGTTCTGCACGGAAAGGATGTCGCTGCATGCCATACGCGAGCGCGCCCTCATGCTTGTGGAGCAGTTGCACACCCAGTGCTGCGACCAGCACTCGTGCCTTACACTCACCGCCAGCGTCGGCGTGGCCTGCTGCCCCAGAGACGGCACAACCTACGTCGAACTGTTCAACAAGGCCGACAAAGCCACCTATGCGGCAAAAAAAATGGGCCGCAACCGCTGTGTTTTTTATAAGGAATTGAACGGCGGGGAACCCAAAAACTCACCAATGCAGTAACCGCGCGCCAGTGCGAACAAAAGGCGGCTGTTAAAAAACAGCCGCCTTTTGCGTGTTAGTGGCAACGCCCCCGGCATTATCGCCGAACGCTGCAACTACTTTATACCGCTGACGCCGCGCTGCCTTATGGCATTGAGTATTTCCGCGCCGAGCGCGATGGCGTGCGAAACGGCTCTTTCGTTGTTGACGCTGATTGCCGCCGCGTATCCTGTCTGCCGATCATAAAAAAATACATTGCCGAAACCTGGGAACGTACCAAGCTTGCCGATCAGGTCTATCTTGGGTTCGTTGAACAAAAAAAGCGTGCAACCGTCGAGTTCGCTGCCGAGGTAGTTATCGCTTTTTGCGGTTACCGCCGCTTCCTTGCCATCAGACAAAACCAGCGGTCTGAGCGGCAGTAATTCCAGGACGTTGTCTTTCAGAACTCTATCAAGGTTGACCAGGCGCACAATATCCTTTGGCGAGGCTTCAAGATTGCCAGTACCCATAGCAATGGCAACGCTGGCCGCGATGGGCAACTGCAGTGCATCGCCACTGCCGCAATAACCACTGGCCAGACCGGGAACAACCGCCCCGTCTACTCCCACCAGCAACGACTTCATGCCCAGCTTGTCCACAAAAACCTCGCGCACCTGTTCAGCATAGGTACGGCCCGTAATTTTTTCGGTAATCACGGCAAGCATGACGAAGCCAGTATTGCAATACATCTGCCGCGTGCCGGGGCTAAACAGCGGCGGCTGCTTTGCTGTCATGGCAATAAGATCCTCCGGCGACCAGTATCGGGCAAGGTTCTGCTGTACCTCCGCCAGAGCGAGCATTTCAGGAATACCAGAAGTATGCTCCAGCAGATTGCGTACCGTGATGGCCTTGCCGCCAGGATATGCGGGGAAAAATTCGCTGATGGGCGTCTCGTAGCTCAGTTTGCCGTCCTCAATGAGACGATGGACCAGCGTTGCCGTAAATACCTTGGTGATTGAACCGATTTTAAACCGCGAGGCTGTGGTCATGGGCGTGGGGTTTTCGAGAGCGGCCTTGCCAAAGGCAGCGCACACGGGGGTATCCTGCCCATGGCGCAACACTGCTACAGATAGACCCGGCACATCGGGCAATGCGGCCTTTTTGGCAGCCAGTTCAACCACTATGCTGCGGATGCTGTCTGCCTCGTGCGTTTTTTTGCCGGCACAGGCCGTGAGCAACAGACAGGCCAGACAAAGTGCGATCGTCGGCCGGGTGAATCTGGGCGCATAAAGCCTCCGGGCTGAACGCGTGCAACCACAAGGCATATTTTCCCCCAAGGTTTGTGGTGCCCCGCGCAAAAATGGACGCACCTGTGATGGATGCAAGTATAAAGCTTAAACAATACGTTACGTATTGGCAATGCAACTACGCCTTGCCAACCTCCATGCGTAATCATTTCCCTTGTCCCATACCACGTTGCCCCACCCAGCCCTCTTGCCCTGAAAAAACAGCCGCGCCCCGTACCAGAGAGGTACGGAGCGCGACAGGTTATATACTAACGCCGACAGCGCATGGCTTTAAGCCCAGAGGATCTGGTCTGTCTCGAGCGGCGTCGCCTGCGCGGGGTGCACGGGCATGATACGCACGCCGTAACGGTAGTGGCCGCTGAACGAGGGAATATAGCTCGCCACGTAGCGCATGCCGCCTGTTTCGACCTCGCCGTTACGCGGTTCAAGGCGGAGGATTTCGGGTTTGTCCAGGAAGCTGCCGTTGGGCAGGGCCTGCCCGATAACCAGCTGCACCAGCACTTCCTGCGCCTGCATCTCGCCAAGATGCATGCGCAGCTGCACGCTTACGGGTTCGCCGCAGATCATGGTATTGTCTTCAATGCCGCTGATGGTCAGCGCGTCGACCTTCACCGTGGCGAAGCGGCCAGGCAAGCTGTTTTGCCAAGCCGCCAGCGCGCGGCAGGCCGCCCAGTTGTTGTCGCGCAGCATGTTGCGCCTGCGCGCGGCCCGCAGATAAAACTGACGGATATAATCATTGAGCATGCGGTTGCTGCTGTACATGGCGGTGAGGCTTTTGAGCGACCGTTTGGAGGTGCTGATCCATTCCTGCGGCAAGCCCGCCTCGTCGCGCTCGAAATACAGCGGAACCACGGCATTTTCCAGCAGGGAATACAGCGATTCCGCATCGGCGTAATCGTTCTGCTCGCTGCTGGGCAGCTCGGTGGAAACAACCGGCCCGATGGTCCAGCCGTTCTGGCGGTTGTAGCCCTCGCACCACCAGCCGTCCGAGATGCTCAGGTTTATGCCGCCGTTCACGGGCAGCTTCATGCCGCTTGTACCCGATGCCTCATGTGGACGGCGCGGCGTATTGAGCCATACGTCGCACCCCTGGGCCATAATGCGCGAAACAGACAGACTGTAGTTTTCAATAAAGAATATGCGGCCCAAAAAGCGCTCGTCGCGGCACATGCGCAGCACTTCCTGGATAAGATTGATGCCAGCCTCGTCGGCGGGGTGCGCCTTGCCGGAAAATACCAAAACCACTGGCGGTTGGCGTTGTTAAGAATGCGCGCCAGTCTGTCGGGGTCGGCAAATATGAGCGTTGCCCGCTTGTAGGGGGCGAAGCGCCGTGCAAAACCGATGATGAGGGTATCCGGTTTGAGCATGGCCTCCATACGCTTGCGGTCTTCCGACGCCAGATGAAACTTCTGGATAAATTCGGGGATGCGGCGGCGCAGGTCATCAAGCAGGGCTTCTTTCTGGTGCATGCGGGCAGTCCAGAAGGCCTCGTCGGGGATCTGATCAACCTTGTCCCACACGTCGGAGCCTGGCGGGGACTGCATCCAGCCCGAACCAAGATACTGCCGCAGCAGTTCGTTCATCCAGCTGCCCACGTACGAGGGCACATGGATGCCGTTGGTCACGTGGCCGATGGGGGTCTCAGCCACGGGCAGGCTCTTCCACAGGTTGTTCCACATATGCCGCGACACCACGCCGTGCAGGCGGCTGACGCCGTTTGCCCAGCACGAATGCCGCAACGCCAGCACAGTCATTTCAAAGGCGTTGCTGTTGCCGCCCTCAATTTGCCCAAGCTGCACAAACTGCTGCCACGATATGCCAAGGTTAGCCGCAATACCGCCAAAATAGCGTTCCATGAGCTCCAGCGAAAACGATTCGTTGCCGGCAGGCACGGGCGTGTGGGTGGTAAAGACCGTGTTGGAGCGCACGCGCACCGTGGCCTCGGCATAGTTCATGCCCATGCTCAGGCATTCCTGCAGGCGCTCCATGGCCATAAAGGCCGAGTGCCCTTCGTTCATATGAAAAACGCTGGGCGTTATGCGCAACGTGCGCAGCAGACGCATGCCGCCCATGCCCAGCAGCATCTCCTGCAGCAATCGCACCTCACGGTTGGCCTCGTAAAGTTTGTCGGTGATGCGCCGGTCTTCGTCGGTATTGCGGCGGGTGTCCGTATCCATAAGATATAGCGTGATGCGCCCCACGCACAGCTTCCACACCCGGGCGAACAGCAGGCGGCCCGGCAGTTCAAGCTGCACGAACACGGGTTGCTTGTCGGCGTCGTACACCATCGAGATGGGCAGCAGGCCAAAATTGTTTACGGGATATTGCGCCACCTGCCGCCCGTCGGCGTCAATGTCCTGCCTGAAATAACCGTTTTTGTACAAAAGCCCCACGCCCACCAGGGGGATGGCCATGTCGGAGGCCGACTTGAGGTGGTCGCCCGAAAGCACGCCCAAGCCGCCTGAATAGATGGGTATGGATTCACTCAAGCCGTATTCTGTCGAAAAATAGGCAATGGGCGCATCCGGCGTGACGTCGGTGCTTAACGAGCGGAGCGGCTCGGCCATGTAGGCGTCGAACTTGGCGACCACCTCATGGTACAGGCTCATGTAATCCTCGTTTTCCTGCAGGTCTTTGAAGCGGTCGGGCGAGGCCTGCTCCAAAATTTTTAGGGGGTTGCGCCAGTTTTCCCACTGCGACGGGCTCAGCGCCATAAACAGGGCCTTGGCCTTGTCGTGCCAGCACCACCACACGTTGCGGGCAATATCGCGCAGCCTGCCCAGCGCTTCAGGAACTTCGGCCACGGCCATGATGGGCCGCAAAAAGGGCGTAGCCGAGCACGAGGTGGTGAGCACGCGGGCCAGCGCAGCGTGCCCGGCGTCGCAATTTACCCTACTGGCGGCTTTTTTGAGCGCCATGGCAAAGGCCGTCATGTAATTTTCAAAAAAGAACTGCCAGGATGTTTTTTCGGCCAGAGCGCGCGCTTCGGCCCGCCACCTGGGCAGGTCGTCCACTGCGCAGGTGGCCGCCCTGATCAGATGCTCGTGCAGCACCGTGGCGCTCTGCTCAAAATTCATGCCGCGCCGGGGCATGACGCACACGCCGTTTTGCATGCCCGCCTGTTCCTGCAATTGCCCGCGCGCCCACATACCAAAGCCGGAAAGATCCGTGGTGAGCGTGGGCACGGCCCAGGCTGCGCTCTCCTGCGGGGTGTAGCCCCACGGCTCGTACCATGAGGGAAAACAGCCCATGTCGCAGGCCGATATGACGTCGTCGTAGGACATGTTCAAAAAGCCGTCTTCGCCATTGAGCATGGCGGGCACAAAGATGACCTTGACCCTGTTTTCCGCCCTGTTGTTGAGACCAAGGCGGCGGCAGGCGTTGATGATGGGGTCTTGCGGCGCGTTCCAGGCATAGTGGGTGCATATAAAGGGCAGACCGTTGTCGTCCGCGCCCGCCTCGCCGGAAACAGCGGCCGTGTTGACGCCCGTGTGCCCACCCATCACAAGGCACAACGCCAGAATGGAGGCGTCGGTGCCAGCCAGGCTTTGCTCCACCCTTGCCAGCGCTTCCAAAAAGATGTCCACGCCCTTGTTGTGCATTTCGTAGCGGCCAGAAATGGCGAAAATGCGAGTATTGCCGGGCAGCTGGCAACGCAGAAAACGGTTGGCGGCCTCGACAATGCGCTCCCGGTGCTCGGCCGGGCGGGAGCGATCTACGGAATAGTCGGGTATCAGCCGCATATCCAGACCGTTGGTAGTGATGACATCGGGCTGGCGGCCCCAGCAGCACAGAAGATTCCTCCCCGGTGATGGGGCTGACCGTGGTAAACACGTCCGCCTCGCGCGCACTGGCCCCCTCAAGCGACCACTTGGCCGTAATGTTGAGGGCTGCGGCCTCGTTGGCCGGGTTTATGCTGCGCAGGTTGGAATAAATGTCGCGCCCGGTCCCTGCCATGGCCCGCCCCAGCATGGTGGCGTGCGTGGTAAAGACCGTGCCCACGCCGGGAGCAAGCTTTTTTAGCGACAGCAGGCCCGCGCCGCACATCCACTCGTGAAACAGGGCCACGCTGCGCCCTTCGATGGGCTCCACGCGGCTTTCGTGTATGGCTTCGATGACAGCGCCGCAGGCGGTGGCAAACATGACCGGTTCGATGTAGTCCCATCCGCCGGAGAGAGAATCTACCCCGTAGCTCTTCCACAGATCATACAAAAGCTGGTTGCTCGAATAACGCTTGGAAAAATCAACCAGAATCACCTTTGGCCGGCCAGGAATATCCCAGCGGCCCATGCGGCATTTGAGATCCTTGGTGGCAAAGGCCATTTTGAGGGAATCCCACACACTTTCGTCTGTTTCTTCAAAGCCGGGGTTTTCGGCAAGAGCCGGGCCAAGGAGAAAGTAATCCTCGCCAAACTGCTCTACGGCCTGCAGCGCCTTGCTGCTGACCACCGAAAAAATACCGCCCACCTTGTTGCAGACTTCCCAGCTCACCTCAAACAGCGTGACCGTGGAATTTTCACAATTCATGTTTTCTCCTTACAAAGGCCGGGATACTCAGGCTGAGGCCCCAGTGCCGGAACTGACGTGGCTTCGGCTTGCCCTGCGCGATTTGCTGGTCTTGCTGGACAGCTCCGCTGCGTCGAGGCGCAGCTCAAAGTCGGCCAGCACATTCATGTACGTGATATAGGCGTCGTACGGGCTGTCAAAGGGATTGGGCCTGTC
>Ga0268359_12184_pt1 | contig 25097 bp, 27 predicted proteins | sample BioMet11_FD_194416 | JGI IMG/M metagenome (GOLD analysis project Ga0268359, IMG submission 194416) | Sewage microbial communities from Oakland, California, United States - Biofuel 11 (PacBio Assembly) | ecosystem: Engineered > Wastewater > Sewage > Unclassified | place: USA: California | collected...
CCTGATTTACAAAGTGTGTGTTATACGGTCAAACGTAAGGTAATTGAAGAAAAAAAGAGTAGTGAATTATGTAATAAAAAGCAAGGCAAATATTGATATCGCAAACATTCATATTTTATTGAAAGAAGGCTTTGAAAAATATAAACTTAAAAGTGGTTATGCTAATGTTGCACCTGTTGGGGCGTATATAAAAAGGAAAATACCTGATTTCAATGTGCATGAGTATGGGTTTTCAAAACTATCGGAACTAATTGAAAACCATCCAAACATGTATGTGTTAGAGAGAGATAATAGCAAAGAGGTTCCAATCGTTTTATACAAATGTTTATGAAGTATACATAATTATTCGTGAAAGTAATCAATACAGTACAATATATAAGTACATGGCTGGCACATGCATCACAGTAGATAATTAGATATCATATAATAAATTATTATATTTGATGTAGCACTGTATGATTATAAGAACATATTAGGTATGGTCAAGAAAATTGACAATGTGCTAAGGAGCAAGATAAAGAGATAATGAAAAGAGGCGGTTAAATGAGTTCAATAGATAAAGAAAATAAAGTCATACTTGGTCTAGATATTACAGAAGACAGGTTTGGCTTTACATCTTCAATTGAATCAGCAATAACAGAGGCCGAGAATGAATTAGCTGATCTGCAGGAAACGGTAGATTCTGTTCAGAAGCTAAAGCCGGACTGTGATAAGCTAGATTATGCCCTCGCGGCAAGTTCTGGGGCATTATGTGGATAATCGATATTTTTATTGTGGGAAAACCAAGCAAATCCCCTATTGAAAATATTACAGACAAATGGTTTGCTGACCGAACAACAGATTTTGCAAAGCTTTGTGGCTGGGACGACAGAGTAGATAATTCTTTATCTTCAGCAGTAGGCTTTCTTGAAAAGAAATTCAAAATTCCATATGACCAGCGCGGAGCTGGAGATGCAGCAAGCATTGTTTTCAATCTTAATCCGAGCAACCATCATTTCAAATCGCTCGGACACAATCCGACATTATTAGGATTATTCTTTTCCATACTTGATCAGTTTACCAATCCGAATCAATCACATTTTGTATCTGGTGGAGAACTAATTGCACTTGAGAATGCTGATGGAAGTTTTGCTCTGAAGGGAAATAGCACACCGGGTAAACTGTTCTGTGGTTTTGTAAACTGGTTCGGGCATTTAATTTCCGATGTATCTGGCTCTTCCAGCAGTAAGGGTAGAGGCATGGGGATACCTTCCCCATTTTGGGCGTGGACAAATGATATTATTGCAATAAAACGGGCACTGAAAATGGATTCATCGGAATTTGACAGAAATTTGAATGAACTTGCCCTAAATATATATGAGCAAGGTTATGATGCAAGATTCCAAGTTGCACAGGCTATCCCGGTATTGATCAACGAAGCAATGGTACGGTTGATATATGCAATAAGAAGGATGACGCAGTATTTCAGGATAACTAAAAAAAGCGAACGATCGGCATCTGCGCTATGGCAAAAATGCGAACCATTTTCCAACCCTTCGGTAAAAAGAATGCTCACGGTTGCTCACGGTGTTTTCTGTATGATGGATATTGGTGATGCAACAATACGAGGATTTGCCGCCGGTGGTGGAGCATTTAATGTAACGGAATTCGTTCTTCGCCTTAATATTGTAGGTGAAGGCCGCTTTGCAATCTCCTTGTACGGTGAGGCAAAGCGAGCAGTAGTGATACGCAAGGTTGAAAGTAATGCGACTTTTGCAGAAAAAGAAAAGGACATCGTTGACAGCTATCTGGATGCTCTGTCATTGTTATCTAAAGAATACGCAGACAAGGAACTTGTTAATTTCGCTGATGATTTTAAGAACAGTGATATGTTTATTAGAGCATTCAAAAAATCTATTAATTTGGCTGAACTTAGGGATGTCTCCGAAGAAAAAATATTGAGAACTAAATCGGATATAGACGCATATTTTGGGGGTTCGAAGAAATGAGAGGGAAAAAGTCAAAGTTAAAACTTGCACAAGAAGAGGCAGAAGCGTCAATCAACAAAACTAACGAAAAGATAACAGATCTTGGTGAACATACGAAGAAGCTTTATGAGAATCTGACCACTATTCAGAAGAATTTTAACGATATCAGAAATATTCCAAGTGATAAGTATCTAGAGTATGAGAAGCTAAAGAAAATCAGGTTGAATTGGAGACAGCAGGCGGAGAAAATCGAATCCGACTATCGGGATGCCAATGTAAAGAATGCAGGAACTGGAGTTGCCGGCGTGGGAGCTGGTGTGGCTGTTGCTGCATTTGGTCCGACTGCAGCAATGGGGATTGCCACCACATTCGGTGTAGCTTCTACGGGTACAGCTATTTCTACACTTAGCGGTGCAGCAGCCACAAATGCAGCATTGGCATGGCTCGGAGGTGGTGTACTCGCCACTGGAGGTGGCGGCATGGCTGCTGGGGACGCTTTTCTGGCGCTTGCCGGACCTGTAGGATTGGCTATCGCAGGAGTGGCGCTTGTCGGATCTGGCATTCTGCTTTGGAAAAGCAAGAGTGACAATGATCGCCTTGAAGACATTTTTACGCTTATCAGCAAGCGTGATGTGAGATCATATGATTTGGCAATAGTGGAACTAAATGAACGTATCAGCAGGATTGACGACGAAACTCCGAGACTTGATGAAGCTATTGAAAAAATAAGTACATTTGGTTTGGACTATGAGAAGATGACGGAAGCACAGCAATATGAGCTGGGCGCGTATGTTAATCTTATGAACTCATCCACGCAGTTGCTTGTCAATCCGATTATGGGACTTAAGCCTAAGTACAGTGATGAGGATTTTGAAAAGTATGAAGCAGCGCGGAAAAGTAGCTTGCCAGATGGGCAAAAGAGATCAATGATAGTATCTCTTTCGAATCTGTTGTATAGGATAAAACTTGACGATACTGATAGAAAGTTATTGTGGAAGTCATTTAGAGGAAATAAAAAATTTCTTACCGCAATGGAAATGACGAAGAAGGATTTTGACTTTTCGATACTTGAAACTATTGATGATGCTTTGAAGTATAAGTACAGCTTAGAATAGGTGAATGCTTAAGTGAACTAGGGCAGAACACAATTTCTGATATAAAAGATCAACTATTTCGGAAGCGGATACCAAGCAAAATAGTGTATAGTGGCTTGCAAAGTCAAAAGAAATACGGTTAATAAAGAAAAAGTAGATGAGATGATATGGAGGATATATCACAGTGGAAAAGAATGATCAAATCATTATATATCAGACGGAAGACGGTCAAACGAAAGTGGATGTCAGTATCCATGACGAAACGGTATGGCTGTCTTTAGATCAGATGGCAGAGTTGTTTCAGAGAGATAAATCAACTATTTCGAGGCATATTAAGAATATTTTTGACGACGGCGAACTAATGCGCAAGTCAGTTGTTGCAAATTTTGCAACAACTGCATCTGATGGGAAAACGTATCAGGTTGAATATTATAACCTGGATATGATTATCTCTGTCGGCTACAGAGTCAAATCTCAGCGGGGCGTTCAGTTTCGGATATGGGCAACAGGTATAATCAAAGAGTATATGATAAAAGGCTTTGCTTTAGACGATGAGCGCCTTAAAGGTAATGGCGGAGGCAACTATTGGAAAGAACTGCTCGGCAGGATCAGAGATATCAGATCTTCAGAAAAGGTACTCTACCGGCAGGTACTGGATCTCTATGCAACGAGCGTTGATTATGACCCGCATAGCAGTGAGTCAATAAAGTTCTTCAAGATAGTACAAAATAAGCTGCATTTTGCGGCTCACGGACATACGGCAGCCGAAGTGATTTTTGAGCGTGCCGATGCGGAGAAGCCGTTTATGGGATTGACATCATTTTCTGGGGAGATTCCTGCACTTAAAGATATTGGTGTGGCAAAGAATTATCTGAAGGAAGACGAACTTAAGATACTGAACAATCTTGTATCAGGATATTTTGATCTGGCAGAAATCAATGCAATCGAACATAAGCCGATGTATATGAGCGATTATGTTTCCCAGCTGGATTCAATTCTCCAATCCGGAGGCCGCAAGCTGCTATCAAATCCAGGGACGATCAGTCATGAGCAGGCAATTACTAAAGCAAAGGAAGAATACAGAAAATATCAGGAAGGCACTCTTTCGCCAGTTGAAAAGGAATATATGGAGACGATAAAATAGCTGATAAGGATGCGAAAAAAGGCTCAAAGAAAAAGTAATGTACTCTCGTATTCAAGTAAAATAGTATATAGTGGTTTTCAATCGGCAAAAATCGTTGACAGGTTTGCGTTTATACGATTCCGCGGATTGCACAATTTACTTAAATAGATAACCGAGTTTTAGTAATTGGTTTTTTCTGCACAGTACGGCAAGATATTGATTTTTCCATATCTTGCTATTTTATTTTACTGGGCCTTTTGGATAAAGGAATATATCATAAGAAGACAGTGATATTAAGTGTGAAATTGTGAGTATCGTGGCTAAAAGCCAAACAACCGAAAGTAAAAACTCCAAATAACCGAAAATGCTATTGCCAAATAACCGAACGCAGATTATAATCAGCTCATAAACGGAGATTGGAACAGGAGAAAAAGTAGTTTATGAATAATTATAAGAAGAGAGTTGCTGACAGACTTTTGGCAAAAAAATTAAAAAGTGCGGGAGCTGTTCTGATTGAAGGTCCAAAGTGGTGCGGGAAGACCACAACTGCGGAACAGATTGCCGCAAGTATATTGTATATGGATGAGCCTGAAAAAAAAGAACAGAACCTCAGGATGGCCGAGATCAAACCATCGGTGCTTCTTACGGGCGAAGCACCGAGATTGATCGATGAATGGCAGATAGCGCCTACATTGTGGGACAGTATCAGATTTTCGATAGATCACGGAGATGGAGAGGGAAGGTTCATTTTAACAGGATCATCTGTTCCGGCGGATCTTTCAAAAGCAGAGCATTCGGGAACGGGACGTTATGCCAGAATTAAGATGCGTCCAATGTCACTATTTGAGTCTGGAGAATCAAATGGCGAAGTCAGTATTAAATCTTTTTTTTATGAAAATCCCGGAGAATCGCTGGTAGCTGTAAATAAACTGGATATTGAGGATATAGCATATCTTGTTTGCAGGGGCGGGTGGCCAAGAGCTGTGCTGCAAGAGGTTAAAGATGTCGCACTTGACCAGGCGCTGAATTATTATGAATCTGTTGTAAAAAGCGACATATCGAGAGCAGATGGCGTAAACAGGAATGAGCAGCGAGCAAGGCTCCTTATGCGATCATATGCAAGAAATCAGGGGACGCAGGTGAGCAATGGTGCTCTTAAAGCAGATATGGATGCTAATGATTCTTCGACTCTTGATGAAGATACAGTTCTTTCATATGTGAATGCATTGAAAAGGATTTTTGTTGTTGAGGATCTTCCCGCATGGAATCCGAATCTAAGATCCAAGACGGTTGTACGAACATCGGATACGAGATATTTTGTAGACCAGTCGATAGCAGTGGCAGCTTTGGGGATTTATCCTAAGGATTTAATAAACGATCTTGATACTTTTGGGCTTATGTTTGAGACCATGTGCATAAGAGACCTTAGGGTCTATACTGATGCACTCGGAGGACAGCTCTATCATTACAGAGATAAAAATGGACTTGAGTGTGACGCTGTTATACATTTGAATAATGGTGATTATGGATTGGTAGAGATAAAGCTTGGCGGGGATGCATTGATAGATCACGGAGCTGAGACTCTGAAAAAGCTTGCCGGTAAGATTGATACAACTCGGATACATGAGCCTTCGTTTCTTATGGTGCTGACCGGTACAGACAGCTATGCTTATCAAAGAAAAGACGGAGTGTACGTTGTTCCAGTCGGATGCCTTCGGGATTGATGATTATATGTCACTAAAATGTCTGCTCAAGACCTCAAAAGAGCGTAGACAAGCGAAATTAATAGTATACAATGGGCTTGCAAAATTGCAATGTAATACTATTATAGAAAGTCAAATTGAAAGTTGTAGATATAGGAGCGAATATTGCGATGAAAAAAGAAATAGTAATATTTGAAGCAGATAATTTAAAACTAGAGGTCCCTTTTACACCAGAACAAGAGACTGTATGGCTTAATAGAAATCAGATGGCTGAATTATTTGGAAGAGATATTAAGACGATAGGCAAACATATCAATAATGCACTACGAGAAGAGCTTAACGATAATGAGATAGTCGCAAAATTTGCGACTACCACTCAACATGGCGCGATAGAAGGTAAAACCCAGACACACATGACGGAATATTACAATCTTGATATGATAATTTCTGTTGGCTACCGTGTCAAATCTAAAAGAGATGTTGAATTTAGGCTCTGCGCCAATGGAGTCCTTAAAGATTACATTATTAAGGGTTATGCCGTTAATGATGACCGCATGGATCAATTGAAGAAAGTCATTATAAATTGTCTAAAAAGAAGCTGACAGATTCCAATTCGCAGGTGTGATATATAAAAAATTGCTAACAGGTCTGTAATTATGCGATTCTGCAGATCGCATAATTTACTTAATTGGATAACCAAATTACAATAACAGTAATAAATAACGCTGATTATATAAGGAGGTATATCATGAGTAGCGAGATGTTTATTACAGCAGCTGAAGTAGCAGAAGACTTCGGAGTGTCGAAAGCCTGTGGATATTCGATAGTAAAGAAGTTAAATGATGAATTGAAAGAAAAAGGTTATCTTACCATATGCGGGAGAGTAAGCAGGCAATACTATATTGAAAGAGTACATGGCGCTGCAGTAGAAATGGAAGTGGGAAACTGAGTTGCTTAATTAGTCTGTGGCATTATTTTGGCAACAAAGTTCAAACGATAATGAATAAAATAATTTATTGCCACGAGGCTATAAAAAGCGCCAATTCATGTTGGAATTACAAGGCTTCTAGGGTCGGGAGTTCGAATAGAACCGAGAGGTTTATGCGTCGCTGAAACCGTTGAAATTTCAACGATCTAAAAACAGAAATATTTTTGTGGTACTACTTTGGTACTAAAATCGTATTACCACGAATGCTTGAAACGGTTGGAAATTCAGCCGTTTCTTTTTATTATGCAAGGTACGCGATTTTATTCGCACAATTGCATCCCCGCTTTCTGTGATTAGTATAAATACAAAGAAAATCTGTGTCTACTTTGCGACAGATGGAGGTGCTGATATGTTTGGAACCAAATATAAGATAAATTTTACATACGATGAAAAAAGGATCATAGTATACAGCCTGGTCGAGCTGAAGAACAAACTCACAGCTGAAGGCAGGTACACCGATGCAATAGATGACCTTCTGATCAAGTTCCTTGATGACTAACTGAATATGACCAAATACATTGCCCTGCTTCAGGAAAACCTGACGGCAGGGCTTTTGTAATTTACGGCCGTTCAAGGCAGAAAGGAATGGAGATATGGAACCAAATGAAAACACAATGAAAGTTATTGCTATAGGAGTGCAGAGGCCAAAGGAGGACTGCAGGAGTCATCCATAAGATCGCAGGAGATATCGCAGTATCTTTTGAAAACGATGGCGGAGCTTTGCTTTGAGGATGATGAGGATGATAACATCATCGAGATGGTAAAGGATATGTATGCCGATGGAGATTATGAGAATGCGGCGATGCTTCTTAGACTGTCATTCAGCATTGCAAAGATGTATGACGAAGCTGATATGATCGGGCTCCTTGGGATATGCCCGAAAGAAGATGCTGCAGAAGTATTCATCAAGAACTTCATTGAAGAGTCGCCAAGGTGCACGCTCATAGAGTTCAGAAGAGAGCATGAAGAGCTCTTCAGTTAGGGGGTACCGATGGAAACAAAAGTTATTGCCATATGTAATCAGAAAGGCGGAGTTGGGGAAAACGACCACTGCGGTCAATCTGGGCATCGGTCTTGCCATGAACGGCAGACGGGTGCTTCTTGTGGATGCGGATCCGCAGGCTGACCTTACGACAAGCCTTGGATGGAAAGATGCCGATGCTCTAGATGAATCGCTTGGGTCACTCCTTACAAAGATGGTGGCTGGATATGCCCATAGAGAAGGGCGAGGCCATTCTCCATCACAAGGAGGGAGTTGATCTCATACCTTCCAATCTGAGAACTTTCACATCTTGAAATAGGACTCGTCAATGCAATGAGCAGAGAAAAACGTGATGAAGGAACTATCTAAAGATGTAAAGAAGGACTACGATTATGTGATCATCGACTGCATGCCGTCACTTGGCATGGTGACGGCTCAATGCTCTTGCTGCAGCGGATAAAGTAATAATACCTGTTCAGGCACAGTATCTTCCGGCTAAGGGGATGTCACAGCTTATGAATACCATAGTGATCATGTCCCATACAATGATACTTTTAGCACAGCTCCTGGCTAGTCATGATGAAAAACAGGTTGGAAGTAGCTAAAAAATTATTAAGGCACAGATGGCGTAATATGCTTGCAATGTGATGACAATGAGATGGCTTATTTAAAGGTACTTTGTGATGAAATCTTTCAAAGAGACGCCTTTTTAAGTTGCTTTAACATTCAGGTTAGATATGCAGAGAAGAGTTTGAATGAAAAGTCTGATTTTCAGCCTGCTAATGAATATGTTTTAATATATAAAAACCAAAGTGATGGAACTTTTCACCAAACAAGCCATATGATTTTCAACATCAAGAGCAGGAATAGCGGCCGAGAAAGTGAAAGATATTTAATAGTATATTGTGGTAGCAATTAATAGGTATTATTGAAATCCCGGGAGTGTGACTTTCGGGATTTTATATATCGTAAATACGATATATAAAGACGAATATTGCGCGGAATTTGCAAAATTATAAATAATATAGTTGATTTTTGCACCTAAACTGATATAATGTTGTTATCAGAAAGGAAGGGTAATAACATGCTTATACAATTTAGTGTCAGCAATTATATGTCAATAAAAGGTGAGGTAACACTTAGCATGCTTGCTGGTAAGGACCGTGAGCATAGCGATAGTTTGATTGATTTTGAGAAGGAACGCATTTTATCTAGTGCGGGAATTTATGGCGCAAATGCTGCGGGCAAAAGTAATATTTTTAAAGCACTAACCGCAGTGATAATCATTGTACGTACTTCAAATGCCAGACAAATAAATGAAAAAATACCTATGATTGTACCGTTTAAATTTGATGATGAAAGCAGTAAAATGCCGACATCTTTTGGCTTTATATTTACGAACAATGGCAGGAAATATGAGTATGGATTTACTGCGGATGAAAACAGAGTATACGAGGAATATCTTTATGAATATAAGACTGCAAAGCCTTCCAAAGTGTTCGAAAGAACTGCTATAAGTAAATATGAGTTTATTAAAGCTGATGAAAAAGAGTTCAATGGTTATGTAGGCAAAAATACGGACAATAAACTCTTTTTAGCAACAGCTACTGCATGGAACTGCGAGAGGACAAAGGATGCATATATGTGGTTGGCAGAGGGCATAGACACATATAACAGTCAAAGTCTAGAAGGCGCTGCGATGCCGGAGCTGGAAAACGATAAAGACGGATCTTTAGAAGCATTCCTAACAGATATGCTTCATAAGGCAGATATCAATATTTCTGGATATAATTTCACGACAAAAGAAATAACAAATGAAGATATCTCCAAATTGCCGCTGCCGCCAGGAATAGAAATATCAAAAGCCATTCAAGACAAAGGAATAGGGGCCATTAAACAATACGAGATAGTTACTAACCATGATATAAAGAATAAAAGTGGAAGTAAGAACTATGCGCTTCCGTTCGCAATCGAATCAGAAGGAACTAAGAGATTGTTTTTCTTCAGTCCAGTCATAAAGAAAGCCATGGAAAGTGGTAAGACTGTTGTTGTCGATGAAATCGATGACAGTCTGCATCCTTTGTTGGTGAATGCAATCATTGAACTGTTCAATGACAGAGAAGTAAATACTAAAGGTGCACAATTGATATTCAATACTCACGATGTGAGTTTGTTAAGTCTGGACAACTTTAGACGAGACCAAATCTATTTTACAGAAAAGGATAACAAAACTGGAGTTACAGATTTGTATTCGCTTGACGAATTTTCACCACGAAAAACAGAAAATATTAGAAAAGGATATCTGCAAGGCAGATATGGAGCTATTCCTGTCATCGAACCAGGAGGCCTGAAATGGTAAAGCGAGTAGAGCAGAAAAAGAGAGGGAAGCTCACCCGCAGAAGAAAGAAAATCATCTTGATTGGCGCTGAAGGCAATAATAAAACGGAACAGAATTACTTTAAGCGATTCAATTCAAGAGAAAGCGAATATGTTGTAATATTTGCTAAAGGAAATGATACAGATCCGCTTAAGGTCGCCAAATCTGTTTATAAAAGTTCAAGACCTAATGAAGAAGATCTTCATTTTGATGATGGCGATTGTGCATACTGCGTAGTAGACACCGATGTAGACTATGCCAAACAGAGCAAAATTGACGAGGCAATCAAATATGGAAGCAACAAGCATATAGAAGTGATACTTTCAAATCCTTGCTTTGAAATATGGTTCCTTCAGCATTTTACATATAGTACCAAGAGCTTTTCATCAAATGATGCCGTGATCGAAGAACTAAAGAATTATATACCAAGTTATGAGAAAAACGGGGATGTATTTGATGCGTTGTTGCCACATATACAAACCGCAAAGCAAAACGCGTTGAAACTTGAGCAGTACCACGATAAGGTCGGCCATAGAAAAAAGTCTATGGAACGGAACCCAAGCAGTGAAGTATACGTAATAATTGGAAAGATACGATAATAAATATGAACAGTAGAACGATTAGATATACAATTAGAGAACAAGGATTTGAGTACCATGTCAAGAAGTGCATTATGAAAGCGTCAGGATGTAACATATCTGATAAGGTGCATCCTATTAAAGAAGTGGAAGTTTTAAAGCATCAAATGATAGACCAAAAGAAATTGATAAAGACAGATAGTGGCTACGCATTAAAAACTGATTATCAGACTGGCTTGCTTATGGCATATAATTTATGCTCGGACAAAGTTAAGACGGGGATTGATAATTGTCGAGATATAGTGATTAATGGCAACAATAATGCAGACAATGCTATTAAAGATTTTTTTGAGATTAAAAATGTTTCTAGCTCTGATTCTATATTTGGCACTTTACTACGAAAAGACGAATATAAGATAGAAATAATACAAAAGATTGAGTATTCACCAGAATTCTATTCGAGAGCAGATAGTGAGGGATTTTCGGAATCGGAGAACTATGTTGCATTGTGCTTAAAGAAGTTTGGGATTATTAATGGATTTAGGAGAGGAGATGCTTCGAAAAATGAAGCTGATGTAGTTTTAGATACTGAAAAAAGGCAAATAGAAATTGTACAGAACTTAAATTATGCAAACAACTTATTTCGATTTGGAAATAAAGCTTCCGAAATATCTCTTGTACTTGACTGTATAGATACTGGGCATTTGGGATTAGCGATGGCGTAATAAAAAAATTTACTAGCAAAAAGTATTGTGATGAGTATACGAAAGAATTAGCTATATTGATGATTGGAACAAGAAATGCCGTTTGCGAATTGATGACTCAATTAGGTAAAGAAATACAAAAACAGAATATCATTAAAAATGATTTCACTATGATTCATTTCTTGATAATAAATCCCCTTGAAGATGAAGTAATATGTATTTCAGGCGATGATAAAAAAGTGCTGCCAATAAATAGTATCCCTGTGAAGCTATATGACAAAAGATCGATTACATTAAAAGAAATGCAAGATACAGAATCATACGTGATGACGTGTAGTAGCTTATTTAATAATAGTAAAGCACTAATAATGCTAAATGGACTTGAAATTAAAAAAATGATTAAAGATATGGGAATATGGAAAAGCGCTATCAACGTGTAGTATGATTATAGATAATTATTATTGAAAAATACTTAAATATGGTTGATTATATTACACATTTGAAAGAATTCTTTTAGAGGGAAAGGATATTTGGATGCAGAATAATGAAGAAAAGCACAATAAATTATGTAAAATAGTATATTTGGATGAGGGCTCGGTAACTGATTTCGTTCAAATTGCTGCAGGCGGGGAATTGGATAAGACAACTGAATTATTGAAGTCAACTGATGCAAGTGAAGCTCAAGAGGGAAAATTAGCAGCAAAAGGAGGAATTGGCGGCATTTTTAAAATGCTGTTTGGATTTGAAGCGTCGGCTTCTGCTGAGATTACAGGTGGGCTTGAATTTAGTACTAGGAAAATTGCTAAGAACATTGTGAAAAACACTATCTTAACTGATTTTATTGATATATTGGAAACTAAGGCAATCCTGAATAATAGTTCACGCAAAACTGGTAAAGGAGCAATAAAAAAATTTGTAAAATATTCAATTACTGCAGAAAAAGACTCTTTGTCATATATGGTAATGGTATCTCCATATCTTGACATGATAAAGACAGGTACTTCCATACCAGCAGGCGAGTTTAATATTGCAATTGATAAATTAAACCAAACATTAAGAAATGCAAAAGGATATATGAATTTGTAGGTTCTAAAGCGAAAAGGTAAGGTTATCTTTAGATTTAATATTGATGCATTCAAAACGGCTATACAATTAGTGATTTATTAAAAATGGATTTAAGCATATATGCAATTAAGGTAGGCCAGACAAGCTTGGAAATGTTAGATGTAAGTAAGGAATTGGATATGGAGAGCTCACTTTTGCCTAAAGATAATCCCTCATATGATGGAGATGACGTGGATACAATTGATGAATCCAAGCTTAAAAACTAGATGTATTTGATGTGATGTTGGCAGGGGTGGAAACCGATGATTAACGAGATTACAATTTTTTTACGGTTCAAAAAAGGATTTCGAAAAATATCTTGTCAAAGAAATTGATCCGAATGAGAATACGATACCTTTTATGGAGTTGATTCAACATTATAATGCGAGATTAAGGCCAAACGAATCAGGTGTTGGTGAGGATGCCCTATATGAGAATATGATGTTGATAATTGCATTGTAAGGGCCGACGATTACGGATCAGTGCTTGCTCATGTAATTTCGAATTTTATTAATATAGTTGGTTTGAACCATGACATTAACAGACTATATGTGCATAATCCACCACGCCGTGTAAAGGAATCTATAGAGTCATATTCTTAGCAACTATTAATTATCAAAATTCAAAATATCCGGAGTTATCACAGGAAACATTGAAAGAAGTTTATTCTGGATTAAATGAAAGGGTCCTTGGACAACAAAGTTGTAAGGAACAAATAATTAGTGGATTGTATAGGCTTATGAAGCAATCAAATACAAAGCCGGTTGTATTAATGCTATATGGGATGTCCGGAGTGGGGAAAACAGAAAGTGCAAAGAGTATCAGTTCGTCGCTAGGTGGTGAACTACTAAGAATCCAGTTTTCTATGATGCAGACAGATGAAGCTTTTAATTACATATTTGGATCGGAACATTCAAAGAGCAGTTTTGCACGTGATATGATGGGAAGAGAAGCCAACGTTATACTTATTGACGAATTGATAAGTGAATCCCACATTTTACAATGCTTTTTATGAGCTTTTTGATGAAGGAAAATTTTCTGATACAAATTATGATGTTGACCTAGGTCAAGCGATTTTCTTATTAACAAGCAATTTCGCGGATGAAGATGAAATCCAAAAATATCTAGGGCCGGCAATGTTTTCAAGGATAGGATGTTGCATAAAGTATGAAGACTTGTTAATAGAACAAAAGCAAAAATAATAGAAGGCTGGTATGATGAAATTTTTTCTAGGCTAGATGTAAGAGAACAAAAATGTATTGAGGAATCAAATATAGAGCAATGGTTTTTAGACAATGCTGATCGTTATGATAACATACGAATTCTTAAAGCTAAATTGGAAAATGCTATTTTTGATAAACTAGCAATGGAATTCATTATTTCTAATGATAAATAGTTAAGCAAATTGCTAATAACATTTTTTGTTATTTATATCATACTGACAATAAACTGACAATAATCCATCTAAGAACTAGATGAAATCAGCCCAAACAGGGTTAATTGAATAGTTAAAAGTATCAACTGGAGTGCATTCATCTCCGCAGGAATCAAGAAGTTTAAACCGTGTGGTTACAACTTCTTGATTTTTTTAGTACAATTGACCTTACCATCCTGCCGGAAAGGATAACACTATGAAACACCTTACCTTAACTGACAGATCCCAGATAGAAAAGGGATTGACCGTCAAGCTTACATTCAGCAAAATCGGAGAGAAACTCGGAAAAAATCGCACGACTGTGAGCCGGGAAGTGCAGACCTATGCAGTGGTCACAGGAAAGCCTGCACGCAGAAAATGCGTACATAAAGAAGAGTGCGTTTTTAAAGATAAATCCCTTTGCCCGGTTCCGATCTGCCATAGGCGTGTCTGCTCCAAGCAATGTGCTCAGTGCGCCGCGTATTGTGATCAGTATGAGCCGATAATATGTGATAAGCGGCTTAGCCCACCATATGTTGTCAACGCCGACTTCGTTTTGACCGAAAACGCCGACGAAAATTGACCTACTCCCGCCGACTTCCAAGCGCCGGATCCAAATCGCCGGGGAGTGTAACGCATTGTGTGTAAACCCCTCAGGGTCAACAACAGAATTTCTAAAGAATAATTAAAACAATATTTGATCTATGCCTGTATATTGGCACAGACTTATCAGGCTGTCAAATGGCAGCCTGATTTCGTACTTTGAAAATAGTCCTATTCAAGGTCTTCGTCAGAGATGCGATCACCAAAATAAATCATCAGCTGACTCAGAATCTGACCCCAGTCACGGGGACGCCCCTTCCATTTTTTCGTGATATCCATCATCGCCAGATAAAGGATCTTGAAAAGAGAATCGTCGGTAGGGAAGATCGTTCTTGTTTTGGTGACCTTGCGCAGCTGCCGGTTGAAATTCTCGATGGAATTTGTGGTATATATGATCTTCCTGATTTCAGGCGGATACTTAAAATATGTCGAAAGCTGGGCCCAGTTGCTGCGCCATGACGAAACAGATGACGGATATTTCGACCCCCATTTTTCATCGAGCTCGTCCAGCGCGATGCCTGCAGCTTCCTCATTCGGAGCCTGATAGATATTTTTAAGATCGGCCATGAAAGCCTTGATGTCTTTGCTGGCTACAAATTTAGTCGTATAGCGTATCTGATGGACTATGCATCTCTGTATCTCTGCCTGAGGATATACGGCGCTTATCGCATCTCCGAATCCGGTAAGGCCATCAACAGAGAAGATCATGACATCTTCCGTTCCTCGGTTCTTGATTTCATTAAGGACTCCCAACCAGTATTTGGCGCTCTCATTTCCGCCTACCCACATACCGAGCACATCTCTCGTGCCGCTAAGTTTGGTGCCTATAGCAACATATACGGCTTTCTTAACGATCTGATGATCCTCCCGTACATGGTAATGCACGGCATCCATGAATACGATAGCGTATTTCTTTTCGAGAGGCCTGTTCTGCCACTCTTTCGCAAGCGGCAGTATTCGATCCGTCATATGGGATATCATTTCAGCAGATGCGTCGACACCGTATACGCTTTTCAGATGGTCTGAAATATCACGTGTAGTCATGCCTTTGGCATACATTGAAAGGACCTGATCTTCGATGTTTGATATATCTGTCTGGTTCTTTTTTACGGCCTTCGGCTCGAAATCGCCTTTTCTGTCACGGGGGTATATCGAGATCGATATCTCCCATAGATGATGTCACGGTCTTCTTGCTGAAGCCGTTGCGGCTGTCATCCGTATCCTTGTTCTTGTAATCGTATTTGGAATACCCGAGCTGCTGGTCCATCTCGGCTTCAAGCATGCCCTGAAGGGTATCACCGAGAAGGTCTTTCAGCATATCCTGAATATCTTCTGCATCTTCAGGCTGATAGTCTGCAATGAGTTTATCAATGAATGCTTTGCGTTCAGGTGAAAGTTTTCTTGTCTTGCCATAGTAAAATCCTCCTGGATCAATTTTATTCTATCATTGATCCAGGAGGATTGACATATTACTAAGTCACTATGTTTACACAAAATGGCTTACAGTCTCACAACACAATAATGAGCGTAATAACTTTGCGCCTCAACGGCTGTTCATATGATCAGCGGAACATTGTTTGATCAAGTACATTGCAGCTGATTATGTGGCGAGTGTCAACGCCGACTTCGTTTTGACCGACAACGTCGATGAAAATGACCTACTCTCGCCAACTCTCCTGAACTTAATCTAATAGCAAACACGAGGTTTGAATATTTATCTATAAGTGTTTCACTTGAGGTTGACTTCGAAAGAATGATGCCTTCTGCTTTCGATGGCATTTGTGGTGTAAATGACCTTTCTGACCTCTGCCGAAAACTTGAAGATCGGTACTATGGAGTCCCAGTTCGCCGACCAGCTCTTCATGGAATTCGGATACTGGTCTTCCCATTTCGCGGTAACTTCCAGCATACGCTCATAGCCGGTCTCTTCATTTGGCGCGGTGTATATCGTCTTAAGATCTTCGGAAAACTCTTTCTTGCATTTGTATGACACATGCTTTAACGTGTTCCTGATCTGATGTATTATGCAGCGCTGATATTCGGCCTGAGGGAAGGCGGTTTCAATGCTTTCTTTGATACCTGTAAGACCGTCTGCGCAGATCACCATGATATCTTTTACGCCCCGGTTCTTAAGCTCGTTCAGTACTCCGAGCCAGTACTTGCTGCTCTCGTTTTCGCCTATGTAAAGCCCCAGCACATCTTTCAGGCCTTCGGAATTGATGCCGAGGATCACATATGCCGCGAGCTTTTTTATGATCTTGTCTTCCCTCACGGAAAAATGACAGGCATCTATGAACACTATCGGATATATATCATCGAGCGGCCTGTTCTGCCAGAGCCTGCCCCTTAGGGTATTCATCTATCTGCTGGAATGATCTTATCTGTGACATCAGATACGAAACCTTCACTTACATCAAAGCCGTATATCTCTTCGATCTGATCAGATATCTGTCTCGTAGTCATGCCTCGCGCATACATGGCGATGATCTTCTCGTCGATCTGTGATATGTCCTTCTGACGCTTGGGAACTACTTTGGGCTCGAAAGAACTCTCACGGTCCTGCGGTACATCCAGATCGAATTCGCCGTACCTGCTTTTGACCTTCTTGCTCTTGTAGCCGTTACGGGCATTTGTATTGTCGGATCGTTCGCTCTTTTCATAGCCGAGATGATCATCCAGGGTCTGCCCCTTGGGCATTTCGGCTTCCATCATTCCCTTGATGGTGCCGCCGAGAAGGTCGGCAAGCGCATCCTGGATATCTTCAGCGGTCTCGATATCGTACTCTTCGAGTAGCTTTGCAATGATCTCTTTTTTACCGTCAGTGAGATCTCCGACCTTGCGCGTTTTCTTAGCCATAGTAATAGGCCTCCTTTGGTAATTCTACCATAGAAGGCCTATCATTATTTTGTATTTACAGAGATTCTTCACACGCTCGCTTGGCATGCTTTTTTGAAAGGAAAAAACTGCAGGCTTTCGGTTTATAGCAGTACATCCGACCTGATTAATGATCAGAATGGCGGGCTTGGCATAGATTTTCCGGCAGTTATCCAGTCTGTTCTGATTATTTTGCTGCTTTTTCTGTCGTATTCGAGGCCATGTATTGGTTTTAACAACCCTTTATAGTCTGCAATTTGAGGTGGATGATATAATTGACCCATATCGCCGATGAAAAATTGACCCACCCGCCTACCAGCTGATACCCATAGCTTTTAACCAAACACAAGCTATGGAGGTCAATATGATAAGGAGTGAGTCAATTACTATGATACGAGAGAAAGCTTTAGAAGGCAAGAGCACTTATGCAATAGGCAAAGAACTCGGTATTTCCAACAATACAGTCAAGAAATATATGGATCCCGGTCCGTGTGTCAGGTCAAAGTATCCAATGCGCGGTTTCAAAACTCGATCCGTTCAAGCCGGGAGATAACACAGGCTTATGGAATCAGGCATACTCAACTGTGTCGTCATAATGGACCGCATAGAAGATCTCGGATACGAGGGAAAGATAAGTGTGCTCAAAGACTATGTCAGACCGTTCCGTCCGCCAAAACATGTTCCTGCAGTAAGACGATATGAAACGAAGCCGGGGCAGCAGGCGCAGATGGACTGGGGTATATGCGGTATATAGATACCGCGGGCATAACGCATAAGGTACCGGCATTCATAATGATACTCGGCTTCAGCAGGATGAGATACGTGGAATTCACTAAGCGATGCGATCTTTTCAGTCTTGAACGCTGCATCATCGATTGCCTTTGTAATATTTCGGCGTGTCCCGGATACAGTCCTCACGGATAACATGAAAAACCGTGATCGACGGAAGAGAATCCGGGAAGGCCGATATGGAACGGGGCGTTCCTCGATTTCTGCTGCGATATCGGATTCGTGCCGAAGGTATGCCGAGTCAGAAGACCGGAGACCAAAGGCAAAGTCGAGCGTCTGGTGAATTATGTAAAGAACAATTTCATACCGGGACGCGAGTTCACCGCTATTGCCGATCTTAATCTGCAGGCCATGTCCTGGTGTGAAAAAGCCAATGCCAAAATTTCCGGCACGACCGGAGAGACAGCATATCATATGCTGTCATCAGAGCATCTGTCATCGCTCCCTGATCCGGTTCATCCGTGACCGTTTACCGATATGAGAGCAGGCGCGTCAGCCGAGACGGATTCATAAGCTACGACGGAGTACGTTACGGAGTCCCTTGGGAATACAGCAGCAGACAGGTAACAGTGCGTGCCGGAAAGGACCGGATCGAAATCTTCGACGGGCTGCAGCGGATATCAGAGCATGCTGTAGAACCGAGATCGGGACGTATCGTCTATCTGGAAGGACAGTACCGCGGACTTGCCGAAAAACATGGAATGGCGTTTATGCCGAGTGCAAGACAGACAGCAGGGAATGTGGAAAAACGTTCTCTGGCTGTATACGAAGAGCTCCTGGAGGTGTCAAATGGTTGAATACGAACACACGCTTAAGCTTCTTGACGACATGGGGCTCACTACCGCAGAACAGCTCCTGGATGCAAAGCTGGATGAAGCCGCACGTGATGATGAGATAACATATCTCGATTTTCTTCACGGCCTGCTTCTGGAAGAAGAGCAGGCACGCCGCAGAAGAAGCGAGCAGACAAGACTAAAACTTTCGAAACTGCCGTCACGCAAGACTCTCGATGAATTCGATTTCGATTTCCAGCCGAGCATCGACAGAGAAATGATCAACGATCTTTCTACGCTTGTGTTCGTTGAGAGAAATGAAAATGTTCTTTTTCTTGGGCCTCCCGGAGTCGGCAAGACGCACCTTGCTATCGGGCTTGCGCTAAAAGCCATAGAAAACGGCAGAACGGTGTACTTCACGAACCTGTCCCATATGATTCGGGATCTGTTGAAGGCCAAAAGCCAGAACAGACTGGACAGGCGCTGGAGAATATATACCAGACCTGCCATACTGATCATTGATGAAGTCGGATACACTACAATGGACCGGGAGGCTGCAGAACTGTTCTTTCAGATAGTATGCCGCCGTTATGAAACAGGAAGCATCATCCTCACCAGCAACAAGCATTTCAGCGAATGGGGAGAGATGATGTCCGATAACGTTATTGCTACCGCGACTCTTGACAGGTTGCTGCATCATTCTTTTGTGGTCAACATCAAGGGAAGCACATACAGATTAAAAGACAGGCTTCGCGTCGGCGATTTGGATCCGGCGCTTGGAAGTCGGCGGGAGTAGGTCAATTTTCGTCGGCGTTTTCGGTCAAAACGAAGTCGGCGTTGACACCTCTCAATATATCTGCAAGTAAAAGTGGCTCAAAATGTGTTGTATATAGTGTATTCCCAAGTGCGAGACAATATATATAGTTTATCTAGGACTGCACTAATAGCTTTCGCAAATGACTGCAAGTAAAAATATTCATATTACCCAAAACGGAAGGTACTCCCTGTTCTTTGGACCGGTTCCCATTTTCGGTTTAACAAGATCATTTGAATCTGCAAAGACTCTTGACACCTTATAACGATCTTTTTCATCTAAATGGAATCGTAATCTGAGGGATGTGTTGTTAGTAATTTTGTTCTGCACATAGTTTAAACATGTATGATTATAGCAAGCTAAGATCCTCTCATCCTTTGTGAGTTTATCAAATTCTTTTTTTGCATTTAAAACAACTTTAGTATGATTCTCATATACGGTTATTTGAGGTGCTGGCAAGTTATATTGCTCAATAAAAGAAACCACTTTATCATAGCCGCTCCCGCGTTCTTCACATATACCACATTTCCGCATTGCCGATGCCAACAACTCATTTCTTGAACATGGTGGATTATCGATAAACCGATCCACTGGAATTATTGGAACTCCTGGATTTGTTATTTCAATTCGATTTGGAAAAATCGAAACGATAGGGCAGCCTGACATTGTTAAGTCTTGATGTATGATTGCGTTTGCAACAAGCTCTCTAATTGAAAGTATCGGGAAATCACAAACAGATTTTCTTAGGGCCCCATCCATAACTTCGTATTTTGGCAGTGAGTTCATAATGTAATCTATTAGTCCTTCAAAGCCGACTAGATATCCTTTACCACCAACTTGTTCGTGAGCAGGTTGAGTGATATCTAATCTGTCATACTTTAGCACACGGACAGCTTTAAAACGGACGGTATCAAAAAGGGATAATCGCCTTGCCAACAATAGTGCCCCGAGATTTGTAATTGTGTATTTGCCTGTGTTTAGCTCTTTAACAAACCGTAAATTTAGGAGCGTGTTAATCACTCCCATCGTGCTTTTAGGATATGGAGTATTTATAAGTTCAAACAACTTATTGCAATCCAAATACTTGATGACATTTTCCAAAGACACATTTTCCATTGCTGGTTTATCTTCAAATTTGTCATAAGTGTTCAAATGATCCCATATCGTTTTTTCCATGTTTTGAAAACTGCTGAGTCTTACTGGCCTCCCTTTATAAAGTATATATTCATCACCCCTGTATTGAATTGTGGTATCGGCTGCCCTCTGCACTTCTAAAATGACGACATTTTTTCCATCATACTCTATTGATTGCGATGTAAAAACAGCATTTGTTGATAAGAAGGGAACAATCGTTTCTTGGTTAAAAGAGTAATCTGTTCCAATAGCTTCTTGCGTTTCCGGATTAAATCCCCATAGTGCATATGCATAAGGACTCGAACAGAGCACGGCTTGATTTGCTAGAGCACTAATATATATGCCAACTTCATCACAATTAAGAGGCTTGTTAAAAAAAACAACACAATCACTCTTTGAACATTTAAGCAATTCTTTTATTGTGTCGGCCATATATTCATGTTTGAAATTCATCTGTCGGTCTCCTTTCTATTCTCGAATCCCGCTGGTGGGTTCTTTAATCTGCGTTTTAGAGGCTGGGGCTTTTCCTCGGTTTCATTTTTTTCTTCGACACGATTTTCCAATAGTTCTTTAACATCCACAGTTCCCATAAGCAAGACATTGTTTTCGCCGCCTTTTATTTTCACAACATCTTTAAACATCGAATTAAACGGCCCAGTAATTCGAGAGTCTCCATATTTCGAAGAATTCACCTGAACAACAAAGCAGTGTAGATCACGGGAGGTTGCTTCAACAATGTTGGAAAAATACTCTGTATCAGGGTTCAACTCTGGAACTAATAGTACTTCGATTTTCATTCGGAGCTTACAGCGGTATCCTATGTCTGTTAATTCATAACACATCATGTCACTATACCGAATCTTATTCCACGATACTAAGTGCGTATAGGGAATGATGGGATCTACACATTTCAACCCATGGTTACTTAGAATTTTATACTCAGACGGAGCATAGTGATTCTTTTCTCGAATTAAAGGCAATGCGTATTTATAACCAAATATGGATGATGCTGGTTGAATCACTGCTAGATAATTGTATGCTCGATTTTCATGGATTATATAGCGTAGGCCACTGATTATCGCGATCGAGTTTTTTCTAGAGAAGGTATAGACTTCCTCAAGCCATTCGATGGGCAAGAAAAATTCCGGAAATACGACCATATTAGCTCCGTTGCGGGCGGCTTCATTAAGTAGAGCATATAACTCAGTCTTTTTATTTGGTGTTAGGCCATATTGGGGGTGTTCAATAGTTGGAACAATATCCGTTTCATCATCCATACAGATACTTGCTATTGCAATGTGTAGTTTTTCAAAGTTTCTCCCTTTTACCGAATTAATCGTTATCTCTTGAAAATTCAATTCGTTTTTCTTTGATGTTATATAGCTTTCAGTAGCGAAGTTTTCCGATGAAGATTGAATATTATTCATTTCATAGAAATTTTCAATTAACCCACTTAGGTTTCCGGAAGTAGGTAAGCATTCGGATGCGAAACTAGTCAAAAAATCCAACATGCAAATTTCATCTAGATGAATGAACCGCGGAGACAGCATGACCTTTTTTGTATTAAACGGTAACGTATTACAATTTCTCGCAAGATTCACTACATCTTTTGGTTGCGCCTGAATTAATGATATTTCTCCAATATCATTATTAGCGACATAGTTTATCAAAGGAAAAGAAAGAACATGGTTATTAAACATGTTCGCATTCCGTATGTCTTGAGCATCTTGGAAAACACTACTAAAATCTACATCTGTACCATTTTGAGCAAATTCTTTCACAATGAATTTCGAAACATTAGAGAGTGACGTTGGTGCTAATGCTATTGACATTGAAAGGTTTAATTGCTCAAGCATTGCATATAGCACTCGCTCACATATTTCTTTTGTTTTCCCTTGTACAATCGAATCAATCGAAATGGCAGTAATTTTTTCAATTGAGGATTTAATTTGGCTATAAAACTTACAAAATAAATCATACCGTTCGTTGATTAAAATAAGTGTAAAAACATTCACCCATGCACTGCGATATTCAATTGCCTGAGATCCGCTATAGAATTTGATAATCTGGTTAATTTGTGCTTCGAAGTATTCTTGATGCTCATGTTCCATTGTGTTGACATTCTTGCTTGTCCTAATTAAGTCATTCACAAATAGAGTTGCTGCGTAATTATTTGTTGTAAACAAAAAGTTACGCACCTTCAGTGCTCCTGCCTGTTGACCAAGGCTATATGCACTTTCATCAAACGACTTTTGAGATATGTTTACATCAGGCATTAAATCAATACCACTTGGAGCGCTACTGGTTGTGTCGCACAGTAACTTTATCATCGCATCCGGTTCCGTGTGGTCAAAATAAACACACCGCATTTTTTCCTTTTGCAATATTAACTTAGCAGGAGCAATTGTCTGGTATTCATCATTTCCAATCGTTTTGATAATATTGCCCTTCACAAGGCTCTCATATATAAAACTATCAACCGAAATAGTCATATCCGTAGATCGTTCCATGACGACCATAATATCGTCAACATATCTCCCGTAATAACTTGGTTTTACTTTATCCATAATTGCTTTATCAAACGGTATTAAGTATAGGTTTGAAAGTAACATACTACTCAGCAATCCAATCGGAAAAATACATTGTTTTACCAAAAACATCTGCCCTAATGGCGCTTGCGATATTTTTTCATCTCTGATGTATAAATCATGTACACCATTTCGATAATTTCAGTCAATGGTGCGAGTGCAGTCAATCTTGCGTCATGATTAAGTAATTCTGGTAAAGAATCAAACTGAAAAGCTACAGAATAGTAATATCCTTTTAAGTCGAGTGATATCAGAACGCAATCTTTGCTATTTTCATAATGATTCTTAACCATGCTGAAAGCATTATCTCGCCACGCAGTATATTGCTTAAAGTATGGAATAAAGAGTCGATTTGATTTAAAATCAATTCCTTTAAAAAGATCATAATCTGGAAGCAAATCTGTTTTTTAACTTTATTTGCATAGGATTCAGGCAATAGTACTCCTTGCTCTGATGCAATTTTGCTTATCAATAAGCATCCAAATTGTATCTAGTATCATTAATTCAACAGGAGCTTTAATAAAGAAATTTACCTTATCAAGTTCGTTATTTGGTAGAAACCTTATTTGGAGGCAAATTGTTCTCTGTGGATACATTCTTAAAAGCTTTAGGCATGGGAATAAAGCCACACCTGATATTAACAAACGCAAATAATCTTGATTACGAGATGTTTCAATAGATGACAAAAAGTTTGATAGTTCATCAATACGAAGGTTCATCTCATTCTCATCGGATTCCCACGTGGATAACCGCATCTTGTTATATAAAATAGTTTTGTCATAGTAAAAATAAGACTTCAACTTTTTGTATGCTCCAAGAATCATTTCATTATTTTTTGATTTGTCTTCAAACATTCTATCATCTCACCTTATTTGCGGATTTGATTGTGCTTTGGTTGTATACACTTCAAATATTAAAGCCCAACATACAAAAGGTCAAGAACTGAAGCCCATGATACTGCAAGTATTTGCAAATAAACTGCCATAAGTTTTGGCAAGAATAGAGAATCATATTCAAATCTACGCTTTTGATGCCCAATTAATATAAGTATACTGGGCTGACAATCAAATGTAAATGAAACACAGGTGAGTCTAGTCTGTGTTTCATATGATCGGGGACAATGTCACCTCAACAGTTCTGCCTTCATATATGCTTTTTGATCAAAATACTTTAAAAAAGCCTAAGCTTCCATCTAAATGTATACGTTCTTATATAAAATCCATTCTCTGTAGTCTGTCGGTTTGAAAAGGCATATGCATATAGTAATTTGATGAGAAAAAAAAATATAAACTTTCGAAATGTACAAAATGAATGTAGGATAAATCGTTCAATAATCCATGTACTGAATTCAGAACATAATATATCATAAGTGTAACATTACAAAACAATGTGTACTGTGTTTAAAGTTAATGGATGAAAAATTGACATCTTATCGTTAAAGCCTGATTGTGAGCAAGGTCAACAAAGGCAAATGATTTGAAATGACAC
>Ga0268359_10208_pt1 | contig 24973 bp, 23 predicted proteins | sample BioMet11_FD_194416 | JGI IMG/M metagenome (GOLD analysis project Ga0268359, IMG submission 194416) | Sewage microbial communities from Oakland, California, United States - Biofuel 11 (PacBio Assembly) | ecosystem: Engineered > Wastewater > Sewage > Unclassified | place: USA: California | collected...
CAACATGTGCATAATGACGTTTATCTGTTTCATATTCTACGTGTGCTGTATTGATCGTAATACCGCGTTCACGTTCTTCTGGTGCTTTATCAATGTCAGCATACGCTTCAAACTTGGCATAGCCCTTTTTCGACAATACTTTGGTAATAGCTGCTGTCAATGTCGTTTTGCCATGGTCTACGTGTCCGATCGTCCCTATATTGACATGCGGTTTGGTTCTTTCGTATTTTTCTTTAGCCATTTTACATTTCCTCCAACGCCAAAAATAATGATATATTAACCTTTAGCACTGATAACTTTTTCTGCTACGTTTTTCGGTACTTCTTCGTAGTGGTCGAAAGTCATCGAATAGTTACCGCGGCCTTGCGTTTTAGAACGCAAATCCGTTGCATAACCAAACATTTCTGCCAACGGAACGAATGCATTGATATGTTGTGCACCACTGCGTGCTTCCATACCTTCCACCCGTCCACGGCGAGAGTTCAAATCACCGATTACATCACCCATGTAGTCTTCGGGAACAACAACTTCAACCTTAACATATGGTTCCAAAAGAACAGGATTTGCTTTTCTGGCGCCCCTCTTTAAACCCTATGGAACCTGCAATCTTAAATGCCATTTCCGAAGAGTCAACATCATGATACGAGCCATCATATACAATGACTTTAATGTCAACCATTGGGAATCCAGCAAGAACACCTGTTTCCATAGCTTCTTTAACACCAGATTCAACAGGTCCGATATATTCCTTAGGAATCGCACCGCCAACAATTTTATTTTCAAATTCAAAACCAGCACCCGGTTCTTGCGGAACTAATTCCAACCAACAATCACCATACTGGCCGCGACCGCCGGACTGACGAACAAAACGCCCTTCCTGCTTAACCGTCTTGCGAATTGTTTCACGATACGCAACCTGAGGTTTGCCTACATTGCAGTCTACTTTAAATTCACGCGACATACGGTCAACGATAATATCCAAATGAAGTTCACCCATACCGGAAATGATAGTTTGTCCGGTTTCCGCATCTGTCTTAACACGAAAAGTCGGATCTTCTTCTGCCAAACGAGACAACGCAACGCCCATTTTTTCCTGATCAGCCTTTGTCTTTGGTTCAACAGCAACAGAAATAACCGGTTCTGGAAATTCCATTTTTTCAAGAATGATGGGGTGTTTTTCATCACAAAGTGTATCCCCTGTCGTGGTGTCTTTCAAGCCTACGGCAGCTCCAATATCTCCGCTATAAGCCATATCCACTTCTTCACGATGATTAGCATGCATACGAAGAATACGACCAATACGTTCTTTTTTGCCCTTGGTAGAATTATATACATAAGAGCCAGCTGCCATAGTACCGGAATACACCCGGAAGAAAGCAAGCTTACCTACAAAAGGATCGGCCATAATCTTGAAAGCGAGAGCAGAGAAAGGTTCACTGTCATCAGATTCACGGTGATCTTCTTCACCTGTATCAGGATTTGTTCCTTTAATAGCTGGAATATCAAGCGGTGACGGCATGTAGTCAACAATAGCATCAAGCAGCATTTGTACACCCTTGTTTTTATACGCAGAACCGCAAAGTACGGGGAACATTTTATTTGTTACAACGGATTTGCGGATAGCACCTTTGATTTCATCAACGGTAAGTTCTTCGCCTTCCAAATATTTCATCATTAATTCATCATCTGTTTCTGCAACAGCTTCAATCATAACTTGATGATATTTTTCGGCTTCTTCTTTCATATCATCCGGAATTTCCACAATTTCGATATCTTTGCCGAGATCATCACCATACACTTCTGCCTGCATAGTAATCAAATCAATAATACCTTTGAATTCCGTTTCAGCCCCTATAGGAAGCTGAATAGCAACAGCGTTAGCCTGCAACCGATCCTTCATCATTTCAATACAGTTCAGAAAATCTGCACCTGTTGTATCCATCTTATTAATGAAGGCAATACGGGGAACCTGATAATGTTCAGCCTGACGCCATACAGTTTCAGACTGCGGTTCTACACCGCCTTTTGCAGAGAAAACCGCAACCGAGCCATCAAGTACGCGCAGAGACCGTTCAACTTCTACAGTGAAGTCAACGTGCCCAGGGGTATCAATGATATTAATACGATATCCTTTCCAATGTGCCGTCGTCGCAGCAGACGTGATAGTAATACCACGTTCCTGTTCCTGGGCCATCCAGTCCATGGTAGCAGCGCCATCATGGACTTCACCGATTTTATGAACTCGACCGGTATAAAAAAGGATACGTTCGGTTGTCGTGGTTTTACCGGCATCTATGTGAGCCATAATGCCGATGTTTCTCGTTTTTTCCAAGGAAAATTCTCTTGCCACGATTTCTTCCACTCCTCAAATTTTAATATCTTCTTACCAGCGATAATGTGCGAAAGCCTTATTAGCTTCTGCCATCTTATGCGTATCTTCCTTTTTCTTAATAGCCGCACCCGTATTATTAAATGCATCCATTAATTCGGCAGCAAGTTTTTCCTTCATTGTACGTTCACCACGTTTACGGGCATATCCAACAGTCCAACGGATGCCCAAGGACAACCGGCGGTCAGCACGTACTTCAACAGGTACTTGATAATTGGCACCGCCAACGCGGCGAGCACGAACTTCCAATACAGGCATAACATTGTTCAATGCCTGTTCAAATACTTCTAAAGGATCTTTATTTGTCTTGGAACGGATAATATCAAAAGCATCATAAACAATCGTTTCTGCAACGCCTTTTTTCCCGTCCAGCATTACTTTATTAATGAAGCGCGTAACCAATTTGGAATGGTACACCGGATCCGGAAGTACATCACGCTTCGGCACTGGGCCTTTTCTTGGCATGTCTAATTCCTCCTTATATATGTAGGTTATCAATTACTTATTTGTTCTTACAGCGATTATTTTTTAGGCTTCTTAGCACCGTATTTAGAACGAGCCTGCTGACGATCTTGCACGCCAGCTGTATCCAATGCGCCGCGAACGATATGATAACGTACACCAGGAAGGTCTTTTACACGACCACCTCTGATTAATACAACACTATGTTCCTGCAAATTGTGGCCAATGCCAGGGATATACGCAGTTACTTCGATAGAATTGGTCAAACGGACACGAGCGACTTTACGCAAAGCAGAGTTAGGTTTTTTCGGTGTAGCGGTATACACACGAGTACAAACACCGCGCTTTTGCGGGCAGTTTTTCAAAGCCGGGGCTGTGGATTTGTGTTCCGAAGCTTGACGTCCTTTACGAACCAATTGGCTGATTGTTGGCATATGGGCACCTCCTCTCCAAACAATTAGATTTATAATGAATCATCAAAAGGCATTACCTATAAGATGAGACTACCAAAATTATTTCAACAAGCCAACAGCCGCTGCTTTGACTTTGATGCGGCATGCCACACCCAGGTCAGCCATGCTGTACGACTTATCTACGGGAATACCCGATTCTGAAGCAAATACCTCCAGCGGGGTAGTAACTTGTTCATCACTATCATTGGCGATAAACAGTTTCGTTATTTCGTCTCGTTTCATTGCTTTTAAGGTTTGCTTTGCACCTACTGTCTTGCGCAAACCTGCTAATACATCCAAGCTCACGGAAACTCTCTCCTAACATACTAATCATATACTAAATAAGACACAGATATGGTACTGTGACACTTAGTTATTTTATCATCACCCTATTTGTATGTCAATGTATTTTTCTGAAAAACTGCGTAAACAATACATTTTTTATTACACTATTCCGGGTGTTTCTTTTCATGCAGTATCCCCCTTGAAAGATTGTCTTTTTTATTCTTTCAAGGGGGATGTTTTCAATTTATTCAGATAGTCCCGTGTTGGATTCACCAAAAGTTTTTGGATCTAAAGGTTCTCCGCTTTCATCTTCATATGCTACAGCAGGAATCGTCTTAAGTACTTTAACCTTACGATATCGGCTCATTCCAGTACCTGCCGGAATCAACTTACCTATAATAACGTTTTCTTTTAATCCTAGCAGTGGATCTATTTTTCCTTTTATCGCCGCATCTGTAAGAACACGGGTCGTTTCTTGGAAAGAGGCTGCTGACAAAAATGAATCCGTAGCAAGTGCCGCTTTCGTAATACCTAAAAGTATATTTTTCCCGGAAGCCACATTGCCGCCTACCGCCTGAATACGATGATTCGAATCTTCAAATACATTTACGTCTACGTAATCTCCCGGGAGCAAGCCTGTATCACCAGGATTTTCCAACTTGATTTTACGAAGCATTTGGCGTACGATAACTTCGATATGTTTATCATTAATTTCAACACCTTGGGACTTATACACCTTTTGAACTTCATAAACAAGATACCGCTGTGTTGCTTCAACTCCAAGAATATGAAGAATGTCGTGGGGATTAATAGATCCCGCGGTAATACGGCTTCCCTTTTCAATGACATCTCCTTCATGCACAACAATATGCGCTCCATATGGAACAACGTATGATCGTTCCTCACCGTCTTCGGCTAAAACCCGCACGGTATGGATATCATGATGATCTTCTTTTTCCGTAATTTCAACTTTACCGGTAATTTCCGTTACAATAGCATTCCCCTTAGGTTTACGTGCTTCAAATAATTCTTCAACACGCGGCAGACCTTGTGTAATATCACCGGCCGATGCAACGCCGCCAGTATGGAATGTACGCATTGTCAACTGTGTGCCCGGTTCCCCGATAGACTGTGCAGCTATAATACCCACCGATTCTCCGACATTGACTTTACCGCCTGTACCTAAATCACGACCATAGCACTTTGCACATACACCGTATCGGGAACGGCAGGTAAGAACAGAGCGGATACGGACTATTTTATAATATTTTACAACTTCATCTGCTTTATCCTCTGTAATTTCCTGATTGAGAGGAACAATAACTTCACCCGTATCGGAATTAACCAATTCTTGTGCGGCTGTACGACCAACAATACGATCCTTTAATGATTCAATCACGCCATTACCTTCAACAATGGCGCCGACTTCAATTCCTCTAATATCATTATTGCGGACTTTTACTTCCTTTACATCACTGGCCAGAATTTTATCAATAGCATCTTCGGTCAGCGGTGTACCAGCTGGGCAAATTTCAAAACCATTCGCTTCTACTACAGCATCTTCAATCGTTTTGCCAAGCATATTGTCAATCATAGCCTGACGTAGTGCTTCCCGAATTTTTTCTTCCGGTTCGCCCAAAAATACGCTTTCAATAACATTAGTATGGTTCAAGTCATCATTAATGTCCATTTGGCTGCCACGCAATGACAACCGCGGGATATTATGTTCAACTATAATGTCCATATCATCAGTTGTCAGCAAATGTTCTTCAGGAAAAAGAACTTTTTCCGTTGCCGGATCTAACACGGGATGAACCAAGACACGTCCAATAAGCTTATCTTTCAACAGTGCTACGGCCGCTTTACAGGAACCGGCTAAACGAGCCCGTTCACGTACAAGATCAATCCCAAACACATCACAATCATCTTCACGAACAATAACATCCTGAGATACGTCGACAAGACGACGGGTCAAATACCCTGAGTCAGCCGTACGCAAAGCTGTATCTGCCAACCCTTTACGAGCCCCATGACTGGATGTAAAATAGTCCAACACAGATAAGCCTTCTCGGAAATTAGCCTTAATCGGCAAATCGATGATACGTCCAGAAGGATCCGCCATCAATCCACGCATACCCGCAACCTGACGAATCTGCTGCTTATTACCACGAGCGCCAGAATCTGCCATCATAAAAATGGAATTAAAAGGGTCCATATTATCCATCATAGCGTCCGTTACATCGTCTGTGGCTTTTTCCCATAAGGAAATTGTTTTACGATATCGTTCATCTTCAGTAATCAAACCGCGTTGAAACATCTTAGTAACATTAATAACTTGTTCTTCCGTGGCATCAAGAATCCCTTTCTTTTCACTTGGTACTTGAATATCGGAAATAGCAATGGACATTCCTGCCTGACGAGCATAATGATACCCCAAAGACTTAATGCGGTCCAATAATGCTGCTGTCTTAGTATTTCCCACCAAATGGAAACAAGCATCAACAAGCTTTCCAATTTGCTTTTTGTTCATCAAAACGCCAAGGCATTCAACATCAACATATGTTTTATCCTTTTTGAAAGCTGCTGCTGCTTCCTTATCTACCTTGTGGGAAGGCAGCGGCCGTATCGTAAGAAGATCTACTCCAAAACGTTCTTTCAGTGCAGTAAATCCATAATCGAGAATACGGCCTTCTTTATCTTGAATCTTTATCAAATGCATTGGATCAATCAAGCCGTTGGTATAAGCAAATATCGCATCCTGGGGATCGGTAAATACCATAATTTTATCCGTATGATACATCCGTAATTCTTCGTACAAAGCTTGATTATATAACAACTTTCCAGCTGTTGTTTCAATCAATCCCCGTCCGGGAATACGGACTTTAATCAACGCCTCTATGTCAAGAACATGCGCATCATAAGCCAGCATAACCTCATCATAGTTGGAAAAAATCTTCCCTTCTCCGTTAGCCCCTGGCTTAACCAATGTCAAATAATATGCACCAAGAACCATATCTTGGGTTGGTACAGCAACAGGCTTTCCATCTTTCGGCGCCAAAATATTATGTGCGGAAAGCATAAGTGTACGAGCTTCAGATTGTGCTTCTACAGATAAAGGCAAATGACAGGCCATCTGGTCTCCATCAAAATCGGCATTATAAGCTGTACAAACCAGAGGATGCAGTTTAATCGCCCGGCCTTCCCAAAGAATCGGTTCAAAAGCTTGAATACCCAAACGATGTAACGTAGGTGCGCGATTCAATAAGACAGGATGTTCTTTGATAACATCTTCTAAAACGTCCCACACTTCATTGCTTACACGTTCTACTTTCTTTTTTGCATTTTTTATATTAGTAGCAATGCCTTTTTCAACAAGTTTCTTCATGACAAAGGGCTTGAACAATTCCAAAGCCATTTCCTTTGGCAACCCACACTGATGCATTTTCAATTCCGGGCCGACAACGATAACGGAACGACCGGAGTAATCAACACGCTTACCGAGCAAGTTCTGACGAAAACGACCTTGTTTCCCCTTAAGCATATCGGAAAGAGATTTCAAAGGACGATTGCCAGGACCTGTAACAGGACGTCCCCGGCGGCCATTATCAATCAAGGAATCAACAGCTTCCTGCAACATACGTTTTTCATTGCGGACGATGATATCCGGCGCTCCCAGTTCAAGCAATCGGCTCAAACGGTTATTACGATTAATGACCCGGCGATACAAATCATTCAAATCAGAGGTTGCAAAACGACCGCCATCAAGCTGTACCATAGGACGAAGTTCCGGTGGAATAACCGGTACGACATCCATAATCATCCATTCTGGTTTATTACCGGAATGACGGAATGCTTCCACCACTTCTAAACGGCGGATAGCCCGTACGCGGCGCTGCCCGGAAGAATCCTTCAATTCGGCACGCAATTCGCTGTCCAGCTTATTCAGATCCAATTCTTGCAGTAACTCTTTAACCGCTTCAGCACCCATGCCAACACGGAATTTTTCACCATACATATCTAAATACTGACGATATTCTGTTTCCGTCAAAAGTTGTTTTTTTATAAGAGGTGTATCTCCTGGATCCAAAACAACATATGATGCAAAATATAAAACCTTTTCCAGTGAACGCGGAGAAATATCCAAAATCAATCCCATCCGGCTGGGAATGCCTTTAAAATACCAAATATGAGAAACAGGTGTAGCCAACTGAATATGGCCCATGCGTTCCCGACGAACTTTAGCCCGCGTGACTTCTACACCACAGCGATCACAAACAACGCCCTTATAACGAATACGTTTATATTTGCCGCAATGACATTCCCAGTCCTTCGTAGGTCCAAAAATACGTTCACAGAACAACCCGTCACGTTCCGGTTTCAATGTACGGTAATTGATTGTTTCCGGTTTTTTAACTTCTCCATGAGACCATTCAAGGATTTTTTCCGGCGAGGCCAACCCTATTCGCATAGAATCAAATTCATTCACATCTAGCACAAATACCGCTCCCTTCTATTCATGTACTGATTATTCATCACTATCATCTGTATCATCGGTATTTGTATATCCACCCAACTCACCGATCACATCATCTTCGCCACCGTTGTTTACATAATCATCCGGCACGGTATTTTTTTCAATCATAGGTGTTTCATCATCTACTGCGGTTTCGCCTTCCATAACTTGGCGAATTTCATCCGTTTGATCCTGTTCCGTTTCCACTTCATCTTCATCATCCAGTTCACGAACCACAACTTCTTCGCCATCTTCATTCAAAATCTGGACGTCAAGACCAATCGCCTGCAACTCCTTGAGCAATACCTTAAAGGATTCCGGAACACCCGGTTCTGGAATGTTTTCGCCTTTAACGATTTTTTCGTAAGCCTTAACACGGCCAACGACATCATCTGACTTAACCGTAAGCATTTCCTGCAATGTATACGCAGCACCATATGCTTCCAAAGCCCAAACTTCCATTTCCCCGAAACGCTGACCGCCAAACTGTGCCTTGCCACCCAAAGGCTGTTGTGTAACCAAGGAGTACGGTCCAGTAGAACGTGCATGGATTTTATCATCAACCAAATGATGCAGCTTCAGCATATATACATATCCCACCGTGACCCGACGATCCATGGGTTCTCCTGTTCGTCCGTCATAGAGAACCGTTTTACCGTCTTCCGGCAGTCCTGTCATTTTTAATGCTTCAAAAACATCTTCTGCATGTGCACCGTCAAATACAGGTGTTGCAATATGAATACCGGCATCATCAGGCTTCGGCATGCCATAGGAATCCACATCATACCCAGCTTCACGCAATTTACCTTCCAGTGTCGAATCCATACCTTTTATTTGCAAGCCCATTTCATGCATAGCCCAACCCAAGTGAGTTTCTAAAATCTGCCCGATATTCATACGCGAAGGAACACCCAGCGGATTAAGAACAATTTGTACCGGCGTACCATCCGGCAGGAACGGCATGTCCTCCTGACGCATTACACGAGAAACAACCCCCTTGTTACCATGACGGCCAGACATTTTATCGCCCTCATGAATTTTACGTTTTGAGCAATATATACACGTACTAAGCGATTTACGCCTGGTGGGAGTTCATCATTATTTTCCCGAGAAAATACACGTACATCAACAATTTTCCCCGATTCTCCATGAGGTACACGCAGTGATGTATCACGAACTTCCCGTTCTTTATCGCCAAAAATAGCACGCAACAGTCGTTCTTCCGGGGTGAGTTCAGTTTCACCCTTCGGCGTAACTTTGCCAACCAAAACATCGCCTGGATATACATCAGCACCAATCATAATAATGCCATTTTCATCCAAATTTTTTGTGCTGTCTTCACTGACATTCGGAATCTCACGAGTTATTTCTTCAGAGCCCAATTTCGTATCACGGGCATCACATTCATATTCTTCAATATGAATGGAGGTATATAAATCTTTCTTCGGCAAATCTTCACTAAGAAGTACCGCATCTTCGTAATTGTACCCTTCCCACGGCATATATGCAACAAGAATATTATAGCCGAGAGCCAGTTCACCACCGTCTGTAGCCATACCATCAGCCAGTACTTGCCCTTCTATTACTTTTTCACCTTTATAAACCAGTGGCCGCTGGTTTATGCAAGTACTTTGGTTAGAACGCATAAATTTAATCAAACGATACGAATCTTCTGAGCCAGCTGCCGTTGTAACAACTATTTCATCACCGGTTACACGGCTGACAATGCCGGCATGTTTTGCTAAAATGCAGACACCCGAGTCACATGCGGCCTTATATTCCATTCCTGTACCGACGAGGGGTGCCTGTGTACGGAGCAGGCGGTACTGCCTGCCGCTGCATGTTTGCCCCCATAAGGGCACGATTCGCATCATCATTTTCCAAAAATGGGATCATAGACGTCCCAACAGAAACCACTTCTTTTGGTGAAACATCCATAAAATCAACACGGTTGCGCTGAAACTCACGAGTATCTTCACCATGGCGGCAGGCAACTCGTTCATTTACAAAATGACCGTCTTCCGATAACGGTTCATTTGCCTGTGCAATAATATACTGTTCTTCTTCATCCGCAGTAATATAATGTACATCGTTAGTAACGATATGTGTTTCCTTATCTACCCGGCGATATGGGGCTTCAATAAAGCCAAACTCATTGACTTTACCAAAGCAGGCCAATGAAGAAATCAATCCAATATTCGGTCCTTCCGGCGTTTCCACTGGACACATGCGTCCATAATGAGAATGATGCACATCTCGAACCTCAAAACCAGCTCGTTCGCGGGACAAACCACCAGGCCCCAATGCACTAAGACGACGTTTGTGTGTTAATTCAGCCAACGGATTCGTTTGATCCATAAACTGCGATAACTGGCTGGAACCAAAAAACTCCTTAATAGAGGCTACAACAGGACGAATATTAATCAAAGCCTGTGGCGTAATAGCTTCCATATCTTGAATCGTCATACGTTCCTTGACAACGCGTTCCATTCGTGTCAGACCAATGCGGAACTGGTTCTGAAGCAATTCGCCTACACAACGCAGACGGCGGTTACCTAAATGGTCAATATCATCAACATTACCAAACCCATCCATAAGGTTGAGCAGATAATCAATATTAGCAATGATATCTTCTCTTGTAATCGTCCGGTGTTCATAGGGAAGATTACTATTATTGCAAATCATCTTATATGCAGAACCGTCTTGTTTTTCAACAAATAGTTCGACCAGACCTTCTCCGCTGAATACGCCGCTGTCTTCAATTCTCTTGATTTCAGCAGACCCGATTTCCGTATGCGCATCAATAATAACTTCACCCGTTTCAGCGTTAACGATAGGTTCATGTAAAACTTGTCCAAATAATCGGCGCTGCCATCCTAATTTTTTCCCAGCTTTATATCGGCCGACACGAGCCATATCATACCGTCGGGGATCAAAAAACAACCCTTCAAAAAGGTTACGTGCGCTTTCCACTGTCGGCGGTTCACCCGGTCGAAGTTTTTTATAAATCTCTACCAGTGCTTCATCCTGTGATTCTGTCGTATCTTTTTCAAATGTATTCTGCAATCGTTTGTCATCATAGAACAAATCCAAAATATCAGCATTGGAAGACCACCCCAATGCACGAATCAAAACAGTGGCAGGAATTTTACGATTGCGGTCAATACGCGCATAAACAATATTATTGGCATCTGTTTCCAATTCAATCCAGGCTCCGCGGTTAGGAATAACTGTTGAATTATACAAACGAATACCCATTGGGTCAATTTCACGGCCATAATATACACCGGGAGAACGTACGAGCTGACTAACAATAACACGTTCCGCCCCATTAATAATGAATGTACCTGTATCCGTAATCAGCGGAAATCCCCCATAAACACTTCCTGATCTTTGATTTCACCTGTTTCATGGTTTACCAAACGAATCTGGACGCGAAGCGGAGCGGCATACGTCGTATCCCGTTCTTTACATTCACGAATATCATACTTGGGTTCACCCAATTTGAAATCTTCAAAGGATAAAGACAGATTTCCCGAGGCATCTTCGATCGGCGAAATATCTTTAAATATGTCCTTTAATCCTTTTTCCAGAAACCATTCATAGGATTTAATCTGTAAATCCAATAAATGCGGCATCTTCAAGACTTCGTTGATCTTTGCATATGTGTATCGAGTCCTTTTCCCTACTTGTACAGGTTTGAACATGCTTTTACTTCACCCCTTATAAAAAATGAAAGCTATTACTGGAAGGCAAAAAAGCAGTCCCATTAGGCGACAAAAAAGCAAGGCTCAACCTACTCACCGAACCTTGCTTAACTTTTTTGTTTAACGGAAGCTGCTCCTCCATGTATTTATATAATCATTAGCATTTGCAATTAGTTATTATAGCATACATTTTTTTTAAAGTCAACAAATATTTTTTATTAAAACAAAAGCGGTTTGTAGGTTTACCATAGATATGTTACAAAAACAGAAAAGAGAGAGCACCATTTTGTGTTATGCTTAAGTTGTCTATACCAAACCACAACAGAAAGGGTGCTCTCTCATGAACAGCATAACACAAGATGTAAAGTATCGTCTATCTATTCTTTCTTACGCCAGAAAATATGGTGTGACTATTGCTGCTATAAAATATCGTACGAATCGCCAGTTTATCTATCGCTTGCAATGGCGCTATGATGGGACCCCGGCATCGTTACAGCCCCGATCCAGACGCCCTCACCATCATCCCAATCAACACACGTCTCAAGAGATAACGTTTATTCAGAATATGCGACGACGAAATCCGCATGCCGGGCTGGTCGTGTTTTGGATCAAGCTAAGAAAACGGGGATATACACGATCCATCACTGGCCTATATCGCTGTTTAAAGCGTATCGGACTCACACGGGAATCCGTACCGAACCCAAAGTACATCCCCAAGCCCTATCAACAAGCACTGTTCCCTGGAGAAAAAGTGCAGGTAGATGTCAAAGTAGTTCCTTCTGCTTGCATCGTGGGGCAGGCACATGCGCTGGGTGAAAGAATGTACCAATACACGGCTATCGATGAATGTACGCGCGTTCGGTATTTGGAAGCATTCCAAGAACAGAGCACCTATTCTTCCACGATATTTCTCCAACACTTGGTACGAAGATTCTCGTTTCCCATTTGTAAAATCCAAACCGACAATGGCTTTGAATTCACCAACCGATTTGGTCGAAGTAAGACAGCGGAACTCACGCTGTTTGAACGACAATTGGCAGCCTATCACATTATCCATCAAAAAATACGGCCGTATACGCCGCGGCATAATGGAAAGGTAGAGCGCTCTCATCGAAAAGACAACGAGTACTTCTATGCGGAGCATCGTTTTTATTCTTTTGCAGATTTCAAAAAACAGTTAGCAGTACGTAGTAGAGAATACAATAATTTTCCTATGCGTCCTCTGGCTTGGAAATCTCCTAACGAAGTCCTTCGTTCTTTTCTTGCTACTGTGTAACATATGTTTGACAAACCTACATATTTTTTATTAAAACAAAAGCGGTTGTCATTTTTCAAGCCAGCATACTCCTTCAACTCCCGTAATACCTAATCCTGAGGCTTCCGGCAATATAAGTTCGCTATGATTGTAAGAAACGCCGCCTCGGACCGGATCGGCTGCCAATAAATCTGCCGCATCCAAATCTGCCAATTGCATGCAGCGTTTGCCCGCCATTAACGAAGCCGCGGCCGTAATACCTACCTTACTCTCTAACATACATCCAGCCATGCAGGCCACACCCGCAGCCTTCGCCATAGCGGCCATATCCAGAGCATTGTGAAGCCCTCCTGCTTTCATTAATTTGATATTGATCATATCACAAGCCCGCATAGCCAATAGCCGCCATGTATCCTGTACTGTATATGCCGCTTCATCCGCCATAATATTTGTCACAACATGATCTGTGACAAACTTCAAGCCATCAAAATCATCAGCCCGGACTGGTTGTTCCACCAATTCAATACCCATTCCGTCATATTCCCATTCGCGTATAATCCGAACTGCCTCCTTTGGCTTCCACGCTTGATTAGCATCAAGACGCAGAGTAATATTCGGACCCACTGCTTCTCGCACTGCTTGAACCCGTTTTTTATCAAGCAAAATATCTTCGCCTACTTTAATCTTCAATGCGGTATATCCGCGATGTACTGCTTGTATAGCATCCTGCGCCATTTCTTCCGGTTTATTCAAGCTAATTGTCAAATCTGAAGTTAATGATGCGGTCCTGCCCCCGAATAGTCGGTATAAAGGGATTCCGTATTGTTTGCCAAATAAGTCATATACAGCTATATCCACAGCCGCTTTCGCCGAAGTGTTTCCCTGCATCGAAGTATCCAAAATATGCCAAATATCCTCCAGATCATCTATATCGCGACCAATAAGTGCAGGTGTCAACACATCATATATAGCACCCACCACTGATCCGTGCCCATCTCCCGTAATTTTATATGTCGGCGGCGCATTACCGAATCCGCTTTCACCGCTATCCGCAAGAATTTGCACAATGATATCTTCAGCGGCCTCCACCCGGCGCAACGCAGTAATAAATGGTTTTTTCAGCGGAATATGCACCATGCCTATCCGGATTTCTTTAATTTTCATACTGCCGCCCCAATCAATTCGTGTGCTGTACTCGAGCCAAAGTATATTTCTTCTTACCTTTACGCACAATAACAAAACGTCCGTTGGAATTCTTATGAGGCGTTACCACTTCATCAAGAGATGTTACTTTAATACCATTTATAGTAACTGCCCCATTCGTAATATCTTCACGAGCTTGCCGCTTAGAAGTATAAATGGTTGAATCAATCAGCCAGTTAACTACATTTTTTTCTTCCGGACCGACCATTACTGTCGGCATTTTTCCAAAAGCCTGTTCCAGTTCATGTTCCGTAAGATCAGCTATACTGCCTTGATACAATGCCATCGTGATATTTTGTGCTTCTCGCAGTGCTTCTTTGCCATGAACAAATGTAGTTACTTCTTCAGCCAAACGGCGCTGGGCAATCCTTTTTTCAGGTTCTGTATGGACAGTCCGTTCTAAATCATTAATTTCTTCTTGACTCAAAAAAGTGAAATATTTTAAGTATTTAATAACGTCGGCATCATCCTGATTCAGCCAAAATTGATAAAATTCAAAAGGTGAGGTCTTTTCCGGATCAAGCCAAATTGCCCCTCCCGCAGTTTTACCAAACTTCGTTCCGTCCGATTTCAGCATGAGAGGTATTGTCAAACAATAAGCTTGTGCTTCGGATCCATGTATTTTTCGGATCATGTCAATACCGGCTGTAATATTTCCCCACTGATCTGCTCCCCCGATCTGAAGCTGTATGTCATTATGTGCAAAAAGATGCTCAAAATCAATAGATTGCAGAATCTGATATGTAAATTCCGTAAAAGAAATCCCTGCGTCCAAACGGCTTGCTACTACTTCCTTAGCCAACATGACATTGACACTAAAAAGTTTGCCATAATCACGCAAAAAACCAAGTAAATCCAATCGGGACAACCAATCATAGTTATTAACAATCGTGATATTGGAATCTTCACCAAAAAGATGAATAAATTGTGCTTTTAATTTATCAGCATTAGCATGGATGGTTTCAATCGTTTGTAACTGTCGTTCTGTTTTACGTCCGCTGGGATCTCCGATGACGCCGGTACCGCCGCCAATGACGATGTAAGGATGGTGCCCTGCCAATTGAAACCGTTTCAACATCATAAAAGGAATTAAGTGGCCAATGTGCATACTATCTCCTGTAGGATCCACCCCACAATACAAAGAAATACTTTTTTCCTCCGTCAACTTTCTTAATCCTTCTTCATCACTGACTTGGTTTACCGCTCCACGCCAAGTTAATTCATCAATAATATTCATAATCTCGGATTCTCCCCTTTTCATAACAGATATACATAATTGACTTCATTATATAAAATGCCTTGTTCCGCGTCAAATAGAATACATAAAATAAATAATAACAAAGTATTTTTTCCGCATATTATCAAAAAAATGTATTTAAAAAGCCTTTTGTATAATTGCCGTCATCATTCGTTCTTCCCATCGATAATTTCCGCTGTATATTCCTCTTGCCCGCATATCCTCCTCCGCAATAGCTTCGCCATTCATAATATACAAAAAGCCATTTCCTGTCCCCGGAAATATCATAATCGCAGATAAAAGGCCATATGCCTCCCCTGTATGTCCTACCAAATCAATGCACCTATCTGAAACGGGACGCGATGTGCCGTCACTTAGCATACGGTACACACCCAATCCATAAGTTTCCAATGTTCCTCCACAAGTATCGCCATTAGGACACTGCCGGTCATAGTACCATTGACAGCTGAACATTTCCTTCAACACTGCTTCTGTCACAATCTGTTTCCCTTGATATACACCGTTATGCAAATACATATCCAATAAATTTGTCAATTCCTGCGCTGAAATACGCAGCCCGCCCTGCGGTGAAAATATAGTTCCGTTTGTTCCCGGCACATACCCAGCTACATTGTAAAAATCATCATTTTGCCGTTGATCCGGATTGCATATACGCACGATGTGTCGCGGCTGAACAATCCCTCTATAATCATCAATTTGAGGATACCACGGACCATTCTCATCCCATCTGCCCGCTTTTTGTTTTTGATATACAGTTCCCAGTCTCTTCATATCTTCCGTATCAAAATCACTAATATTGTAACTACCGGAAATATTCAATTCTTTTAAAATATGTGTGCGTTGATACATATCAAAACGTACTCCTGTAACTACCTCGATAATAGTCCCTAAAAGGCCATAATTAAGATTACAGTAATGAAAATACGTTCCGGGCCCACCGATAGCAGAAAAGTGTTCTCCTCCGCGATAATATAATCCTTCTGCATAAAAAGCTCAATAATATCTTCGTCTGGAGAAATAGCATATATGCTTCCATCACATAAAGATGAAATATGTGATAAAAGCATGCGAATCGTAATCGGTTGTTCCGGATATCGGGGATGCCGCAGAGTAAAACCAAGATACTTGCATATGTCCTCCTCCAAAGAAAGTTTTCCTGCTTCTGCCAATTGTAATATCGTCAAGGCCGTAAATTGTTTGGAAACAGAAGCCACACGAAAACGTGAATCTTTCGTAACCGGCAAATCAAATTGCGGCTGTACGCCGTTAATGTACCGCCGCCCTAAAAATTTTTCATATACTTGCTCTCCATTTTTATAAATAACGACAGCTAATCCGGGAACACCTAAACCCGTGTCGCCGATAAGTGATTCCAAGTCCCGATCCAGCCCACGTATTTGTTTCCTTGTCAATATTTTTCTTTCATTCATTTGTCCATATCCTTTAAAATATTCCATGCCGTTTGTGCCAAAATCTTATATCCGGCTATATTCGGGTGAATTCCGTCCACATATACTTGCATATCTTTCTCATCTGCGGTCTGCAAAGCTTCATAAAAATCAACATAAGGAATATCTTCTCTTTCACTCTTGGTAATAATCCACTGCCGGTACATAGCCAATATTTCATTGTGCCGTTTTACATCATCAACCTTCTGCCAACCAAAAAGACTGCTTTCTATTTTGGTGAGCGGAGGAATCCCCAAAACGGTCTCCACGTAGGCCATCCGGGCACCCATAATCATTGCTAAAAGATTTTCTTCGGTCTCACGAAGCGCAACATCTAATAAAACATCATTAGAGTCGCCCATAATAAAAATCAAATCCGGCATCATTACTATATTCCGAGAAAAACGCCGCCGCATTTCTGCAGTTGTTTCACCACAGATACCCTTATTAATAATATGCCAGCCAGACCATTTCCGCAACAGGGAAATCCATGCATAATGAGACGGGACACCATATCCATAAGTAAGGCTATCTCCCACACATACCACTCTCATATTATCCTCCCTATGGTTCTCTTACATCATAATCATTTCTTCTATATTTGTAAAATAAAAACAAGTCGTAGATATACTATATATAAAAAGCAGACACCTGTCTGACATAGCCAGCCGAATGTCTGCATAAAACATGTTTTTCATTTTGCCTTACGGCGCAGATGAATTGTGAATCCGCCAATTTCTTTTTCAAGAAAGGCAACTTTGATATTTCCTTTATTATCTTTAAAGCAAAAATCCGGGTTAAACAGTACGCCCTGCCGCTTATAATAAGCGATAGCCCGATCTATATCACGCGTATCGATGCAAATATGTCCTTTAGAGCCAGGCATAGGATGATCACAAATTTCCGCTACAGGGCCGGCAAAAAAGTTGTCGTCACCAGTAATTTTATCCTGTAGCATCAATTCACAAAGATCATCGGCAATGCCTTCTGCTTCCTTGCGATTCTGTGCATGAAGTCCCACATGTCCCAATTCAAATCCGAGAAGATGTTTGAATGCCTTTTGGCAAGTTGCCGCAATACCATCCCAATTTTTGTTCTTTATCATATCAGACGGCGTCATAAAACTGCCGCCAACGGCTGCTACATTGGGAAGATCAAGATAGTCATTCATATTATCAAAGTTGACGCCACCGGTAGGCATAAATTTAATATTTGCAAAGGGCCCCGACAAAGCCTTTAACGTCGTAATGCCGCCATACGCTGCGGCTGGAAAAAATTTACAAACTTCAAGCCCAAAAGCTGACGCTGCTTCCATATCTGCCGGTGAAACCGTACCCGGGAGAATATCAATATGATTCGTAACGCACCATTCCGTTACTGCCGGATTAAAGGCAGGTGTCACGATAAATTGTGCGCCTGCCTCTACCGCTTCTTTAGCCTGCTGCACCGTATGTACCGTACCAGCCCCGACAATAATTCCCTGCACTTGCTGCGCCATAGCCCGAATACTGTCAAGACAGGCCGCCGTACGAAAGGTAATTTCAGCAACCGGTATGCCGCCCTTTACAAGAGCATTACCAAAATCCACGGCATCGGCCGCATCATCCAGCACAATAAGAGGTACAAGACCAATATCAAAAATCGTTTTCATGTTTTCGCTAATCATAAAAACCTCCTGATTACAATTGTTGTTCCATAAATTCTTTCAATGCCTGCGGATATGGCAATCCTTCATTATCACCGCGGCTCATAACCTGAATAGCCCCTACTGCATTTCCGCGGCGCACAGCTTCCTGTAATGATAAATTTTCCATCAGTGCCGTAATAATACCTGCTGCAAATCCATCTCCAGCCCCTACTGTATCAATGACTTTTTCTACTTTAAAACCAGGAACCATAAATTCATTTTCTCTATCAGACACAAGTGCACCTTCTGACCCGCATTTTGTAACAACAATCTTAGCCCCATTTTTGTGGTAAAATGCATTAATTTTATGGGGATCATCACTGCCCATCAGGATTTTTCCTTCAGCAACTCCCGGCAAAACCATATCTGCTTTAGCTGCCAATTCATTAATAGTACGGATCATTATTTCTTTCGATGGCCACAGCGCAGGACGCAAATTAGGGTCAAAGCTGATAAACAGCCCTGCCTTACGAGCCTTATCAAACATTAGATTGACAGCCGCACGTGTATTATCAGAAAGGGCCGGCAAAATACCCGTTAAATGAATGTGCGAGTAATTTTCAAAATCTACATTTTCCACATCCTTTGTAGAAAACGTAGAAGCTGCCGATCCAGCACGAAAATAAAAAATATCCGGATCGCCCTTACTAACACGACCTTTTAGCATAAAACCAGTTTTCCTTGTATCGCTCCATGCTACAAATTCATTTCCAATTTTATTATCATTTAAAACATGGATAATCCGTTTGCCAAAAGGATCATTTCCAAGTTTAGTCATATAAGTAACACGATGTCCTAGTCTGGAAACTCCTACGGCAACGTTAAATTCTGCTCCTGCTACAGCCAAATCGTATCCACTAACATTATCCAAAGAACCTTCACTCTGGGCAATGAGCAATCCCATTGGTTCTCCGGCAAGAATCAGCCCTGATTTCATAAGTGTATCATCCTTTCTTCTGATGTACAAGTTAGGTTCTCCGACTGGCACTCCTTCCTAACTTGTACATCATTATACTCTTTTTACGGTTGTTTGCCTATATATGCCAGAATTCCTCCATCAACATATAGTATCTGTCCATTTACAAAATTCGAAGCCTCAGACGCTAAGAAAATAGCAGGGCCTTCTAAATCAGCCGTAACCCCCCAACGTCCCGCCGGAGTTTTAGATACTATAAAACTGTCAAAAGGATGCCTCGACCCATCCGCTTGTTTTTCTCGCAGAGGAGCCGTCTGCGGTGTCGCAATATAGCCAGGCCCTAATCCATTGCACTGAATGTTCTGACCACCAAATTCAGAACAAATATTACGTGTCAACATTTTCAATCCACCCTTGGCTGCCGCATATGCTGAAACAGTCTCACGCCCCAATTCACTCATCATTGAGCAAATATTGATAATCTTACCATGTCTTTTTTGAATCATATCAGGAATAACGGCCTTAGCTACAATATAGGGCGCTACCAAATCTATATCAACAACATTCCGAAATTCTTCTACCGTCATATCACACATAGGAATACGTTTAATAATACCAGCATTATTGACCAATATATCAATAGAGCCCAATGTATTTTTAATTTCGGTGATAAGTTCTGCAACGCAGTCTTCATCAGTAACATCTGCAATGTAGCCGTGAGCTTCAATACCTGCTTTCTTATACTCTTCCATTGCTTGATTCAAGTGTACTTGGCTGCGGCAATTAAAGGCAATTTTCGCACCAGCTTTAGCATATGCGCTAGCAATAGCAAAACCAATACCATAGGAACCTCCGGTTATCAATGCCACTTTTCCCTTTAAGGAAAACTGGTTTAAATAGTTCATAAAAAGCACCTCCTTCACACTAGTTAAAAACAAAATCAAATCTTTTCACCAGCAGACTTGTTACCACCCGTCATACCACCAAACTTCTTACACCAAAAAGCAGTAATAATCGGAACAACAATAGAAGTTACCACTACGCTGGTAGCAACAAGCGCTGTAGCTGCTGGAACAATCGGTTGAAATTCAGGAATCATCTGACCCACAATAAGCGGATTCGTAACAGCTGCTCCAGCAGTACTGGAAGCGGCCAACCCTGCACCACCATGACCGCCGCCGACAAAAATATCTGCAAGAATAAGTGGCACACCGGTTACAACAATAACACCAAGTCCCAAAAGTATTCCTAACAAGCCTGTTTGTCCGAGAACGGCTAAATTGATTGTATTACCAAGTGCAAATGCAAAGAAGGGTATCATAATAGTGCCCGCCGGACTAAATAAATCTCTCAGTTCAGGATCAAGATTACCAAGTGCAAACCCAATAATAAAAGGAAGTACAGCCCCAATAAATAAATGAGGTTCAAAATAAGCTGCACCGGTACTCCCCAAAATCATCATTGTGACAAGTGGTCCAGATTCAATAGAAGTTAAAACGAAAGCACCTGCTTCTTCTTTCGTGCCATATTGCTGCATAAGGGAAGCATATAAACCCCCATTAGTCATATCCATAGAAGTAACGATAGCAAGTGTTGACAGTCCAGCAAAAAATCCTGTTTGTATCATACCTTTCGGCATAAACATCACGCAAATAAAGCCCACAATCCATGCTACAATAATTTTTGTTATAACAATCGTACCTGACTTACGTAAAACTGTACCAGCAGATTTATAGTTAATACTGGCTCCCATGCAGAAAAACCAAACTGACAAAATAGGAACGGTTCCAGTAATTAAACCATTAGTAAAGGATCCGAAATACTTCCCGGCCCAGGGAGTAAAAGTATGGCAAAGTGCACCCAGCAATAATGGGACAAGCATTAAACCGCCAGGAACTTTTTTTACGCCTTGTAAAATCTTCATAATAATGACCTCCATAAGTTAATGATAATATAAGGTTGATTATTTCATATCTTCAATTTTAATGTGGTCCATATCATCGAATTCTTTATTTTCGCCTCCCATGGCCCAAATAAAAATATAATTGTGAGTACCACAACCGCAATGAATACTCCACGATGGATTGATAACAGCTTGTTCATTATGCATAACAATATGTCGTGTTTCTTGTCCTTGACCCATAATATGGAAGACAGCCTGATCTTTTGGAATTTCAAAATAAAAATAAATTTCCATACGGCGTTCATGGGTATGACAAGGCATAGAGTTCCAAACACTACCCGGTTTTAATGACGTCATACCCATGCATAGTTGACACGTTTCAACTACATCCGGATGAATAAATTGATTAATAACCCTGTCATTGGCTAACTCTGGAGACCCACAGGGACGTTTATTGGCATCTTTAATAGAAATAAATTGCGTTTTACAAGATTTATGAGCCGGTGCAGATACCATATAAAATTTTGCTGGTTTTGTCGGATTTTCAGAACAAAAAGTAACTTTCTTAGTACCCATAGCAATATAAATACAATCTTGATATCCCATTGTATATGTCACGCCATCGGCAACAATTTTTCCTTCATCACCCACGTTAAAAATTCCAATTTCTCGACGTTCCAAAAAATAATGCGTACCAAAATTCTTCCAACAATCAATTCCTTTATCTAAAGGAACAACTTCCTTAACGGGCATACACCCCACTGTCACCATGCGATCTACGTGTGAATACGTAGCAATTACTTCATCCGGTTTGAAGATCGTTTCTACAAGAAACTCGCGGCGAATTTCCTCAGTTGTATATTTTTTAAAATCTTCCGGGCCTGTTGAATAACGAATATCCATAAAACACTCCTCCTTTAAAATAGTATAAATCGTAATAATAGCTTTAAAATAGCTTTAAAATAAATTAACGTAAGGATATATTTTCCAATACGTTTCTATTAACTAAATAGGTAGGAATCTTACCAAGCAAAACCTCGCAAGCTCCCATTGCTACTTTATGTTTGAGCTCTTTTTCCGATTCCTCAGAATACCAAGAAAAATGCGGTGTCAATACAACATTATCCATAGCTGCTAGCGGATTTCCTTGATTAATTGGTTCCTGTTCCAATACATCAATCGCTGCAGCGGCTATCTTTTTTTGTTGCAAGGCGTGTACTAAAGCGACCTCCTCGACAACAGCCCCCCGTGAGGTATTAATAAATATCGCTGTCTCTTTCATAGCAGTAAAAGTCTCCTCATTAAATAAATGGAAAGTTTCCTCCGTAAGCGGTGTATGGACAGAAATAATATCAGCTTCACGAAGTAACCAAAAAAACGGAACAGAAGTGACTCCCATATTAGTCATGTCCCCGGCATCAAAATACGGATCATAGGCCATAATTTTCAAACCAAAAGGCTGCATTTTACGTGCTACCTCACGTCCTATTTTGCCAAACCCCACAATACCTAATTTACATCCGCGAAACCTATGCAAAGGTCTTGCAACGGTATAATCCCAGATCCCACTTCGGATGCAGGTATTCAAATAAGCAATCTTACGCCAGCAAGTCATTATAAGTGCAATAGCGTGATTCGATACTTCATCTATACAATAATCCGGAACATTAACACACAAATACCATGTGCCGAAGCTGCTTCAATATCAATCGAATCTATCCCCACACCATAACGGCAAATAACTTTCAACCGTGTTAACTTTTCCATTACTTCGTTCGTAATAATAGTATACTGATTAAGTAGTGCATCCGCATCTCGACAATTAGCAATTACCTCTTCTGCTGTATGGCTTTGTGTCGGTATAAATTGTGCATTAATTTTTGTATTTCGCTTCTCTCAATATCCAATGAAGGATAATCATAATCGGTAACATAAATTTTCATTCTCGTTACTTCCTTTCTACCCGATTAAAACTCCATGCCTGATTTTTCATTACAGTTTTCGAAACGAATTTTCATCATATGTATGTTATTAATTTATATGATGAATTTTGATAATATCATAGCATAATGTATAATTTATTTCAATTTATATTTTATAATATGTGTTTTTTATATAATTTATATGATGAATTGTATTTTTTTATATGATATAATGTATGTGATACATGAAAATTAAACAAGCTAACCATTACCTAGGAGGTTCCTATTATGAATACAGGCAAAAAAAGTATTTCTATGTCCGAACAAGCCGCAAAACAAATTATAGAATTTATTACATCAAATCAAATGCTGCCTGGTGATCGTATGCCTACAGAAACAGATTTAATGGAACGCTTAGAAGTAAGTCGCTCAACCATTCGTGAAGCTATAAAAATATTAAGTGCCCGGAATATTCTGGAAATTCGGCAAGGTTCTGGTGCTTCTATTTCTCCAAAAAGAGGTATTCCTGATGACCCTCTAGGTCTAACCTTTATCTATGATGATGACCGTTTAGCAATTGATCTTCTTGACGTACGCACTATGCTAGAACCTCGAACCGCTATGCTGGCCGCTATGAATGCTACAGCAATACAATGCGAAAACCTAAAACGACAATGTAAGATTGTAGAAAATCTTATTTCACAAAACAGCCCTATGAAGAAGAAGATATTCAACTGCACAAGTTAATCAGCGAAGCCAGCGGCATAAAATTCTTATTAATTTATCCTATATTCTCCATATGTCCGTTAAAAAAACAATTATTGCTACTTCTGATGCTCTTCGTGACAGCAATACTTTCATTTACCATCGAAAAACGATAGATGCTATCATTAACAAAGATCCTGTGAGTGCCTATAATTCAATGATGGTTCACGTCTGTGGTTTACGAGAATTTATTGCTGGAAAAATATCTGAAAAAAATAAAAACACTGTGGTTTCAAAAAAATTTAAAACCACAGTGTTTTTAATTAATACACACTTATTGTACTTCCTGAAGCTCCTGTACAGCTAGTTCCGTTGAAAGCCATGCGCTTCCCAAATTATACCCCATCTCTTCCAAATTTAACTGACAAGCAAAAACATGAGGAATTGCCGAAACATAAATATGTGTATCATACATATAACGCAATACTGTTTCTACATCACTATCACACAAAATACGGCCGTGATCAATAAGTACCATTCGATTGGCATAAGGAAGTGCCGCTTCCAAGGTATGTTCTACAATCACAACCGTATGACCATACCGTGTATTGAGCGTATGAATCAGTTTATAGAAAGCATTTGTTCCTTCCGGATCCAATGCTGAAGTCGGTTCATCAAATACTAAAATATCTGGATTAGTAACTAAAACACCCGCAATCACCAACGCTGCCGCTGACCGCCGGAAAGCTTGCTCCAATTCTCGCGTACGATATTCTGTAAGACCTACTTTATCCAGCGCAGAGGTAATCGCTTCTTTGATTATTTTCGGATTTACTCCTTGATTTTCCAAGCAAATGCAATTTCTTCC
>Ga0268359_12584_pt1 | contig 24913 bp, 29 predicted proteins | sample BioMet11_FD_194416 | JGI IMG/M metagenome (GOLD analysis project Ga0268359, IMG submission 194416) | Sewage microbial communities from Oakland, California, United States - Biofuel 11 (PacBio Assembly) | ecosystem: Engineered > Wastewater > Sewage > Unclassified | place: USA: California | collected...
CTTCTCGTACCTGAAACATCCGCTTTTGATCATGACGAGTGCGAACATGCCCGGTTACCCGATGATCACGGACACGGAGACGGCTCTGGTAAAACTCGCAAAGGACGCGGATTATTTCCTCGTCCACAACCGGGCGATTGCAAACCGGGTGGACGACTCGGTGATACGGGACGGCTATATCCTCCGCCTCTCCCGAGGGATCGCCCCGAAACGGACGGCAATCGATCTCGGGGACAAGTGCATCCTCGGGGTCGGGCCCGAGCTCAATGCAAACGCTACGATCTACAAAGGGGGCTTTGCCATCACGTCCCCGCACGTGGGCAATGTCCGGAACCCGGCAACGCTTGCCTACCTGCAGGAGACGATCGAAAAACTCTCCCGGCTCCTCGGGGCAGAATACGATATCGTGGCCCACGACCTCCACCCGCAGTTCCTCTCGACCCGGTACGCAAAGGAGATCGCAGAGGAGAAGGGGATCGGGCTTGTCCCGGTCCAGCACCACCGGGCCCACATCGCAGCGACCACGACCGGCCCTTGTGTGGGGATCGCAATCGACGGTGTTGGCTACGGCGACGACGGCACGGTCTGGGGGGGAGAAGTATTTGCCGGGCAGGTGCCGGACCTGGCCCGGGTCGCCCATCTCGAACCGGTACCCATGCCGGGCGGCGACCTTGCAACAAATTCCCGGAGCGGATGTCTATGGTATCCTCCCCAGCGATGCATGCCTTGATCTCTCGGCCGCCGGGGCTGGACCGAAGTCGAACTGGGCGTCATAAAAAAGCAGGTCGCTACCGGTTTTTCAATGTCACCCATGACGAGCAGCACCGGAAGGGGGCTCGATGCGGCAGCGGCACTCCTCGGCATCTGCCGGGAACGACCTATGATGGCGAACCGGCCATGAACTCGAAGCCGCAGCCGTCGGGGGCACACCCGGCCATGGGAGCCGGGTTTATCACCACAACTGGTGGCTGCGATGTCCTCTCGACCCGGGCGATCCTTTCGACTAGCCCTCTCCCGTTACACCGCTGTGCCGGCCGGGGACAAAAAAGCGGTCCGGGACATTGCGGCTTCCGTCCAGTACAACCTTGCCCGGGGGATCGCAACCCTCGCAGTACGGGCGGCGGAACGCGAAGGTATCAAAACCGTTGCCTTAAGCGGAGGCGTTGTCGCGAACCGGGTGATTCCGCGAGACCATCCGTAACGAGGTCGCAGGTGCCGGCCTCGTCGTTTTTCATCAACGATGCCTACCCGCCCGGGGACGGCTGCGTCTCGTTCGGCCAGTGTGTCTGGGCGGGCATGCTTTTTAAGCAGCGGGCCTGAAATTCCCGTGCCGCCACCGGCGTTTGCCAAATAGGATCCGGCACCCGGAAAAACAACCATTTATCTTGACGAAAGTACAAAGATGAGATAACGAGCGATGTATCCGCTGGACATCATTCAGGAACAGGACACGGAGGATCCAGAGCCTGGAAAAGGAACTCACCGAGCTCCGGCAGGGACTCGCAGCGGTCCAGGAATATTTCCTCCAGGTCAAGGCCCAGGCCGATGCAGAGAGCATCAGCGCCGAGCTCAACTTCGGGATCGTCCGGCCGCTAAAAGAGGAGGATGCGGAGTTCGAGGGGATCTGGGACTTCCACCAGAACCTGCTCGTCACCGATCCCGCCGGGTCGGTCCCGCTCGACATCATGTACGATACCTATGTCCAGTTTCTGCCGCAAGAACAAGAAGACGCCCGGTGGGACAAGGACGCTTTCGAATACCTGCTCCCGCAAGATGGAGAATCCCCGGCCGGTGATTTTCCGGGGCAAGTGGCAGGGCTGCCGGTTCCGGTAAACATTCCCTTTTCGCGGCGGGCATGAGGTAAACAAAAATGGCACATGTCCGCATTACGGCTGCATCGGATATCCCCCTTGTTCGGCTCTCTCTATTTTGGCGTTATCGACCGGGGCACGAGCCTGCTGCAGGTACGCCCGAGCTGCGGCTGCAACCTGAACTGTCCGTTCTGTTCGGTCGATGCCGGGCCGGAATCGACGACACCGGGCCACGAGTACGAGGTCGAGCTGGAATACCTCCTCTCGCAGTGGAGGAGATCGCCCCTTCAAGGGGACGGTGTCGAGTGCCACATCGATTCACCCGGCGAACCGCTCATGTACGCAAAATTGCCGGAACTTGTCGCGGCCCTCAAGGCAATCGATGCCGGTCTCCTTTGTCTCGCTCCAGACCAACGGCACGCTCCTTGACGATAAAAAGATCAGGGCCCCTTGCAGACGCCGGCCTCGACCGGTGTAAACCTCTCGCTCCACGCCCTCGACCCGGCGCTTGCCCGGACAGCTCGCAGGGACCGACCGGTACGATATCGGGCAGGTGACGGCAGCGGCCACGGGCGGTTGCACAAAGTTCCATGGACCTGCTCATCGCCCCGGTGTAACATGCCGGGCATCAACGATGCGAGAGATCCCAAAACTCATAACCTTTGCCCGGGAGTGCGGGGCGGGAAAGAAGTTCCCCCCGCTCGGGATCCAGAAGTTCGAGCGGTACAAGTACGTGCCGGACGCCAAAAGGCGTCGAAAGTCCAGAGCTGGTGGCAGTTCTTTCAACCGCAGTATCAAAGAGTGGGAGAAAGCGTCCGGCCTTGTCCTCCGGCTCGATCCCAAACGCGATTTTGGAACCGTGCCACCGACCCTCGCTCCCACGTCGTCTTCAAAAAGGGCGAGAAGACGAACGTAGAGATCCGGGCCCCCGGCTGGATCCGCGGCGAGCAGCTCGGGGTTGCCAAAAAACCGGTTGGTCTCGGTCTTTGGCTGCGACAAGGAATCCGGCCAGGTCCGGGTAAAGATCGTGTCAGACAAAAAACAACATCTACGTAGGCGTACCGGTCTGATCCGGGCCCTCTTGTTTTCCCTGCGGGAGGTCTGTTACCCGGCAGGATCCTGCAAAGGGCACATTGGAGGAAAAATCCCCGGGAGATTTCCCGCCTGACAAGGTATGAGAGGGTAAGTGATAGTGGCACACGACAGGGGTTTGTCGTGGTCCAGGCCAGTCACCCGGGGTTATCGGGAGTGGGGGGTTGTTCCGCGTCCCACATCACTATACTCTTCTTTACTATATTAAACTGATGTTCAGTTATTTGGCCGACCGTTAAGATTACCCAACGAAAGGTGAATATAGACAGAACACTATAGTTCAGGTACATCCATGCCAAGGATCAATCCCGAATACCGCAATGTTGCGAAAAAGAAGATCATCGATGCCTACCCTGGAGATCGCCCACGAGGCCGGGTGGAACACCGTAACCCTTGAAACCGTAGCCCGAAAAGTCGGTGTAACCAAGGGAGCGCTGTATACGTATTTTGAGAACAGCGACGCCCTCATGGAAGAGGTCGCCGTCGAGCTCGTGAAGCATCTCAGTTACTCCCTCAATGCCGTCCGTGCCGAAAAAGAGACCGATATTCACGAGATGCTTGCTCATATTGCCGAGACGATCTTCTCCGGCAAGGAACCGGCCGCTACGATCTTCATGCAGGCCCTTGCCCGGGCTGCCCAGGATCTCCAGTTCCGCGAGAGGATCTGCAAAGGGTACGACGACACGCTCATAAAACTCCGCGATGAGTTCGAAAAACGGCAGAAAGCCGGCCAGATCCCGGCCGAAGTCGATATCAGGACCGCGGTACGGGCAATCTACGGCATGACGCTCGGCCTCGCATTCATCTACCACATGCTCGAAAAAGACCGGAGCGAGGCCCAGAAAGACTGGCTGATATCCACCGAACGGATCCTGATGCTCGTGCCAAAAGACAAAAAAACACCGTAAGACCCGGGCGCTCCCGCTCGGACGTGATTTGCTTTTTAATAAACAGGACACCGGCTTTTACGTGGCCGGACAATGAAGAAGAAAAGAAAAAGGGTTTAGCCGAACAGGGCGCCGAGCCCTGCCATGCCGCTCTCTTCTTCCTGCTTCTTGTCTTCCTTGTGCTCTTCCTTGGCGGGTGCTGCTGCGGCTGCTGCGGGTGCTGCTGCGGCTGCAACGGCGACCGGTGCTGCGGCTGCCTTGCTGATAGCCTCTTCGATGTTGACACCGTCAAGGGCTGCAATGAGTGCCTTGACACGTGCGTCGTCTGCTGCTACACCTGCGGCGGTAAGGACTGCCTTGACGCCGTTCTCATCGACCTTCTTACCTGCCTTGTGCAGGAGAAGTGCTGCATAGATATACTCCATCTCAAATTCACCTTGTTAATTTCTTATTTTACCAGGGTCTTTAATGCCTGGCTTTCTCTCTGGGCTTTACCGATAATCGCATCGACAACGTCTTTCTCGTAGATAGCCGCTTCGATTGCAAGACCGCGTGCATCACGGACCGCCTTTGTCAGGATCGGTGCCATGGTCTCCTTTGTCGGGATCGCTGCATTGACCGACAGGTTGAACGCCTGGCGACCTGCAAGCTCGATCTGACCGAGGATCTTGGCTTCGTCGATGGCAAGCACGGACGGCTCGAACATCTGGCCTTCGTGGTAGGCTGCCTGGAGGGCAAGCCCCACATCCATGGGCTTGATATCGAGCTTGACGAGCACCTCGGCGAGTTTTGCCGAGATGACCGCGCCTTTCTTGACAACGGTCTTGGTCTCCCTGATCTTGACCTTGCCGCCTTCAATCGCCGCCGGGATGCCGGCCTGCTGGAGCTCGCCGACAATCGGGCCGGGCTTGAAGCTCGTGGGGCCCTTCTCGACGATGATGTCCTCGGGAGCGGTCTCGCCGGCTTTTGCGGCCATCTTGGTCTTGGTCTTCTCGAGCTGCTTGTAGAGCTTGAACGGGTTGTCGTTCGAGAAGATCATTGCGGAATGGCCGGAGATGAACTTGGAGAGACCCTTCGCGTCCCCTCCAATCTCGACGAGCGCATGCTCGATCAAGGTGTTACGGGTCACCTTGATAACGGCCTTGCCGCGGAGGTTCCGCCTGATCTGCTGCACCTGCTGTGCCGGGATGCCGTACATGTCGACAAGCCCGATCAGGGAGTACTCCTTCGCGTGCTTCTTGATCGCTTCGACCTCGTCCTTTTTCCATGCGGGCAGGTGATGGGTATAGATTGCCATTATACCAGCCTCACGGACGGACCCATGGTGGTCTTGACGTAGATCGAGCGGACGTTCAAGTGTCCCTGTTCAAGGACAGATTCGACACGCTTGACGACCGCGTCGATGTTCTCGGAGACCTGTTCCGGAGTCATTGCCGTCGAGCCTACCTTCAGCGAGAAGACCGTCTTGTCTTTCGTGCGGATCTTCACGGAGTTTCGGAGACGTTCGACAATCGGCCGGATATCGGTCTGGCCTGCGATCGGCATCGGCATGCGGCCCCGCGGACCGAGCCGGGGACCTAAGAAACGACCGACCTGCGGCATGACCGCGGTCTCGGCAAGGAAGTACTTGTAGGTGCTTGCGACCCGGCGTGCTTCACGCGGGGCGCCTCCCAGCCTCTCGACTTCTTCGGGGCCGATGATAAGATCGACCTTGGCTTCCTTTGCCTGCGTGACGATATCGCCTTTACCGATAACACAGATGCCGGTGTTTTCCCCGGTTCCGTTCGGGAGCAGTACCGTCTCGTCGATACGATTTTTCGGTTGCGCCATATCGATATTCTTGAGATTGATGGTAATATCGATGCTTTCGGAGAACTTCCGCTTTGGCGCCTTTTCAATTGCCGTTTTCACGGCTTCCAGAATTTTGGCCCTTTCAACCATCAGTATCCTCCATAGTTTTGCGACCGGACCTTACCGATCTCCTATGGTGTTCACCTGATTATTTCACAAGGACGCTGTCGTACTTGCCGGCTTCGATGTCGGCGAGCACCTGCTTGGGGCGCTTGCCGTCAACGTTAACTCCCATGCTCACGCACGTGCCCACGACTTCCTTTGCGGCTGTCTTGAGCTCGTAGGAGAGCATGCCTTCGAGTTTCATGCTGGCAATTCTGACTGCGGCCTCGAATGGCAGGTTGCCTGCCACTGTGGCGTTGGGCGTTGCGGCACCTTTCTCGATACCGGCTTCCTTCTTGATGAGAGCCGTCGTCGGTGGAATACCCACCGTGACCGTGAACTGCTTTTTCTCGTTGACTTCGACCTTTACCGGGACCTGCATTCCGTTGAATGTCGCGGTCTTTGCATTGATCTCGTCGACGACTGCCTTCACGTTGATACCGAGTGGTCCGAGCGCGGGTCCTAATGGCGGACCTGCGGTTGCCTTCCCGCCGGGTACTAAAACCTCGACCACTTCTGCCATAGTCTTTGCACCATGCCGTCCCGTATCTGTACGGGCACTCAGCTTGGGTCTGTTAAATTTGACGTAATGGGAAATAAAGGTGATCGTGGGAAGAAATGGATTAGAGCCGCCCTGATAATTCAATAGGTGTCCCGGGGAAGAACACGAGTGGTGTCGTACCAATAAAGAGGAAATTACGGCCACAGTCTGTATCCGTGGGAACGAGATCGATCACGAACTTCTGGTTCGGGCCCAGTACCGGTGTGTCGGGATCCATTTTTCCCAAATCCAGTTCCACGGTTGCGGTCTCGTTACATTCCAGAATTGAATTATTGAGATCACCCTGACACATTCCCGACATCAGCTTCTTTGGCTGGTAGGTCACTCTGACACCGGGGATCGCCGTACCGTACCGTCTTCATCGCATAACGGTTTGATAGAGTGTACGTAATATTCGAAATCTCATGCATCGGTTCTCCAGGAGCGAGGCTGAACCTGAACGTGATGTTGGAGATCGTGGTAAAGGTTGAGGGGTACAGGATCAGGGGGTCTTGGTCCGGGGCATCGACAAAATAACCGCACTGATGAACATTCCCGTGATTTTTTTCCCATGCTGATTTTTCCCAGAGCGTGGCATCTTCTTCAGGAGGAGACTGAGCCAGGGAATGCGTATACCGCGCGATTCCGGGGAGTTCCACGTTAAACAGGAGAACCGTAGCAAAGATGCATGCAATGAGGATAAGGATCGCTACAACCACAATTTTTGATCGTTCCATTGTACCCAACCGGAAAAATATAAAACATCTATAAAATTACTACCAGATATCGATATTTATTGTTTGTGAGCGTCCGCTGACAAGGTTTTTACGATAGTATTCCCGGCTGGCTGAAGATCTCTGCATAACCAAATATCCAATTGTTGTAAGATCCTGCCAACCCCGCCTCCCAGAAAATCCTCTGATGTGATCGATGCACGCAGGGATCATCTTCGACAACTGGTAGAAGTATCTGGAGTCTTATCTGATAGGACGGGGCTCAGGTCAGCAGCCATTTTCTTCTCCCGGTACACGAGATACGCCGTATATGCAAAAAGGCATTAGTTTTTCTACGATTTGCCCGATTCTTCACCCGGTTACCAAAAACCGCTTACAGGCAGGAGAAAATCTTCTCCTTTGCCATGCCGACCCCAGCACGACAGCCCCGCCATCGGGGGTCGGGACAATCCGGATAACCGAGTGCCAGTCGGAAGGAACCCGTGTCTGCCACACAAACGTCCCGTCGTCCCTCATCCTCACGATAAAATCCGGGGCACCATAGCCGTACGACGACCCACATCTTTCGCCCGGAACCGGGCAGCAAAGTAATCCTGCCCGGATATGTGAGTTACGGGAGGGGAAATATCCGGCATCCGCTGACGTAGGACCGTACCGTTGTCATCGAATGTGACGGAAAATGTTTCCAGGATATCCCGTAAGGTTACGTCCGATTTCCGGGACGATTCGTAAAAGATCTCAAACGTTCCCGGCCGGACTTCGGCCATCAGGACCGGACGGTTATCCCAGGACTGCCCGAGCGTTGTATTCCACACAACATTTCCCCTGCTGTCGAACCGGAAATAATTGAGTTCCCGGACATCGTCCGCATGTCCCTCGACAATGCAGCCGCCATCGGATGTGGCAAGGATTGACTTGTCGTGAAGGGCAATGAGAGGAAGGGCATCGCGCCTCCACTTTTCGCTGCCATCGGGTCCAATGCTCATGATCATTGAGTTCCTCGCGCTGAGATTCTCCGCCAGCACAAAAAACCCGCCATCTGATGCAGGAGAGATGTACGAGGCATACGCATAATCCGCAAACGGTATCTCTCGGCTGACGTTCCCGGCCGCATCAAGGACAATAATTCTCCCGGGTAACATCGTCCCGGCAAAGAACCTGCCATCCGGGCCAGAAAAGAGATCCGTGAACGTTCCTTTATATTCCGGGTAGAACCGGTCCCATTCCACACCCCCGCTGCTGTTGAGCCGGATGAGCCGGGCGGCCGGCAAATGGGTCCGGTAATCGTTTCGTCCCGAAAGGACATATCCGCCATTCGATGTGGGGATGATCCCGACCGCCGTGTCGTCCTCGCCGCTGTCGATCCGGGCCTGCCACTGCACGTTCCCGTCAGGGCCGAGTTTCATGACCGTGATATCCGCTGGCGGAAGCCCGCACTGCGCCGTACCAAAACCCAGCGAATACCATGCAACGATCCCAAGGGCTGTAATGCCACAAATTCCCACTGCGATTATAACGATAAACCAGGGGAGAGGGAGATCCTTATTCAGACAATCGCGAAGAGTCATGAAGCAGCCTTGGAATGAGTGCCAGATATTTCACGGATATTTTCAATCGTAGCAATAATACTCTTTGTATTTTTCCCGGCTTTGCTCACAACCATGAACCCCACCCCCCTCTTTGTACCACATTTTCCCCCAGCCACCCCCTCCCTCACCCAAACCTCACCGCCGTACCCCATTCTCTCTCGTAAAACCAGCACCAATCCCGCCCAAAAACCGGGCAAAAACACAGGGCCCCTGAGGGGGGTCATTGGGGGAATTTTGAAAAACCGTGACAATAGATGAACGAGGGGAATTCCCGTTTTGCAGGGATCGGAAAATTCCCCCGGGATCCCTCACTTGGAACTCCCGAACGAACCCGTCGGGTTCTCCTTCTTACCTCCTTTTGCAGGTCACATCTGTTGAGACACCACCGGCCCCGGCCCCATCTGCGGGACTGTCGGGACCGCACTGATGGTGACATTCCATGGGTGCGGGCTTGATCGCGGGATTGCACCCAGCAGGTACGAACCGTTCTCCGGGATCTCAATGATCACGAACGGATGCGCCGAACCCTCGCCAATGCACGGCAGCACGCAGGTGTTGTTCGCATCCATGACAACGCTCCCGTTTGCAAACCGGAGTTCGTACAGGGGCGAGGAAAAACCGGTCTCGTCCCGCGCAAAGATATACTCCCCCTTCTCCAGTGCAAAATACGGCGAGACCGCTGCACCGCTGCCGGTCAGGTTCACCGGGATGCTGAGCGGGTGAGTGCTGTCCGGGCGGGTAAGTTCGGCCGTCCATGTGCCGTTACTGGTGATATTGAGCTGGTACTCTGCGGTATCCGGCGGGCCAAAGACGAGCGAGCCGGTATACGGCCCGGTTGTACAAGGTCATCGGCCTCGCCATAGCTCGTACCCGTTCCCTCCGTGAAACTGAACTCCATGGCCTCTGCCCCGTCAGTATGTAACTGTGAGCACCACTGCACCGGGTTCGAGCGCAACGCTGGCATTGGGCCGGGCAGAGGAGAGTTCGGCAAGGACCGTCCCGTTCGCGGAAGTTCCCGCGGGTATTGTCGCGGAGGGTGCCGGGACCGAAGTGCTGTTATCTGCCGGGACTGTTGTACACCCGCACGCCAGCACGAGCACTGCCAGGAACAAAATACCGTATACGAACTTCATGTACCAGAGCATAGGCGGCACGTGCAAAAAACCCGATCGATCTGTTTTCAGGGCAGAGGCGCCGGATTACAAAAAAGATTGTCCGGTAAAAAATACGTCTGTTTTGTTACTTTCTGCACAACGGGAGACGCCTTGGCGTCGAAGGGGTTTGTCCGCATCTCAAGGGAGAAGAGATAGGGATAATTGTTTTTCAGGTATTCCATGTAGTCCAGCCACTGGATAACCAGCCGCTCGTACACGCGCCGGATGTCCCCGGACAGGTGGGCATAATCCGACGGCGGGAGACAAAAGAGATCCTCGCGGCAGCGGAGCTTCTTCGGAAGGTGGAACACGGCCCGCAAAAGATCGGTGAAGGATTCGTGTTCGAGCAGGACCGGGTTTTCGAGCAGGCGGAGCATGAAATCCCGTCGTGAGGTAAAGAATGTACCAAACCGGGCCAGATCTTCGGCCTGCAGGTTCACGGTATAACGCTGGCCGGCAACTTTTTTCCGGACATTCTGCAAACGCCTCGGCCGTCCATTCATCCCGCACAAGAAGGGATTCTTTCAGCTTGCCGATGTCCGGATCTTTTGCAGCAATCTCTTTTATCAGCGGGGTTCCCACTTCCGTGAAAAACGTGCCGATCACCATGTTCATCTTTGCCAGTTTCTCGCGCCGGGACTGTATGGCCAGAAGCTTGTTGAGCACGAGCGTTACCAAAAGAACACTGATGGGGAGGAACCCGAGGGAATTAAAGATGTAATTTTCCGTATCCTGCGGATTTTTCAGGACTACCAGCTTGAAGGAATAGATGCACAGGCTCATTGCCACGAGAACCACGGCAAGTTTTGTCTCCCAGGTGAGCTTTGCCATGGAACGGGTGTTGGCGATACCATCAGATAAACCTGAACATGGTACCTCTCCCATCATTTTTTAAAAACACCGGATAAAGTAACAGACAAGCACGTGCAGAACCTCGACCTGATCCTGACGTTGACCGGAGGCTTTCTAGCTGCGCTGATCTTCGGGTATATCACCCACCGGATCGGCCTCTCCCCGATCGTCGGGTACCTTTTTGCCGGGATCATGGTGAGCCCGCACACCCGGGCTTTGTCGCAAACACCGATCTCGCCCAGCAGCTTGCCGAGATCGGCGTCATCCTCTTAATGTTCGGGGTCGGCCTCCAGTTCCACGTTAAGGAGTTCTGGTCCGTCCGGTGGATCGCACTCCCCGGGGCGCTCATCCAGAGCCTGGTCACCGCCACGCTCGGGGCGGTCGTGATGCATGCCCTTGGCTGGGCGTGGCCGGCGGCCATTGTCTTTGGCCTTGCGATCTCGGTTGCAAGCACCGTGGTCATGACCCGGGTCCTCTCTGACAATAACGTGATCCACACCCAGACCGGCCACATCGCCCTTGGCTGGCTCGTGATGGAGGATATCTTTACCATCTTTGTCCTCGTTCTGCTCCCGGTCCTTTTAGGACCCGACGGCATCGGCACCGCCGGCATCATTCCGGCGTTCGGCATCACCTGCGGTAAAGATCCTCGTCCTTGTCGGGATCACGTTTGCGGTCGGGAAAGTGGCTGATCCCCCGGGTGCTCACCAATATCGCGAACACCCAGTCCCGGGAACTCTTCACGCTTGCGATCCTTGCGATAGCGCTCTCCATTGCCGTCGGTTCGGCCTACATGTTCGATGTCTCGATGGCTCTGGGGGCGTTCCTTGCCGGCATGGTGGTCGGCCAGTCGGAGTTCAGCCTGCGGGCAGGCCATCGATGCACTGCCGCTCCGCGACGCATTCGCCGTCCTCTTCTTTGTCTCGGTCGGGATGCTCTTTGATTACAGACAGTCTGATCCAGGCGCCGGGCCTCGTGCTTGCCACCCTTGCGATCATCCTCGTGGGAAAACCGCTCGTGGCCTTCTGCATCGTGGTCTTCTTGAAGTACCCGGTAAAAACCGCCATCTCGGTTGCCCTCGTCCTCTCCCAGATCGGGGAATTTTCCTTTATCCTCGCGGCGATGGGCGCGGAACTCGGGATCCTGCCGGTCCAGGCCCAGAACATCCTTGTCGCGGCGGCGATCATCTCGATCACCTTAAACCCGCTTCTCTTCAAGAGCGGCGGCGGAATCGAACGCTGGCTCGAACGCCACACGCCCGTATTCACCGGGTATCTCCGGAACCGGAGCCGCCCGCTCCCGGAGACACCGGAGGAACCGCCCCTGCCCGGGACACCGCACGCGGTCGTTGTCGGCTACGGCCCGGTGGGACGAACCGTCACAAAACTGCTCCGCGACAACGGGATCGTTGTGACGGTTGTCGAGCTGAACGTGCAGACCGTCCAGACCCTGCACGCCCACGGCATTAAGGCGATCTACGGGGATGCGACCCGGATCGATACGCTCAGGGCCGCGGGTGTCGGGACGGCAGGGGTTCTCGTGATCAGCATTCCCGACCTGCGGGAAGGGATCGGGGTCCTAAAAGAGGTGCGGGAGCTCAACCCGAAGATCCGGATCATTGCCCGGACCACGTACCTTTCGGAACAAAACGAGCTCGCCGATGCCGGGGCGGACGATATCTTCTCGGACGAAGGCGAGATGGCGCTCTCCGTCACGGAACTGATCCTCCGCGAATCCGGGGCAACGCCAGAACAGATCGACCGCGAACGCCGCCGCGTCCACGAGAGCCTGTACCGGGCGTCCGCACGCGTCGGGGACGAGCGGGGATAAAAGGGGCTGCTTTTCCCAAATATCTTTGGCCGACGGAAACGTACAGGCTCGTTTTTTCGAGAAGATCCCGAACCAGAGAATTGAGAGAACTGCCGGCCGGAACCAAAAAACGTTCCCGCCCACCTGTACCGGGAGACTGTCCGTTACCAAAGATTATTATGCAGTTCTCCCAAAAACAGGGTAACGGACCAGCCGCAATGTCAGAGATGGATCAACGCCCCTCCGTTTTCCGGTTCCTTGAGAACACCCCTGTCGCAGTCAGCCTGATTGCTATTTCCACAGCGTGCGTAGTTCTCGTGAATTTTTATTCGATCTCACAGGGAATGACTGCCGTCTTCCCGCATCTCTTCTATATTCCCATCATCCTTGCGGCATATGCCTTTCCCCGGCGCGGAATTGCGTTCTCCGGTTTTATATCGGTGATCTATTGCGGCATGGTACTCCTGTTCGTGTCGTTTTCGTCCCTGGATCTCGCATTTGCCGTAGGGAGGGCCGCGATGTTTATCCTGATTGGGGCGGTTGTCTCCTTCCTGACCATGCAGCTCCGGGAAAACGCCCGGCTTTTTATGGGCGTTGCAGAACGGAGTTCTGATATTATCCTCCTTACCGATCGGGAGGGGCAGGCGATCTACGTTTCGCCGTCGTTTGGCGTACTTCTCGGTCTCGATCGCTCTGCCTACAACGGCAGGCGGCCGTCCGACCTTGTCCATCCCGACGACCTCGACAACATGTATGCCGTGTTCCGGAACATCGCAAAGACCCTTGAACCCGCAAGCATCGCCGCAAGAACCAGAAAAGCAGACGGCGGGTATATCCTCATCGAGTACCTGGCAATTCCGGTCATTACCCAGGGTGAATTTTCGGGCCTTCAGATTGTCGGGAGAGACATGACGGAACACCAGCGGGTGGAAGAGGCGTACCGGGAAACGGGCAGGCGCATGGCCGAGGTCATCAGTTTCCTGCCCGATCCGACGCTGGTGGTGGACAGGAATGGCACGGTGGTGGCATGGAACCATGCCATGGAGGTGTTGAGCGGGATCCGGGCTGCCGATGTCATAGGGAAAGGAAAAGAAACCTACAAAAGCTGGATCGTTGGGGAGACCGGACCTCTCCTGATCGAAGATGTCCTGTACAGGAACCGCGAGGAGATACGCAGCCGGTACGACCGGATCCGTTTCGATGGCGACACGATCCGTACCGAGCGCGAGGTCACCCGTACCGATGGCACCCGGTTTTTCCTCTGGGTGAGCGCCACCCGGCTTGCCGACAGTGAGGGAAAGATCACGGGAGCCATCGAATCCTTACGGGACGTTACCCATCAGAAGCGGATCGAGCGCGAGCTAAGGGAATCGAACACGTACCTTGATACGGTGATAAATACCCTTGCCGATCCCCTCTTTATCAAGGATCGCTCGTACCGCTTTGTCCGGCTCAACAACAGTTTCTGCCGGTTTACCGGCCATTCGCGCGAGGAGATGCTGGGAAAAACGGATTTTGATTTTTTTTCCCGCGAAGAGGCAGAGGTCTTCCGGAAAAACGACGATGAGGTTTTCGGGACCGGGCAGATCAATGAAAACGAGGAGACGATCACCGATGCTTCGGGAACGTTCCATACGATCGTTACAAAAAAGGCGCTCTACACCAATACCGCAGGCGAGAAATTCATTGTCGGGATCATCCGGGATATCACGGACCGCAAGAAAACCGAGTATGCCCTCCAGCAGGCCCTAAAAAAACTCAACATGCTTTCGAGCATCACCCGCCACGATATTCTCAACCAGCTCATGGGCCTGCGTACGTATCTTGCGCTCATGGAAGGCGATGAGAAAGATCCGGCGATTCTTGGATTCCTGAAAAACGCGGATCGTGCGGCGGATGCGATCCAGAGGCAGATCGAGTTTACCCGGTACTATGAGGATCTCGGGGTGCAGGCCCCCCGCTGGCAGGAGGCGGCAGAGATCTTCTCGTCGGCGGCATCCCAGATCCTGCTCGATGAGGTCGATGTGGAAATCCGGGTGGAAGGGATCTCGGTGTATGCCGATCCACTCATCGGGAAGGTCTTTTACAATCTTATCGAGAACTCGCTGCGCCACGGGGGCCATGTGACCCGGATGGAGCTTTGGGCACAGGAGACCGGTACCGGGGGGCTTGTCATTACCTACCAGGACAACGGCACGGGCATCAGCCCGGAGGATAAAAAGAACCTGTTTAAGAGAGGGTTCGGGAAGCACACCGGCCTTGGACTGTTTTTGTCGCAGGAGATCCTTTCTATCACCGGCATAACCATTGCGGAGACCGGGACGCACGGGTCGGGGGCCCGGTTCGAGATCGCCATTCCCCTCGGGGTCTGGAGGAAGGCGTAACCCAAAAAACCACGGGCGGTTTTTGGCAGCGGGTTTTGGAGAGGTTATTGTTTTTTTCGCAGGCCGTATCATGAACGGCAGGCCAAAAAAATTTAAAAAAAAAGTGCGGGTTACTGCTCGGCATTTTTGCCGATCACGCGGACATTGTCGCCCCGCACGATCGGGATCGGGATAACGCTCTCGTAGAGGTCGACCGGGGTCTCTTCCTTTGCGGAGTCAGGCTGTTCGGGCCCGGTATTCGTCCGCAAGCATCCCGTAGTACCGGGTCGAGCGCCAGTGGTCCCGGAGCCAGACGTGCTCGCGGAGCGTGCCCTCGTACGTAAGGCCGCATTTCTCCATCACGTGGGCCGAGGCACGGTTCTCTTCGTCGCATTTCGCATAGACCCGGTGGAGGGAAAGCGTGCCAAAGCCGAACGCGAGCAGGGCCCGAAGGATCTCGGTGGCGTAACCGGCATTCCAGTACTCCGGTCGGAGGATATAACCTGCCTCGGCTGTTGTCGGTTCGCCGGGATCGAATCTCGAAAAGGATGAACCCGGCAAAGTCACCGGTTGCCGGTTCCCTGATCGCAAGCACGTAATCGTGCCGGTCCGGCCTGCCCGGCCTCTTCGATGGCGTGCTGCACGAACCCGGACGATCTGTTCGTCGTTTTCAAGCCAGATAAGCACGTACTTCATGACCCGGGGGTCACGGGCAATACCGTGCATGGCGGCAAGGTCCCGGTCGTTCATGTCTTCGAGGACCAGCCGCCCGGTGTTTAAGGAAAAGACCATGGTGTGATGCTCCGACGGGAATAGCCGCGAAAGGATCCGGGCAATTATCCGCTCCCGGTTTTTTATGGATCTACCGGCAGGTAATTTCCCGGAAAAGACGATAACACTGGCGTTTTGTGAAAATATTTCCGGTGAGTCTCCTGAGTCCGGAAACCGGGTAAAAAAATGAATTACTGGTCGACGTTCTTGTCGACCACGCGGACATTGTCGCCCCGGACCGTGATCGGGAATCGGGACAACGCTCTCGTACAGTTCGACCGTGATCTCTTCCTTTGCGGAATCGAACGCGCTTGACGACCGCCTTCTCGCCTTTGAACGGCCCGGCAATCAGTTCGACGATTGTGCCCTCGTCGATACCGGAGACGACCGGTTTCGGGATCAGGAAATGCCCGACTTCGGCAAGCGTTGTCTGGCCTTTTGCAAGCGCCCGGGCATGGGCGACCATCTCGACGAGCTGTTCGATCCGGTTGCGCTGCTCGGGAGTCTCCACAAGGACATAGCCCTGAAGTTCGTTCGGGACAATGATCGAAGTGACCTTGATATCAGTCGCCTTCGTCTCGATGGCCTTGAGGATATTGTCGGCGACCGTGCGCTCCTGCTTGGAAGTGGTCTTGATCGCAAAGATCCGGTTGTTGAAAACCTCGGGCTCAGCGGGAACTGACGGTGCTGCCGAGGGTGTAGGTTCCGGAGTCATGGCGATCAAGATCAGAATCCTAAGAGCGTCTTGTGGTCGAAGCACAGGTAGATGATGAATCCAATCAATCCGATGAGGAGGACCCCGGCCGCCGCAACGGTCGCGATCTTCGTAAACTCCTCCCGGGTCGGTGTGCGCGCGAGCTTTAACACACGAAGATATTTGCGGAAAAGCTCCTCGTGCACGTCTACTTTAATATCCGGCTTTGAAATTTCCATATCTAATCACTTGAGAAAATCGATCTCATACTGTTTCTGTACTTTGGGGGTAAGTTTCTCATTGCGACCATATATTTGTGGTGACCGTACGCCCGTAACTACTAAAAGGGTGCGCATCTTGTTTGCCATCGTCGGGTCGACCTGGGCCCCCCAGATGATCCGGGCGTTCTCATCGACGCGCGAGTAAACTTCCTGCACGACCCCCTCGGCTTCGGCCATGGTCATGTCCGGGCCGCCCACGACATTCACGAGCGCGGCGGTAGCACCCGAGATATCCACGTCAAGGAGCGGGGAGCGGATCGCCTTTTTCACCGAATCGACCGCCTTGTCTTCGGAATCGCTCTCGCCCATGCCGATCATGGCAACGCCGCCGCGTTCCATAACGGTCCTGACATCGGCAAAGTCCAGGTTCACGAGGCCCGGCATAGTAATGAGCTCGGTGATTCCCTTGACCGCCCGCATGAGCACCTCGTCAGAGACCTTAAAAGCGGCTGAAAGCGGGAGCTTGGGGACGACTTCGAGCAGCCGGTCGTTCGGGACCACGATAACCGTATCCGCCACATCCCGGAGGCGTTCGAGACCGGCTTCTGCGTTCTCCAGCCGGATCGCACCCTCGGAGGCAAAAGGCAGGGTGACGACCGCGATGGTGAGCGCGCCTTCTTCCCGGGCGGCTTTCGCCACTACGGGAGCGGAACCGGTCCCGGTACCGCCGCCGAGGCCGACCGTGATAAAGACCATGTCGCAGCCAGAGACCATGGCGCGGATCTCCTGCTCGTTTTCGAGCGCGGCTTCCTCGCCGATCTGCGGGATGGACCCGGCGCCGAGGCCGCGTGTCCGCTGCCGGCCGATCAGCATGCGCTGGTCGGCGTGGGTCCGGATCAGGTGCTGGGCATCGGTATTGATGGCGATGAGCTTTGCGCCGTGGATGCCCTCTTCCATCATGCGGGTGACGGTGTTGGACCCGCTGCCACCGCAGCCGATCACGGTGATCTCGGTCTTGAGTTCGCTTAAGATCTGATCAAGATCCTCGTTGTTCTGCGAAGGTGCAGCTGTCTCGTCCCTCGCTTTTGTGAGTGCCTCTTCAACAATCGATCTCATGAATGGTTCTCCAGTCCCGGGATGTGGATCCTGGTCTCGGTTGCGACAGAGACTTCGTCCGGAGTAATGATCCGGCCCCCGCATTCGACTGCCTGCCCGGAGGCAAGCTGGCGGTAGGCCGGGCCGGCCGGCACCCCGAGTGCGCGCGCTTTTGCGGGGTCGAACCGGACCTTTTTCACGATCAGGTCATCATTCTCCGTCGCAGTGATTTCCCTGTTACGTATGATTTTTACGCACAATGTATTTAAAGCATTTATTATTTCCGAAGAATTTTTGGAAAAAACGACAAATTGCGGGAGCATCCGGTTATCCTGCGTTGCGAGCCGGGCAACCGAAAGCGGTTCCATGCCGGCGATGAGTTCTGCCTCCCCGGCCTTTGCTGCTTCCGCCACGAGCACGGGGTCGAGGGAGACCAGCGCAAGCGGGCCGGAGCCTGAAAGGGCGTGGACATAACACCGGGTGCCGGCCCCGAGCGTGGCGGCAAGGGCCCGTACTTCCCGGTAGGTTTCCCACGGGAGCCGGCCAAGGGAGGCGATCTCGCTTTCCGAGAGCCGGGGGATGCCGAGCCGGTCGAGGATGCCGGCAATGCGGTCGAAATCGCCGCGGGCAAGAGACTTCCGGTCGATGTACGCGGCAGCCGCCCCGGTCGTTTCGATCATCTGCCGGGCTATTGCCTCGTCAATGACCGGGACCTGCCGCTGCGAACTTGCGATGTGGCCGAACGCCCCCCGGGTGGCAAGAGCAATCTCCGTCTCCCGCACCGCGTAGTGCGTCCCGCCAAAACCGATGAGCGGGACGGCATCCTGCAAGGGGAATGGCATCGAGCACGGCTTCGGCTACTGCCCGGCCGGCAACCGGGTCGCCCCATTCCTTTTCCGTGCTCCCGATCTCCACAAAGAACGAGGGTATGGTGAGCGCGGTCGGGCCGTGGTGCGTAACCTCATACGAGACCCGGTACCCTTCCGGACAGTGCCGGGCAAGCGACCTGAGCACCGCGTGCATCATCGCGGGTGCGGCCGGGGCAAGGGTCTTCGGGCTTCCCCCGAGTTCCGCGACCCCGTAGTTGCCGGTAACGTGAACGGTGAGCACCGGCACCGGGTTGACGCTCGAATGCCGGGAGAGGAAGATCACGAGATCCGCCCCGGTCCCGGCATCGATCCCCTCAGCGTGGATGAGCCGCCGTCAACTTCAAAAAACTCGTACGTCCGCCCCGTATCCGGGACAGCGCCCCCGCCCAGGATCTCTTCGATATGGCGCCGGATCGTGCAGCCCGCAAGGTCCTGCCTGGAATTGACCAGTGCCACTTTCATGAAGATCCGGTAGGTGCCCGGGGGCGAATAAGCCTCGTATACAATCCGTCGTCCCTGTTCATAATGCTTATTTGACCTTACGACACAGGTAATCGATTACCATGGACGCACAGAAAAAAGACCAGATCGCACAGGCGTTGCAGGAAGCCGGCATCACCCAGGTCCTGACCTGCAGCCAGGCATGCTCGATCGCGGAAAAACACCAGATCACCCTTGCAGAGATCGGAAAATACGCCAACTCCCACGGGATCAAGATCCGCGGCTGCCAGCTCGGCTGCTTCAAGTGATCGGGTCGCCATGAGCCTCTTTTTATCCGTTGTCCCGGTCAAACGGGCCATCGAGGTTGCAAAAAGTCTTGCCACTGCGCCAAAATCAGAATGTATCTCCCTCAACGAAGCACAGGACCGGGTGCTTGCCGGGGACATGGCATCGGATATCGATATCCCCGGTTTTACCCGCTCGGTGATGGACGGGTACGCAGTGCGGGCGGCGGATACGGCAGGGGCGGGGGAGTCTGCGCCGGCGATCCTTGCCCTCAAAGGCCGGGTGCTGATGGGAAATTCCGCAGACTATACCATACAGCCGGGCGAATGCGCATACGTCCCGACCGGCGGGATCCTCCCGGAGGGCACCGACGCCGTGGTGATGGCTGAAAATACCGAGCCGTTCGGGGACAGCATTCTGATAAAAAAACCGGCAGCGGACGGGGAGAACGTCATCCGCTATAACGAGGATTTCAAAAAAGGCGAGATTAGTCCTCAAAAAAGGCCGGCGGCTCTCGGCACAGGATCTCGGCGTCCTCGCCGCGATCGGGCGTGCGGAGGTGCCGGTCACAAAAAACCCAGGATCGGCATCCTTTCCACGGGAAACGAACTCGTACCGGTGTCCCAGGTCCCCGCGACCGGGCAGGTCCGGGATGTCAACAGTTTTGTTATCGCAGCATTTGTCCGCGACCATGGCTGTGTCCCGGTCAGTTACGGCATTGTCCGCGACGACCGGGAAGCGTTCGGGGCTGCGCTTGCCACGGCCGCCCGCGAGTGCGACGCGATCCTGATATCCGGGGGAAGCTCGAAGGATGACCGGGACATGACCGCAGTTCGTGATCGCCGGGATGGGGAAGGTATTTGTCCACGGCGTGGCGATCGCGCCGGGCAAAGCCCACGGTCATCGGCAGGGTCGGCACCGTACCGGCTGATCGGCCTGCCCGGCCACCCGGCCGCAACCTTTGTCGTGCTCGTTGCCATTGTCCGGCATCTGCTCGACGGCATGACCGGGAACGCCGCACCGGACCCGGTTACGATCCCCGCGACCCTTGCAATGAACGTGCCCTCGACAAAGGGGCGGGAGGACTTCCTCCGGGTCTCGCTCAAAGACGGGATCGCAACCCCGCTCTTTGGTAAGTCCGGCCTCTTGAACACGCTCGCGAACAGCGACGGCGTGCTCCGGGTCCCGGCAGAGAGCGAGGGTTTTGAGAAGGGAAGCCGGGTAGAGATCATCCCCTGGTAACTTTTTACTCTTCCCGGGCTCCCGGCAGGAGCCGTTTTTTCGTGCCCTGCTTTTTATAAAGGTTAGAAGGATAGTCACAGACACATAAAGATAATTTAAATAATTTTTTTAAGATAAACTTCCAGACTCTGAAAGGTACACGAACGCGGGGGTCGTTATGTCCCAGGCAATCTCCCTTCTCTGCATTGATGACGAGCCGCTCTTTCTTGACGTGTTTAAGACCCGGCTCGAACAGGAACCGGATCTCGCTGTCACTACAGCAGGCGACCGCTACCGATGCGCTCGACCTTCCTCAACCGGCAGTACTTCGATGCGATCATCGCGGATTACTCGATGCCGGACATGGACGGCCTCTCCCTCCTGCGGGAAGTCCGGTCCCGGGGCGGCCAGTCGGTCTTTGTCGTAGCAACCGCTAAAAGGCTTGCCCATATCGCACGGGACGCCCTCAATACCGGGGCGGACTACTACCTCCAGAAAGGTGCGGACATGGCCGACGAGGTCCCGCGCCTTATCGATTTCCTCCGCACCCGCATCCCGCAGAAGAACGCCGAGTTCGAGCTGGTCAGCTGGGCCCGGTTCTACAACTCGGTCGTTGACAACAGCGCCGAACTCATCTGCCGGATCAGGCCGGGCGGCGAACTCACGTTTGTAAACGAGCCTTTTGTCCACCTGTTTAAAAAACCGTACCGCCAGCTCGTCCAGGAGAACTTTTTCAATTACGTGCCGGTTGCAGAACGGAGGAAATTCTCGGCTGCCTGCGGGCCCTCTCCCCGGAATTGCCGGACTGCCTGCTCCTGCACCATGTCCTTGCCGGAGAGGGGCAGGTAGCGACCCTCGAATGGAGTTACCACGCGTTCTTCTCGGCCGAAGGCGAGACGCAGGAGTACCAGCTCGGCGGGAGAGATACCGGTTCCCTGCGGAAGATCGGCGCTGGCGAAAAAATCCCGGCCGCCCACGTCCCTGCCGGAGGCGATGCGGAAAAAAACGATGAACTCTACGAACTGGTCGCCACGCTCCAGTCGCTCGAAGCCCCGGTCTTTGCCGTGGATAAAAACGGCGTTGTCCTTGCATGGAGCAAAAAACTCGCCGAACTTACCGGTGTTGCAGCGGCTGACATGATCGGGAAGGGCGGGCAGGAATACGGCGTCCCGTTCTACGGGAAACGTGCCCCGATGCTGGTCGACAACGTGCTTCCTTCCCCCCCGGGCGTAGAAAAGGAGGGACGGCCGGTAGCGAAAAGGGACGGCGAGACGCTGATTGGCGAACTGGAGCATATCTCCATAAAGGGGAAGCCCGTGCTCATGTGGGGCAAGTGCTCCCCGGTGTACGACAACGCCGGGCGGCTGCTCGCGGTCATCGAAGTGATCACGTTTGGCGAGCCCCGTACGGATCAAAAAGCTGCCGAGAACTATCTCGGCGGGATCGCGAGCCCGACCCTCAAGGTCGCAGGGGACGGCAGCGGGAGCACCTTTGCCGGTGCGATCGGCTCTCTTGGCGGAGGGTACGGCGTCTATGCCACCACCCGGCGGATGTTTGTGATCCGGATCCCGGAACTCGACGCGAATGCCTCAAAAGACCTCCAGTTCGGGACGTTTCTCATGGACGAACTGTTCGGCACGGCACTGGACACCCGCGAACGGACGCTGGGCGAACTGGAGAACGGCTGCATGTTTTCCGCAAAAAAGAGGAGATTGCAGCGATTATCCTGAAAAAACCCGTACTTCTCTCGGGATACCTGCTGGTCAAAAAAAAGGACAACTCCTCGTTCCGGCTCTACATCGACCACAAGAAGGCATTCGCCCGGATCGAGGAACTCATGAAGATGTTTGCACCGGATTTCGTCCGGTACGAGTGAAACGGCCGGGAAAAACTTTTTCTTACTCCGCCCCGCCCTGACGGTTGATCACGAGCAGCTTAAGCTCGGTCATCTCTTCGATCGCGTACCGCGGCCCTTCGCGGCCGGTGCCGGATCCCCTGACCCCGCCGTACGGCATGTGGTCGGCGCGGAACGTGGGAATGTCGTTGACCTGCATGCAGCCAACGTCCATTTCCTCGAACGCAGAAAACGCCCGCCCGATATCCTGCGTGAAGACGCCCGCCTGGAGCCCGTACTCCCCGTCGTTTGCCATCCGGATCGCATCGGCAAACGTGTCGTACGGATGAAGCGAGATCACCGGTGCAAAGACCTCCTCGCAGTTCACCCGCATGCCGGGGGTTGTGCCTTCGAGCACGGTCGGGGCAAACATCGTGCCTTCGAGTGTGCCGCCGCAGAGGCATTTTGCGCCCTGCCGGATTGCGTCCTGCACTTTTGCATACGCCTGCTCGGCCTTGACCCGGTCGAGCATCGGGCCGATATCGGTTGTCGGGTCCCGGGGATCGCCGAAGTGGAGATTTTTTACCGCAGCAAGGATCTGGTCGCGGGCTTTCTCGTATACCGGGCGGTGGATGAACACCCTTTGCACCGAGATGCAGACCTGCCCGGCATTGTTGAAACCGCCCGTGGCGATCCGGGAAGCGGCGTACGCGAGGTTCGCGTCCTCGTGCACGATCACGGCTGCGTTCCCGCCCAGTTCGAGACCTACTTTTTTCCTTCCCGCAATCTCCCTGAGGTGCCACCCGACCGGGCAGCTGCCGGTAAACGAGAGATACGCAATCCGGGGATCCTTTACGAGCTGCTCGGCCCTGCCGGCCGGGCAGGGAAGCACGCTGATGGCATCGGGATGCAGCCCGGCTTCCACTGCCATATCCCCGAGGAGCAGGCAGGAGACCGGGGTCGCTGACGATGGCTTGAGGATGACGGAGTTCCCGGCCGCGATCGCGGGAGCGAGTTTGTGGCATGCGAGGTTGAGCGGGAAGTTGAACGGCACGATCCCGAGCACCGGCCCGAGCGGGAAGCGCCGGAGGTAACCGGTCCGACCCTCGCTGTCGCTCCCCCAGTCGAGCGGGATGATCTCGCCGTAGATCCGTTTTGCCTCCTCGGCTGCGGTCCGGACCGTTGTCTCGGCCCGGGCAACTTCTGTTGCGGCAAACTTCCGGGTCTTGCCGCCTTCCATGACAAGGACTTCTGCGAGCTCGTCCGCCCGTTCGTGGATCCGGCCGGCAAGGGTATCGAGAATCCGTGCCCGGGCATGGGCGGGAAGCCGGCGGGTCTCCTCGAAACCCCGGCAGGCCGCTGCAACAGCTTCCTTGATCTCGACCGATCCGGCCTGGCAGACCTCTGCGTACACCTCGCCGGTGTATGGGAACCGGACTTTTGCAATCTCCTGCGTTACCTTCTTTTTTCCCCCGATAAGGACCGGGTATGACGACAATTCCATGATCCTCTCCCGATGATGCAATACTTTTTCATGCCGGCAGGATACCGCCGCACATGCACTTCACGATAACAGCATCCCCCCGGATCCATAAAGACGTGACGGTCGGCAAAAATTCTGTGCCGCCCGACCCGGCGGGAAAATAAAAGAGACCGATAAAAAAGGTTCAGGCCCGGGTCACTTTCACCGGCACCTGGTAGATTTCATCGCTCGTACCCGTCTCCTTGCGGTCATCGATGCAGAGGTAATACTTGCCCTGATCCTTGATCGTTAAGGTCTTGGTCTGGGGCGAGGTGATGTCAAAGATCTTCACGAGAGGGACCAGCCCGTCGTACACCCAGGTTTTATGAACCGCATCCCACGAGGGCTTGACCGATACGAACTTCGTGTTGTCCGTTACGTCCACCACGAGCAGGTTGGGAGAGATCGAACCGGGTGTCGTGGCCCAGATCGTATACTTTTCATCGGGATAGAGATACTCGACACCCAGCCATTTCTGGATATCCATGCAGGTATAATCGTTGAAATGAACCTGGACTTTTGTGTCGATCCCGGACGACGCGGCAGTGGCCTGGGCCGTTGCGGCCGCAGATGATGTTGCCGGTGCAGCAGTAGCGTCGGCAGTGGGGGCGGGAGTGGCCGCCGGGGCGGATGTTGTCGATGTACAGCCGGCAGCAACGGCAAACAGGACGACCAGTGCTGCGATTCCCAGAAGAAGATGAGACTGCTTCATGGACTCCCATATATAAAAAATATTATAGATAGGTTGCGGTTTTTGCGCCACGGGATCGGGAGTTCAGGCTGCAGGATAACGGCAGGCTTTTTCCGGCACAGCGATCTCGAACCGGGCACCCCGGCCAAAAACCCCGGTCTCCCGGATCGTGATCCCGTTTAAGGCGAGGATCTCCCGAGACAAAAAGAGGCCAAACCCGGTATTTTTCCCAAAACCCATATCGAAGATCCGTTCCTTGTCAGAATCCGGAACCCCGATGCCATTGTCCGCGTACGTGACGATGAGCCCTTGATCGCCGGGTTCTGCCGCAACCGAGATCTCCGTCAGCTGCTCGCCGCCGTACCGAAGCGAGTCCTCGATAAGGTTGTAGCAGACCTTGGAGAAGAGGGATCGACATAGATATCCGGGTTCTTTTCCGGCAGGCTGAGCGAGACCTCGTCAAGGGGGAGCTGGGCCGCCACTT
>Ga0268359_10436_pt1 | contig 24703 bp, 15 predicted proteins | sample BioMet11_FD_194416 | JGI IMG/M metagenome (GOLD analysis project Ga0268359, IMG submission 194416) | Sewage microbial communities from Oakland, California, United States - Biofuel 11 (PacBio Assembly) | ecosystem: Engineered > Wastewater > Sewage > Unclassified | place: USA: California | collected...
GCGCGGAATGTCTGCGGCACAGAAGGAGAAACTCCAACATCGACTTCGCCTTACGGTGGTCGAGACGCCCCTCGCCTCATCTCCCGACCGTCCACGTGCACGGAGAAACCTCCAAGGAGGAGCGACGAACCCTAACGGAGGGCCCAGGTGCGGTTTAGCTGTCTCCTTGAGGCGTGCGGCTTGGATGCCTTCTCTCCCGTCCCTCGGTGTACTCGGGGGTAACCTCGTTCTCAATGTTCCCCGCGCGCGACAGAAACCGCGCGTCTCCACTGGACGGGCAGGGCAGCCTCCAGAAGCTCGGAAAGCCTTCCGATGCCCTTCGTGAGCACAACGAGAAGCCACAAGGCACCCCTAGGGATGTAACTCCGGTCCGAGGCGGAGATGTCAGGGCGCATGGAGTCCTTTGCATCACCCGTCATCACGTATGAGAGAACAGCGACGACCGCCGCCAAATCTGGGTTCTCGCGAGAATCAACGATTTCTTCAAGCTCCTCAGGAAAGATAGGCTCTCCAAGCTCAAAGCGAACAACGCAACCGATGATGCGAGCAATCTGTCGCACATACGCATAGTCGAGACCCCCGGCCACGGACTCTGCCAGCGAAGCCCTCACGTGCGCCCTCGTGACATATCCCGTCCGGAGGTCAAGAATCGCACCTACCAGCAGGACAACCACCTGCAACAAGCTCTCTCCGGAACTCTCCGTTGTCACGGCAAGTCGCTCGACCTCGATAAGATCGGACTTGCTTGGCGCGCCTCGCATAACCAGCCCCATCGCATGAACGGTGCGCACCAAGCCTCGAAAACCGCTTACCTCTCTCGTGTCCATCATCTCCGTGGTCGCAGCGATGGACTCGGTTCCGAGGGCCGGCGCCTCGCACATGAAAAGCCTAGCCACTTCGTAGTCAAGAGCAAGGAATGCCGACGAGAGGGTATGCTCCTCATGAGGCGCAGCATGCGTGACAAGCATGCGAAAGGCAATGTCCGCCTTACCGTCACACACGAGACCAAGCACCTTCAGATGAAAGCCAAGATCCTCCAGGGACGCGGATGCGAGGAGCTTGTCCGTAAGTACGGGTCGTACCCCCTGAAGAGCCGCACGGGCCATGCATATCAGTAACGAATTGGAGGGTTCTCGGTCGAACGTGTCCCCACCAAGATTCTCAGACAGCATCGAGAGGATAGCACGCCGATCTTGGACTGCGGACAGCGCCGAGCGCAAAGCGTTTCGTTGGGCGGCTGGCTGAACCCCTCCGTCATCCTCGGATGCAAGCGCCTCGGAAACGAGACTCACCTGCCCTGCATCGAGCATCTCGGTGCCCCATCTCCTTGCCACGGCAAGGGCCTTCGGATCATGTGCCATCTCACAGACCGTGGCTGCCCTGGCAAACGTCCCACGGCTCGCAAGCACGCCAGCTGCATTGATGGCAACTTGGGACCGCTCCCTGCAGAAAACCTCGAGCGATTCAGCGCAAGCAACAAGTGCATATGGACTTGACATTCCCGCACATGAGAAGCTGCGCTCGGCGCTGCTCACACCAAAGAGCGGCGCCCTTCCATCCAGGTCCTCAACAATCTCGAGAGATCCCTGCCCTAGGACGCGCGCCAAGTCGTCAAAACTCCCGCTCCCGAGGAGAAGCATTGCAAGACGAGCGTCAATCTCCTCGGACATAAGGGTGTGTCTGAGTGATTTTCTTGTCAACCCAGCCAGCACATCGTAGTACGTGGCAGGGACACCATCACCGCCAACGAGCGAATCCCCGCAGCCTGGCTTGAGTGCGGACACGAGTGTGGGTATGCCATGCGTCAGCTCAAAGACGGAGAATGGGATAGGGCGAAGATCGGTGCTCGCACGTTCGACAAAAAGAAGGTCACGCGTCGCAACCCGGCAGTAGGCATCTATCGGTTCGAGCAGCTGCTCGGCCTCAGGCACCATGGAGAGGACCACTATGCACCCCGAGGCCGCCATGCGCTTGATGGCACGCACCTCTCGTCTAACCACCGTCTCATCCGCAGGGGGAACGTCATCGATGGCAACCATCACGCTCGAGGATGCGCGATCACGCACCACATCACGCGCCAGTCTCACGATTTTTGCTGCAGCATCCTCAGGGCTCCATCCCTCGAAGCTTACGAGATGCGTCTTATATCCTTCAGACTTTGCGTGGTCGACGATACCCCCGATGACCGAAGTCCTTCCCATCCCAGGTTCGGCGACAAGGGCGAAGATCGTTTGACAGCTGTCCTCGTAGTCTACGAGCGCCCGCAGGCGATTTCGTGCGTCGATATATGGGAGGATTCCCTGTTCCGTCTTGTGATGCGCTTCATAGTTTTTCATCATCATCTCCCCATTACCAGGCTCAACCGTGACCAGTCCCGAGACATCCGTCGCGGTTTCGGAATGAAAAGAAAATAACATTTCTCAAGTATTTTTTGACAGAATCCTTGGGACAATTTACAAAGCCATGTAAGAATGGCAGCAGGGTAAGCGGTATTTTCCGACAAATTTGCGTAACCTTGTCAGAAAGAGTTACAAAGATGTAACAAATGACTCCATAAGAATAGCATTTGCCATCAGTCGGAGCATGTCGTGTCGTATGGCCATGTGGCCCCGTCGGCCGCCCGCACGCGCCGCCGACGCAGAGAGGGCCCCCGCGCACATGCGCGGGGGCCCTCTCTGCGAACGCGATAAATGCCCGTCGTTGGTCAGCGACGACCTGCTCTCCCACGGACTGACTCCGCAGTACCATCGGCGCAGGGGGGCTTAACTTCTGGGTTCGGAATGGGACCAGGTGTACCTCCCCCGCCATGGTCGCTGACCAACGACGGGCATTCGGCTCTCGGGGGCGGCTCCGCCGTGCCCTGAGGGCCGCACAGCGCGACTCCATCGATTCGCTCCAGCCAGACCGCACCCGACCTCGCATGTACCGAGCATATAGTGCGAAGAAGAGCTCGACCGATTAGTACCGCTCGGCTGAACGCCTTTCGGCGCTTACACCTGCGGCCTATCTCCTCGTAGTCTACAAGGGGTCTTACCAAAGGGAGATATCATCTTGGGATGGGCTTCCCGCTTAGATGCTTTCAGCGGTTATCCCGACCGGACTCAGCTACCGGGCAATGCCATTGGTTGACAACCCGTACACCGGAGGTCCGTCCACCCTGGTCCTCTCGTACTAGGGGCAGCCTCCCTCAAATCTCCTACGCCCACGGTGGATAGGGACCGAACTGTCTCACGACGTTCTGAACCCAGCTCGCGTACCGCTTTAAATGGCGAACAGCCATACCCTTGGGACCTGCTCCAGCCCCAGGATGCGATGAGCCGACATCGAGGTGCCAAACCTTCCCGTCGATGTGGACTCTTGGGGAAGATCAGCCTGTTATCCCCGGAGTACCTTTTATCCGTTGAGCGACGGCCATTCCACTCTGAGCCGCCGGATCACTAGAACCTGGTTTCCCATCTGCTCGGCTTGTAAGCCTCGCAGTCAAGCCTGCTTATGCTCTTGCACTCAAAGGGATGGTTGCCGACCATCCTGAGCAGACCTTACGTGCGCCTCCGTTACACTTTAGGAGGCGACCGCCCCAGTCAAACTACCCACCTGACACGGTCCCCACGCCGGATGACGGTCGCGGGTTAGGCTGCCAGAACGTCGAGGGTGGTATTCCAAGGGTGACTCCCCAGAGACTGGCGTCCCTGGTTCAACGTCTCCCACCTATCCTCTACACGACGAACCGGCAGCCAATGTCAAGCTGCAGTAAAGGTTCACGGGGTCTTCCCGTCCTACCGCGGGTAAGTCGCATCTTCACGACTAGTGCAATTTCACCGGGTCTATGGTTGAGACAGCGCCCAAGTCGTTACGCCTTTCGTGCAGGTCGGAACTTACCCGACAAGGAATTTCGCTACCTTAGGACCGTTATAGTTACGGCCGCCGTTTACCGGGGCTTAGATTCGCTGCTTCGCTTTCGCTGACAACTCCTCGTGACCTTCCGGCACCGGGCAGGCGTCAGACCCTATACGTCGTCTTACGACTTCAGCAGAGTCCTGTGTTTTTGATAAACAGTCGCTTGGGCCTATTTACTGTGGCCACCCCCAGCTCGCGGAGCAAGTCCGTCCACCGGAGGCGGCACCCCTTCTTCCGAAGTTACGGGGTAATTTTGCCGAGTTCCTTAACCATAGTTCTCCCGATCGCCTTGGTATGCTCTACCCACCCACCTGTGTCGGTTTGCGGTACGGGCCCCTGAGGGCTCCCTAGAGGTTTTTCTTGGAAGCATGGGCTCACTGGCTTCACTCAGTCGCTTCGTCCGGCACCTCAGCCTTCGCGGGAGACGCGTTTCACCATCTCCCAGCCTACGTGCCATCGCGGGGACGTCCAGAACCCCGTCCAGCTACCCTTCTTCGTTGCCCCATCGGTGTTAGCGCCCTTTCGGGGGTGCAGGAATGTCTACCTGCTATGCATCGGCTACGCCTTCCGGCCTCGCCTTAGCTCCCGACTGACCCTGGGAGGATTAGCCTTGCCCAGGAAACCTTGGGTGTACGGCGGGGGCGTTTTTCACGCCCCTCTCGTTACTCATGCCAGCATTCTCACTTCCATGCGGTCCACCAGGGGTCGTCCCCCGGCTTCGCCCCACATGGAAAGCTCCCCTACCACTAGTAAAACTAGTCCGCCGCTTCGGTACCATGCTTAGCCCCGTATATTGTCGGCGCATGTCCACTCGACCAGTGAGCTATTACGCACTCTTTGAATGAATGGCTGCTTCTAAGCCAACATCCTGGTTGTCTGAGCAAACGCACATCCTTTGCCACTTAGCATGGATTTGGGGACCTTAGCGGGCGGTCTGGGCTGTTTCCCTTTCGAATACACAGCTTAGCCCACATATTCTGACTCCCGGACTCTGGACCCGCGGTATTCGGAGTTTGATTGATCTTGGTAGGCGGTGAGGCCCCCGCAATCATTCAGTGCTCTACCCCCGCGGGTAAACGTCCGAGGCTAGCCCTAAAGCTATTTCGGGGAGAACGAGATATCTCCAGGTTTGATAGGCCTTTCACTCCTATCCACAAGTCATCCCCTCAGTTTTCAACCTAAGTGGGTTCGGCCCTCCACGGGGTCTTACCCCCGCTTCAGCCTGCTCATGGATAGCTCACCTGGCTTCGCGTCTACGGTGTGCGACTGAACGCCCTGTTCAGACTCGCTCTCGCTGCGGCTCGCTTGCTAGCTTAACCTCGCCACACGCCGTAACTCGCTGGCTCATTCTACAAAAGGCACGCCGTCACAGGCACAAGGCCTGCTCCGACTGCTTGTAGGCACACGGTTTCAGGTACTATTTCACTCCCCTCTCGGGGTGCTTTTCACCTTTCCCTCACGGTACTGGTTCACTATCGGTCACAGGAGAGTATTTAGGTTTGGAGGGTGGTCCCCCCGGGTTCCCACCGGGTTTCACGTGTCCGGCGGTACTCAGGAACCAGTCGGCAGTCCTCGCGGATTCGCGTACGGGGCTCTAACCCTGTCTCGCCGGCCTTCCCAGGCCGTTCCGCTTCCACGAGGTTTTGTAACTGCACGATGACTGGCCCTACAACCCCGCCAGCGCCGAAGCGTCTGGCGGTTTGACCTAGATCCCCGTTCGCTCGCCACTACTAGGGGAATCTCGTTTGATTTCTGTTCCTCGGGGTACTTAGATGTTTCAGTTCCCCCGGTTGCCCTCGCCGCGCCTATGTGTTCAGCGCGGGATGGTGGGATATGGGTCCCACCGGGTTGCCCCATTAGGAGATCCGCGGGTATAACGGCCATGTGCGCCTAACCGCGGCTTATCGCAGCTTATCACGTCCTTCGTCGGCTTCCTGTGCCAAGGCATCCACCGTGTGCCCTTACCATCTTCTTCTCGATGGCTCGAACATACTTGCACTCCGGCGGTCTCCCGCCGGTGCGATCAGATGCGATCTTCATTGAAGAAAATCGATTTTGTCACGCTATGCAGCTCTCAAGGTACGACGAGGGCGAACCCTCGAGACCGGATACTGAGCGCTCTCGCGCGACAAAGGCTGGCATCAGCGGAATAGACGGGAACCACTCGTCATTGCGTATCGTTCTTCTTCAAGGAAGGTTGTTCTCCCTAGAAAGGAGGTGATCCAGCCGCACGTTCTCGTACGGCTACCTTGTTACGACTTCACCCCCCTTACCAACCACACCTTCGGCGCCTCCCCCCCTTGCGGGTTGGGCCGGCGACTTCGGGTGCAATCGACTCGGGTGGTGTGACGGGCGGTGTGTACAAGGCCCGGGAACGCATTCACCGCGGCGTGCTGATCCGCGATTACTAGCAACTCCGACTTCATGGAGGCGGGTTGCAGCCTCCAATCCGAACTGGGGCCGGCTTTAGGGATTCGCTCACCCTCGCGGGCTGGCAGCCCATTGTGCCGACCATTGTAGCACGTGTGCAGCCCAGGACATAAGGGGCATGATGACTTGACGTCGTCCCCACCTTCCTCCGGCTTAACGCCGGCGGTCTCGCATGGGTGCCCGGCCGAACCGCTGGCAACATGCGACGAGGGTTGCGCTCGTTGCGGGACTTAACCCAACATCTCACGACACGAGCTGACGACAGCCATGCACCACCTGTTCAGGCTCCTCTCGGCCACGGCGTTTCCGCCGCTTCACCTGAATGTCAAGCCCTGGTAAGGTTCTTCGCGTTGCTTCGAATTAAGCCACATGCTCCGCTGCTTGTGCGGGCCCCCGTCAATTCCTTTGAGTTTTAGCCTTGCGGCCGTACTCCCCAGGCGGGACACTTAATGCGTTAGCTGCGGCGCGGACGAAACATTCGCCCACACCTAGTGTCCATCGTTTACGGCTAGGACTACCAGGGTATCTAATCCTGTTCGCTCCCCTAGCTTTCGCTCCTCAGCGTCAGTTGTGGCCCAGAAGGCCGCCTTCGCCACCGGTGTTCTTCCCAATATCTGCGCATTCCACCGCTACACTGGGAATTCCACCTTCCCCTACCAAACTCAAGCCCGCCGGTATCAGAAGCGCGCGGGGGTTGAGCCCCCGAATTTTACTCCTGACCTAACGGGCCGCCTACGAGCTCTTTACGCCCAATGAATCCGGATAACGCTTGCCCCCTACGTATTACCGCGGCTGCTGGCACGTAGTTAGCCGGGGCTTCTTCTGCAGGTACCGTCACCTTGCGGCCTCGTCCCTGCTGAAAGCGGTTTACAACCCGAAGGCCTTCATCCCGCACGCGGCGTCGCTGCATCAGGCTTTCGCCCATTGTGCAATATTCCCCACTGCTGCCTCCCGTAGGAGTCTGGGCCGTGTCTCAGTCCCAATCTGGCTGGTCGGTCTCTCAACCCAGCTACCCATAATCGCCTTGGTGGGCCGTTGCCCCACCAACTAGCTAACAGGCCGCGGGCCCATCCCCCTCCGCCGGAGCTTTCCCGGGTCCCCCATGCGGGGGCCCCGGAGTATTCGGTATTAACCACGGTTTCCCGAGGCTGTCCCGATGAGGGGGGCAGGTTGCCCACGTGTTACTCAGCCGTTCGCCACTCTATGTGCACCCGAAGGTGCTTTAACCGTTCGACTTGCATGTGTTAGGCGCGCCGCCAGCGTTCATCCTGAGCCAGGATCGAACTCTCCGTTCAAATGGGCCGGCCTTGCGGTCGGCGTCTTCGTGAGCTTCGAGGGTTCCTGTCCTAAGATTCCGCTGATCTCGGATTCGCTAAAATTGACTGGCCCCCCGCGTCTCCGCGGGGGATTCGAATTTCGCTAGTCTGTCTTTGTCGATCTTTCGATCTCAGTATCCGGTTTTCAAGGTTCGCCGCGCCCGTCCGGGCTGGTTGCCCGTGTCAGCGCGGGAATTAACTATACGCATCGCCACCCGGCCGGGGGGCGCGAATCGCCGGCTCCACACCTTCGACACAAACGCGGGGACGGGCTAGACGGAAGAACATTGTCTGATCATGTGAATGCGCACGCAGAAGGCACCAGGGCCAACATCAAACAGCCCTGAGCCCGCACACGCCCGCCAAGCCCGCCAAGTACTCTCCTGCCCCGCGAGAGCAAGCCCATGAGCCCCTAGCGGGCCTCACGTAGGGCCAGGGGGATATAGCTATCGCTCGTACGGGCCGTCCCATTACACATGCCTTGCAACACTAAGATTCTACGGCACCATAGATGACACGATTCTAGACATGAAATGAAGCCGGTGAGTTTGCGCTTGCATATTTGTGGCCCCGTCGGCCGCCCGCACGCGCCGCCGACGCAGAGAGGGCCCCCGCGCACATGCGCGGGGGCCCTCTCTGCGAACGCGATAAATGCCCGTCGTTGGTCAGCGACGACCTGCTCTCCCACGGACTGACTCCGCAGTACCATCGGCGCAGGGGGGCTTAACTTCTGGGTTCGGAATGGGACCAGGTGTACCTCCCCCGCCATGGTCGCTGACCAACGACGGGCATTCGGCTCTCGGGGGCGGCTCCGCCGTGCCCTGAGGGCCGCACAGCGCGACTCCATCGATTCGCTCCAGCCAGACCGCACCCGACCTCGCATGTACCGAGCATATAGTGCGAAGAAGAGCTCGACCGATTAGTACCGCTCGGCTGAACGCCTTTCGGCGCTTACACCTGCGGCCTATCTCCTCGTAGTCTACAAGGGGTCTTACCAAAGGGAGATATCATCTTGGGATGGGCTTCCCGCTTAGATGCTTTCAGCGGTTATCCCGACCGGACTCAGCTACCGGGCAATGCCATTGGTTGACAACCCGTACACCGGAGGTCCGTCCACCCTGGTCCTCTCGTACTAGGGGCAGCCTCCCTCAAATCTCCTACGCCCACGGTGGATAGGGACCGAACTGTCTCACGACGTTCTGAACCCAGCTCGCGTACCGCTTTAAATGGCGAACAGCCATACCCTTGGGACCTGCTCCAGCCCCAGGATGCGATGAGCCGACATCGAGGTGCCAAACCTTCCCGTCGATGTGGACTCTTGGGGAAGATCAGCCTGTTATCCCCGGAGTACCTTTTATCCGTTGAGCGACGGCCATTCCACTCTGAGCCGCCGGATCACTAGAACCTGGTTTCCCATCTGCTCGGCTTGTAAGCCTCGCAGTCAAGCCTGCTTATGCTCTTGCACTCAAAGGGATGGTTGCCGACCATCCTGAGCAGACCTTACGTGCGCCTCCGTTACACTTTAGGAGGCGACCGCCCCAGTCAAACTACCCACCTGACACGGTCCCCACGCCGGATGACGGTCGCGGGTTAGGCTGCCAGAACGTCGAGGGTGGTATTCCAAGGGTGACTCCCCAGAGACTGGCGTCCCTGGTTCAACGTCTCCCACCTATCCTCTACACGACGAACCGGCAGCCAATGTCAAGCTGCAGTAAAGGTTCACGGGGTCTTCCCGTCCTACCGCGGGTAAGTCGCATCTTCACGACTAGTGCAATTTCACCGGGTCTATGGTTGAGACAGCGCCCAAGTCGTTACGCCTTTCGTGCAGGTCGGAACTTACCCGACAAGGAATTTCGCTACCTTAGGACCGTTATAGTTACGGCCGCCGTTTACCGGGGCTTAGATTCGCTGCTTCGCTTTCGCTGACAACTCCTCGTGACCTTCCGGCACCGGGCAGGCGTCAGACCCTATACGTCGTCTTACGACTTCAGCAGAGTCCTGTGTTTTTGATAAACAGTCGCTTGGGCCTATTTACTGTGGCCACCCCCAGCTCGCGGAGCAAGTCCGTCCACCGGAGGCGGCACCCCTTCTTCCGAAGTTACGGGGTAATTTTGCCGAGTTCCTTAACCATAGTTCTCCCGATCGCCTTGGTATGCTCTACCCACCCACCTGTGTCGGTTTGCGGTACGGGCCCCTGAGGGCTCCCTAGAGGTTTTTCTTGGAAGCATGGGCTCACTGGCTTCACTCAGTCGCTTCGTCCGGCACCTCAGCCTTCGCGGGAGACGCGTTTCACCATCTCCCAGCCTACGTGCCATCGCGGGGACGTCCAGAACCCCGTCCAGCTACCCTTCTTCGTTGCCCCATCGGTGTTAGCGCCCTTTCGGGGGTGCAGGAATGTCTACCTGCTATGCATCGGCTACGCCTTCCGGCCTCGCCTTAGCTCCCGACTGACCCTGGGAGGATTAGCCTTGCCCAGGAAACCTTGGGTGTACGGCGGGGGCGTTTTTCACGCCCCTCTCGTTACTCATGCCAGCATTCTCACTTCCATGCGGTCCACCAGGGGTCGTCCCCCGGCTTCGCCCCACATGGAAAGCTCCCCTACCACTAGTAAAACTAGTCCGCCGCTTCGGTACCATGCTTAGCCCCGTATATTGTCGGCGCATGTCCACTCGACCAGTGAGCTATTACGCACTCTTTGAATGAATGGCTGCTTCTAAGCCAACATCCTGGTTGTCTGAGCAAACGCACATCCTTTGCCACTTAGCATGGATTTGGGGACCTTAGCGGGCGGTCTGGGCTGTTTCCCTTTCGAATACACAGCTTAGCCCACATATTCTGACTCCCGGACTCTGGACCCGCGGTATTCGGAGTTTGATTGATCTTGGTAGGCGGTGAGGCCCCCGCAATCATTCAGTGCTCTACCCCCGCGGGTAAACGTCCGAGGCTAGCCCTAAAGCTATTTCGGGGAGAACGAGATATCTCCAGGTTTGATAGGCCTTTCACTCCTATCCACAAGTCATCCCCTCAGTTTTCAACCTAAGTGGGTTCGGCCCTCCACGGGGTCTTACCCCCGCTTCAGCCTGCTCATGGATAGCTCACCTGGCTTCGCGTCTACGGTGTGCGACTGAACGCCCTGTTCAGACTCGCTCTCGCTGCGGCTCGCTTGCTAGCTTAACCTCGCCACACGCCGTAACTCGCTGGCTCATTCTACAAAAGGCACGCCGTCACAGGCACAAGGCCTGCTCCGACTGCTTGTAGGCACACGGTTTCAGGTACTATTTCACTCCCCTCTCGGGGTGCTTTTCACCTTTCCCTCACGGTACTGGTTCACTATCGGTCACAGGAGAGTATTTAGGTTTGGAGGGTGGTCCCCCCGGGTTCCCACCGGGTTTCACGTGTCCGGCGGTACTCAGGAACCAGTCGGCAGTCCTCGCGGATTCGCGTACGGGGCTCTAACCCTGTCTCGCCGGCCTTCCCAGGCCGTTCCGCTTCCACGAGGTTTTGTAACTGCACGATGACTGGCCCTACAACCCCGCCAGCGCCGAAGCGTCTGGCGGTTTGACCTAGATCCCCGTTCGCTCGCCACTACTAGGGGAATCTCGTTTGATTTCTGTTCCTCGGGGTACTTAGATGTTTCAGTTCCCCCGGTTGCCCTCGCCGCGCCTATGTGTTCAGCGCGGGATGGTGGGATATGGGTCCCACCGGGTTGCCCCATTAGGAGATCCGCGGGTATAACGGCCATGTGCGCCTAACCGCGGCTTATCGCAGCTTATCACGTCCTTCGTCGGCTTCCTGTGCCAAGGCATCCACCGTGTGCCCTTACCATCTTCTTCTCGATGGCTCGAACATACTTGCACTCCGGCGGTCTCCCGCCGGTGCGATCAGATGCGATCTTCATTGAAGAAAATCGATTTTGTCACGCTATGCAGCTCTCAAGGTACGACGAGGGCGAACCCTCGAGACCGGATACTGAGCGCTCTCGCGCGACAAAGGCTGGCATCAGCGGAATAGACGGGAACCACTCGTCATTGCGTATCGTTCTTCTTCAAGGAAGGTTGTTCTCCCTAGAAAGGAGGTGATCCAGCCGCACGTTCTCGTACGGCTACCTTGTTACGACTTCACCCCCCTTACCAACCACACCTTCGGCGCCTCCCCCCCTTGCGGGTTGGGCCGGCGACTTCGGGTGCAATCGACTCGGGTGGTGTGACGGGCGGTGTGTACAAGGCCCGGGAACGCATTCACCGCGGCGTGCTGATCCGCGATTACTAGCAACTCCGACTTCATGGAGGCGGGTTGCAGCCTCCAATCCGAACTGGGGCCGGCTTTAGGGATTCGCTCACCCTCGCGGGCTGGCAGCCCATTGTGCCGACCATTGTAGCACGTGTGCAGCCCAGGACATAAGGGGCATGATGACTTGACGTCGTCCCCACCTTCCTCCGGCTTAACGCCGGCGGTCTCGCATGGGTGCCCGGCCGAACCGCTGGCAACATGCGACGAGGGTTGCGCTCGTTGCGGGACTTAACCCAACATCTCACGACACGAGCTGACGACAGCCATGCACCACCTGTTCAGGCTCCTCTCGGCCACGGCGTTTCCGCCGCTTCACCTGAATGTCAAGCCCTGGTAAGGTTCTTCGCGTTGCTTCGAATTAAGCCACATGCTCCGCTGCTTGTGCGGGCCCCCGTCAATTCCTTTGAGTTTTAGCCTTGCGGCCGTACTCCCCAGGCGGGACACTTAATGCGTTAGCTGCGGCGCGGACGAAACATTCGCCCACACCTAGTGTCCATCGTTTACGGCTAGGACTACCAGGGTATCTAATCCTGTTCGCTCCCCTAGCTTTCGCTCCTCAGCGTCAGTTGTGGCCCAGAAGGCCGCCTTCGCCACCGGTGTTCTTCCCAATATCTGCGCATTCCACCGCTACACTGGGAATTCCACCTTCCCCTACCAAACTCAAGCCCGCCGGTATCAGAAGCGCGCGGGGGTTGAGCCCCCGAATTTTACTCCTGACCTAACGGGCCGCCTACGAGCTCTTTACGCCCAATGAATCCGGATAACGCTTGCCCCCTACGTATTACCGCGGCTGCTGGCACGTAGTTAGCCGGGGCTTCTTCTGCAGGTACCGTCACCTTGCGGCCTCGTCCCTGCTGAAAGCGGTTTACAACCCGAAGGCCTTCATCCCGCACGCGGCGTCGCTGCATCAGGCTTTCGCCCATTGTGCAATATTCCCCACTGCTGCCTCCCGTAGGAGTCTGGGCCGTGTCTCAGTCCCAATCTGGCTGGTCGGTCTCTCAACCCAGCTACCCATAATCGCCTTGGTGGGCCGTTGCCCCACCAACTAGCTAACAGGCCGCGGGCCCATCCCCCTCCGCCGGAGCTTTCCCGGGTCCCCCATGCGGGGGCCCCGGAGTATTCGGTATTAACCACGGTTTCCCGAGGCTGTCCCGATGAGGGGGGCAGGTTGCCCACGTGTTACTCAGCCGTTCGCCACTCTATGTGCACCCGAAGGTGCTTTAACCGTTCGACTTGCATGTGTTAGGCGCGCCGCCAGCGTTCATCCTGAGCCAGGATCGAACTCTCCGTTCAAATGGGCCGGCCTTGCGGTCGGCGTCTTCGTGAGCTTCGAGGGTTCCTGTCCTAAGATTCCGCTGATCTCGGATTCGCTAAAATTGACTGGCCCCCCGCGTCTCCGCGGGGGATTCGAATTTCGCTAGTCTGTCTTTGTCGATCTTTCGATCTCAGTATCCGGTTTTCAAGGTTCGCCGCGCCCGTCCGGGCTGGTTGCCCGTGTCAGCGCGGGAATTAACTATACGCATCGCCACCCGGCCGGGGGGCGCGAATCGCCGGCTCCACACCTTCGACACAAACGCGGGGACGAGCTAGACGCCACCACGCACGATGGCGCAGGTCGCCTCGAGGAGTGCGTCGCGCTCCTCCTCCGTGGGTGCCTCCGCATAGACCCTTACGACGGAGTCGGTGCGAGACGGGCGCATGAGCACCCAGGAGTCATCATCGAACTGGAGCCTCAATCCGTCGGCATGGCTCACCTCGACGGGAATCCTTCCGGCCACGCTCTCCGGGTTGAGGCCGGGCAGAATCATGCGAAACGCCTGGGTGGCCGCCGAGTCCATGCGGACGTCTCGTCTCGTGTAGCACATGCGTCCTATCTTCGAACGCATCTCGCCCACGAGAACGCTTAGTGGCTTGCGCGTTCGCGCAATCAGTTCGACCACAAGCAGGCAGACGAAAAGGCCATCCCTCTCCCTGAGGTGCACCGGGATGCTCAGGCCGCCATACTCCTCGACGCCGAGAAGCACGTCGCCCTCAAGCATCTCCCGATATATCCGCGTGAAGCCGACGGGTACGGAGACGTGCTCGCACCCAAGGCGTTCCGCCTGTCGAACGATACTCGCCGAGCAGGAGAGCGTGGTCACGACGCGACCCATCTTGCCGTGCCCCTCCACGAGGCACCCGAGCATGAGGGGCGCGAGCTCGTGCGGGGAGAGAATGCGCCCCGTCTCGTCGACAAGGGCGGCCCTGTCGCCATCACCGTCGAGCAAAACGCCGAGCTCCGCACCTGTCGAGACGACCGCTTGCTCGCAGTCGTCCGCCCAGGGGTCGGCAGGTTCGGGATGGATGCCTCCGAAGTCCTCGCTCCGTTCGCCGTGGATCTGGGTGACGACGCACCCAAGGCCTTTGAGCACCTCGGCCAGACGGTCCGTGCCAGAGCCGTGCATGGGATCGACGACAACGCGGGGACGTGCGGCCGCGATGGCGCAGCCATCCACCAGGAGGGCGAGGTCGGCGAGGTACGACCCCACGAAGTCCGTCTCGACATAGCTGCCGCGCACCTCGGTGGGCACGTTTGGGACGAGCTGCTCCACCTGGTCGAGAAGGTCATGCGACGCGGGCCCGCCATCGCCCATGCGCACGAGGATCCCCCCGTACTCGCATGAGCGTTCGCTTGCGGTGAGGACCACGCCTCCGATGGCGGACGCATCGTGGGAACAGGCCCACCCGACGGCGGGCGTGGGACTCACTCCGATGGAGAGGCGCACGTCGAGACCGTAACCCGCAAGGACGCCAGCGGTCTCTCTGGCGAGGGCGCGCGCGTCATGACGGGTGTCGTAGCCCACGAAGACGGTCGCCCCGGGATGGGCGTCTCCCCAGAGCAGCCCGAGAGCGTCCGCCACACGAATCACGTTTTCCGTGGTGAATTCCTCGTCGAAGCGCGCGTGCCAGCCGTCGTTGCCAAATCTGATGATGTGAGCGCGTCTATCCAAGCAGGCTCATACCCCTCGTGCCGAGAGCCTCGCAAAATGCGGGACCCTGAGGGCCCTCGAGGGCAACGCGCGCGTTCGTCGCCGCCCAAGCAGCAGGGGTACCCGTGTCACAGCCCTCCTCGGGATCAATGACGAGAGCGTACATCTCCTCCTCGTCGAGCAGGCGCTCCATGGCATCGGTGAGCTGGATCTCGTTGCCCGCTCCTGGCCCCTGGACTGCCAGCAGCTCCATGATGCGAGGCGAGAGCAGGTAGCGGCCAACGATGAAGAGGTGAGACGGCGCATCCTCCGGTCGAGGCTTCTCAACGAGGCCCGTGACCTTCCAGACGGCCCCCTCCTCCTCACCCGACGCGTTTGTACCGGGAAGCGCCCCCACGCACTCGCCCGCGATGATGCCGTAACGGCTCACTTGGTCGGCCGGGACAGGTGCCACGGCGATGACTGATGCACCACCGTGCTCGCGCGAGACCTCCGCCATGCGCACGCACATCTGGCGGTCGGGCACGAAGTAGTCGCCGAGAAGTACGAAGAAGGGCTTGTTATCGATGGCGTCGGCAGCGCACAGCACCGCGTGACCAAGTCCGCGTGGGTTGTCCTGGTAGACAAACTCGACGGGGAGCGAACCCGCTTCGTGAACCTTGTCGGCCTCGGCATCCTTACCGCGCGAGCGGAGCAGGCCCTCGAGTGTCTCGTCGACGGAGAAGTACTCCTCGATCTGCGGCTTCTCATGGGAGTTGACGATCACGACGCCGTCGACACCATCAGGTTCGAGTGCCTCTTCGACGACGTATTGGATGACGGGCTTGTCGAGCACCGGCAGGAGCTCCTTGGGAAGCGATTTCGTAGCGGGGAGGAAGCGGGTTCCGAGACCCGCGGCGGGAATGACTGCCTTCATGTGGTTGGTCCCTTCTTTTCACAGCAACACGCGAGCGCATGCTCGCAAAATCCGCTCAAACCATACCCTAAGACCATGGACACGTATCAGGGAGTCACGTCGAGCGGCATCAAGTTCCATTTCGTCGACAGCGGCATCATCCAATGAACACACGCCGTCCTAGGAGATGCTCACACCCTGGTGCGCAAGATACTTGGTGAGGCGCTCCATGGTATCGGCAGAGAGAACATGCTCCATGAGACAGGCCTCGCCATCCGCGACTGCATGACTGACGCCAAGCTCATGCTCGAGGAAGGCACGGAGCGTGCGATGGGCTGTCCATACCCCGGCCGCGTACATCTCGCCCTCGGGCGTAAGCGTTACCCGGCCATAGCGACTCTGCTCGACCATGCCCATCTCCTTGAGGACCGAGAGGGCCTTGTTGACGCTTGCCTTGGAAACCTCGAGACGCTCGGCGACATCGACGGAGCGAACGCTTTTGTCGCCCTCTCCCTGGTCGAGCGAGAGCCGATAGATCGACTCGAGGTAATCCTCCCCCGCCTTTGTCAGAACGTGGATGTCAGCATCTTGGGCGCTCATATGATTCTCCCCCAGTGTTTACCGCAAGGGCCTAGCCGTTTTAGAGAGCTGATACCCGATTAGTCGGAACCGTATGCCCCGTCGTTGTACGAGGAGGGGTCGCCCCCGGAGTCAATGACCTTCATCATCTCGGCGAGCTTGTCCGTATCGGCCACGACATAGGACTGGCCGTTGATGTCAGCGTACTTGAGAAATGGCACATAGGCGGAGTAGAGGCCCGTATCCACGTCGATGCCCTTCATCTCGTACGCAAGCGAGACCGCATCGGTCACCGAGAGGTCGGTCGATACGTACTGTGCGCACGTGCTGACCACGTTGGTGAGCGTGGCGAGATCGGTGGACGAGAGAATCTGCTTCGCAAGCGCCGAGATGAACGTACGCTGGTGACGCATGCGAGTGAAGTCGCCGTCGGCAAACTTGCGGCAGCGCGTGTAGAAGAGCGCCTGGGCGCCGTTGAGCGTCTGTACGCCCGGGTTGAGCTCCACCACGTCGGAGAAGTTCACGTCATCGTACATATGCTCGTCAACATCCACCGTGACGCCCCCCACGGCATCGGTGATGTCGGAGAGCCCGTCGAAGTTAATCTCGGCGTAGTGGCTTATCTTCACGCCGCAGAGGTCGCTCACGGCGTTGACCATCCCCGCCGCACCATCGACGAAGTGGGCCGCGTTGATCTTCATGACCGTACCGTTGTAGGTGACCTTGGTGTCACGGGGGATCGAGAGGAGGGTGAGCCTCTTGTTCCCGGGGTCCACGCGCACGAGCATGATCGTGTCGGCGCGGTAGTCCTCTTCTCCGGGCCGCCCGTCCGTACCGAGGATAAGCACGTAATACGGGTCCGAAGATGCCGTACGCTCGGTAAGGCTCGCCCTGAGCGCATCGGTGACCACGGCGGAGTCGTTGAGCTGGCTCTGTATGTTGTAGACCCATGCCGCGAATGCGACACCACACCCGACGACGGCAAACAGCAGCACGAGGAGGGTCGTGCGCAGAACGTGGCTCCTGCGCGTCTTGCGCCGCAGGCGCATGTGGTAGCCGTCGGCATTGGACCTGCTGAACTCGTTCGGCCCGGCGTTGTCGCCCGCCCTATTCCTGCGCGTCATGGCCCCCCCGTCCGCCTTCCGACCCAATCAATCAGCCAGGTAGTCTTCCTCGTCGGAAATGACGTCACGCTCGGCCTTTGCCCCAAGCGAGCAGAGCTTCTCGACGAAGCTCTCGTATCCCCTGTCGATGTGATGGATGTCCGATATGGTGGTGACGCCGTCCGCAACGAGTGCCGCCATGGCCAGCGCCGCGCCACCCCTGAGATCCGGCGACTTGACCTGCGTGCCGGAGAAGCCCGGAACCCCGTGCACGATGGCGTGATGACCTTCTATGATGACGTCAGCGCCCATCCGCTGGAGTTCGCTCGCAAACATGAAACGATTCTCGAAGACGTTCTCGGTGATGATGCAGCTGCCCTCGGCAAGCGCCAAGAGGCACATGGTCTGTGCCTGCATGTCCGTGGGAAACCCGGGGAATGGCAGCGTCTGGATGTCGGTGGGACGGAGCGGAACGTCGCGGGAGGCAGTACAGCAATGCTCGCCACGCTCGATCGTGATGCCCATCTGCTCGTACTTCTTGAGGACGAGCCCGAGGTGCTGGCAATCGAAGCCGCGTACGGTCACGGGCTGGCCCACGAGACCGCCCATGGCGAGAAAGGTTCCCGCCTCGATGCGATCGCCCACGACGGTGTGGTCGACGGGATGGAGCTCCCCCACGCCATCGATCTCGATGACCGGAGAGCCGGCGCCTCTCACATGGGCGCCCATCTCGTTGAGCATGTCTGCGAGGTCGACGATCTCCGGCTCGCGCGCCGCGTTGTCGATGACCGTCGTGCCGTTCACGTGCACGGAGGCCATCATGAGGTTCTCGGTGGCTCCGACGCTCGCGAAGGCGAGGGTCACCGTGTCGCCGTGAAGCCCATCCGGCGTCGAGGCATGTATGTCTCCGTGATCAATCTCGAACTTGACGCCGAGTGCCTCGAGCCCAAGGAGATGCATGTCTATCTTGCGCGCGCCGATGTTGCAACCACCTGGCATGGCAACGACGGCCCTGCCGAAGCGGGAGACCAAGGGGCCGAGCACGGCGGTCGAGGCACGCATCTGCGCGACCAAGCTGTACGGCGTTTCCCACTTGTCCACGCCTGTGGTATCGATGCGCAGCTCATGAACGTCAACGACCTCTATCTTTGCCCCAAGGCACTTGAGGACCTTGCCCATGATGTGCACGTCTGCGATGTTGGGGACGTTGCGCAAGGTCGTCACCCCTGGCGCCATGATGGTGGCAGCCATGAGCTTGAGCGCAGAGTTCTTCGCGCCCTCGACGGTAACCTCACCAGTTATGGGGTGACCGCCCTCAATCTTGATGACGTCCAAGAATCCTCCGTGACTAGGCGCTCTGGGTTTCGGCGACTTGCTTCAGGAGAAGGTTACACCACTTGATCTTGTTCTCGTAGTATGCGCGCCTGTGATCTCCTTCTGGATACTTCTCCAGCTCGTCGAAGGCCTCTTCGCGCGTGGTGCGGACGACATCGGGATCGATATCGTCGGTTCGACGCGCGTGATCGGCAAGGACGATGATTTCATTGCTGTTGATCTGGGCGTATCCGCCCGAGATGACGACCCTCACGGTGCCGCCGCCGTCCTCCTCGCGAAGGTGCAGGCGGACGACACCGTCACCGAGCGCACAGATCTCTGGTGCATGCCCGGGCCACACGCCAAGCTCGCCCGACACGGTAACGAGGATGGCACTCGCGACAGGCCCTCCGAAGAGGAGCCTGTCGGGACGCACGAACTGGCAGTTAAGGTCAGCCATGTTGTCCTACTCCTGGTCCTTGGCCTGCATCTCGGCAGCACGGCGGCGCACGTCCTCGATATCTCCGGCAAAGCGAAACGCCTGCTCAGGGATATCGTCGCACTTGCCATCGATGATGGCGGCGAACGAGCGGACCGTGTCATCGACCGGACAGAACACGCCAGGGTTACCGGTGAACTTCTCGGCCACGTGGAACGCCTGCGAGAGGAACTGCTGGATTTTGCGGGCGCGGGAGACGACGAGCTGCTGTTCCTCGGAGAGCTCGTCCATGCCGAGAATCGCGATGATGTCCTGGAGGTCGGAGTACTGCTGGAGCGTCTCCTGAACCGCCATGGCGACGCGATAGTGCTCCTCGCCCACGATGGAGGGATCGAGCGCGGAGCTCGAGCTTGCCAGCGGATCGACGGCCGGATAGATGCCCAGCTCGGTAATGGAGCGCGAGAGGACCGTGGTGGCGTCGAGATGCGTGAACGTGGTGGCGGGAGCCGGGTCGGTGAGGTCGTCGGCAGGAACGTAGACGGCTTGGACCGATGTGATCGACCCCTCCTTGGTGGATGTGATGCGCTCCTGGAGCTCGCCCATCTCGGTTGCCAGCGTGGGCTGGTAGCCGACGGCGGACGGCATGCGGCCGAGAAGCGCGGAGACCTCGGAGCCGGCCTGCGAGAAGCGGAAGATGTTGTCGATGAAGAGCAGGACGTCCTGGCCCTGGTCGCGGAAGAACTCGGCGGTGGTGAGGCCAGCGAGGGCGACGCGCATGCGGGCTCCGGGCGGCTCGTTCATCTGGCCGTAGACCAGGCAGGTCTTGGTGATGACACCGGACTCGGTCATCTCGAGGAAGAGGTCGGTGCCCTCGCGGGTACGCTCGCCGACGCCGGTGAAGACCGACGTGCCGCCGTGCTCCTGGGCGAGGTTGTTGATGAGCTCCTGGATGAGTACCGTCTTGCCGACGCCGGCACCACCGAAGAGTCCCGTCTTGCCGCCACGGACGTAGGGCTCGAGAAGGTCGATGGCCTTGATGCCGGTCTCGAATATCTCGGTCTGGGTGGTGAGGTCCTCGAACGCCGGCGCGGGATGGTGGATCGGGTAGTACTGGACGTCATCGGGGATGGGCTTGCCGTCGACAGGCTGACCCATGACGTTCCAGACGCGACCGAGCGTGGATGCGCCCACAGGCATCATCATCGGTCGACCGGTGTCGCGCACGTGAAGGCCACGCTGGAGACCGTCCGTCGATGACATCGCAACGGTGCGCACGACACCGTGGGGAAGCTGCGACTCGACCTCAAGAACCGCCGAGACCTCCCCCATGGGCGTCTCGCCCTCGACGACGAGAGCGGTGTAGATGGCCGGCACCTGATCTCGGAACTGCACGTCCACGACAGGACCCACGACGCGGGTGATGCTGCCCGTGCCCACCGTCTTGTTCATCTTCTGGTATGCGGCCTCTTCGAGAGGGCTTCGCGTCTCTTCAAGCGTTTCTGACATTAGTAGTCCTCCAATGCGGAAGCACCGCCGATGATCTCGTTGAGCTCGGTGGTGATGGCACCCTGACGCTCGCGGTTGTACGTCCTTCCGAGCCTGTCCAGGACGTCCTTCGCGTTGTCCGTGGCAGACTGCATGGCGCGACGCCTGGCCGCGTGCTCGGCAGCGGCCGAGTCGAGCAGGGCGTGGTAGATGACCGTGCGGAAATACGCCGGCATCAGATAGCCGAGCACCTCACCGGCCGAGGGCTCGAAGCGGTAGTCGGAATAGAGCTCGTGCTCGACTGCGGAGAGCGCCTCACGGGTGCGCGGCTTGTTCGGCATCATGAGCCGCTCCCTCGTGATGGGGAGAAGCTGCTCGGTGACCTGCTCCTGATCGACGCGGTTCCTCGCGTGCCAGTACAGGAGCATGACGCGATCGATCTTTCCGGAGACGTAGCCGTCCATGACGTAGGAGGCGATACGATCCGCCTCGTCCATCGTCGGCTCGGACGAGATGCCCACGAACGACATGGCCAAGTCGATCTTACGATACGCGAAGTACTCGGTTGGCTTTCGTCCGCAGGTGATGACGGACGACGAGATGCCACGGGCCCTGAGGGCAGCCATCTCGCGCTCGACGGCGCGCTGTTGAAGGACGTTGAATCCGCCAGCAAGCCCGCGGTCGGACGCGACGATGATGAACAGGACGTTTCTCTCCGCGATGTGGCGGATGAGCAACGGCTGCTCGTCATCAAGCCCAGCGGAGGCCACGTTGGCAAGCATGTTGGTGATGGCGTCCTTGTACGGAGCGGCCTGCTCCGCCCTCTCGAGCGCCTTGCGGATTCGTGCGGTGGAGATCATCTCCATGGTACGCGTCACCTGCATGGTGCTCGAGATGGACGTCATCCGTCTTGATATCTCACGAAGGTTGGCCATGTATGGCTACTCCCCAACCTTTACGTTCTGGTCTAGCGCATTCGTCTTGTTGCTCTCAGCCTTGGCGGTGACATCCTCTTCCTTGACCTTGTTGGGACACGTCGACAGGAAGTGCTCCTTGAAGCTTGCGATGTGCTGCTTCAGGCGCTTGGAGGCCTCATCGCTGATCTTGCCATCGCTGAGGGACTTGCGCAGCGCTGGGTGCCTCTCCTGCATGTACTGTGCCAGCTCGTCTCGGAACAGGCTCACATGGTCGAGGTCGATGTCATCGAGGAAGTTCTCCTTCGCGGCGAAGATGGACACGATCTGGTCTTCGACGTCGAGCGCGGCGTAGCGACCCTGCTTGAGCAGCTCCATCATGTTGCGCACCGTGATTGAGCTGGTACTGCGTGGTCGCGTCGAGGTCCGAGCCGAACTGCGCGAAGGACTGCTTCTCGCGATAGCTCGCGAGGATCGAGCCTCAGCGTACCCGCCACCCTGCTTCATGGCCTTCAACCTGCGCGTCGCCACCGACGCGCGACACGGAGATGCCCACGTCGACCGCTGGGCGCTGGCCTTGGAAGAAGAGGTTGGACTGCAGGTAGATCTGCCCGTCGGTGATCGAGATCACGTTCGTGGGGATGTAGGCGGAGACGTCGCCCTCCTGCGTCTCGATGATCGGGAGCGCCGTGAGGGAGCCGCCGCCGTTGGCGTCGGACATCTTGCAGGCGCGCTCGAGAAGGCGCGAGTGGAGATAGAAGATGTCGCCAGGGTACGCCTCGCGTCCTGGCGGACGGTGAAGCGTAAGCGGCCATCTGACGATATGCCACCCGCCTGCTTGGAGAGGTCGTCGTAGGACCACGAGCACGTGACCACCGCGATGCTCGGCATCGCGGGGTTGCCGTACTCGTCGTTGTACATGAAGTACTCTCCGATGGCAGCCCCTGCCATGGGGGCGAATGTACTGCATGGGTGCCGCATCGGCGGCGGTGGCCGCGACGATGACCGTCTTGTCGAGGACGCCATGCTGGAGCAGCGACTCCCTGATGGTGGCAACCGTCGAGGCCTTCGGCCGATGGCGACGTAGATGCAGACCATGTCGGTCTCGCGCTGGGTTGACGATGGCATCGATCGCAACGGACGTCTTGCCCGTCTTACGGTCGCCGATGACGAGCTCGCGCTGGCCTCGTCCGATCGGCACCATGGGCTCAATGGCCATGAGGCCCGTCTGGACCGGCTCGCAGACCGGTTTGGCGTGCCATGATGCCAGGGGCCTTGAACTCGATCGGACGACGAGATGCGAGGTATCGATGGCCCGAGGCCATCGATTGGCTGGCCCAGCGAGTTGACGACGCGACCGAGCAGGGCGTGGCCGCCGGGATGTCCATGACGTGACCGGTGGTACGGCACTCGTCACCTTCCTTGATGGCATCCGCGTCCCCAAAGAGGACGGCCCCGACGGCCTCCTCGTCCAGGTTCTGGGCGAGGCCGTATACGCTGCGGCCGGTGGTGGTGCTCGTGAACTGCAGCAGCTCGCCAGCCATGGCCGTACGAAGGCCGGTCACGCGGGCGATGCCGTCGCCGACCTCGCTGACCTCGGACGCCTCCTGCTGGTCGACCGTTGCCCCGATGGTGCCGAGCTGGTCGAGCAAGGTGTCCATGATCCTCTCCGAGCTGATTTCCGGCTGCTCGGGGCTTTTGGTGGTATCTGTCATTGCTCATCACTCCCGATGAAGGTCGACGAGAGCGTCTTCCTGATGTTTGAAAGCTGGGCGCGCACGGATGCGTCGTAGCGCTTGCCGCGCGCCTCAACGATAATGCCGCCGACGATGGAGGGGTCGACGCGTTCGACGAGGTAGACGGGCTTCTTGAGGTCCTTCTCCGTCTTGGCACGAACCTTCTCGCGAAGGGCGTCATCCATGGGAACCGCGGTGGTCACGGTGACCGAGACCGTGGTGTCCTCGGAGTCAAGGAGCTCCTTGTAATGCTTGGCGACCTGGTCGATGAGGTCAAGGGCATCGTCCTGGTGCATGGCGCTCAGGGTCTCGAGCACCTCGGGCGAGAACTTCTTGGCATGCTGCCACTGCACCAGATCGGAGTTGGACCTGCCCTCGGAGCGGGCGGCCTCCATGAGTGCCCTCGTGTAGGCCTCTATCTTTTCGCCCTCGCCATGGTTAGCGCTCATCTACGGTACCTACTTCCGCGAGGTACTTCTCCGCAAGCTTGCGTTGGTCCTCGTCACTCATGTCATTACCGATGATCTTCCCAGCGATGTCCACCGAGAGGTCGACCACGGAACTCGAAAGCTCGATCATGGCCTTCTTGCGCTCCGAATCCACGGCACCACGTGCCTTGGTGATGATGTCCGAGGCGTCGTGCTGGGCCTTCGCGAGGATCTGCGTGCGCTCCTCCTCGGCCTCCCTCTTGGCCTGGGCGACGATGGCATCGGCCTCCTTCTGGGCGTTGAGGAGCCTCGTCTCGTACTCCTTCGCCTCCTCCGCCGCCTTGAGCTTGGACTCCGCAGCGGAATCGAGGTCATCCTTTATCTTCTGCTGGCGCTTGTCCATCATCCCGAGGATGGAGGGCCAGGCCACCTTGGCCATGATGACCCAGATGACCACGAAGGCGATGAGAGCCGGGACGAACTCGGCCGGCTTGGGAATCAGCAGATCCATGCCGGTCGTCGATTCTGCCAGAGCCGTGGTAGGCGCGATCGCGGAGGCGACGAGCGCCGCGGCGGATGCGCCAGCGACAATCCCGAGCCCGTTCATCTTGCTGTTCATGCGTGCCTCCAACCTAGCGTTTCGTCTGCGTTGTCCAAGGTACCTATTGCATGAGGACGACAACGAAGCCGATAAGGGCGAGCGCCTCAACGAAGGCGGAAGCCAGGATGAAGATCGTGAACAAACGACCCTGGACCTCAGGCTGACGTGCCATAGAGGTGGTTGCACCATAAGCGGCAAGACCGATGCCGATGCCCGCGCCAATGACACCGAGAGCATATCCAATGACGTTCACAGTTCCTCCTTTGCCATTCGCCCGACCTCCCGGGCGAGTTACACCGAACCTACA
>Ga0268359_10140_pt1 | contig 24667 bp, 9 predicted proteins | sample BioMet11_FD_194416 | JGI IMG/M metagenome (GOLD analysis project Ga0268359, IMG submission 194416) | Sewage microbial communities from Oakland, California, United States - Biofuel 11 (PacBio Assembly) | ecosystem: Engineered > Wastewater > Sewage > Unclassified | place: USA: California | collected...
CTTACGGTTTCCAATGCGGATGGAAGCGATTCTAAGGTGAAAACTGGGTACATTAATGTAGCCAGTCCATCTTCAGCAAAGCCAGTAGCTGCTTTTTCAGCGTCTCCGACTTCAGGAAAAACACCATTAAACGTTAAATTTACTGATACAAGCACTGGCTCCCCAACTTCATGGAAATGGGAATTTGGAGATGGGTCAAAGTCATACCTCCAGAATCCGATTCACAAGTATTCTAAGGCAGGAATATATACTGTTAACTTGACAGTAAAGAATGCGGCAGGACGTAACACGGTAACAAAAACAGAATATATAAAAGTGATAACAAAACCGGTTGCAAACTTTTCTGCGGATCCAACATCAGGAAAAACACCATTAAACGTTAAATTTACTGACAAAAGCACTGGCTCCCCAACTTCCTGGTTCTGGAACTTTGGAGATGGATCAAAGTCATTCCTTCAGAATCCGGTTCACAAGTATTCAAAGGCAGGAGTATATACGGTTAACTTAACAGTGAAGAATGCTATAGGACGTAACACGGTAACAAAAACAGAATATATAAAAGTGATAACAAAACCGGTTGCAAACTTCGCCAGCAGTGTTACATCAGGAAAAACACCATCAAAGGTTACCTTTGCTGACACAAGTATAGGCTCCCCAACTTCCTGGAAATGGGACTTTGGAGACGGATCAAAGTCATTCCTCCAGAATCCGACTCACAAGTATTCAAAGGCAGGAACATATACTGTTAACTTGACAGTAAAGAATGCTAAAGGCAGGAACACGGTAACAAAAACAGATTATATAAAAGTGAAAACAGTTTAAAAACCGAGAATATAATTTAAAAACGAGCCTATCCCAAAAGCCATTTTTGCTCTCAATTATCAGGAGTATTCAGGATCACTTTCGCGATCAGAAGCTCGTTAGTCACTTAAAATAAGAAATATAGAGAAGCAAATTTTGAGTTTTGGGATAAGCTCAACGAATAAATCCTGAATTGAAAAACGATAAAAGATATCAAGGCGAATGGTAGTGGGGAGAATTATTTATCAATTATGAAAAACAAGTGTTGTTGCTTTGTTTGATCAGATTTAAGAGTTGACCTTCTCTTTGCGTTTTTCAATAATTGGCACCATGACATAATCTCAGGTTAGCATGAAAATGCGGAACAAAACTAGTGTCGAGCCTATCATCAAAGATTCAATGATTCCGAATAATTGCAACCGCTTTTATACGACATTTTGCGGTTGACTCGACACTAGTGTCATGGCAATTTAATTACTGGGCATTAATACTTAGAGCGTGTCTTAAAATTAAATTTGGTTTTATAATTGGGATAGGACTTATGCATTTGAATTGATAAACTGAGTGTCAAACTGTTAATGTCTAAAACGAAAGTTTAAACCATGATGTTTATTGTGTTTGATTTTATACATCGAGTGCGTAATATGAATTTAAACGAAACGTTGCCTATTATCCAATTGTATAAATGGTTTGAATTTTAAGACAGCCTCTTAGATAATACATCCTCCGTAGTCCCTTTCTTAATTATAAGACTCATAACTAAATTTTCTAGACACTAGTGTCTTGGCAATTTAGTTGTTGAGCATAATCTTGGTAGCTTCTCACCAGTATACAACGATTTTGAGCTAATTAGATTACCAATAACTAAATTTTCATGACACTAGTTCATCATGCGTATTCTTCATTTTCGACTCATAATCACATTTAATCCTTCGATGGCAATTCACTGGCTAATAACTGCATAAAATATAGTATATAGATTGTTTATAAAATTAATTTTCAATTGATGATAGTGATCTTGAAAATCAAGACATTCAATCGAAACCTATGCATAGTTTATTCTGTGACGACTCCTTAGTTTAGGTACGGTTAAGTTAGGGAAGAGCGCTTTCATTAATTTGTGCCTGTTATTCAAAGAATATCATATGTGTTTAAATTTCTTCTTTATAACAAAAAATTTGCCATCTTATGACGAAATAATAATCATAAAAGAAATAAATTACAGATATTATGATACTAATTTTTATATTTGTGTTAATTATGATGAATATAAATTAATAAGTTCTTATTTTTTTCAAAAAATTTAAGTACTTAGTATCCATCCATCTTTTTAGAAGTAGTGAAATATAATATACGTTTCTCTAAAAAAGAACCGATATCTCCAAGCGGGGTCAAATGTGACCATTACAAACTGACTATGAGAATAAAAGTTTCAATTTTGAGGGATTTATCTACACCACTTAAAAAAATAGTTCTTAATTTCAAAAAATCTCAACTTGACCGAGTATACGAATTTTAGGAAGCTGAGTCTGATTTGAAAAAACATTCGCGGACTCATATCCAAATTTTAAATTTTACGGTAAAAAGGTTTCAATTTTTTTGTTTTAGAGAAGTTTCTCCTCTGAAAAAAGTGAAATTGTGAGATTAAAATCCAGAACAGACCTCTCAGGCTCTTCCAAACCAGGCCACAATAGCAGGAATTTCGGACAACAACATTGAAATGTAGGTGAATAAAAAGATGAAAAAAAATATTTTTAATTCTCTGTATCGCTGCACTAATGTGCATGACTGGATTAGTGTCCGCAACAGTGGCGATAGATGCTCCTGTCGCAAACTTCACTGCAAACACCACCAGCGGCACTGCACCCCTAACCGTACAATTCACCGACATATCCACCAACGCAACCAACTGGGCGTGGGACTTTAATAATGACGGTACGGTCGACAGCACAGAACAAAATCCTGCCCATACCTACACCAGCGCTAGTACCTATACCGTGAATCTAACGGTAACAGGTCTTGACGGAACGGACACCGAAACCAAAAACGACTACATTACGGTAACAGGAACCGGAGGACTTGCAGATACGCCCTGGCCAAAATTCCAGGGAGATCTTAATAACACCGGCCAATCGCCGTATACCGGGCCACAAATCAACAACGATATATGGACATACACCACAAGGAACTCGATAAAGAGTTCACCTGCGGTTGGTGAAAACGGAACCGTCTACATTGGGAGTTACGACAACAAACTCTATGCAATAAACCCTGCAGGAACCCTCAAATGGAGTTACACAACCGGAAACCAGATTGCAGGTTCAGCAACAATAGGGGCAGATGGCACCATCTACGTTGGAAGCTACGACAAGAGATTCTATGCAATAAACCCTGACGGAACTCTAAAATGGAGTTATACCACCGGAAACCAGATTGCAGGTTCAGCAACAATTGGAGCCGATGGAACAATCTACATCGGAAGCAAGGATAAAAAACTCTATGCACTTAACCCTGACGGGACTCTCAAATGGAGTTATACCACCGGAAACCAGATATTCAGTTCGGCAGCAATCGGAACGGATGGAACAATCTACATAGGAAGCCTGGACAACAAACTCTATGCACTCAATCCTGACGGAACCCTCAAATGGAGTTACACAACCGGAAACCAGATTTACGGTTCACCGGCAATTGGAAAAGATGGCACTATCTACATCGGAAGTCTTGATAGCAAACTCTACGCAATCAACCCTGAAGGAACTCTAAAATGGAGTTACACAGCCGGAAAACAGATTTACAGTTCACCGGCAATTGGAACAGACGAAACAATCTACATCGGAAGTCTGGGTAGCAAACTCTATGCACTCAACCCTGATGGAACTCTAAAATGGAGTTACACTGCCGGAAGCCAGATTTTTGGTTCCGCAGCGATCGGTTCAGATGGGACCATCTACATAGGGGGTTACGACAGTAAACTCTACGCACTCACCCCGGATGGTACCCTCAAATGGAATTACACAACCGGAAGCCAGATTTACGGTTCTCCTGCAATTGGATCGGATGGGACCCTGTACATCGGAAGTTTTGATTCATCACTGTATGCATTTAGGGATTCTGCCCCGGCTGTCAACTTTACCGTCAATCTCACGAATGGAGAAGCCCCCTTCACAGTGCAATTTACCGACCTCTCAACTGGAAATATTACGGGAAGATACTGGGACTTTGGCGACAATACAACCTCATTCAACCTGAATCCGGTGCATACATACGTAACAGCCGGAACGTATACGGTAAACCTGACAGTCTCGAATATCTATGGCAGCAACAGCAGTTTGAAGACCGATTACATCACGGTAGGCAGCGGAATACCTGTAGGGAATTTCACTGCAAACGTGACGAGCAGTATTGAACCCCCGCTAACGGTTCAGTTCAACGACACCTCTACGATTAGTCCGACTGCCTGGTTATGGGATTTCGGGGACAACACCACTTCCACCGAACAGAACCCGGTACATACATACGCAAGTGTCGGTAACTACACGGTAAACCTGACTGTCTCAAACAGTTATGGAAGCAACAACTGTATGAAGGCCGATTACATCACGGTAGGCAGTGGAATACCTGTAGGGAATTTCACTGCAAACGTGACGAGCAGTATAGCACCCCCGCTAACGGTTCAGTTCAACGACACCTCTACCATTAACCCGACGTCCTGGGACTGGGATTTCGGGGACAACACCACTTCCACTGAACAGAACCCGGTACATACATACGCAAGTGTCGGTAACTACACGGTAAACCTGACAGTCTCAAACAGTTTTGGAAGCAATAACTGTGTAAAGGACGATTACATAACAATAGGCAGTGGAATACCTGTAGGAAATTTCACCGCAAACGTGACGAGCGGAAATGCTCCATTAATGGTTCAGTTTAACGACTTATCGACTGTTAATCCTTCATCGTGGTCCTGGGACTTCGGAGATAACACCACTTCTACTGATCAGAACCCTGTGCATACCTATACAACGGAAGGAAATTACACGGTAAACCTGACAGTTGCGAACAGCTTTGGCAGCAACATCTGCGTGAAAGCCGATTACATCACAGTAGGCAGTGGAATACCTGTAGGGAATTTCACCGCAAACGTAACAAGCGGGAATGCTCCATTGGCGGTCCAGTTCACAGACACGTCGACCTTTAATCCTTCATCGTGGTCCTGGGACTTTGGGGACAACACCACCTCCGATGACCGGAACCCGGTGCATATCTATACAACGGAAAGGAATTACACAGTAAACCTGACGGTTGCAAACAGTTATGGCAGCAACAACAGTTTGAAGACCGATTACATCACGGTAGGCAGTGGCATACCTGTCGCAAACTTCACCGCAAACATGATTAGTGGTTATGTTCCGCTGATTATCCATTTCACAGACACGTCGACCGGTAACCCGACAGCCTGGTCCTGGGACTTTGGCGACGGTAACACGTCCACCGAACAGAACCCGGTACATACATACGCAAGTGTCGGAAACTACACGGTAAACCTGAAGGTCACGAATAGCTATGGCAGCAACACCGAGACAAAGGCCGGTTACATCTACGCAGGCAGCGGATCTTCCCGGAATATATCCTTCACCGCAAGTGACCAGTCAGTATATCAGCAGGAGGTTGTGATCCACCGGACCAATGGGACTGATTATGAGGAGAATACAGGTGACCTGAACGTATGGCATGTGTATCTTGGGGACCAGTGCCGGGAAGATTACGGGGATTTGCGCTTTGTCGATTCCACCGGAACCCAGCTGGCGTATTACCTCTCTCCTGACTATACCGCAGAGCAGGCGTTGTTCTATGTCCGGCTTGAAGGAGCAGATCAGCCTGGAACGCTGCAGATCTTATATGGGGATACTGGAGTTTCTACGACAAGTGATGCGGAGGCAACAGGATACCTGTTCGATACATTCTCAACACTTGATTCCGACTGGGATACCTCCAATCTGGCTTCTGCCACAATTGACAGCGGCCGGTTAAAAACCACGGGAAATATGTATTCCTGGGATCAAATTACAAACGCGGCAGCAAAGCGGTCGATCAATACGATTTTTGGTTCTCTTTCTGCTGAAATCGATTTGACGTATTTCGGTACTACATCAGATAGCGGGCAAATCTATCTGGTTCTGTATACCCCGACAGGATATACCGCAATCGGATATAGCGATTCGTCTAAAACTTCAACAGGCGGGTTATATTCGAATATCAACGGAAAAAGTTCCAATACCGGCCAGGGAACCCGGGCTGCATCCGGCACGATGCATCTGAAAATTGTTAGGGACATCTCAAACACGGTATCCGTCTATGAAAATGGGGTCCTCAGAGGTACCGGCACTATGGCCGGAAACATCACTTCCATCGGACTTGTTAATACGAGGAACGGGGCTGTTACCGGTAGTACCGCGTATTGGGATAACCTCATCGTCCGCTCCTACAGTACCATACCTCCAGCGGAATCCGGTTTACAGCCTATCGCAAACTTCACCGCAGACCAGACAGGCGGCAGTGCTCCGCTGATGGTTCAGTTCAACGACACTTCGCGTTATTACCCAACATCATGGTTCTGGGAGTTTGGCGACGGTTCCAATTCGACCGAGCAGAACCCGGTGCATACCTATTCATCAGACGGGAATTACACGGTGAACCTTACCGTTGCAAACAGCGGGGGCAGTAACACTCTCGTAAAAACCGGGTATATCACGGTTGGAAGCGGAATACCTGTTGCGAACTTCACTTCTAACGTGACGAAAAATTATGCCCCCTTCACGGTCCAATTTGAGGACACCTCAACAGTTAACCCGACGTCCTGGATCTGGGACTTCGGGGATGGCGCTACGTCCACTGAACAGAATCCGGTGCATACCTATACAACTCCTGGAAACTTCACAGTGAACCTGACCGCCTCAAACAGCTACGGTAGCAACTCCGCAACAAAAGAGGGTTATATTTACGCAGGCAGGTACGTCTATTCCCAGAATGTCACCTATACTGCCGGTGATCTGGAGGTGACCCAGCAAGAAGTAATAATCCACCGGACCACCGGAAGTACCTATGAAGAGAGCCGGGCTGACGGAACGAAAATATGGCATGTGTATCTTGGGGACCAGTGCCGGGAAGATTACGGTGATGTTCGGTTCACGGATGCATCCGGAACCCTGCTTGCATATTATCTCTGGCCGGATTATACTGCTGAGCAGGGACGGTTCTATGTCCGGCTTGAAACAGATCAGTCTGGAACTCTACAGGTCATATATGGGGATAGCGGGGTTCTTACGACAAGCAATGCAGATACAACCGGAGAGTTACTTGATGACTTCTCCACGCTATCTCCGGATTGGGATACATCTGCTGTGGGCTATGCAGTACTGGAAAACGGCACATTGAAAACCAGCCCGCCAGGTTGGAAATATGGTGTCTCAACTGCAGGAGTAAAACGTTCGATCACGCCGATACCGGGAGCTTTTGCAGCGGAAATCGATGTGAGCTACACACCTTACAGTTACCATAACGGACATGTTATGTTTGCAGTCTATACTGCTGATACCTTTACAGCAATTGGGTATTACGATGATGGGTGGCAGGCAAATGGTGGATTCGGGAGTTACATCAGTGGAAAGTTGATTTCCAATACCGGTGCGAACACCCGGTCTGCACCGGGCAGCATGCATCTAGAAATTACCCGGGATGCTGCAGACAAAGTATCTGTCTATGAAAATGGTGTTCTCCGGGCCACCGGGACCATGACTGGAAATATAACCTCCATAGGGCTTGTCAGCACAAACACTGACGGGGTTACCGGGGGACATATTGCATACTGGGATAACTTGGCTATCCGTACATATGGGACAACATCTCCGGCAGCATCCGGCCTCAAACCATTCGGGAATTTCTCTGCAAACAAGACAAGCGGAAATGCTCCGCTGACCGTCCAGTTCAATGATAGTTCGTTTAATTCCCCTGCTTCCTGGTCCTGGGACTTTGGGGACAACACCACTTCCACTGAGCAGAACCCAGTCCATACATATGCAGCGGATGGGAGTTATACGGTGAACCTGACTGTTGCGAACAGCTATGGCAGCAACACCTGTGTGAAGACCGATTATATAACGGTAGGCAGCGGCATACCTGCCGCAAACTTCACTGCTAACATGACGGGGGGAAATGCCCCGCTAACGGTTCAGTTCAATGACACTTCTACGATTAACCCGACTTCCTGGTCCTGGGACTTTGGCGACGGTAACACGTCCACCGAGCAGAACCCGGTACATACATATGCAGCAGATGGAAATTACACGGTGAACCTGACGGTTTCGAATAGCTATGGCAACAACACCTGTGTGAAGACCGATTATATAACGGTAGGCAGCGGTATACCTCTCGCAAACTTCACTGCTAACATGACGGGGGGAAATGCCCCACTAATGGTTCAGTTCAACGACGCTTCCACAATTAACCCGACTTCCTGGCTCTGGGACTTCGGAGATAACACGACTTCTACAGAGCAGAACCCAGTGCATACCTATGCAGCGGATGGAAATTATACGGTGAACCTGACGGTTGCAAACAGCTATGGCAGCAACACCTGTGTAAAGGCCGATTACATAACGGTAGGCAGCGGCATACCTCTCGCAAACTTTACGGCTAACGTGACGGAAGGTTATCCCCGATTCGCGGTTCAGTTCACCGATACATCAACTATTAACCCGACATCCTGGGCCTGGGACTTTGGCGATGGTGCAACGTCTAATGAGCAGAACCCGGTACATATGTATTCTACCTCCGGTACCTACCCGGTAAGCCTCACGGTTACGAACGGCTACGGAAGCAATACTGCGACAAAAACAGGGTATATCTACGCAGGCAGAAATAAATATTACCAGAAGATTGATTTTTCTGCCGGTAGCCAGTCAGTGTACCAGCAAGCCGTTGTGATCCACAGGAGTTTCGGCACCGCTTACGAAGAAGACTCAAATGGCATGAAGGTCTGGCACCTGTATGTTGGGGATCGTTGCCGGGAGGATTATGGGGATGTGCGGTTTACAAATGCTGCCGGAACACAGCTGGCATACTATCTCCAGCCGGATTATACTGCTGCTCAGGCACGGTTCTTTGTCCGGCTTGAAGGGGCAGACCAGCCTGGAGCGTTAAATGTCTTATATGGGGATACAGACCTTACGACAACAAGTAATGCAGATGCGACAGAAAACACAGGGGATGATCCAGGGCACTTATTCGATTCATTCTCCAGTCTTTCTACCGATTGGGACACATCAGGTGTGGCATCTGCAACAATAGACAGCGGTCAGTTAAAGACCACTCCGAAAACAAATACCATGGGTGCGTATTCTACTGCTGCCGTGAAACGGGCGATAACCCCGATCTCAGGCGCATTTACTGCTGATGTTGACCTGACATATGTGCCGACTTCCACCAGTTACCCCTATAGGAGCCGGGGAGAATTGTATCTGGTTTTGTATAATTCCTCGACATCCTATGCAGGAGCCGGGTATTACGATAGTTATTACGGCTCGTCCGCAGCGTACAACGGTTCATTTTTCTATAATATCAATGGAACAGGTGCCAACACCGGCCAGGGTACCCGCCCAGCATCCGGCAGCATGCATCTCAAAATTACCCGGGATGCTGCAAACACGGTCTCGGTGTATGAAGACGGGGTGCTCCAGGCAACCGGAACCATGCCCGGGGACATAACGGCCGTCGGTCTTACGAACACCCGTTATTCTACGAATTCCTATTATTATGCTACCTACTGGGACAACCTCGTCGTCCGTGCTGACACCGTTTCTCTGCCTTCAGCCTCTCAATTCAGCAGCGAGGCAAAGACTGCTGCCCCGCCGGTCGCCTCTTTCACCGGTACTCCGGTTTACGGGCTCTCAAACACGGTACAGTTTACCGATACCTCCGCCAACTACCCGACCGCCTGGAGCTGGGACTTCGGGACGGGGCTACATCTACCGAACAGAATCCAAGGCATACCTATTCGGCAGACGGAAATTACCGGTCACGCTCACGGCAACCAACGAATACGGCAGCGACACTGTGACCATAAATGATTATAAAGTCGAGACTATGGTCGTTACATCGGTTACCGTTTCCCCGTCAACCGTCCGCCTCAACGAAACCGAAACCCAGCAGTTTACGGCAGTCCTTCTGGACCAGAAGGGTAACGTGATGACAAATACCTCAGTCAGCTGGTCGAACAGCAACGAAGCGGTCGGCAGCATCGATGCAAACGGACTGTTTACAGCCCGGGCAGCAGGTAAAACTAACGTCACGGCTTCCGCAGGAGGTTTTAACTCTTCGGCAGAGGTAACTGTAATTGGCCTGGCTCCTGACCTGATGGTCCTGTCCGTCAGCTCGACTAACTCTCCCACCTCCAATACAATCAGTGCTACGATCCAAAACGTGGGAACCTCTGATCCTGGGGTATTCCAGACCAGTTTCTCGGTAAATGGAAACGTTACCGGTATCAATGTGACTGGCCTTGCTGCAGGGAGCACCACCAATGTCAGCTTCGCAGATCTGACACGCCGTAAAACCGGAGACATTGTTTCGATCTCAGCCACAGTCGACCCTGAAAATATAATTACCGAGCTCAACGAGACCAACAATGTATACAACACAACGGTAACCATTGGAACGAATGGCAACTACTATACCGGTGGGAGATATTACACAGGAAACGATCTGGAAACTGGTGCCTATCAGGAAGGAAATATTGCAGTAAAATACTCACAGGGCGATTCCGGTTACAGGACAGGTGGCGGTTGGTATACAACGACCGTACACTGGACAAGTACCAATCTACCCATTCCTTCGAATGCAACTGTAAAAGAAGCAAGACTCTACCAGTCATATACCTGGAATTCTCCTGGCGATCCCGGTTTCAGCCTGCAGTTCAATGGCAATACTGTCAACCAGACTGCTTTCTATGGAGATGGAACAGATAACTTCAATGGGCAGGCCATTTTCGATGTGACTCCTTACTTTAATAAAAATAGCAATACGGCAGTCATAAATGCATCCAATGTAGGAAATAGTGGCCTTTACGGGACAGTCCTTGTAGTGATCTATGAAGATGCCAGTGAACCATATCGGATGATCTGGCTGGATGAAGGCTGCGATACTCTCTATGGCGGAACAGACGATTACCATATTGCGTATGCAATGTTCAATAACGTTACAACAGAGAACCTGGTTTCTGCTAAAATGACAACAGTCTTGCCGTCAGGTGGAGACAACGGTCTGAGCACCATTCTCTTTAATGGTCAGAGCGTCACGATCAAGGGAAGTGGGGGTGGAGACCCAGGGTACAAATGGTACGATGTTACCAGCACCTTACAAAATGACACCAATGAACTGGGGATCCGAGACGATGGAGGATACCTGAATCTGGCTTCCGCAATCCTTGAAGTCACCAAAGATACTGCATCTAAAGCAAACTTCACCGCAAATGTTACAAGCGGAAATGCACCTCTTGCCGTGAAGTTCACCGATACCTCCACAGGTACTCCAACCAACTGGACCTGGGACTTCGGCGACGGCAAAACCTCAACCGAGCAGAACCCGACCCATATTTACACGTCAGAAGGTAACTACACCGTAAATCTCAAGGTTAAAAACTCTCTTGGAAGTGATTCCGAGGAGAAAACCGGATACATAACTGTGGGTTCAGCAGTTCTTGCTCCTGTAGCTAACTTCAGTTCAAATGTAACAAGCGGTAAAGCTCCTCTCACTGTCCAGTTCACGGATGAATCCGCAAACACTCCTACCAGCTGGGAATGGGACTTCGGCGACAGCAAGAGTTCTACCGAGCAAAACCCGTCTCACACTTATGAAACCGTGGGGACGTATACTGTAAAACTCACTGCCACGAACTACGGCGGCAGCAACAGCACGACAAAAACCGACTACATCAATCTGACTTCTGATGTTTCAGCACCGGTTGCGAGTTTCACAACCGATGCAAATTCAGGCCAGGTGCCATTTACAGTCAAGTTCACAGACACCACAACCGGCAGTGTTAGCAGCCGGAATTGGGACTTTGGAGATGGTAGCACTTCTACCGATCAGAGTTCCACCCATACTTACGTGACAGAAGGAAGTTACAATGTTACTCTTACCGCTACAGGTCCTGGAGGAAGTAACACAGCAACTTCTACCGAACCTATTACAGTCAGTGCTCCTCTAACCTCCTCAAGTTACAATGGAGGAATTCCACTGACTACCGCTCAGAACGGAACCGTTTCAGGCGAGCTGTGGTACGACTCATATTATGCTATGGAGACCTCCGCCCAAAAAACGTTTACCTTGCCTGATTACACGAAAATTAAATGGGCAAGGCTCTACGTAGATGTATACGACGGTCACATGCAGAATAATTATCGAGGGAACGTGACAATCGGTATAGATGCAAACGGTGACAGCACTTATGAAATACAGCAGAATGAGACCTTCGACACAGCTTATTCGTTCCCAGGTGAAGGTGGGACCGGCCCTGTCTGGTTAAGCGATCACATGAACCGTGTGACAAGCGATTACCTGATGTGGTACGACCTCACTGACGAAATCAGCGGGCAGACTGTGAATGTGCAGGCCACATCAACAAGATTGACTCTAATTTTGACGGGCGCGTCAAGTCGATGACGCTGGTTGTAGCCTATGATGATGGAGATTTCGACCAGGTTTATTACTGGGTCAACCAGGGTCATGATACTGTAAATCCGAGTGATACGGAATATACAGGTTCGACCGCCTTTAGTACCTCCTCACTTGCAAGTGGTTGGAGTTCAGCAAACCTGACTGCAATCTACCTTGCCAGTAAAGACGGGGTCTATACTTTCAATGGAACCACACTGGCATCCGGTGTGGCATCAGGGTCTTACTATGGGGCTAATACCTGGGATATAAGCAGCCTCCTTACTGCTGGACAGGACAGTGCACTTGCTTATAACAAGCAGGGTAGCAGCTATTACAAGATCCCGCTTGTCCCTCATGAGTATAAAATATGCAGGAGTCGGACAGGTAGCTCCAACTGCAGACTTCAGTGCGAATGTGACTGAAGGCAAAGCTCCTTTGACTGTACAGTTCACCGACCAGTCAACGAACTCTCCGACCAGCTGGGAATGGGACTTCGGAGACAACGAAACATCATCGGAACAGAATCCTGTGCACACCTATGCAGTGGCTGGAAACTATACTGTGAACCTCACAGTCACAAACACTGCTGGCAGCGATTCCGAGGTAAAAACGGGATACATTGTCATCACAGATGCCAGTGCTTCCCTTCCCTGGCAGGACAACTGCGAATCTCTCGATGGGTGGACCTGCAGCAAATGCGCCCTTATCACCAAAACAGTCTATGAAGGTAATTACAGCATAGGCTGTGATCCAAGTCAGTTCACATCTGGATCCAATATATATACCTCAGCTGAAAGGACTATCAATATTCCAGCAGGAGCAAAGACTCTTCGATTTGATGCATTGTCTTTATCTACTAACTATGTCTACAACAGCTGGGTAAAAGTCTTCCTGGATGGTAATGAGAAGGTTTCTCTTCCTGTTATTCTGAACAACAAAAACTGGAAACGTTACGAGATTGACCTCACAGGAATAGAGCCTGGTGAACACACTTTCAAGATAGGGTCATATATGGACAGCTGGTGGGGAAATGCTGGATTCTATATCGACAACATCTGGGTTATTCCCGATGAAGAGGTTCTCAGTAACGTGAATGTTTCTCCGTCTGAGGCTGAATTGCAGGTTGGTGACAACATCACCTTTTCGGCTCAGGCAAGTACCCAGTACGGCGAGAGGCTTACCGATACCATCTTTACCTGGTCCTCTTCGGATGACTCTGTTGGTAAGGTCAATGATGGCGGAATTTTCACCGCTCTCTCCGCCGGTAATGTCACGGTTAACGCCACTGCCGATGGTGTCACGGGATCTGCAACCGTATATGTGGCTTCTCCCGTTCTCCCAGCTCCAGTAGCTGCATTCACAGCAAACGTCACATCGGGCGAAGCTCCCCTGACTGTGCAGTTCACGGACGAGTCTACAGGTTCTCCAACTTCCTGGTTCTGGGACTTCGGGGACGGTACAAATGCTATCAAGCAGAACGTTTCACACACATACACGTCAGCCGGTAATTACACAGTCAATCTTACGGTTTCCAATGCAGACGGAAGTGATTTTGAAGTAAAGACCGAGTACATTATAGTAAGTGAACCACTGCTTGGAGCTCCGGTTGCAAACTTCACAGCCAATCGGACCAGTGGAAAGGCTCCACTTGACGTTCAGTTTACAGACGTATCAACTGGCAATGTCTCATCCTATTCATGGGACTTTGATAACGATGGAACTGTAGACAGCACTGAGCAAAACCCAATCTACACGTATTCTGCAGCCGGTACCTACACTGTCAACCTTACGGTTTCCAACGAGGATGGAAATGATTCTGAGGTAAAAACTGGGTACATTAAGGTCTCCAGTCCATCTTCAGCAAAGCCAGTAGCTGCTTTTTCAGCGTCTCCTACTTCAGGAAAAACACCATTAAAGGTTGCCTTTACTGATACAAGCACTGGCTCCCCAACTTCCTGGAAATGGGACTTTGGAGATGGGTCAAAGTCATACCTCCAGAATCCGATTCACAAGTATTCTAAGGCAGGAATATATACTGTTAACTTGACAGTAAAGAATGCTAAAGGCAGTAACACGGTAACAAAAACAGAATATATAAAAGTGATAACAAAACCGGTTGCAAACTTTTCTGCGGATCCAACATCAGGAAAAGTACCATTAAAGGTTGCCTTTACTGATACAAGCGCAGGAATACCTGCTAAATGGATATGGGACTTTGGAGACGGATCTAAGTCATTCCACCAGAATCCGACTCATAAGTATTCAAAAGCAGGAATCTATACTGTTAACTTGACTGTAAAGAATGCTAAAGGCAGTAACACGGTAACAAAAACAGAATATATAAAAGTGATAACAAAACCGGTTGCAAACTTTTCTGCGGATCCAACATCAGGAAAAACGCCGTTAAAAGTTACCTTTACTGATACAAGCGCAGGCTCCCCAACTTCATGGAAATGGGACTTTGGAGATGGATCTAAGTCATTCCTCCAGAATCCGATTCACAAGTACTCAAAGACAGGGACATATACTGTTAACTTGACAGTAAAGAATGCTAAAGGCAGTAACACGGCAACAAAAACAGAATATATAAAAGTTATATAAAAGTGATAACAAATACAAAATCGGATATAGGCTCTTCGTTGTTTTGTGTGGATATCCTCATAATATTCTCATAAAAACCAATGCGGTTTTGAATTGAAAATCATCTTATCCACAGGGAATGACGAAGAGCCGAAATATATTCTGAAAACGAATAAACCTTAATTGGAGAAAAGAAAAAATCGAGGCTAAAGGGTAAGAGATTATTGATAAAATCTGGCAAAACAACCCTTTAGCCTCGTTGACCAGAGTTGAAAGCCAACTTTGGTTTGAAATTTTTAAACTGGAACCATGACCTAACCTCAGATTAGCATGAAAGTACGGAACAAAACTGGTTTCTCATGCGTATTCTTCCTTTTCTACTCATAATCACATTTAAACCTTCGATGACAATTTTTTGGTTAGTTTAGGTACGATTTTGAAAAACAAAATGTCGGCAATTCACTGTAAAGGTAATGAGGGCTTAATAGCCAAAAAAAAGATAGAGTAGAATACTTTTATTTATTTGTTCCTGTTATTCGAAAAAGATTATGCGCGTTTAGATTCCTTCATCCTAATGAAAAATATCCCAATATGGGCAAATAATAACATAAAAGGAAATAAATTATGAATAATATGTTACTAATATTTATATTTGTGTTAATTATGATGAATATAAATTAATATGTTCTTATTTTTTTCAAATAACTTAAATACTTCGTATTATTCATTCTTTTTTGAGTTTCTCTGAAAAAGGAGACACTATCTTCAAAGCAGGGTTACACGTCTGTCCCTTACAAACAGACAATGAAAATAAAAGTTGTAATTTTGAGAAATTTGTACATACAGCTTTTAAAAATTTTGTTTTTAATCTCACAAAGAAGTATAAATTTTACAGAGTTGTTGACTTTTAGGAAGTTGAATCTGATCTGAAAATCATTCTTGAGGATAAATCTAAATTTCAAATTTACGGCAAAAAGGTTTCAATTTTTTTGTTTCTAGGAGTTTTTTCTCCAAATTTGAACAGATATAAAATCATTACGATTCAACCCGAACAGACCTCTTAGGCCTTTCTAAAACGGGTCGCAATAACAGGCGTTTCGGGAGATAATCTCAAAAATGTAGGTGAATAAAAAGATGAAAAAAAGATTTCTGATTCTCTGTATCGTTGCACTGATGTGCATGAATGGATTAGTGTCCGCAGCAGTGGTGACAGATGCTCCTGTCGCAAACTTCACTGCAAACATCACCAGCGGCACTATACCCCTAACTGTACAATTCACTGATATATCCACCAATGCAACCAGTTGGGCGTGGGACTTTGATAATGATGGCACGGTGGACAGCACTGAACAAAACGTTTCACACACGTACATATCAGCCAGTAACTATACCGTCAACCTTACGGTTTCCAACGCAGGTGGGAGTGATTCTGAAGTAAGGACTGATTACATTGTCGTAAGTGAACCACTGCCTAGAGCTCCGGTTGCAAACTTTACTGCAACTCCGACTTCTGGTAATGCTCCTCTCACTGTCAACTTTACGGATCAGTCAACTGGTACTGTTTCTTCCTATTCATGGGACTTTGATAACGATGGAACAGTTGACAGCACTGAGCAGAACGTTTCACACACATACATATCAGCCGGTAACTATACCGTCAGCCTTACGGTTGCAAATGAAGAAGGTAACGATTCTGAAGTAAAGACTGAATACATTGTGGTAAGTGAGCCTCTTCCTGGCGCTCCGGTTGCAGATTTTGCAGCAACACCTACTTCTGGAGATGCACCACTTACTGTTAACTTCACTGATGCTTCAACTGGTACTGTTTCTTCCTATTCATGGGACTTTGATAATGATGGAACTATCGACAACACTGGGCAGAACCCCTCGTATACCTACACCTCAGCCGGGTACATACACCGTCAACCTTACTGTCAAGAACGACGCTGGTAGCGACTCCAAAGTGAAGACGAATTATGTAACTGTAGAAGGAACAGGAACTGGCGGACTTGCAGACACAGCGTGGCCTATATTCCACAGAGACCGCAACAACACCGGACAATCACCATATAACGGGCCACAGACTAACACCAACATATGGAACTACACTACTGGAGTCATCACTTATGCATCTCCTGTTATTGGAGCAGATGGAACCATATATATTGGGAGTTACGGAACTAATACGTTATACGCATTAAACCCTGACGGAACACTGAAATGGAAATATATCACAGGAGGAGCAATAGACGGTTCAGCAGCTATTGGGGGCAGATGGAACTATATATATAGGAAGCTACGACAAAAACCTATATGCCTTGAATCCTGACGGAACACTGAAATGGAAATACACCACCGGAGGCGCAATATACAGTTCAGTGGCGATTGGGGCAGATGGAACTATATATGTAGGAAACTCCGACAACAATCTATATGCCTTGAATCCTGACGGAACACTGAAATGGAAATACACCACCGGAGGCACAATATGCAGTTCAGCGACGATTGGAGCGGATGGAACTATATATATAGGAAGCGATGACAAAAAACTATATGCCTTGAATCCTGACGGAACACTGAAGTGGAAATACTCCACATGGCAAATATACTATAGTTCACCAGCAATCGGAAAAGATGGAACCATATATATTGGGAGTTCAGGGGGTTCTAAATTATACGCATTAAATCCCGATGGAACACTAAATGGAGATATTCCACAGGGAAAATATATGGAAGCACACTCGCAATTGCAACTGATGGAACTATATATATAGGAAGCTACAGTAGTAGCCAAATCTATGCCTTGAATCCTGACGGAACACTGAAATGGACGTACAACACAGGAGCTATTTTTGGTTCAATGGCTCTTGGAGCAGACGGAACCATATACATAGGAAGCGGTGACAAGAAAGTCTATGCAATAAATCCTGACGGAACGCTTAAATGGAGCTATACCACCGGAAACACGATTTATGGTTCACCAGCTATTTCAGCAGACGGAACTCTTTATATTGGAAGCGACGACGGTAAATTATATGCTTTCAAAGATGTTGGTCCTGTTGCCAATTTCACCACCACCTATGTTCCCGGTGCCCCGCTAACAATTCAGTTTAATGACACTTCCAACTATAACCCGACTTCCTGGGCATGGGACTTTGGAGACAACGAGACCTCCACTGAGCAGAACCCGGTACATACCTATGCAAAAGCTGGGAACTACACTGTCACTCTCACTGCAGCTAATGATTACGGCAGCGACGCTGAGACTAAAACTGAAAGATTCGAAACTTTAGTCGCCACATCGATCACGGTTTCTCCTGCTTCTGCTCAACTCTATCTGAACGAGAGCCAGCAGTTCTCCGCCACAGCTATCAATCAGTTTGGGAAAAACATGTCTGACATTTCCTTCACCTAGTCGAGCAGTAACAAAAGCGTTGGTACTATCAATGCCTCAGGACTATTCACTTCTCTTGCCCCTGGCACGACAAATATTACTGCTTCATCCGGGAATGTCAGCGCATCCGCAGAGGTAACAGTCATAGGACCATCTCCAGACCTCACCATATCTTCCGTCACCTCCACCACATATCCAATTTCTTACAATAAAGTCACTGTAACTATCAGGAATGAGGGAACCGAGGATGCAGGTGCATTCAAAACCAATTTCACAGTGGACGGCAACACCACGAGTATTGAAATTCCTGGACTCGATGCGGGAAATACAACTACCATTAGCATCACTGATATGGTAAGACGGAAATCTGGAGATTCAATCCCTATCATGGTCATGGTCGACCCTGAAAACTCTGTTGCCGAAGCAAATGAGACCAATAATTTGTACACAGCAAATGCGACCATAACTGCAAGTGGGGACCTTTATCAGGGTGGCCGGTTCTCTGTGGGCCAGGACCTGGTAAATAATGCTGTCTACGAGGAAGGAAATAGCGGAGTGGCAATTGCACTGTCTGGTACCTATACTTCAAGTTCCAGCACGACAGGTATTACCTTTACTAGGACTTTTAGTGCTGAGGACATGAATATCCCTGCTGGTGCAACCATTAAATCAGCCAGAATCTATCAAGGCTGGACCTGGTACGGCGATCCCGGATTCAACATGCAGTTCAACAACCGTGAGAGCCAGAAACCTGATGCCAAATATAGTGATGCAATCAATGGTCAGGATGTCTTTGATGTAACTCCTTATTTCAATGCAACAGGCAACAACATCGCAGTTATAGCCTCAACTACTTCCCAGATTAATTTTGCCTACTACGGTACATTGCTTGTTGTGGTTTACGAGGCTCCCAGCGAACCCTACAGGCAGATCTGGGTGAATGAAGGCAGCGATTGCCTGCTTTACGGCATGGGTACCGGCTATACCATGTTCGAAAATGTGACTACTGACGGTCTTTTCTCCGCTAAACTCACTACAGTCCTGGAATCAGGTGATGGTACGGATGGTAGCAGTATCATCTTTAATGATAAATCCCTTTCCAACACTGGAAGCGGCGGATCAGATCCACTTTTCAGGTATTTTAATGTATCCAATGCCCTTCGGGATGGAGAGAACGAACTGGGAGTCACTGGTGATAGCTACATTAATTTTGCCAATGCTATCCTCGAAGTCACCAAAGTAACTGTCTCTGAAGCAAATTTCACAGCAAACATTACGAGTGGAAACGCTCCATTGAACGTGAAATTCACTGATACTTCTACCGGTACCCCAACCAACTGGACCTGGGACTTCGGAGACGGCAAAACCTCAACCGAGCAGAACCCAACTCACACCTACAAAGCTGAGGGTAACTACACTGTAAAACTCACAGTATCAAACTCTCTTGAAAGCGATTCCGAGGAGAAAAAAGGGCTCTTCGTCAGATAATATGGGTAAGTTATTATATTAAAAATATAATATAAATAAGTATTATATTATTTGATAAAAATAACTGCAGGAGTTTGATATCCCATTTGTGAAAAAACATTTGAAATACCTTTGAATGTCAAAGAACCTTGGCAAATAACCAATACTGAATTTGATTTAACATCTGAAAAACTTAATATTTGGATTGATTTTAAACGTGGTTCCAAATTTCCCTGTCCTAAGTGTGGCAAACCAAACTGTTCAGCTTATGATACTAAGGAAAAAGTGTTACGGCATATTAACTACTTTCAATATTCTACATATTTGCACTGTAGAATTCCAAGACTAGAATGTGAAAATTGTGGAGTTCTTCAAATAAAAGTTCCATGGGCTCGCGAAAAAAGCAGTTTTACTTTTCGAATGGAAGCTCTGATCCTAGAACTATCAAAAAGAATGCCAGTGTTACAAATCGGAAAGTTGCTTGGAGAATATGACAAAAAGCTTTGGAGAGTCATAAACCATTACACTGACGATGCAAGATCTAAAGAGGATTTATCGGATGTATATGTTGTTGGTATAGATGAAACTTCATGCAAGAAAGGACATGAATACATAACGCTTGTTGTTGATCTAAAAGATTCGAAAGTAATATTTGCTTGTGAAGGAAAAGACTCTTCAACTATTACCAGTTTTAGCAAAGATTTGCAAGATCATAATGGAAACAAAAGCAACATTAGATCAGTATGTTGCGATATGTCTCCTTCGTATATCAGTGGGATTTCAAAGGAATTTCCAGATGCAAAAATTACATTCGATAGATTCCATGTGATGAAAGCAGTGAATGAAGGATTAAATGAAGTAAGGATACAAGAACAAAAAAACAAAGGAACTCAAAAATACCAAATTCATATGGGTTACGAACGAGGAAAATCTAACTGATAAACAGAGAGAAAGGCTTCTAGAATTCCAAAATCAAAAACTAGATACATTCAGAGCATATAATCTAAAAGAAAGCCTTAGAAAGTTATGGGAATGCAAAAGCCGAGAGGAAGCTGAACAATATCTTAAAAAGTGGTATTTTCGGGCAACTCATAGTAGATTAGAGGCAATAATTGAGGTTGCTAAAACCATTAAAAGTCATTGGGATGGAATTCTAAACTACTTTGATTCCAGAGTCACGAACGGAACTTTGGAAGGTATTAATAGTATTGTACAGTTGATAAAAAGAAATGCTAGAGGGTATCGAAACACTCACTATTTTATTACGATGATCTATCTAAAATTAGGAAAGTTAGATTTCAAACTACCCATCTGAAACGACGAAGAGCCGAAAAAAGGATACATAACCGTTGGTTCAGCAGTTCTTGCTCCTGAAGCCAACTTCAGTGCAGATCAAACAAGCGGTAACGCGCCTCTCTCAGTTCAGTTCAAAGATGAATCTACAAACAGTCCTACCAGTTGGGAATGGAATTTCGGCGACGGCAAAACCTCTACCGAACAGAACCCGTCTCATACCTATGAAACCGTGGGCACTTACACTGTAAATCTGACTGCCATGAACTATGGCGGTAGCAACAGCACAACAAAACCCGACTACATAACCGTAACTTCTGATACTCCAGCACCGGTTGCGAGTTTTATTACAGATGCAAATTCAGGCCAGGTGCCATTTGTAGTCAAGTTCACAGACACCACAACCGGCAGTGTTAGTAGCTGGAATTGGGACTTTGGAGATGGCAGTACTTCCACCGATCAGAACCCCACTCACACCTACGTGACAGAAGGAAGTTACAATGTCACTCTGACCGCTAAAGGTCCTGGTGGCAGTAACACAGCAACTTCTGCCGAGCCTATTACAGTCAGTGCCCCTCTCACTTCCCCAAGTTACAATGGAGGAATTCCACTGACTACAGTTCAGAACGGAACTGTTTCAGGTGGGCTGTGGTATGATTCGTATCCCGGATTTTCCACATCTGCTCAAAAAACGTTTACCTTGCCTGATTATACCAAAATTAAATGGGCCAGGCTGTATGTCACTGTTTACGACGGGCATATGCAGAATAATTACCGTGGGAATGTGAACATCGGTATAGATGCAAACGGTGACAGTACTTACGAGATACAAAAGAATGAGACTTTCGACACAACTTATTCGTTCCCGGGCGAAGGCGGAACCGGTCCTGTCTGGTTAAGTGACCACATGAACCGTGTGACGAGCGATTACCTGATGTGGTACGACCTCACTGATGAAATCAGCGGGCAGACCGTGAATGTGCAGGCCACAACCACAAAAGTTGATTCGTCATTTGACGGTCGGGTAAAGGCTATGACTCTGGTTGTTGCATATGACGATGGGGACTCTGACCAAGTCTATTACCTGGGTTAACCAGGGCCATGATACGGTTAATCCGCTGGATGAAACGTATACAGGTTCAACCTCATTTGGTACCTCCTCACTTGCAAGTGGTTGGAGTTCAGCAAACCTGACTGCAATCTACCTTGCCAGCAAAGACGGGGTCTATACTTTCAATGGAACCACACTGGCATCCGGTGTGGCATCGGGGTCTTATTATGGAGCTAATACCTGGGATATAAGCAGCCTACTTAGTGCTGGACAGGACAGTGCACTTGCTTATAACAAGCAGGGTAGCAGCTATTACAAGATCCCGCTTGCCCTCATGAGCGTCAGGTATACGTCAGCTTCACCTGAATTGCCAACTGCAGATTTCAAAGCGGATGTAACAAGCGGTACTACTTCTCTCACTGTCAACTTTACGGATCAGTCTACAGGTCTCCAACTTCCTGGCTCTGGGACTTCGGAGACGGTACCAATGCTACCGAGCAGAACGTTTCACATACATACACATCAGCCGGTAACTATACAGTCAACCTAACGGTTGCAAATGTAAATGGCACAAATTCAACATCGGCTTTGATAACTGTTTCAGAAACATCTGCAATAGCACTTCCTGTAGCCAATTTCACCAGTAATGTCAGCGAGGGTTTCTGCTCCTATCTCAGTCCAGTTTACTGATCTATCTGAAAATACAACAGAATGGAAGTGGGACTTTGGAGACGGAGGTTCTTCAGATCAACAGAATCCAACACATAAGTATTCAAAAGCAGGAAATTACACAGTAGCACTTACAGCAACAAACGATGCAGGCAGTAATACAACAACAAAAACAGATTACATAAAGGTGACAGAAGCTACAAAACCTGTTATAAAACCGGTTGCAAACTTTACCAGCAGTGTTACATCAGGAAAAGTACCATTAAAGGTTACCTTTACTGATACGAGTACTGGCTCCCCAACTTCCTGGTTCTGGAACTTTGGAGATGGGTCAAAGTCATACCTTCAGAATCCGACTCACAAGTATTCAAAGGCAGGAACATATACTGTTAACTTAACAGTAAAGAACGCTGCAGGCCGTAATACAGTAACAAAAACAGATTATATAAAAGTGATAACAAAACCTGTTGCAAACTTTTCTGCGAATCCAACATCAGAAAAAGTACCATTAACGGTTGTCTTTACTGATACAAGCACAGGAATACCTGCTAAATGGATATGGGACTTTGGAGACGGATCAAAGTCATACCTCCAGAATCCGGTTCACAAGTATTCAAATCAGGGGTATATACTGTTAATTTAACAGTAAAGAATGCAGCAGGACGTAACATGGTAACAAAAACAGATTATATAAAAGTGATAACAAAACCTGCTGCAAACTTTACCGCGTCTCCTACTTCAGGAAAAATACCATTAAAGGTTACCTTTACTGATACAAGCACAGGAATACCTGCTAAATGGATATGGGACTTTGGAGACGGGTCAAAGTCATACCTTCAGAATCCGACTCACAAGTATTCAAAGGCAGGAATATATACTGTTAACTTGACTGTAAAGAATGCTAAAGGCAGTAACACGGCAACAAAAACAGAATATATAAAAGTGATAACAAAACAAGTTGCTTAATTCTCTGCAACTCCAACCTCTGGAACATTTCCATTAGCGGTAGGATTTACTGATAAAAAGCACATGTGTTCCTACCGCATGAAATGGATTTTGGAGACTGAGCTAATACAACGGTAAAGTATTCACAAAATCATATCCTCTTCAAATTCAATGGAGAATTTTCCAACTCGAAAAATATGTAACAATTTTATCATATAGTTATAAAGTTGAATGCATTGCTTGATGTTTTTTCCCAAACTTGGTTAAATTATTAAATTTTTAGCAAATACATGAAATTTATTTTTACCCATACAATTTGAAGAGGAACACAAAATCTAATCCACAGGTATTCACAGCCAGGAAATTATACGGTCAAGCTGACAGTAACAAATGCAGCAGGAAGCAATACGACGATAAAAACAGATTACATAAAAGTGACAACAGTTTAAAAGCCAGTATATCTAAAAACGAATAGGTCCTTGATGGAAAAACGATAAAAGATATCAAGGCGAATGGTAGTGGGGGAATTATTTATCAATTATAAAAAACGAGTGTTGCCTCTTTGTTTGATCATATTTAAGAGTTGACCTTCTCTTTGCGTTTTTTCAATAATTTGCACTATGACATAATCTCAGGTTAGCATGAAAATGCGGAACAAAACTGGTTCCTTATGCACATTCTTCATTTTCTACTCATAATCACATTTAAGCTTTCAATGTCAACACACTGGTTTTAGGTACGGTTTTGGAAAA
>Ga0268359_12182_pt1 | contig 24626 bp, 22 predicted proteins | sample BioMet11_FD_194416 | JGI IMG/M metagenome (GOLD analysis project Ga0268359, IMG submission 194416) | Sewage microbial communities from Oakland, California, United States - Biofuel 11 (PacBio Assembly) | ecosystem: Engineered > Wastewater > Sewage > Unclassified | place: USA: California | collected...
AACATTATCAACTGCCTGAATATATTCTTTATTAGGTAGACGATATCTGAAACTCAGGTTTTTAGCCACCAGAACGTCTGCTATGCCACCTCTATGGCATGCAATTTCCCTTCCATCTCCTATCGGCGTCAGAACCGGGGAAACTTTACTGCAGATATCGATTTTTTGCGTACATCTCGGACTGAAAGGGCAGCCCTTAAATCCATCCCCTGCAGGTACATCGCCGGGAATTCCCCATAAATCTTTATAAACAAAAATATCCGGGGTCGAGTGGACAAGACCCCTTGTATAAGGATGACGGGGAGATACAAGAATATCCCTTACAGGTCCTGTTTCAACAACCTTTCCTGAATACATAACAGCAATCCTGGACGCAACAGAAGATACAAAAGTGATATCATGAGAGATCATTAACATCGTATACCCGTTCTTCTTTTGAAGGTCGACAAGAAGATCCCTGATTTCCTTACGGGTAAATGCGTCAAGAGCAGAAGTAACTTCATCGAGAATCAGTAATTTCGGGTCGCATGAAAGAGCCATCGCCAGAAGAACCCTCTGCCTCATGCCACCGGAAAGCTGATGCGGATATGAATCCATCCATTTAGGATCAAGGCCAACTGTATTGAACAGATCAGCACATTTACTCTGTGCTTTCTCAGGGCTGATATCAAGGTGCTTTATCATTGGTTCTCTTACCTGAACGCCCACTTTCATAACAGGGTTTAGCACCTCAAGACTGTTCTGAAAAACTATTGCAATATCCTTCCATCTGAATTTGTCCATTTCAGGTTCAAGCAAAGAGGAGATTAGCTCATTCCTGTAAAGAATTTCCCCGGAAATAGCTGTATTTTCCGGTAATAGACCCATGATCCCGAGAGCAACAGTGGTCTTGCCACTTCCGGATTCTCCGACAATGCCCAGAATTTCTCCTTCTTCAATCTCAAAAGAAATGCCATCAACAGCCTTAACAGTATCAACGTCAGTTAGATAGTGGCATTTAAGATCATTGATTTTAAGCAGATTCATAATCATAACCCTTTTTTTCCCTGACTTTTTTCCCTCTCAATAATCCACTCAATATCAGGCTCTCACTCCTGTTCATCCGCCACGGAGTTCACTCCTGCTTCTTTGCAAAAACCATTCTTGACCCCTCTTTCATGTCCAGGGTCCTGAAGACTTCAAGCCCGTAGTCACCCAGCATCCCGATATATTCATTGAAAGGAACGCTATTTTCGAAGCAGTATCCTGTACCACCTTTCTTTGTGTCTTCAAAGGTCCAAAGGTTCCAGTCCAGGCTGAAGAGAGGGTCTGATTTCGTATTTTCATCCGGGACCTGCAGGGTTACGAAAACCCCACCATAGTTCAGGGCTGAAGCAATTTTAGGGATAAGTTCGGGAGCCTTGCCACCAGGGTTAAAGGATGAGAATATAAGGTCGTACCCGGTTCCGAGTTCATCTTTAAAGAAATCACCGGGAATTACGTCCACATTGGAAGCCCCGTATTTTTCAATGTATTGCTTCGTCTTTATGGTTACCGGGGGAAGGTCAAATACAAAAGCTTTTAGCTGCTCGTTCATTTTAGCAAAAGCAATAGAATAGAGCCCGTGCCCTCCTCCCATGTCCAAGAGTTTTCGAACCTTTCCTAAATCAACGTTTTCCATAACCGTCCTGACAGTTTCCTGGAGCAGTCCACAGCGGGTGTTTTCAGCCATGCAACTGATAATTTCCCAGAAAAAAGGACCTTTATCGACAACTACAGGCCCGTTCTTTATAAGCTCTGGTAAACGGGCCCAGAGTGCAGCGTTCCTGGACATTTCGGAAAGGTATTGCTGCTGGGAAAACTGACTTTCTTTAAGGAGATATGTAGCGGTAAGTTCCGAATTCACATACCTGGGCAAAAACGTGCTTTTTTCAGCTTTTTCTTCTCCCTCTTTTTCCTTCCTCTCTTCCTCAACGACCTCCTCAAACCTGTCCAAAAGCCCGAGACTGACAAGAGCTTCGCAGAAATGGGGAACTAACACCGGATCGAGCCCCATTTTTTCGGCAAGTTCACCTGCCTGAAGGGGGACTTTCAGGGCTTCAAACACCTCAAGTTCAAGAGCTGTAAAGATCAACCTGTACTCTTTCAGTCCTCTGGTCGAGTTTTCCATAGTCTTGACGAAACGGTCTACACCCACAGTCGGAGTGTCCATTAGCTCGTTCTTTACTTTCATGTTCAATCTCCTTTTACGCTTTCTTTTCGTAAACCAATTGGAAATCAATTGGAAGTTCATTGGAAGTTAATCGGAAATCAATTGGAAATCATAGAAACCATGAGAAATCATCTGAAATCAATTATTTTCCCTCTTCCATAACCACATCCCATCGCTCATCTACTCTACGACTTCCATGTCATGCTTTTCCTTCATCCCTTTCGCAGAGTCTATGTAGCCTTAAAAGCTCGTCAATGGAACCGTAGATTTTCATCCTGGGGTTAAGGGAAGATTTCGGATTCTGGAAAATCATCTGCATTCCGATTCCCGGGTGTTTGAACTCGCTTCCCTTAAGCCCGGAAATGTCGGTCAATTGGCATTTAAGATCATTGATTTTAAGCAGACTCATGATCAGAAGCCTTTTTTTATCTTTAATTTTGGATCAAGTATCCTTTCCATATCCCTGCTTATGAATGCAAGACAGAGCAGGAGGAAAATGAGCATAAACAACGGAGGCAATAACCACCATTTCCAGTAAGGTGTAAAATATATCGAACGGAAACTGGTTGCATGATTAAGCATCATCCCCCAGCTCTTGGAAGTAGGATCTCCAAGGCCCAGGAAGGCAAGTCCTGCTTCGGCTATGATTGCGTGTGAGGATATCCCGATGACAAGCACAAACAGGACAGGCAGAACTTCAGGAAATATATGCCTCCGGAGCAGGTAAAATGGCTTTGCGCCGTAGTTCCGGGCGGCAATAATATAGTTGTTCTTCTTTAGTGACAGTGTCTGGGAACGTGCAATACGTGCAGGTTTGGCCCAGCTGAAAATAACAAGTATAAGAATTACGTTAAGAATACTTGGACCAAGAAAAGCAGATATTACTATCAGAAGCGGAAAGCTTGGAAGAGCCATTGTAACATCAATTACTCTCATCAAGCCCTGATCAACGTGCCCTCCAATATATCCTGCCAGTATTCCAATAGCTCCTCCCCCAAAACCTGCTATAAAGGCTACTGCAAGCCCTATTGTAAGGCTCATTCTTGCACCGTAACATATCTGTGACCAGATATCCATACCGAGTTCATCGGTTCCAAGTATGTGTCCGGGACCAGGAGGTTCAAGTGAATCACCTGTAATCTTCTGAGGAGGATAAATTGTTATCACAGGAGCAAAAACTGCCATTAAAATGATGCAGAGAATTCCAAGGATACCAATTTTACCTTCAGTACTGAACCTGGAAAATTGTTTAGCTATGCTGCTGACAGTTCTGTTAATTCTGTCAATTCCGTTAACTCTATCAATTTTGTTAATTTTATTAACATTTAAAGCCTGAATAAAAGAGAGTATTCCGGCGTTTCCAGAAGCATCAGTATCCTTCATATCACAACCCTCGGATCAAGTTTCCCGTATATTTTGTCAACCAGAAGGTTGCAGATAAGTATGGAAACTGCAATTACCAGGAGAATACCCTGAATAAGCGGATAATCCCGGCCGACTACAGCACTTCTGAGTGTCATCCCTATGCCTGGATAGGAAAAAACATTCTCAACCAGTACAACACCCCCCATCATTATGCCGATCGTAAAACCTGTTCTTGTCACTACCGGGAGTAGTGCATTTCGGAGTGCATGACGGATCCAGACGTTTTTTTCACCCAGCCCTTTGGCTCTGGCAGTCCTGATATAATCCTTTGTGGTTACAGTAATCAGTGTGTTTCTGGTGAGCAGGTACACGCCTGTCAGTTGTGAAAGTGATAGAGTCAGAACAGGCAGAAAGGCATGGTACGATATGTCCAGTATCTGCTCTACCATACCGTTATAGTTTGCGAAGGGAGTAACAGCACCTGCCAGCGGAAAAAGCCTGAGATATACACTAAAAATCAGAAGAAGGATCAGGCCAAGCAGAAAGGAAGGAATTTCTGCAAAGGCAATCATACCCGTCATCATAATTCTATCACTCCCCTTCTTCCGGTTCTTTGCCGAAAGTGTTCCGAGAACCACACCAGAAATTGTACTGATTACTGTAGCACTCACGACAATCAATATAGTCCAGGGAAGATGGAGCATTATTACGTCACTGACCGGCATTTTGTAATAAATACTCCTTCCCAGATTGCCAGTCATCAGGTTTTTCATATATGCTAAAAATTGTTCAGGCAATGGCCTGTCAAGTCCGTAATAGTTTATGTAATAAAGATGCTGCTCCTCTGTCATTACAATAATATCTTCCCCGACTTCATCTGCGGAAGTGGTTGAGAATGGGTCTCCAGGCATCATCCTTGGTAGAAAAAAATTAATGACAAGAATTATAAAAAGGGTCGATAACAACCTGAAAATAAGCGAATTCCTGTCATTTACCATCCAATCATCTTGCCCTTTTACTATCCAATCATCTGCCGTTAACTTCCCAAACCATCATACCGGTATATACATCAGACTCAGAAAGGTAGATTCCATCTGGAGAGGCATTTTGATAATAATCCATTATTTTTTGCTTTATTTCGTCATCAAAATCCCGGCCTCGCCCAATGAACCCTATTGCTTGTTCTGCTGTTTCTTTCCAGTTTAGTTCTTCCTTCCATTCGGAATGGTTGATCTTGAGCGAGGGCCTGTAGCCTGAGAGGTAAAGATACATAAATGGATAAATTATGCCATTCATGTTATTTTCGGATTTTTCACCGAGTATTGAACTCCTGATATCACGATACGCCCTGTCTTCATCTCTTCTCAGAAAATTACTGTAATAACAGAGATTTTTCGAGCACACCATCATCTTTTCAAAGCTTTCGATATCCTTTACTCCGGGGGTCATGGATGCAATTACCAGGTCAAATTTGTTCCGGAACCCAAGCTCATCTATGTCTGCGGTCCACCAGGAGCATTCAACGATATCTACCGGAAGAGACTCTTTTTTTACAGAGTCTTTCAGTCTGTCAAGCATTCCGGATGAGATATCAAGTGCTGTCACTTCTGCTCCAAGCTTTGAAAGAGGGAGAGTGAGGGTACCGGGCCCGCACCCGATATCCAGGACTCTGGAACCTTTCGGATTAAATCCGGCCTCTTCAAGGAGTTCGAGAATCTCATCGGTTCTCTTTTTTCTGTTATCTTTTTCAATGTTATTGGCATAGTTCCCAGAACGTTTGTTCCAGAACTCTGCCATCCTGCCCTCATCCTGGAGCATCCCACTAGTTGTAGCTTTTTTCCAGCATTCAATCAGGTTATCAATATTATCTTTTTGCTGCAATTCCATCCCTCTCTAAATATGAAAGAATACACTGTGTTCTTGCATGATGATCGTACCTGGTCATCCAGCCGTCATATTTTGAAATGCGCCATACATCATATGATGTAGTATAATAGAGCGGTATTGCGGGTACGTCATTAGCAAGCACTGTCTGCATATTGTATACTATTTCTTTCCGTTTATCATCGTTCAATTCTTGTAATTCCTTATCACCAAGATCATTCAGGGTATCATTGTGGTAACCAAATACTGCTGCGCCAGATGATACACTTCCTGACTGTGCACCTGTATCACAGTACCTTGTACGGAGATAATCCGCATCCTGTCCCCAGCCGCCAAAGCCGCTGATCGCAAGTTCAAAGTCTCCGCTCTTTAGATTGGCATCACGGGATTTGCTCTCAAGGGCTTTTACCTGAACATCAATTCCTACTTCACTCAGTCTCTCTTTTATAAGTTCGCCTATACGAACTTCGCTACTGCCAAGAGATAATACATATGACAGTTTTTCCCCGTTTTTATCACGTATTCCATCTCCATCTGTGTCAGTCCATCCTGCTTCTTCAAGCAATGCTCGGGCTTTATCCGGATTGTAGTCATATTTCGGCTGGTCAGAGTTATACCAGATATGGTCTTCAGGGAGTATGCCCATTTTACCGGCTTTCCCTGCACCTCTTGCGATCTTTTCCACCAGTTCATCGCGATCAATGGCATAAGCAAAGGCCTGTCTTATTTTGCTGTCATTTAGCTCAGGACATTTTTTCATGTTGAAATAAAACTGGTAACCCCAGAAAGCCGGCTGCTGGACTATTCTTACATCAGGGTCTGATTTGAACCGGTCAAGAGTATCAGGCGATATACTTGTGAAATCTATTTGTCCCTGTTCAAAAGCTATTAATGAGTCGCTGACCGGAATAAACTCGACGGCTTTAACGACAGGCTTTGGTCCCCAGAAATTCTCATTTGCTACAAACCGATATGTTCCATGCTCTTTATTGTACTCATCAAGAATGTACGGGCCAGTACCGATGACTGCTTTTGGATCAAGGAAACTGGTAGGATCGGAGACATTTTTATAGATATGCTCAGGTATGATTTCAAAACTCGTGAGCTTATAAACGAATGTCGAAACAGGCTGAGCAAGTACGAACTTGACGGTACTGGAATTTACGACCTGAACATTGTCTATAATACCGGACTCAATTCCACCTGATATGGGTACATTTTTCTGCTCATAATCGAAAGTAAATTTAACATCATTTGCTGTAAAAGGCACTCCATCGCTCCAGTTGACACCGTCACGGAGATAAACTGTATATTCTGTTCCATTTGAATTGACATCCCAGCTTTCAGCCAACCAGGGAATTATACCTTTTTCATCCCTTTCAAACAGACTGTCAAAGATCATTCCAACTTTTGATGACCCAGGACCCCTCGGATATATTGTAAACGGCTGTGGATAGCCACAATCTCCTCCGCTTAGATTTACAACATCCACATACTTTGATCCGTCGGAAGGGTTCTCAACCAATGCCCCTGTCTGATCAGAAGCGTTTTCAGCCGATGTTCCGGCTTGAGTACTGTCCTTATTAGCACAGCCCGCCGTTATTAAAATCAGGGCTGTCAAGAAAATAGAAAATAATAACTTTTTTTTCTCCATCACAGAACACCTTATTTTGTGAATTAACCTACCTAATCACCTGCAATATGAATAATCACCTGCAATATGAATAAAGACACTAGCAACACGTAGTTGTTATTATCTGAAAATATAAGAGTGTTACGAAATGTACTCAAACAAAATAAACTTTATTAAATGAACATTTTAAAAAAGAGATATTAATTAGATAAGAACTCCCAAAACAAAGTCAACCCATTCAAAATACAGTTCTTGCCAAAAAAATTATTTTTCACTGAACTTTTATTCAGAATCGTAAGTCCATCTAAATAACCCAAAGAATACTCAGGGATCTACAGAAATCTCGGAAAAAATGTAAATGTAATCAAAATCACAGAAGTTTATGAATGAAAATCCTGGACAAAAACCGGAAAGAAGCTGCTTTAAAAAGCTTTCAAAGCCAGCTTATAACAGTTGCAATTTTATATTGATGCAGAGAATGAAGTAGCCTCCCCCATTCTTCTCTTTTTTAAAGAAATCTTCATGGCAAAAGAAATGTTTACACATTATTTCCAGAGAACTTTCAGATTTAGTAATATATCATTATATAATAGTATATTTGTCTTTTTAAAGTTAGAACCGAAACTATATATAGAGATATTTATAATTTATTTTTGGGTGATACTATGAAAACATTTAAAGTATTAATTTTATGTGTTATTATAGGATTGATGACTATTCCTGCGGTTTCTGCCGAAAAAGTATACTCAGAAAACTCGAATAGTGGAGTTATTTTAGATTCTACTGGAGAAAATTACATTGTTAGCCCCTGGATAGAAAATTCTTTTGACACAAAGAATTCCATCTCTTCTCTAAGAGGCTGTCTTAAAATTCAAACCATTTATACAATTGGATAATAGGCAACGTTTCGTTTAAATTCATATTACGCACTCGATGTATAAAATCAAACACAATAAACATCATGGTTTAAACTTTCGTTTTAGACATTAACAGTTTGACACTCAGTTTATCAATTCAAATGCATAAGTCCTATCCCAATTATAAAACCAAATTTAATTTTAAGACACGCTCTAAGGTCAACCCAATCAATAAGCCAGGGGCAGACTATAACTCACAATGTAAACATAGGTTCAGGAGTGAATTATCTCGAAGTAGATTTGAACTGGGGAGATACAAGTGATTCCCTGACTCTTAGTGTTTATACTCCCTCTGGAAGCAAACTCGGAACTTACCACGATAGCTATGATAGAAGCACAAATGGTAGGATACGCATTAATATAAACCCCTCCCAGGGATATGTGCAACAAGGAACCTGGAAGTTCAAGGTCTATGGGGAATCAGTTAGTGGAACACAGAGCTATACACTTAACTTTTACCAGCACTAAGCTTGAAAAAAAGCTTATCTTCTGTTTATTATTTTTTCTTTTAACAACAACAACAGTTGAGGCTACAGAATATATTGTAAGCCCAGCTCCAGGCGATCAAGCCGGAGCTTCAATTACCGGAGAAAAAGTATTAAAACTTGAGGATACTGTTATACCTTACTGGCAGTTTCTGCTCTGGCTGGCTGCGATGCAAATCTTATCAATAATAGACGTATTGCTGCACCTTGCAAAGCTTATTTTCGTGGTACTAGGATTCAAGATTAAAGGGCAAGCAAATGAACCTGGTAGCTCCAGCCAATCTAAAGTTTATGACTATATTAAAACTAGGCCTGGAACATATGTTAGTGATATTGTAAATAAATTAAATATAAATCGGGGAGCAGTCAAATATCATATAAAAAATCTTAAAGCTCAAAACAAAATCGAAGCCTATAAAGATGGAGGAAGAGTACGATATTTCGAAAACAATTTCAGCTATGATAACGACGAAAAAAGAATCATCTCTGCCCTTCAAAACATAACAGGTAAAAGAATAGTCTTAGAAATACGAAATGGTAAGTGTATTACAAATATAGCTCTTGCACAGGAAATTGGAGTTTCGAGGGCTACTATTAGCTGGTACATTAGAACCTTTAAAGACATAGGGATAGTTCAGGAAACAAAAAAAGGAAGAAATATAATTTATAGAGTAAATCCTTCTTATGAAAACGTTATTGAAAAATACATGTAGAATTACCTGGATCTACTTTTAAGATATTGGTTATTAAAAGCCGTTAAAGAAGTCGACTCCAATTTCACAACAACTCTTTTTTAGTTCAGGCGTCCTCTATAATATGACTTTTCTTGAAATGCTTGATTTATTCTTGATATTACTACTTCCGAGCTTTATGCAGCAGCCAGACTCCTATTATGCAAACAAACAGTTGTAAAAACATAAAGGAAGGAGATTGATTACTTGTTTCCTTATTCTCAATAACCTGTGATGTATTTGTGGAGTTGGACTCACTATTTTGAGCTTTACCGACAGTAGTAGGTTTCCCTCTTCCTATAATTTTCTTTACAGGCATATTAGTCCACATAGAAGAAGAGTTTTGAGTGTTTAAATCGACCAGAGAGTCTTCCCAATCAGTTTTGTAAAGGTAATAAGACTCAATCGTAAATTGTTTTCCATCAGGTCTCCACCTTCGGAGCATATCGAATCTACCCCTTGTTGTGGGTGTCACCTGAGTGAGACTAGAACCACTGCAATTAACAATAAACAAAGGAGCAACAATGCTTGAATATCTAGAGTCATTCACACTTTCAAGAATTTTATCAGTTTCATTTTCATAAAATTTTCCGGTATCTGGGTTAAGGGCAGAAGCAAATACAATAACATCACCGGATGGACTTATCAAATAAATTGAAAATCGATCTATTTTGTCTGAATTATACCAAGAATGAGATGGTGTCGGCCCGAAATTAGTGATAAAGGACAGATTGGTCCCATCAATATCAATTGAATATAGCTTGTTTTTGTTTTCAACGAATAATATTTTCTTCCCATCAGGGAACCATTGGGGTTCACTGGCATTGCCTTCATACAAAAGACGCTTATTGTTTTCGTCTCCTTCTACGATATACAGATTCCTATTCTGATTTACCAGAAGAAGCGAACCATTTGGCTGCCAATATTCTTTTGTCAAGAGGTCGGTATCTTCTGGATTGTCTCCATCATAATAAGAAATGTTTCCTTTTAAATTCGAACCATCGGTATTAGAGATATAAGTCTGTGAATCGAAGCTGCCCTGTAACTCTGAAGCGAATATTATTTTTTTCCTATCAGGACTGAGTGAAAAAACACAGTATTTTTCATCTTTATTTTCCGGTTGGAAAGTCTGAATTAAATCACCGCCCTCACTGAGAAGCTCTACAGTCCCTTTATCGGCGAGTATAACGATTTTATTAGAGTCATACCAGGCAGGCCGTGGATATGTAGCTGAAGAAAGTTCATGGGCATTTGTGCCATTTCCATTTGCGATAAATACTCCAGTTGAAGCATTTTCAGGTTTTTGCCATTCAAACACAATTTTACTAGAATAAGGACTCCATTTCAGATTCCTTTGAAAACCAATATCCCCACGGTTCTCTAATATCTTTGAAAGATCGGTATAGTTAGTTCCTACACACCTTAAATTAGTACCGTCTGGGTTGCAAAAGATATAACAATTACCAGGTCCTGTTGGTCCATCTCCTGAAACTTCAAAGCATATTTTGTCACCGTAAGGGGTCCATTTTGCCTGCAATATGCCGTTGGTATCCAGTCCATGAACTCCATAATCAATTTCTCCGAACGTATGGGAATTTGTATCCATTGGTCATCGGTTAAGCACTAAATTCCTTATCTTGTAGATGTTTTTATCTGATAATACCTTTATAGCTGTATCTCTATGTCTCCTCGTTCCCCACCTACTCTTGAAGACTCTCTTCGGGAAATGTTTCCCGAAGGGTGGTTAAGGCAAACTTCCAAAGAAACTGGTCTTATAATACGTGAACGTAAAATTGACCCTGTCATCATCTTTTGGGTTTTAACTCTGAGTTTTGGTGTACGCTTGCAGCGTACACTCGCCAGTTTGAAACGCGAATATGAAACTGAATCCCATAAAACCATAAGCGATAGCAGTTGGTACTATCGTTTCACTCCAGAACTTGTTGAGTTCCTACATCAGTGTGTAATTCACGGCATAGAAGAACTTGCAAAAGAACCTGGTAGAAAACTTAGCAAGAAACTCGAAAACTTCCAGGATATTATCATTCAGGACAGCACAATAGTTCGTCTTCATTCTTCTTTATCAGATAAATTTCCAGCAGCAAGAGCAAGAACAGTAGCTGCTGGGGTAAAAGTCGGAGTTGTGGTAAGTGCAGTTGCTAACGGACCTAAAACCGTTGCTGTGTACTCCGAAAAAACAGCTGAGATCAAAACATTAAAAATAGGTCCCTGGATCAAAGACCGTATTCTGCTTGTTGATCTTGGTTTTTACAAAACTCAGATGTTTGCAAGGGTTGAGGAAAATGGGGGATATTTTGTCTCAAGAATTAAAAAAAATATGGATCCCATTGTTGTTTTAATAGAGGAAGGAGTGCCTAAAACAAAGTGCAAAGATTTCATAGGGAAGCCTATTAGTGAGTGTATTAAGCAACTCTCGGGAAAAGATATTGATGCAGTTGTAAAAATAGCATTCAAAAGAAGAGAGTATAAAGGCAAGCAAAAACAGGATGAAATGAATGTACGTCTTGTAGCGGTATACAATGATGAGGATGAAAAGTACCACATTTATATCACAAATATTCAGAAAGATATTTTGAATGCAAGAGACATTGCAAACTTATATGGGGCAAGATGGGACATAGAACTACTATTTAAGGAATTGAAAAATAAATATGCGCTGGACGTTCTTGAAACAAAGAATGTGCAGGTAATTGAAGCTCTAATCTGGACAGCAATATTGACACTAATCGTTAGCAGAAGAATTCATTCTCTTGTAAGAAACTCAACAACTCATCCTGAAAAAATGGCTAGATATACGCAGTTACGGTGGAGTACAATATTTGCAGAGAATGCATCTGATTTATTGACAGTAATTCTTCATAGATGTGGAATTCAAAGAACTTTTGAAACGATAATGAGTGTATATGAAAGTCAAGCATTAGATCCGCATGTAAACAGAGAAAGGTTTAGAGATGAATGGATTGAATAATAATTGAATGAAGTGGGTTCAAAAAGAGTAACAAGAGAAGGAAATGAATCCTTAACCGATGACCAATGAATTTGTATCTAATAAATAATGTCTAACAATATTAGTTGAAGGAGGAACCCATTTAGAATAAGTTACCAGCAGATATTGCCCATCAGGACTCCATTCTGTTGACGTTACTAGGAACCCATCTTCTATCTGGAGAATTTTATTAAGCGGTGTAACGTTGATATTTGGATCTTCAGATGCAGGGTTTGCTAATCCTACAATAACTGAAAGCGATAATAAAAATAAGATTAACATATTTTTTAACATTTGAAATCCCATCTAAAACTCTGAAATTTAGTTTACAATCTGTTAAAAAATGAATACATTCTGGTATTTGCACCAGAATGGAAACGATCCTTATACTTATGTCACTTAAATCAAAAGCTATCTCCTTGGAAAACATTTCCTTTCAGTATGTTATGTCCTTTCTCAAAAATGCAAGCACTGAGCCTATAAGCAAGATGAACGGTAGCACGAAAAGATATGCCAGGTTGGGCCAGAATTCCCATGCCCAGGCTCCCAATGTATAGCGGGTATCAAATATTCCACCTATTCCGGAGGTAAGTCCTGTGTCAGCATCTTTGATTCCCACAGCAGTTGCAGTAAAATGATAATCAGGTAAGAAGTTCTTGATGATCTGAGTCTGGCCATTTGCTGTATTGAGATCTTCAGAAAAAGCATAACTTACAACAAAGATTAACTTGGCAAGCAATATCGTTATGATAAGCCAGAAAATAAGGTTGAACAGAAGGGAATTATTTGATTTTTTTGCTATTGTCGAAATCATTATAGAGATTGCAAGGAAGATTAAAGCATAGAAAAAAGTCAAAATCACGAATATCTCAATCCTTATGATTTGCTGCATCGTAACTGGGAGACCAGAAGCCATGAGCATGACTCCAGTTGCCAGATTGATGGAAAAGAAGAGCACCAGCAAGATACACAAGCCTGATCCCAAGATTTTGCCAAGAATAATATTATCTCTGAAAACAGGATGTGTCAATAAAACATTCATAGAACTTGACTTTATTTCTTTGACAATTGCATCAAAACCCAGTACTATACCCATAACTGGTGCAAAACGGCCGACAACCTCTGCTACTCCTTCAAACCCTCTCATCAAATCAGGACTGCCAAGAACATTCAAAGTATATTCGACTTCTGTCCCCTGTACATACGACCAGGTAATGACAACCAGCATGAAAGTGGCTGTAAATAAAAGGAATACAGGACTTTTCAGATGGTCAGTAAACTCTTTTTGGGCTATTACTTCGACATTTGAGATATTTTCCACATTTTTCCCTCCTTAAATATCATCTCTCAAAAATGAAATGTATGAAGCCGCAAGAAACAGAATAGGGAGAATTAACAAAATTATCGCGTTTTGCCAGTAATATCCAAGCAGGTAAGGTAATGTATACTGAGTATCCAGAAATCCATGTACATCAGACTGAACATTGAACCCTCCATAAAAACTCAAATCTTGGGCTCCAACGGTTACTTCAGCAAAATGATGCAAAGGCGAGATATTGTAAAATGAGGATGCTGTAGAAGCAAATTCTTTTGTCATATCAAACAGTGTTTGACCTGATACGAAAGATGCCAGCGTTATTATAGTGGGTCCAAGGGCGAAACACATATTGATCCAGACAAAAACCCCAAAGGTAAGGGACTCAATTTCGGTTTTACACCAGACTGAAGTAAAAAGCCCAAATGCTGCAAAAAGTAAAAGATAAAGAAAGGTAAATATCCCGAAAATAAACAGCCTCAAGAGGGAATCAAACTCAGCGATTTTTCCGGAAATAACAAAGTCTGATGCTGCAATTATTGTTAGGGAGAAAAATACTACAAGAGCAAGAGTTATTGAAATCCCCAGAAATTTGCCTGTAATAATATTATCCCTGAAAACCGGTTCTGTCAATAAAACATTGAGGCTTTTGCTATTTTTTTCTTTAATTATCCCATCATACCCAAGGGCTATACCTATTAACGGAAAAAATACTGCAATAACTTGGACAACGTCCCCAAAATTATCTCCACCGGCACGATTTTGCAAATATGCAAGTATAGTGCCCGTAAAGATAGCTAGCAGTATAATAAAACTGGGTTCATACAATTTGTCTGAGAATTCTTTTTGCGCAATTGTTAAAACGCTGTCTTTGTCCACAATATCATTGCTCCCGGGCTTTATGCAGCAACCAGACTCCCATTATGCAAACAAAGAGTTGTAAAAACATAAAGGAAGGAGATTGATTACTTGTTTCCTTATTTTCAGTGGCCTGTGATGTGTTGGTGAAATCTGGTTCATTGATTTGGACCTTATCAATGACAGCACCTTCACTTCCGAGTATTTTTTTCACTGGCATATTTTTCCAGGTATAAGAGGAATTCAGGGCGTTCAATTCAACCAGAGAACTGTCCCTTTCACGATTTTCAGAAAATATTACAGAGTCAATAGTAAACTTGGTGCCATCGGGACTCCACTTTCCAAATATCTCATGTCTACCCTTTATTGCCGGTGTCACTTGAGTGAGGTCTGAGCCATCCGAATTAACAATAAATAAGGGAGCAGCAATTTTTTGGCGTGCTGAAGAAGCAGGTTCGTTTTCAATAATCTTTCCAGTATCAGGATAAAGTGTGGATGTAAAAGCTATAATTTCTCCAGGTGGGCTTATCGAGAATCGTTTTGCTTCTTCGAAACTATTCCAGAAATAAGGGTATGTCCGTCCAAAATTAGTAATAAAGGTTAGGTTGGTTCCGTCAACATTGATTGAATACAACTTGTTTTTGTTTTCAACGAATAATATTTTCTTTCCATTAGAGAACCACTGAGGTTCGCTGGCATCGCCTTCATACAAAAGACGCTTATCGTTTTTGTCTCCTCCTACAATATACAGATTCCCGTTCTGATTTATCAGAAGAAGCGAACCATTTGGCTGCCAGGATTCGTTTGCCCAGAAATCTTCAACGTAAGAGAGGTTTCCTTTTAAATTCGAACCATCGATGTTAGAGACATAGGTCTGTAAATTGTAGCTACCTGGTAATCCTGAAGGTGGTAATCCTGAAACGAACATTATTTTCTTTCTGTCAGGGCTGAGCGAAAAAGCCCAATATATTTCATCTTTGTTCTCTGGCTGGAAAGTCTGAATCAAATCACCATTGTCATTGGCAAGCACTACAGTTCCTTCATCTGTGATAGTAAAAATTTCATCAGAATTACGCCAGATTGGTTCTGGATTCCTACCTGACGCTAGTGATGGGAGTTGACGTGTATTTGTCCCGTCTCCTTTTGCTATATATACTCCAGTAGAAGCATTTCCGGGTTTTTGCCATTCAAATACAATTTTACTGTAGTCGAGGTTCCAGTTGAGATTCCTCTGAAAACCAATACTTCCAAGATTCTTTATTATGTATGAAAGATCGGTATAGTTAGTCCCTATACACTTTAAATTTGTACCATCGGGATTGCAAATGATATAACAATAACCAGAATTTGTTTCTTCAATCCTTGAAACTCCGAAATAGATCTTATCACCAGATGGAGTCCATTTTGCTTCTAATATGCCATTGGTGCCCGATCCATTAATTCCATAATCAATGTCCCCGAAAGTATGGGAATTCATGTCTAATAAGTAATGTTTAACAACACGATTTGAAGGAGAATCCGATTTGGAGCAAGTTACCAGTAAATGTTGTCCATCTGGACTCCAGTCTGTTGATATTACTACGAACCCGTCTTCGATCTGGAGAATTTTATTAAGCGATGTAACGTCAAGGTTTGGATTTTCAGATACAGGATTTGCTAACGCTACATTTGTGGCAAGCAATAATGCAGCTATTATGAACATATTTTTTAACATTTGAACGCACAACCGAAATTTTAAAACCAGCTTATAATCTTAAAAAAGTAAGCTATTCTGGTATTGTACCAGAATAGAAGATTTCCTTTCGCTGTATAGACAAACTTTTACTGCTTGCGTACACAAAATTGGTAGGGACCAGTACCAGCATCAAATGTCTTAACATAGACTGGGGGTGTATTTAAATAAGTATCAGTGCCCCATGTTCTCTCCTTATTTATGTATCGCATCACAGTGTGTGTACCTTCATACATTACAGCTGTTCCCCAATTGTTGTATGAAGTGGCATCCAAGTACAAATTAAGTGTACTGCCAGCAGCAACATTACTGTACCAGTAATCTGAATCATCACCTGCAGGTAATGTTCCAGAAACATAGTTGTATCCAGTGCTCACACTGAAACTTTTTGCTGTAGACCATGATTCTCCTGCATCAGGAGATTCGGCTGCCGCAACACCCACAAGCATGACACACGCTATGAGCGCTATCATTAAACTAGCTTTTATGTTCATTTTAGCTAACACCTCTCAAATTTTGTTTACTGAGAGGTAAAATCCCGCAAGTATTAAGTAATCTTAAAACTATGCAGATTTACCTCTTTTAGGGGGTTGGAGTTCAATCGCTCTTTTCGCGTCCGGTTGAACTCCATAAATTGCTACTTTTTTACATCAATATTAATTTTATGTCCAAAGTATCTAACAATCCTGGAAAAAAACTCGGATTATGATAAATTTTCTTATAATTTTAATCAACGTATGAATTGTTAGAGACTTTGGACATAAAATATATAAATAACAAAACTTTTCTGGAAATTGATAGGTATTTTCAGGATGAGGTAGAGTTTTGGGAATAGTAGCCAACGTTACTAGTTGAGAAAAAAATCAATGACTTAAAATAGCTAAGCTTTGAAGTTCCACTTACAACTCTGCCAATTTTTCCTGATCACTATATGTATGATATTTCTTGGGAAGGATATAAGTGCCTGAAAATAAAGCGAAATTCCTCCTTGTACTACTCATATTATTTTCTCTCATGCCCTTTCCGGCCAGAGCAGACTTCTCCAATCTTGCAGTCTTAAACGAAATCAGCGGCAAGGTAGCAAAGCCTGGAGACCTGGTGGAGTTCAGCTTTACTGTAGAGAAAGGATACAATACTTCTGAAAGCACATCAGTTACATTTTTCATAGAGAAAGTTCCCGAAAACTGGACTGCAGGTATCTATGCAGATGGCACTCAGGTAAGCCAGATTACTTTACCCGAAGAAGCTGATGAACAGGAATTGACTCTTAAGGTAAGAGTTCCTGAAAACGCAAAGGACGGAGCATATCCTGTAAAAATAGGTTTACGACCTTATGGAGAAGATATCAGAAATTATGATAAGATGTATCAAGAATTTACAGTAACAGTTGACAGAAATGCAATGTCCAACCTGGAAATTTATTCTGACATTCCTGGAAAAAAGACTCATCCTGGAATTCCTGTCAGTTTCGGGGCTACTATAGAAAACAAATATAAAAGTAGGGCAAATTTTCAGATTTATCTTGTTTCCAAACCCGAAAAATGGGGAGTTGACTTGCTTTCAACGGATGGAGGCCGGATTACCAGGTTAGGAGTCCCTGGAGAAGGAAGTCAGCAATTTAGTGTTACCGTAAATCCTCCAATCAATGCAACCAAAGGAGATTATGAAATTTTAGTGGCAGCGTGTCCTGAAAAAAGCAATCAAAGTGTGCTCTTGCCTCTGAGTGTAACAATAAATCCCGAGCTGGCCAAGAATGAGGATTTGAGTGCATATGTAGAGTTTAACTCCAGCATTGTTGGACTTGCAATTCGGCCCGAAAAGACTGCAGAATTTGCTGTTTCCTTGAGAAGCAGGTATGATCAGCCACTTAAACTAAATCTTAAAGTTTTGAGCCAGCCAGAAGGCTGGAACACGGAATTTGTCACTGACGATGATGAAGACGAAAGGCTTTCTTCCGTTATGCTTGCTGCAGGTGAAGAACAGTTTTTCACCGTTAAGGTCAAACCTTTCCAGAATGCTACAAGTGGACTTTATCCAATCACAGTTGCAGCAGTAAATGGAGATCGGACTGTTTCCAGGCAGCTTGAGGTAAATATCAATAACAATCTCGAAAATGCAGAACTGCTGAAGGTCGATTCAAGCCCCACTGAATTAACATTGAATCCTGGCGGCTCATCTGAAGTAAGAGTTAACGTAGAGAATAGAGGAAATGATCCTTTTGAAGATGTTACTCTTGAAATTAACGAGGTAACCGGCATCACAAGTCAGATTCAGGGTTTTGGAACAATAGAAGAACTGGAAGCAGGAGAATCCAAAACCATACCTGTACAGATTACTGCAAATGCCAATGCAGGTTCTGGAGTTAAGGAAATTTTCATCCGGGCAAAGAGTGACGACATTGTGAGTTCTGAGAAAAGTATCAAGGTGAATATTGAAAAATCATCAAGTAGCGGGCTTCTTGGCATAGCTCTTCTGGGCTTTGCAATTCTTGTGCTTGTTTTTGTAGTACGTAAATTCGGAAGGCGGTAAGCATGGAATCAATGAATATGGAATCTTTAAGTATGGAATCAATAGGCAAATCGACAGGAATGGGAGTAGCAGGTATGGAATCAATAGGTATAGAATCAACAGGTATAGAATCAATGGACATGGAATTAGGACAAAGTGGGATTGTACAGAAAACAGGTGAATTAGCCATAGAAACTATTCATTTGAGTAAATTTTTTGGAAAGGAAAACCAAATTCGTGCAGTGGATAACCTGAATTTGCAGGTAAGAAAAGGAGAGGTCTTCGGTTTTGTTGGACCAAATGGAGCTGGCAAGACCACAACTATGAAAATGCTTATTGGTTTGCTTGAACCGAGCGAAGGAAGCGGGAAAGTTGCAGGTTTCGATATCATCCGTGAGGTTATCAATATAAGGGAACAGACAGGGGTCCTTCCCGAACCTGCCGGTTTTTATGATAATCTCACTGCAAGACAGAACCTGCGTTTTTATGCAAAGCTCTATAATATCGAACCCGATGTTCGGGAAAAAAGAATTGTAAATTTACTTGAAACTGTGGACCTTACCCGTGCCATTGACCAGAAAACAGGCGGTTTTTCTACAGGAATGCGAAAGCGTTTTGGTCTTGCCCAGGCTTTGATCAACGAGCCTTCAGTCCTTTTCCTTGACGAGCCAACAAGTGGTATCGACCCTCTTGGCGCTCAGATGATGAGGGATCTTATAAAAGACCTGAACCGGAGCAAAGGAGTTACCGTTTTCCTGAGTTCGCATTCTATGGAAGAAGTTGAAGAGATCTGCGACCGCATAGCAATAATTGCAAGGGGAAAACTTCTGGCAGTAGGATCTGTGGAGGATTTGCGAGATATTGTAAGAACAAAGGAAGGTGTACATTATTTGCTTGAGGTTCAGGATATTCCCATCTCTGAAACTGCAGAAATTGTAAAAAATGTGGGGGGTGTACAGGCTCTTGAATTTCAGAATGGAATTCTGTATATTCATACCAAAATGAAGCTCCGTACAGAAATTGCAAAAGCTGTTAAGAAGGCAGGTGGCACGGTATCCATGTTCGAAGAAGAGGAAATGAATTTACAGAAACTGTTCCTCAAAATTATAGAAGGAATATAATATAGGTACCCGCAACGAAACAACCTATGCAACTTAGAATTTATTGTAACTTTGATTGGCTACCTTGATAGTGAAAATCAAAACGTTCAATTGGAAATCTGCATAGTTTGTTCTGAGACGGGGCCTAGAGTAAATACATCTGAAATGTTTAAAAGTCAAGCGGGGTTTAGAAAAAACCGAAAAAGCTCAAAATTTACACAGGGAATGACTTATATCCAAAATACCAAATGATTTGTCATATTAAGTATTACTACTGAAAAATGAAATCAGAGATTACACATTTGACTTGACTGTTTGATGATCTGATTAAAAACTTTGCAGTTTATATAAAAGAAACTAGTAGTAATTTATGGAGTTATAACTTTCCTTGAAGGATCCATTTGAACTCCATATGTCCTTAGTCAGGGCTATCAATCCCGGAAGCGACGTAGATTAGTGCAAAGCGAATATGGCTAATAGTATAGACGTGGTGATAGATAGCCCTGCATATAATGATTATGTCTCCGAACAGGCAGAAAATTCAGGCAGATCCCTTGATAACAAAGGCGGATCCCTGATAACAAGAGCCAGTCTAAGACATAGTGAAGCTGGAACACATTTTGTTACTACTCCGCCTGTTTATATCAAACTTCGAGAAAGAACCCAGAAACAAGTTACTCTAAAGGCTTTTATATATCACATAAAAAATTTACGATTTTATTTTGATATTCAAGATGGAAAATGTCCTCGCTACTTTCTTTTTAAAAAATATTCGGTAACTATTCAGCCTATCAAAAATCAGTCTATTGATGCCTGAGCCAAGTGAAATCGAAAAATCTTGTTACTACATTGGCAAAAAGAAGAAAATGATCAATAGGCAACAATTTTAAAAATATTAGTTTATAGAGATTTGTCTGTCTTTCCGCAGATGTCTGACAAATTTATGTATTTTTTTAGCTAATCTATAACTATCATAATATTATACTTTTTTTCGGTTTTCATTATGCTTGTTACAACACGTTCTCTTGATCATCACGGAATCGTTTCTGGCATTTATGATGAACTTGAAATTGGAAAAGTGATTGACGAAGTGCTGCCCAAGTTTGGGCAGCACAAATTAGCTCATTCTATTGTATTAAAAGCAATGATTCTTAACTGTCTTGGTTTCGTAGATAGTCGTCTTTACATGTATTCTCAGTACTTTGAAACCCTTCCTGTTGAGAGGCTTCTTGGTCCCGAGATCAGTGCTTCTGACCTTACTGATGATGTTTTAGGTAGAACTCTTGACGCAATATATGAAGCAGATCCTACTCAACTTTTCATGAAGCTTTCCTTGAAAATGATGAAAATTGTTAACATCAGGACTCAACTTCTCCAATCTGACACCACTAATTTTAGCCTTCATGGAGATTACAATTATATCAATGACGGTTCTGTCATTGAAATCACATATGGTCATGCAAAAGACGGTAGAGATGACCTGAAACGCTTTGGACTTGGAATGATAACAAATCAGTATGGAATTCCACTATTTGCAAAGGCTTACTCTGGTAACGCATCAGACAAAGAAACCATTATAGAGGCAATGAAAAGACTTCAGGAAAACATAACGTTTCCTGATGATGTTTACTACATAGCTGATAGTGCTCTATATTCTGAAGGAAACATCAAAGCAATGATAGAAGGCATGAAGTGGATTACTCGTGTTCCTTCAACCCTAAACCTCGCAAAAACCTTGTTGATTTCTGATCTTGAGTTTAAAAACGGAGAGGATCCACGCTATTCATTTTATGAAACCATTGTTGAATATGGTGGTATAAAGCAAAAATGGATAGTTGTTCATTCCACAGAAATGCAGAAAAGAAAAGACATTACTTTTGAAAGAAAAATCCAGAAGAAGGTTAATGAATCTCAGAAAGATCTCAAAGACCTAAAAAAGATCAAGTTTGCTTGTGAAAAGGATGCCTTAGCAGCTTTGGAAAGGTGGAAGAAAGAGAACCCTCATTGTTTGCTGGAAACCGTAGAGATTTCCACGGTTTCAACAAAGGAAAACGGTAAAAGAGGAAGACCAAAAAAGAATGAAAAGCTTATTTTTCACTATGTTGTAAATGCAAAAGCAGTCCGAAACTACGAAATAGAATTGAATGAAAAAGAGTATCAAGGAAGATTTATAATCGCAAGTAACGATCTCAATCTTGATGCTGAAAAGATGCTGGAATACTACAAGAACCAGAGCAAGGTTGAAAAAGGTTTCAGGTTCATAAAGGACAAAAGTTTTAGGGTTTCCGAGGTTTATTTGAAAAACCGCAAAGAATTGAAGCTCTCTCAATGATAATGGTGTTAACTCTGATGGTCTATTCGGTAGCGGAATGGAAGCTGAGAGAGAAGCTAAAAGAAACAGGGGAAACAGTACCTAATCAGGTTAAAAAGCAAACTCAAAAGCCCACTTTGAAGTGGGCTTTTGTGCTGATGAGGGAATTACAGAAGTAAAAGTGGAAGTTGATTCAAAGGTGATAACCAAAATTGCCAACATGGATGAAGTTAAGAGCAAGATAATAAGGTTGATGGGGGAAAATTGTGAAAAATACTACTTTTGAGTGGAGATCTGCGGAAGGTCAGATTTGTTCCTTGAAACTCAATATAATAGTGACTGACGTAGTTTCGTATAGGCCAAATAGCTAAAATTTTTTGCAATGTTGAATACAGTTGAGAAGCATCTGAATTTAAATTTGTAAGGGATTACATGCCAAGAATACTGAAAACAAGCTTACTCTTAATCTTTCTAATTTTAAGTATATCCATAGGTTTTGCAGCTTCATCAGAAACTCTCAGTGTGAACGTTGAAAAGACCACATCCATATCACAAATAGTAGACCCTTACTTTGACAACCTTGTGGTATCCTCAGGAACCAATCTTAAAGAACAACCTATAATTAGTGGCTTATGGAGTCCAGATGGCAATAGATTGGTAGTAGAAGCGTCAATTAGCTCTCCGAAAAAAACTTCTTTTCATGGGATTTATATAATGAACGCAGATGGAAGTGGAATTCGAGAATTAGCATCAACTCTAAACAATACGAAAGAAAAATCCCTTAGCTTGCACATCTTATCCTGGAATCCGGACGGAAATCGAATCGCAATTTTTTCAAATATATTCAATATAAGGGACTTCTATATATTTGCAAACCCGGAAAAAACGTTAATCAAGGCCGCAGGCAAATGTAATTATACAACAGTTGACGAAATCAGGAAAAATATTCTGGATATTGAATGGCAGAATAATTTGATGTGGAACCCAGAGGGCACAAAAGCTCTTGCATTGATGGATCAAGACACTATCCCTCTAAATTATCAATTATATTTACTTGACTCAAATGGATTTGTGCTCCAAAAACTTACAGATATGCCTAATAATGTAGGGTTTGCATTGTGGAGTCATGACGGCAAAAAAATAGCATATAGTGCTACTGGCCAGCCTGAAAGTGAAAATGACCTATGGACAGTTAATGAAAATGGGACTGAAAAGAAGAGACTTAATTACAATGGAATTCTGGTTGCCTGGAGTCCTGATGACAGCAGAATATTCTATTTTGATGAAAATTTCAGTCTCTATTCAATTAAGGTTGATGGGACAGATAGAGTTCAGCTTTCAAAAGAATTTTCCCGAAATGAAGATGTTTTCGAATTTAGTCAAGATGGAAAAAAACTGATTTCAGCGCTATAAACTCTGATAAAGTAACTATATACATAGCTGAATCTACAGGAAATAATATAAAAGTACTTGACGAATTTCCAGGGTATATTTTCTTCAAACCCAGTTGGAGCCCAAAAGGAGATAATATAGCTTTTGCACAGGACGATAATCTTTATACAATAAATCCAGACGGAAGTGGAAAAAACCTTGTTGCATCCTCAATAACGGATTATGAATGGCACCCCTCAGGAGATTACATCAGTTTTGCTTCATCAGGTTCTATTTTTGTTGCCAGCCCGGATGGATCAACAAAAACACAGCTTGCCGAAGATGATAACGATTATAAGTTTCTAGAAGGCTGGAGTCCTGACGGTAGCAGATTGCTCGTTAGCAATGGACCCGCAAATTTATCCATAATAAAACTTAAAGGATACGAAGAGCCTCTCTCAATTGATTTTCTGACTCCAGCAAAAGGAGAAAGCTGGAAGCTAAGAGTTCAGTGCATGTCGGAACCTATTGCAGATGCGTCACTGACTCTTAATGGAAAGGAAATCGGTCTTACAAATAGTTCAGGTTTCCTGAACTATAGTTGTCCTGATGAAGGCAGATATATGATAAATGCCAGCAAAACAGGATATAGGTCTGCAAGTAAAGTTTTTGTCGTGCAAGAGAACTCCTTGGTGTCTCCGGTTAGGTCAGCAGTTTCTGAGCCATCCTCTTATTCTGAAAACAAGAATGTCACCAGATCTGAAACCCAAATTCCAGGGTTCAGGGGAATTACCGTATTTTTAATCTTGGCTTTTTTCATTCTCAGGAGGAGTTCTTTATGACGGTAGATGAGAAACACTGAAGTTATTGCTCAGAAGGAGTTCGCAGATCACCTTTACAGCCCTAGTTTCAGAATACTACTTGGAGTTTTTACATTTGTAATTCTTTCAATGAATGTTTTGTCGGCAAAAAATGGGTGTGAGCTATTTAATCAAGGCTTCAGCTTCATTGACGTTGCCCAAGCAATAACTCTGTTTCTTCCTGTTCTCGGATTTGCTCTTGGCTTTGACTTGGTCATTAAGGAAAAAAGATCGAAATCATTGAATACATTGCTGACACATCCCGTTTTTCGGGATAATATTATAAGTGGAAAAATTATTGGAGGTCTTGGAGCTCTGATCCTAGTTGTTTTGTCTTTACTCTCAACTTTAGTAATTG
>Ga0268359_11690_pt1 | contig 24498 bp, 21 predicted proteins | sample BioMet11_FD_194416 | JGI IMG/M metagenome (GOLD analysis project Ga0268359, IMG submission 194416) | Sewage microbial communities from Oakland, California, United States - Biofuel 11 (PacBio Assembly) | ecosystem: Engineered > Wastewater > Sewage > Unclassified | place: USA: California | collected...
CGAAACGGTTTCTCAGGACTACTTCTTTCTTATCTGGAGTGACTTCTCCTATAACAGCTGCGTCCCTGCCATAAGGGTGCTGCCTCAGGATTGAAAGAACTTCTTCTTCAAAGCCGGGTTTGACTCCGATGACTGCTTTTCCTTCATTTGCAACTTCCAGGGGATCGAGGCCTAGCATTTCACAGGCTGCGGAAACGGCTGGTTTGAAAGGAATCCAGTCTTCTTCAATAAGAATGCCTGCTCTGGATTTTTCTGCCATCTCGTTCAGGGCATTTGCAAGCCCCCCGCGAGTTGGGTCTTTCATTGCCGTGATTACAGGTTCGCCCTCCGGGGTTCTTAGTTTCAGGAGGGGTTCTATGAGTTTCCAGAGTGGGGCTGAATCCGAGGCAAGGTCGGTATCAAAGTCAAAACCTTCCCTGTGAGCCATAAGCGAGATTCCGTGGTCGCCAATGGTTCCTGTGACCAGGATTTTGTCTCCCGGCTGAAGCCCTGAGTCTCTTACAGGGCTATCTGTAATCCCCAGGCCTGCAGTGTTCAGAATAATCGAATCAAGCGCAGTTTTCTCCACGGTTTTAGTATCGCCTGTTATTATGGGTACACCAACCTCTGCAGCTGTTTCGTCCATTGTTTTAATTATTTCCTCAAACTCCTTGAGTGGAAAACCTTCAGGGACTATGACTGCACAGGTAAGGGCAAGGGGCTTTGCTCCCATAACCGTAAGGTCATTGACAGTGCCTGCAACTGCAAGCCTTCCTATATTGGTATTCGGGAAAAAGGCAGGTGTTATCACATGACTGTCAGTAGTCAGTACGAGTTCGCATCCATTGTTGAAGCTTTCAAGCCTGACTGTGGACCCATCATCAAGACATTCAAGTCCAATTGAGCCTGCACTTTTATTGTGAAAGTTTTTAAGAATTATTTCTCCTATAAGTGCCTGCATAACCTCTCCGCCTGCACCGTGCTCAAGAGAAATGGTATTTGATTTCATATAAGTCTCCTTTTTTCCGCCTTTTAAACCCTTCTGGATCTTCTCAATCTACTTTAAATCTTCTTAGTCCGAGCTTCGAGTTAATTCTCTTTAATCTGATTTTTAACTTAATCCGAATTAACCCTAGCTCAAGTTAATTCTCTTTAACCTGGTTTCTACCTTAATTCTCTTTAACCTGGTTTCATCTTAATTCTCTTTAACCTGGTTTCATCTTAATTCTCTTTACCTTGCTTATCTATTCTGAGTTTCTTTAACTCCAAGCTCGATAAAGCTAATCCAGGTTTCCAGGCTTTCCCAGTCATGTTTTGAAGTCAGGATAACCGGTACATTCGGGTTTAAGGAAAGAATGTCGTCTCGCATTTTTTCGGCATCGACATCAACCGCGCGTGCAATGTCAACTTTATTTATCACTGCAAGATCTGAAGTCTTGAATATCATGGGGTGCTTGAGAATAATGTCGTCTCCCTCGGTAACACTCACGATTACGACCCTCAGGTGTTCCCCCAGTTTGAAGTCCACAGGGCAGATAAGGTTGCCTACGTTCTCAATTAGAAGGAGATCCGTGTTACTAAGATCGATTTCATCCAGGGCTTTTTCCACCAGTTTTGCATCAAGATGGCACTCTTTTCCGGTATTTACGGGAATAGTAGGGACATCGAGTTTTCTGAAACGGGAAGAATCCATTTCTGCGATTACGTCTCCTGCGATCACAGCTATCTTATACTTATCCTTAAGTTGCCTGATAGCTTCTTCAATCAGAGTGGTCTTTCCTGATCCGATTGCACCCATAACATTTACCGAAAAAACCTGATACTTGTCAAGTTTCTTTTTGTTTTTTTCAGCAACTTTATCATTTGCTTTGTAGACATCATGTCCCATATCGATTACATGCATTAACATAAACATCACTTGGAAAGTTCTTTTTTATTTTTTACCTTTTTGAGGTTCAATCCTGGTTTTCAGTTTCGATCTCGATACTTTTAATTATCAGCTCTCTTCCACCTGTAAGCTGGGCAGGCTTTCCGCAGACTGGGCATTCCATAACTGCCGCATAAGCCAGAAGTTCGCTTTCGAATTCACAGTTCTCTCGTATCTTTTTTTCGTCCACTGTTCCCGTGTATCCACATTCGCATTCAAGTGAGGGCGGTATCATTTCTACAATAAGATCCGCATCTTTGGCAATACTTTCCTCTGCAAGGACGTTAAAACAGAAACTAAGTTGTTCCGGATTAGTATGGGATAGTCTTCCCATCTGAAGGGTTACGTGCTTAACTTCCGTGGCTCCGTGCTCTTTGGCAGTAGCCATTACCTGCTCAAAAATTTCACATGCAATGGACAATTCATGCAACTCTGTTGCCTCCTTCTCTTGAGTACCTGAACCAGTTATAACACATACCTTCCTGGCTTACCATACAGGGACCTGCAGGATTTTTCGGAGTACATTCCTTACCGAAGTTCGGGCACTGGGAAGGCTTTGCTTTTCCTGTAAGGATAGCTGCGCAGATACAGCGTTTTTTGTCTATTCTTCCTGTTTTCTTTCGGACGTCTTCAAGGGCAGAAGCATACAAATCTTCATGCTTTTTTGCAGCGTCCTTTTCCTCAAACTCTTTCCTGAGCACAAGCCCTGAATTTTCTATTTTTCCTATGCCTCGCCACTCAGAATCCGAGGTTTCAAAAACTTCCTTCATTATTTTAAGGGCAATCTGGTTCCCGTCAGGTTTTACAGCTCTCGGGTAGCCGTTATCTACCCTTGAGATCCCTTCTTCTGCCTGCAGTTGTAACAGGTTTATTCCAAGGAGAATATCTCCTGGTTCAAACCCACTTACGGCAACAGGAAAGCCTTTCTCTGCAAGAGACTCAAAAGGTTTTGTGCCTATTATGGTTGCCACATGCCCGGGAGCTATAAAGGCATCAACGTCTGCATCCCTGGCAAGGAATTCGACTGCAGGAGGGGTTTGCTTCTGCGAGGTAAGGAGGCTGAAGTTTTCGGGAGTCTTTCTTAAAAGAGCAGCTGCATTTGCGGGAACTGTCGTCTCAAAGCCTATTCCAAAAAAGACTACTTCAAGTTCTGGCTTTTTTTCTGCAAGGGCAATTGCATCGTCAATACTATAGACCATCTTTACATTTGCCCCTTCAGACTTCGCATCCAGCAAACTTTCTGCCGAACCCGGAACCCGCATCATATCTCCAAAAGTAACAACGGTTACCCCACTTTTCGCAAGGGCAATTGCAATATTAATATCTTCTTCAGGAGTCACACAAACAGGGCATCCGGGGCCGCTTATTACCTCGATATTTTTCGGAAGGATACTCCTTAACCCATATTTTGCTATCGTCCGCTCGTGTGTTCCGCAGACATGCATTATGCGAAGCGGTTTCCTCGAGCCTCTGATTCTTTCCAGTAGCCTTCTTTCAAGTTCAGGAACCGCTGGCTTTGAAGGTGAATTCCCGTTTTCCATTTTTCATCAGCGTCCGTTTTCAGATAGATTCGCTTTCTGGGATATCTATCTCTTCAAGTCCCGCAATCTGTCTGAGAAGGTGCATTGTTTCTTCACTTTCTTCTTCCGAGATTTCGGCTATCGCATATCCAACATGGACAAGAAAGTGTTTCCCTATCTGGGATTCATTTGCGCCTCCCATAAGGTCCATATTCACATCTCTGCAGATTCCGCCCATGTCAATCGTTGCAGTATTCTCATTTACAATGGATTTTACTTTTCCAGGAATAGCTATACACATGTTTCCTCGAACTCTTTTCTTTTAAAATCCTATTAATTTATATAAATTCATTTTTCATGAGGTAAATTCCTGTATTAAGAGTTTTGCAAAACTTGTATTAAGGGTTTTACAAAAATTATTTTATAAGAAATATATATTTGTGGGGTATATATATTTACAGGTCTCAACTCAACTTAGCAAAAACCCCTCCAGTTTTACTTCCTTAACTGGTTAAACAGCTTCTATCCCCTATTTGTTTTTATTTTTCTACTGCTGCTTTAAAATATTCGTTTTTCCTTTCTCAATTTGCCGCAGATAGAAAAATGGAGGTATCGTGAACAAGAACCTAATTCTACGTTTTAAATAAATATGTTGTCGAAAATTATTTTTTAAAACTCTATGGTTCTATTTTATATTCTTTTTGTTTTTTCATTTCGCTTGCATAATTTAAAAATGTTTTTTTGTCCTGATCTTTAACTTGCTTTAGAAATGTTTTAGAAAGGGTTCTAAAATCGCTCTATTTGATCGGAATACTCTAAATTCTAAAAGACATGAATAATTGAGACTTGAGTAGTATTATATAGTAGTATTATATTCTGCAGCTTCACATAATAAGATTAGCTTCTTTAGCACTTATTTTCCGCTTTAAGTTTCTATTGAGTGTACTTTTCAGAACACTGAAGATCAGAGTTAATAGAGAAAACCCGGGATTAAAAGCTTTTCAGCTTTTAGTATGAGCAGAATTCTCCTGGTTCCTTGAGAGTTAAACAGGATCAGTTGCGATAATATCGTTCCTCTCATGAATTTCAGTTCTAGTTGAAATAGCTCAAAGTTCTGGTTGAAATAGCTCAATCTACTAAAATATCCCTTAGAAATAAGTGATTATTTCTTTGCTTTTCAAAACTTTTCTGCATTTTATTTTCTTTTCATGCATTTTATCATAATACAGATAAATTTTTAAATATGAATTGCGACTTCATTAGTAGCTTTTAACTTTTGGAAATTAAATTAATTTTTTTGATCCTCTTTTCTCTTTCAAGAGGCTTTGATTCTACATATATGCACTACAATATCCAATAATATACATTGAATTGTGTCATTTATATTTGAAATCTATTATATTTATTCTCAAATCATATGTCTCCAATCCATCCAATTAATATATTTATTGGAGCGTGTAAAAAACCTTAAATACTATTCCCTCATTGAAAACATTAGTGGTAAATTTATGTATGCATTTATATAATTACTGTGGACAATTATTCAAAATTTTCTTTCAGATGTATAATTTGGGTAAAATCAAGATGTGGTAGAGATGAGTACTGGAATAAAAAATCTTGTCCGTACACTGGACAGTGTGGACTTCTTAAAAATGGATCGACGCACTTTTATGAAAGCTTTAGGTGCACTGGGTGCAACTGCATTCCTGAACACCTACCAGGCTGACATGGTAAAGGCTCTTGAAGAATTCCCAGAGACAAAGCTTCTTTGGATCCACGGCTCCGAATGCACCGGCTGTTCTGAATCGGTATTAAACGCAGGCAATCCTGACCTGGTACAGGCACTGCAAAAGCTTAATGTCAATCTTGCTTACCATGAGACTCTTTGTGCACAGCAGGGAATCTGGAATGATGGTAAGCTTGTAAACACCTCCGAGCTTAACTCCGAAATTCTCCAGGAAGAAATTTATAAAGAAGGCAAGTATATCCTGGTAGTTGAAGGCTCAATTCCGAACGGTCCTGATGGTACAGGACGCTACCTGGTTATTGGAAACAAACCTTTCAAACAAACTCTTGGAGAAGCTGCAAAGAACGCAGTTGCTGTCGTTGCAGTCGGTTCCTGTGCTGCATACGGAGGAATTACCTCTGCAGACAGCGATGTTGCCAAGGATACGGATTACAAAGGAGTAGCTTACTCAAAGGACAAAAAAGGAGGCATGCTTAAGGAACTTGGCATCGATAAGCCAGTAATCAACATTCCTGGTTGCCCTGCTCACCCTGACTGGGTTCTTCTTACCGTGGGCGCGATAATTCTTGGAAAGATTAAGATCCCTGGCGATCTCGATACTCTTCTGGACGACTACGGCAGGCCAAAGGTCTTCTTCCCCTCAGACCATGTTGTCCATGATAACTGCCCACGCCGCGGATACTATGACCGTGGAGAATTCGATGAGCAGGTCGGTGGAGAAAAGTGCCTGTGGAAATTAGGCTGTAAAGCTCCCTATGCTCATGCAGACTGTGCGATTCGTAAATGGAATGGTTCAGTAAGCATGTGTACTCAGGCAGGCGGCCCCTGTATTGCCTGTGTCGAGCCGGGCTTCCCAGACACTTCAAGACCTCTGTTTGTTGAACGTGAAGATATCGGAGTTGCCGGGACAAACATTGACACAATAGCCAAAGTTGCAGTTGGAGCAGCTGCAGTTGCAGCAGGCGTACATGCTGTTAGGAGAATGGGAAAAGGAGAGTGAGTGAAAAATGGTAAACGTTACAGTTGATCCCTTAACTAGAATTGAAGGTCACCAGCGCATATCCACTGAAGTAGGTGCTGACGGTGTTATTAGCGATGCCCAGTCATCTTCCCTTATATTCAGGGGTTTTGAACGCATTCTGCAGAAGCAGGATCCAAGAGACGCAGCTTTTCTTACCCAGAGAATTTGCGGTGTCTGTCCTCTTTCTCATGGATTGACAGCCACAAATGCTCTTGACGATCTTTATGGCGTAGCTGAGAGTGTTCCAAAAGACGCTCTTATGATGAGGAACATTTTCCAGGGCCTGAACATGGTTGCAAGCCACGCAACTCATATATATATCCTCTTTGGCCCTGACCTTGCAAACCCAGCGTACAGAAATGTTCTTACACCACTGGGAGACACCGGAACCGCAGTCTGGAAAGAGATGGTTGGAAGGTTTGCCCCAATCAGCTACAAGATGGATGGAGTGGCTGTACCCGCAGGAAGTTCCTATCTTGCAGCAATTCCTGAAAAGAAACGCCTCCAGGAGGCTATCGCACTCATTGCCGGTAGAATGCCCGGTCCTTCAGCCCTTTATCCAGGTGGATATACCTACCCGGCTACGGTCGCCGATGTAACCAAACTTGCCTCTTACTATCTGCAGGTCATGGATTTTGTATCCAAGCATACTCTTAGAGTTGATTTCAATACCTGGATCGAAAATACCTATAAGGCAAGCTCTCCTCAAAAAGCAGTAAGCTTTGTTACTGAACATCTCCAGGGTCTTGTTGACAAATCAACTGCTTCCAATGACTTCTCCAAAGACGCAGGTTGGGGAGATGTGGAATTCTATGCAGCTTTTGGTTCCGAACTTGTAGGAGAACAAATTCTTGGCCTTCCAGCAAGCCTTAAACATGATACAATCGGTGGGTACAAGGACCCCTCAAAGATCTGCTTCGTTGCATATGGTGGATACTACAAGTACAAAGACGGATACGACCCGAAGAGCCCTGCAGGAGACCGTATTTTCACCTCAGGTGTGGTATCAGGAAATCTCGAATATCAGAAATTTGATCCGGAAAAGATTACGGAGAGTACTGCTCACTCCTTCTACCAGAACAGTTCCAACGACCTCGCACCAACAAAAGGTGAAACCGTTCCGTTTACGGATCCAAATAAAATCGTCTACACAGGAGGTTCGAACAGCCAGTATAGCTGGGACAAGGCTCCGAGATATAACGGAATTGCAGGTGAAGTCGGGCCTCTTGCACGCATGCTAAATATAAAAGAACCGCTCGTAACCGGTCTGGCTCAGGCCCTTAATGAGAAAGGCTACTCTGCAGCTAATGTTTACACCAGAATGCTAGCTCGTATGCAGGAAACTGCAATTCTCGCGTATGAACTTCTCAATTGGGTAACAGTTGATTACAACCCCAACGGCAAGATTTCCGTACCTATAGACCTCAATGCAGCTAAAAATAATTCGGGAATGGGCCTATGGGAAGCTCCTCGTGGAGCTCTTGGTCACTGGGTCTCTGCTGGCAGCGATGGAAAGGTTACCAACTATCAGTGTATAGTTCCGGGTAGCTGGTTGATGTCCCCAAGAGACAGCAAAGGCATTCCTGGTCCTCTCGAACAGTCTCTCATTGGTTCAAAAATCAACCCAGTTGGAGATGTCGATTATACCAATCCGGTTGGCATCTTCCATATGGGCAGGTCCTATGATCCTTGCATCTCATGTGCAGTCCACACCATTGACCTGACTGGGAAAAACGCTCCAAATACTCTAAGAATACTCTAAGTATAGTACAAGGAGATGACCCACAATGAAATCCAAAGACGACCGGTCAATGGTTGTTGAGCGCTATACCGCAACTGACAGGATAGCTCATACTGTCCACGCTGTTGCAATGTTAGTGCTCATCATCACCGGGTTAAAGATCTATACTGGATGGGACTTTATGAGTTTCCATACCGCCCGCGGTCTTCACATGATAGCGGTTCCGTTCCTGCTTGCAGTGAACTGGATCCTTATCCCTTACAACATTTTCTCCGAAGGCCATGGGTTTATGGGAAAGATTTCACACTTTAAGGACCATTATATTTTTGGTCCTAAAGATGCAGCTCGTATGGGCGGTATAATTGGCAACTTCTTCAGGAAAGGCAGATATCCGGCATTCAGTATCTATGATGAGACTACTGGCCACTACAGGACCAAACTTCATCCCTTAATGAAGATCCTGATTGTACTTGAAGGTACAGCTCTTTTCTTAATCGCAGTCTCAGGTGTTGTGCTTTACAAGCTTGACTGGTCGCTTTTCGGCCTCCCAATAGCCTCATGGATACTGACTATAACAGGCTTTATTTCACCTGTGTTCAACCTGTCTCCCCTGGAGTTCCTCAGGATACTTCACCTGCTGATGACCTACTGGTTTGTTTTTGAACTGGTAGTCCACGTGGGTATTCTGGAGTTTGATCCCCATGTCTGGAAGTACTACAAAGCTATCTTCCTGACAGGAAAAGAGGACCTCGCAGATACTCATTACACTGAGGTTATCACAGCTAAAACAAAGTATTGCCCTACAAAGGAAAGGCCCTGAAAATCTCTTACAGAAAACAAACTTAAGGTAGTACAGGCATGTTTGAAAAGCCTGTACACCTTTTTAACTGCTTTTTTGAGTGAAAATATGTCTATACTAAATGCTCCTATACGCATTCTTGGTTGCGGAAGCCCATTAATGGGAAACGATGGTGTTGGCCTCAAAGTCATTGAGGCTCTTCAAGAGTCTGAACTTAAAGACCTCAAAGATGTCGATATCATGGATGCAGGGGTCTGTGGGCTTGACCTTCTAAATCTTCTCGATGGCGCCAGGAAAGTCATTATAGTTGATGCAATTCTGGCTAACAGTCCCTCAGGTTCAGTACACCATATAGAAGGGAAGGACTTACTGGATGGTGTCGAATTTCACCCCCTGGTTTCAGTACATGATCTGACAATTACAGATGTATTGAAAATAGGAGAACAGGTTCAAGAGCTTCCTGAAATTGTGGTCATTGGGATTGAAATCGGATCGATTGTCACGGAAGCTACGCAGGAAATCAGTCCGGATGTTCTTAAAGGTGTGGATAAAGCCATAAAGCTAATCCGGGAAGAGGTCTTTTCCTCACTTTAATTTCATTTTTGCTAATCTACTTTAATTTTTGTTTTGTTCAATTTCTGCTTTGCCTCTGTTTTCAGTTTACATTTTGCTCCATATTTACTATTTTATTGATTTGATCCTTTCCTTCTACAGTAATTTATATTTGATAAAAGGTCTATTTGAATATAATATATTAAAAATAATTGTAACTATTCAGGTACCCTAAATAAGTCAACTAACACCGATTTTGGTCATAGGGCCCTGTCTAATAAGGGATTCATAGCAAAATTAATAATGATATCAGTTGGCATCAATCTACAAAACTGACTGAAATATAGTGTAAATGCCAAACATTCTATATTACGGCTTTTGATATTGATTTAAGGTACCTGAATAGGAACAAATAATTTATAATTTCGGGGTGGAAATATATCACAATTTCTTGGTCAAGTAGCACTTAATATACTTTCTTTAGGAGCAATTTTCTATGCTGCGACGCTTGTTGCTGCAAATACCTCTATTACTCAGAAGAATCTCGAGACCGAAGTTATCATCAACTCCCCGGCTGCCAGGGTCTGGCAAACTCTTACTGATTTTGGGGCATACCCACAATGGAATCCATTTATCCGTGAGGTGACCGGAGTTTCCAATTCAGGTGAGCAATTAACGATTCAAATGCATATAGGCAACCGTGTTATGACAATTCGGCCAACTATTCTTGTCATTCGGACAGAAAGAGAGCTGCGCTGGATCGGCCATATGTTAATTCCTGGGATATTCGATGGTGAGCACAGTTTTGTAATAGAACCAGCTGGTGAGAACAGGGTGCGTCTGATTCAGCGAGAGACATTCAACGGGCTTTTGGTACCATTTTCGGGTTCCCTGCTTGGCAATACTAAACGGAGTTTTAATACGATGAATCTGGCACTTAAAGAGCGCGTTGAGCAGGCAAACTAATCTAAGCATAAGGTCCTGCCGGACAAATAAGTTAAATTTCAAGCCCCCGCCGGATGAAATTCTAGAAAAGAACCGGATATAATTACGGAAAAAGAAACGTGAGGTTTCTGTATCTCAGTGCAGATCCCTGTATAAATATCTTTTAAGGTTTCTACAGCTATCTTTTTTCACTTTAACCTTTATTTGAAGCTCTTTTGCTGTTAATACGGCTTTTTTCTCTTAAATCGTCACCTGGATTTTCCCGGCACCCAATTGCTATAGAGTTTCCACTCGATTAAAGAGTCTTCACTGTCGGTTTCTATGTAAAATCTCCATATAAAGGGCTCTTCTATTGCAGCAAATTCAAAATTTACAAGAGTGTCAGGTATAAGTACAGATTCTTTTGCTTCCCCTGTATTTGTCTTTATCGTGATGCTTGACTCCTTGACATTCAGGTTACTTACTTCGAGACGTACCGATTTTCCAGCTTCAGCTTCAAAAGAAGAACTACTCCCACTCCAGGTTCCTGCAGTATGGAATTTACGTCCCTTACTATCAATCGTAGGGGGTAGTCTGGTCATAGGTGGAGTTATGGGTTTGGTCACATGAACCGGTTTTTGTTCAAGCGGAACTGCCTGGGTTTTCAGGATTGGAGGTTCCGCTACCGGTGCTTCAGGAGGTTGAGGTATTTTAACTGCAGGTGCTCCTACCCTCGGAGCCCGTGGCATCTCTACTGGCGGGACTTCAGGTGCTCTTACCGGCCCTACCGGAGACGCTCTTGGTGATCGAACCGGAGATTCCGGGAATAATGGAGTCGGGACCTCCGATAACTGCGGTTCGGTTACTGGTGAAATCGAAGGTTCCGGTGTGCCCGTGAAAAATTCCTCATCAAGACTTCCTATAGTCTCTGACCCTATTATACCATCAACCTTCAGGCCTCGTGACTCCTGGTAACTTCTGACCGCCAGTTCGGTTTCCCCACCAAAAATACCATTAGCTCCAACTTCAGGCACGGGAAATTCCAAAAATATTAAAGCCTGTTGAACTTTCCTTACCGCAGAGCCACTATCTCCTCTCTGGAGAACTCTTTCTTTGTCATAACAACCCTCCAGAACCTCATCACCTGCAAATCTCGACGACCTTAAGTCGTGACCATCCCCAATAGTCATATTCTATCCCCCATATTTACCGCATAAATCTTCCCTTAAATATGCAGCATTTTCACTAAACGTTACTAACCTTAAAAGTTCAATAAATAAAGTAGTGATATAAAATATATAAGTTTTTAGAAAAATTATATTTATTAAATGACTTGAATTTAACTTAAGTAATTTCCCGCTGTTGCAAAGTAAAGGAGTTACCTGTGAAGCGGGTTATTGAAGATTTGATAGTTTTTAATATAGATGTGATATTCTTTAATATATTGGATTCCATTTTTTATATATCTTTATATAAAATTATTCGTACATGGGGGGAAGTGGAACGGATAATGGCAACTTACTTGAAAAGTTTAAAAATCTCGATTTCATGAAAATGGATCGACGGACTTTTATAAAGGCTGTCGGGGGTATTAGGGGCTTCACTGTTTTTACAAACGTATAAAAACGATATAGCAAAAGCTCTTGAGTTTTCGGAAACTAAAGTTGTATGGCTTCACGGAGTAATGGATAGTGGCTGTACCATATCAATGCTGGACGGAGGATCTCCTGATATCATAGAATTCCTTCAGGAGTATAAATCTCAAACTTCTCTATCATGAAGTTTTAATGATGCAGCAGGGAATTTTCGTAGATGGGAAGCTCGCAAATACCAGTGATCTTAATTCTGAGATTGTGCTGGACGAGATCCTGGGAAGGGAAAAAGGTTACGTTCTGGTCTCCGAAGGAGCAATTTCGAACGGACCTCAAGGTTCCGGGAAATATCTCATGCTGGGAGGAAGGACCTATAAGGAGATTTACGCGAAAGCTGCTAAAAATGCTTTAGCAATTGTTGCAATTGGGAATTGTGCGACCAATGGTGGGGTGAACTCTGCTAAGAGTGATATAGTTGAACTTATGGATCCCCGTGGGGTTGCTTTTACTATGGAAGATGCTTCAAAGGGGATTTTAGATCTTCTTGGCATCGAAAAGCCTGTAATTAATCTTACTGGTTGCCCTACTCATCCGGACTGGGTTTTTTTGACGATAGGCGCAGTTGTTTTGGGAAAGATAAAGATACCTGATGATTTGCCTTCTGTACTTGACCACTGGAAACGTCCAAAGGTTTTCTTCCCTCCTGACCATGTTATTCATGACAACTGTTCTCGTCGCGGATACTATGACCGTGGAGAGTTTGAGCTGACAGTAGGTGGGCCGAAGTGCCTCTGGAAACTGGGGTGCAAGGGGCCTTATACCCATGCAGACTGTGCTACTCGCAACTGGAATGGCCATCTCAATTACTGTCCTCAGGCAGGCTCTCCCTGCATTGGCTGCGTTCAGCCGGGCTTCCCGGATAGTACCAGGCCTTTTTTCGTGGAAATTGAGAAAACAGGAATTGTAGGTACGAATATCACTACTGTAGCGGGCGTGGCAATAGGAGGCGCGCTACTTGCTGCAGGGGCTCATGCTGTAAGGAGAACTGCTATGAAAAGACCTGAGGACGAGGAAGGCTTTGCCGAAGAAAGCATTCCAGAAGAAACCGGAGAGAAAACCATAGAGGAAACCGGAGGTGAAAAATAATGGTACAGGTCACTGTTGATCCTGTTTCGAGAATTGAAGGACACTACAGGATTAATACCGAAGTCAATGGGGACGGCGTGATTACTGATGCCCAGAGTAATGGATTACAGTTAAGGGGTTTTGAACGTCTCCTGCAGCACCAGGACCCCAGGGATGCGGCACTTCTGTCCCAGAGGATCTGTGGGGTTTGTCCGGTTAGCCATGGCATAGCTGCAGCAAATGCCCTCGATGAACTTTTTGGAGTTGCAGGTGAGGTTCCCAAAAACGGTCTTTTAATGCGAAACATCCATCAGGCTCTGAATTTCATAGCCAGCCATGCAGCACATGTCTACGTGCTCTGGGGCCCTGATCTTGCAAACCCGGCTTACCGTGACATCCTGGCAAAATACGGGGATGTTGGAAATGCAGTCTGGAAAGAGCTCCAGGGACGTTTTGCGCCTTTGATTTATCAGATTGACGGTACCAGTTATCCGGCAGGCTCCTCCTATCTGGGCGCTATAGTGGAATTTCGCCGCTTGCACGAAGCCATTTCTTTGATAGCCAGCAAAATGCCTCATCCGGTTCTTCAGCATGTCGGGGGTGTAGTTTATTCTCCGACGGTTGCTGATATCGGGCAAATTTTAAGCTATGTCACGAAAACGATGGAGTTTGTTAAAACATTTACTCTTGGGGTCTCTCCCGATACCTGGATTGAAAATACTTACAGGGCTTCTTCTCCTCAAAAGGCTGCTACTTTCGTTCTTAATCACCTGCAAGAACTTCTGAATAAATCCCTTGACAGCAAGGACTTCTCACACTCTGCTGGCTGGGGAGATGTCCCTCTCTTTGCAGCTTTTGGCTCGGAGCTGATAGGGGAAAAACTTATCGGTCTGCCTATCAGTATGAAAATGGACCTTGCAGGGACTTACAAAGATCCCGATAAGATTGGTTTTCTTTCTTACGGAGTTTTCTTTAAGCCCGAGAAAGGAAATGGATATGACCCCACAAGTCCTGCTGATAGCAGAGTTATTCCTTCTGGCTATATGAATGGATATTTCAAACTTGAAAAATTCGATTACAAAAAGATCTCAGAAAGTGTTAGCCACTCCTTTTACATTGACGATGTAAACGATCGTCCTCCCTGGAATGGGGTTACGGTTCCGGAAGGGAATCCCGAAAATATCGATTATACAAAAGGATCGAGGAGTCGCTACTCATGGGCAAAAGCCCCTCATTATGATGGAATTCCGTGTGAGGTTGGTCCTCTTGCCCGTATGATGATTATGGGAGAGCCTCTTGTGACGGGATTGGTAAAAACTTTTCAGGATAACGGCTACTATCCTGTCAACAACTACACCCGCATGATTGCAAGGATGCAGGAAATTCTTGTAGTGGTTCCAGAAATGATAGAATGGCTCACACAGGACCTTCAGGCAGGCGGAAAGGTTGCTGTGCATACCGATCTTTCCATGGCAAAGAGTTCTACAGGAATGGGTTTATGGGAAGCTCCGCGAGGGGCACTGGGGCACTGGATTGCCACAGGGCCGGATTCTATGGTAACTCTTTACCAGGCTGTGGTTCCGAGTACCTGGAACCTTGCTCCCAGGAATTCGCAGGGAATTCCAAGCCCTGTTGAGCAGGCTCTGATAGGCACCAAAATTTCAGCTGCCGAAAATGCACTTGGAGTGGATTATTCAAATCCTCTTGGAATTCTGCATACAGCCCGATCTTACGATCCCTGCCTGGCATGTGCAGTTCATACAATTGATAAAACTACAATTGATAAAACCGGAAAGCACCCGGATTATACAATTAAGGTACTTTGAAGGAGGTTAGAAGTATGGTACGATCTGCTCAAAGATCCGTTTCTACAAGAATGGTTGTTGAACGCTATACCTGGCTTGAGCGGGTTACTCATCTGGTTCATCTTATTACCATGTTTGTCCTGCTTATTACGGGATTCAAAATTTACTATGGTTGGGAGTTCATGGATTTTCAAACAGCCCGAGCCTGGCATACGATTGCTGTGCCTTTTTTCCTGGTTGCAAATTGGATTCTGGTCCCATACAACCTTTTTTCCTGCAAAGAAGAAAGATGCAGTGTCAGAGACAGGATAGTGCATTTTAAGGACTCTTACATTTTCGGAAAAGCTGATGCAGAACGGTTCATTGACATAATAAAGAATTTTTTTGGAAAAGGCAGGTATCCGGCATTTAGTATCTATGATGAAACTACTGGCCACTACGAGACTAAACTCCATCCTGTGATGAAAATACTGATTGTCCTTGAGAGTATAGCAATTGTCATTGTAGCAATTACAGGAGTAGTGCTTTACAACCTTGACTGGTCTCCTTTCGGAATTCCCATTGCGGCATGGATACTTTCCGTAACCTGGTATTTTGCTTCCTTTTTTGATGTCAATGCTTTAGGGTTACTTCGCTTATTACATCTGCTTGCAGCTTACTGGTTTGTCTTTGAACTTGTGGTCCATGTAGGAATTATTGAACTTGATCCATATGCATGGAAATATCACAAGGCAATTTTTTGGTCAGGAAAAGAAGATCTTTCAGATACTCATTATTCCGAGGTTATCACAGCTAAAACAAAGTATTTACCTACAAAGGAAAGGCCTTGAAAATCTCTTAAAGAAAGTTATTAAATTTAAGGTAGTATAGGAATTTTTGAAAAGCCTGTACACCTTTTTAACTCTTTTTTGTATGAATAAAACATGTCATACTAAATGCTCCGATACGTGTCCTTGGCTGCGGAAGCCCATTAATGGGAAATGATGGTATTGCCTTAAAGTCATTGAAGTTCTTCATACAACCGAAATCCTTATTGTAAAGCCCGCTCTATGGCAGGACTATAACAATGCAAAGGAAATCCAGGTAATCTGCGAGAACATAAATATCCCGAATCTTTCCGGCTTTCTAAAATCAATAAATTCGATCGCTTCCGAAAACGATGTCATTATCCAGGGTTTGAACGCAGACCTGATCGCAGGAGAAAAGCACCTTTATTTTGCAGTGGGAAAAGCTCTTTGGGCAATTGCTGCGGGCAGGAACATAGCAAACGATCCAGAAATCGAGAATCCGCTTTTTACATCTGCTTGCAGCTTACTGTTTTTTCCTTGAACTTATAATTCATGTAGGAATCCTTGAGCTTGATCCAGACGCATGGAAATATCATAAGGCAATCTTCTGGTCCGGAAAAGAGGATCTTTCAGACAGGCACTTTGTTAAAGTAATTGAGGAGGACGAGCAAAAAAGAGCAGCAAAAGCATTGACTGAACAATTCAATGTGGAAAATAAATGAGAAATTAATCAAAAGTGAAGGTAAATCAAATATTATATTTAAGCTTAAAACACAAACTATAGGATTGCACTTGAAGTATAGGTTTAAGTATATTAGATTGAAGTATATTAAATTGTGTTTTAAATAATTATTTTTGACAGTACTTATATGGTAGAACTTATGCTGTTGAAATGAGAAATCAATAGCATTAAGCCTTCTATTGTTTAATACATTTTCTTACTCCCAACGCCTGTTGTGCTTGGTTTTGTACTTCAAGTGCATAAGTCCCATATGGTTATTTTCAAAAAAATTTCTGGGATTACTCAGTTCAACTGAGAAAACAATAGCAATGAATCAGAAACTACCAATGTTTTATTTTGTTCTTTAATTGTGTAAATCCCAGAAAATACTCTCATACATTTCAGATTTTGATGAAATTGAGAATCAACTACTGTTTCTGTAATCTTATTAAGGGCTGTATGAACGAGTCGTTGTTATTTATCATAGATAGTTTCATCATTAGTAGCGGCCCCTGCGTCACTCCCAGCGCCCGTAATCACAGCGCCAGTAGCGATGTCCGTGGCGCCACTCCCAATGTCCACGATAACAATGCCAGTAGTGGTGCCCACGGTGGTCTTTCCAACCGTCTCTATCTTTTCCGTCTTTCCAACCGTCTCTATCTTTTCCGTCTTTCCAGCCGTCTCTATCTTTTCCGTCTTTCCAGCCGTCTCTATCTTTTCCGTCTTTCCAATCGTCTCTATCTTTTCCGTCTTTCCAATCGTCTCTATCTTTTCCGCCTTTATTAGCAGGGGCTGCGCTGACTGCTGCAGCTGTAATTGAAGCTACAAAAAAGATTACCGTGAAAATACACAATATCTTTTTTGTTTTGTCGAATGTTTGTTCCCCCATTTACTACACTCCAAAGCTCTTGCTCAACTTGATACAGTTCTTACTTAGTTTTTCAATTAACCTCCCTTTGGCAGATGCGTCGCATAAGTATTATCTTACCAATTAATCATTTTATATTTATTTCTCAGTTAATATATTATTGATTTACACTTTTCAATCCTTGCTTTATGCATTATGATCTATGCCAAAGGGGAGTGATTTCAAACTTTATTGTTAGGCTATTATTATCTATATGATTTAATATTAAAGGAAATATAATTAAGTATTTTATATAAATCAAAGATTCGTAAAAAAAGCTACAAATTACTCAATAAAACAATAGGTTAAAGGTTACATCACTTTGTTTTTCGTCTTGACATCTACCATTCCAATATAATGACTTTCAAATCGATATAGATAAAAGGATTTTACTGATTAATGTGGTTTAATAATAATTCATTAGACAATTCTGCTAATATTCACAATATTGCAATTGAATTAATTGATCTCCAATTGAATGCGCTGTCAGGCAAAGAGAATGGATAGTAGAGTATTTGCTATGCGAGCACACTATAGGCAATGAAAGCATTTCTTAATTTAAAATACGAAGAGTAAGAACGGGTATTTGTCTATTTCTTAATTATCTTATAAGTTTTCCAAATGGTTATATACCGTCCATTTATATTTATATATGGGAATAGGGATGTATGGACTGGCAGTAATTCTGTCAAAAGTTGGCCAGATCATCCTCAACCTCTTGATTCTTTTTCAGTGGTAGTGCTCTGGTTAATTGTGGTTGAGGTTGTTCTCAAATGTTTGGTAATTCGGGGCCCTTTTTGAGAATTCTCGGCTTTTCTTTTATTTCATTTTTATTTTAATCTTTTTGATCATTTTACTTCGTTCTTTCTTCTTGCTTAGGACTTACGCACTTGAGAAACAAAATCAATTACGGCAAAAACTGTGGATTAAAGTCACATTTTAAACAGTTAATGGTCTTATGCTGTTGATTTTTCAGTTCAACTGCGTAAGTCCTATTGCTTTCCATTTTTGTTTCTTTTCCTACAACCGAAATCCTTATTGTAAAGCCCGCGTTATGGCAGGACTATGACAATGCAAAGGGAAATCCAAGTAATCTGCGGGAACGTAAATATCCCTAATCTTTCCGGCTTTCTAAAATCAATAAATTCGATCGCTTCCGAAAATGAGGTCATTATCCAGGGTTTGAACGCAGACCTGATCGCAGGAGAAAGGCATCTTCATTTTGCAGTGGGAAAAGCTCTTCGGGCAATTGCTGCAGGCAGGAACATAGCCAACGATCCAGGTATCGAGATTATGCGGTATGCGTCCGGAGAAAGGCAGATTGAAAGGAGTTTTTCGATAGGGCTGCGTAAAGGGGAAAACAATGTCGTATTCGTGCTGCTTGGAAAAATGGACAATCTGGTGCTGACTCTCTCTGCATTAAAAGAACTGATCATTGAAAAGCCCTGTTCTGAGCTGCTTGCTTATTCCGATTCCAAAAGACAGGGAATTCTTTCCGTGTTCGGTATCACGGATGCTGAAATTGAAGCTTCAGGTGAAGAGCACATTCCCGAACTTGTGATTGAGAGGGTGGCGCTGGCAGATTTTGCAAAGTAAGTCTCCTATTTTTTGAATGGGATTTAGATTTTGAGGAATTTAGATTTCGAGGGATTTTGATACGTGAGGAATTCCACGTTCATCGAATGTGACATCAAATTCTGTTATTTTTACTACTCCAAACCCTAAAAATTAATACACGGTTTGATTCGCTCTCATCCGTGTATAATTCTGTTGTTCTGCGCTAATCCTCACATCAATTCCTGAATTATTGAAACTGTCAACCGTTATCACAGAATCCCTCGTATCTTCATAAGTCATGTTTACAGTATCTCCTATGTTTGTAAGGGCTGCCTCTGGATATTGAGAAATTGGAATTTCAAAGATGATGTTTGAATTATTGAGATATATTAGCCTGTAATCAAGGTTATTTGCTGAAATAATACCTGAGATTCTATTCACAATTCCAGTAATATTCCCTATGGCACTTGAATTCGTGATAGCAAAGTTGTACCCGTTTTCATTCAGGTATCTTCTATACCCCTCAAAGGCAATTGCCTTAGTATTCCCAAGAGAAACATGTCCTGTTATAGCATCCACGATTCCTATTTCCTGGAATATTTCTCCATTCTCCGAAGACGCAGCTATTGAAACAACATAAGCTAACCTTCCTGAACAATCATAAGGTATAGGTGCGCAGCTATGATAATTTTTGAAATTCGACACTGTAACATTTACTGCATCCATAACAGCCTGTTCATTCCATCCATTCATCCTGTATAAATTGACAGTCCCATCTCTAGAACTTACTAATGCTATACTCGTTAGAGATTGATCCTTTGATGAGGAAGAAGTCATTCCAGCAAACCAATATGCTTGCCCATTGTTTCCATGTATTAACCACATATCTCCAGAACTAACAACGTTGACATCTTGCTCTGTAATTACTGAATTTAACCAACCGTGAATATATTTGCCATACCAGCTAAGATAATTCCTAGCAAGTTCTTCAGGCATTACTCTATCAACCCATTCAGGTGCGTTCCCAAGAGAATACTCTGTAATATCTCCATTTTCAGGATCAATAACTGCAACTCCCTTAACAACATCTCCACTATTAAGCACTGATGGAGTTGTTAAGCTTACTACCCAACGCGGCTGAAGTTTATCTGTAACTTCAAAATTAATGTCTTTTAATTCGACATTCTGGTAGCCATTTGAATAAAGATGTCTGATGATATAATCACCTAAAAACGAGGAGGTCATATACTTCATTTTATAGCCAGTGTGAAGTTTTGCAGGTGCAGAAGGATCTTCAGCATCTACCATTATGAAGCCGGGTGATGTTTTTGCACTCCACCACTTAAAAATATCTCTAAACTCTAAAGGAGCAACCCAGTACAACCGACCATTTATATTTTGGATCTTAAAATCATTCTGTTTTACTTCAAACTGGCTGCCTAAATTTTGCTCACTGCTCCCAATTACTTTATTTCCCAGGTAATAAGCCATAGATTGATCAACAATTCTCATATTCTGAGCATCGATAGGGGCAAAATTAGATCCTTGAGAAATGTTATTATAAACTTTTACTTGAGGGATATCATGTAATTGCTGGTTATACAAAATCGGAGTGGTCAGTAAGTATATAAAAACTCCGAGTACTGCTATTATCTTTAATGCCTGAATTCCAATTTCTATATTATCTGAATTACTCGATTTACCTATGAATATATAAAATGCCGAAATTATAAGTATTGGTATTGCTGCGACTATGTAGTACCCGCCCAATACGCCAACAAAAGCAGGAGTGAACAAATACAAGTACACATAAATTAGTACAGTTCCAACAATGGCAGTAATTCCATAATACTTGAGTGTTTTCTTTAAACTAAATTTTTTGTCCTCAAACCCCAAGAAAAATGAAGCTATGAGAGCTACAATAATTGATTCCACTAGCATACTTTTACCTCATTAAATACTACTATCAAAATATAAAAGGGTTTTATTTCCCCCAGAAATTAAAATTAACACTCATATTATCCCCTGTAAAAATATTCTAAGACTGCATCCCGAGTTTCTCATTAGCTTCTCTTTAGCAGGTTAACGTCTTTTTCACATTTTACTTCTCTTTCTCACTTTACTTTTTCTTTTATATCTTTCGTTTTCACTCTCTACTTTATCTAGCTCACATTAGCTCCTTCTCACACATTTTTTCTTGTTTACATTTTTCTTCAAACCAGTCCATGAGGGCAAAAGCCAGATTCCTGGAACTTTCAAAAAAGCTTTCATATACATATATTTCCTTTTCAGACTGGATGTATTTTCCTTGCACGAGCTCGTGCCCTGAATCCCTGATAAGGTTTCTTACCCACTGCCGGTCGGCTTCAGGATGGAACTGCAGGCCAATGACCTTTCCATTGTAGAGAAATCCCTGATTCGGGCAGGCTTCACTTTCAAAAAGCTTCACTGCGCCGGCTGGAATTTCAAAAGTGTCTCCGTGCCACATAAAACCGGTAAACTCAGGAAACATGCAGGACGGAAGCTTCGAATCCTTTAGCTCGCTCGGGCTTTGTTCGATTTTTCTTTCTATAGACCGTACAGTATGCCAGCCGATTTCCTTATACGGATTCTTCGTAACTTTTCCTCCAAGCACTTCGGAAATCATCTGAGCTCCAAAACAGCTTCCAAACACGGGTTTGCCGGCTTCTATTACTTTTCTTACAAATTCTTTTTCGGGTTTTAACCAGGAATATTCCTCTTCCTGATAAACGCTCATGGTGCCGCCCATTATCAGGAGCATATCGAATTCTTCAGGGGCAAGAAAAAAAGAGTTTTCGTAGAGCAGGGTTTTCGTAAGTTTATATTCTTTTTTGTCTATCCAGGTCCCTATATTTCCCAGGGTGTCGTTTTTCAGGTGTTGTAAACAGTGAATTCTCACGGGTGTTTCCCCTTAAAGTAGATTGAGCAGAAACTGCTTTTTTGAATCAAAACTCTAGTTATGCTTCAGGCCAGGCTTAAATCAAGTTTTTTAGCAGTTGTTTGTTTTATGAGGCATTCTTAACTGAGCTTCAGGCAAGCTTTAGAGCCTGGACTTTTTGCCGTTTTAAGCCAGTTTTTTAGCCATTTTTTTATACTTCTTATCTGTATGCTTTATTTTGAAGCCTTCTTGAAGGCCCTCTATTTACAGGACTTTCTGTGATGAACGCTTCATAAATAAATATATGACTCCATTCAGCCAATACTGACTCCATTCGGCCAATAGATTCATTAATATACTATTGTGTTATGAGATCAATTTAATATAAAGAGTAAATTGCCGAAAGAATATTTCATTATCAGAAAGCAGATTATTCGCAAGCAGAAAATGGGAGTTGATTCTTATATCTCATCCAAAAACCGTAGAGGAAATGATTGATTGTTCAGGGCCTATAGAATGTGACTTATTGCCCAGACTTATTCATGTGACCGAAGCTGCAGCCATTGCCGCGGCGTATCAGATGGGGCGTGGGAACAAAAGTTTTGCCGATCAGGTAGCAGTTGCCGCCATGCGAAGGATGCTGAATAAACTTGACATGAAAGGCATAATCCAGATCGGGGAAGGAGAAAGGGATGAGGCTCCCATGCTTTATATTGGGGAGCACGTAGGAACAGGAAAAGGAGACCTTGAAGTCGATATTGCAGTCGACCCGCTTGAGGGAACAAACCTTACCGCAGACGGCGGGCCTGGCTCGGTTGCAGTTATGGCAATGGCTGAAAGGGGCGGAATTTTCCACGGCCCTGATATCTATATGGACAAGATTGTTGTCGGGCCAGATGTAGTGCGCTACGAAGAGGAACACCCTGATGAAAAGATTGACCTGGATGCCCCAGTTAGGTACAATCTTGAGATAGTCGCAAAGGCTCTCGATAGAAGTGTTGACGAGCTTGTAGTCGTTGTGCTTGACCGGCCAAGGCATGCCCAGAAAATAACCGAAATTCGGGAAGCAGGCGCCCGCGTAAGCTAATCAGTGACGGAGACCTTATGCCCGGAGTTTCAACTGCAATCCGCGGGTCGGGCGTTCATATGGTAGTGGGATCAGGTGGTTCGGGTGAAGCAGTACTCACAGCGGCTGCAATCAAATCCTCGGCGGAAAAATCCTTGCAAGGCTTGTGCTTCCCACGTTGCAAACGGAAAGGGCCAGGAAAAAATCGACAAAGAAATTGAAGAAAAAATGCCAAGGCTCGAAAAAATGGGAATCACCCTTCAAAACATCAATGATGTCCTTGATACCAACAAGCTTGTGCCAGGGAACGACGTGATATTTCAGCATCAGCTGTAACTCCCGGCCATTTTCTGCGAGAAGTCAACCTGTTCGGCGGTGGGGATGCCAGGGTACACACAATTTCGATGGGCGCATCCGGATCTGTCAGGTTTACGGACAGTATTTATATAAAGGATAAGCGTGAGACTCCTCTCTACCTGTAAATCCTTTTATTCTCTTTTTTCATCTTTTTTAAAACACGGACTTTGCGAAGATACAGAACTTGCTTACAGAATTATCAAATACAGAACTTGCTTACAGAATTATCAAATACAGAACTTGCTTACAGAATTATCAAACACAGAACTAAAGAATAATACAAAACTAAGGAATACATAATTCAAAATTTCAAAATTCAAAATTACGAAATTAAAAAACATAGGATTTAGAGTTAAATCATGAAAGTCTATCTTGAAAGTTTTGGCTGTTCGGCGAGCCAGGCATCAGCTGAGATAATGAAGGCAAGCGTCGAAAGACTGGGGCATGAACTGCTGGGCCCTGAGTTTGCCGATCAGGTAGAGGTCTATATTTGCAATTCCTGTACGGTAAAATACACTACAGAACAGAAGATCCTGTATAAAATCCGCAGCATGGGCGAGAAGAATGTGGAAGTTATCGTTTCCGGCTGTATGCCTGAAGTCCAGCTTGAGGACATCCTGCATGCAAATCCCGAAGCTCATATCCTGGGGGTAAATGCGATTTCCCGGCTTGGAGAGCTTCTTTCCTCAATCGAGCAGAGAAAAAAGAAAGGTTTGCCCGGAGGAGAACATCTGGAATTCCGGCTTCCGAACCTGTTGGCTTTCTCAATGTCCCGCGTGAGCGTTCTAACCCTAATATTCATATCTGCCAGATCTCGCAGGGCTGCAATTTTGCCTGTTCCTACTGCATTGTAAAATATGCAGAGGCAAGCTGCACTCTTTTCCACCAGATGAGATCGTCGAAGATATCCGTTCAGCTGTTGCCGAGGGCTGCAGGGAAATCTGGCTTACTTCTCAGGACGACAGCCAGTACGGAATGGATACGGGTGTCAGACTTCCGGAACTCCTGCGCATGATCTCGGAAATTCCAGGCGACTTCAAAGTAAGGGTCGGAATGATGAATCCTTTCTCTGTCCTCCCCATCCTCGATGACCTGGTAGAAGCTTTTGATTCCGACAAGGTATTTTAAACTCCTTCACCTCCCGATCCAGTCTGCTTCCCATTCGGTCCTGAAGAGAATGAACCGCCTGCACAAAATGGACGTAGTGACACGATAATTACGAAATCCGTGCTCGTTTCGAAGATTTATCCCTCTCACCGACATAATTGTAGGCTTCTGCGATGAAACCGATGATGAGTTCAAAGAAACTGTCGAATGGGTACAGAAATACCGCCCTGAAAAGGTCAATATTTCAAGATATTCTCCCCGCCCGCACACGAAAGCCTTTTCCTTCCGAAACCTAGACTCAAGAGTTTTAGTTCAGCGTTCTCATGAATTGCATAAGGTCTGTGAACAAATTAAGCTCGGGTCC
>Ga0268359_12216_pt1 | contig 24478 bp, 29 predicted proteins | sample BioMet11_FD_194416 | JGI IMG/M metagenome (GOLD analysis project Ga0268359, IMG submission 194416) | Sewage microbial communities from Oakland, California, United States - Biofuel 11 (PacBio Assembly) | ecosystem: Engineered > Wastewater > Sewage > Unclassified | place: USA: California | collected...
GCTAAGGGGGATGGGATCACTTGGAGCCATGAAGGGCGGCTGCAGCAAAGACCGATATTTCCAGGAAGGTACATCGGAGGATAAACTGGTCCCTGAAGGAATCGAGGGTATGGTTGCGCACAAAGGTGCGCTTTCAAACGTTGTATATCAAATGGTCGGAGGTATACGTTCGGGTATGGGTTACGTCGGTGCCAGAAACATCAAAAAGCTTCAGGAGGATTCAAGATTTGTACAGGTTACATCGGCATCCATGAAGGAAAGCCATCCTCATGATGTTGTCATAACCAAAGAAGCGCCGAATTACTGCGCCGAATAAAGTAAAAAAAGCTAATCCATATTGACATAAAGATGCATAGATAGTAAAATTCTTTCTCGTTGGGCGGTTAGTTCAGAGGTAGAACGCTCCTTGACACGGAAGAGGTCAGAAGTTTCAATTCTTCTATCGCCCACCAATTTATGGCAGATACAGCTGCTGCATAGCAGTTGGATTAATATATAAATCCCGTGTATGCAATATAATGGCATACATGGGATTTTTTTATTAATCACAGTCTGCCTTTTACATACGGTTCCGCTGAAACACATTTATGATAAATGGTAAAATATCCGTAATCAGTGCTGTTTTTTTATAATTCTTAAAATATCATGCTTGTGTAATATTCATAAAGCTGTAATTATTTTTTGCGTAAACAAGCATAATAATTAGTCTGCTTAAGAATAGCTTCATGCCTGCATTTTTTATTCCAGGCAGTATCAATACTGAATAATCAAAGTACGATATTAAATATGCTGTTTAAAAAAGTAAATGCCAATCAATTATTATAAAATAATATATTGATTATAGACGTACTTTGACTTTTGCTGCTAAAATATATATAAAGATTCTAAATTGTTAACAAAATATCTGCCTGACGTAAGGATATTTGCTGTTTATTTCCGCCAGATTTTCTGGCCATTGCAGTCAGATGAAATATATCAAATATGAATGCAGTCTCCCCTTTTTTTTAAATACACAAACAACAAACTTGTATTTTGGAATTAAAAAACCGGAAATCATAAAGGAAGAAATCCTGAAAAGTTGTTTTACATCTTAGATATGTATAAGCCTTCGGTTAAAGGAGAGTGGTCTTTATGACTCCAGGCTATACTGACAAAAAGATTGTTTTTTCTTTCTGTAATCTGAATAACAGATGTTCACGCATTTACGCTGCTGTTTTTATTTGCCTGCTGCTGTCTGCAGGCGGACTCTTACCTTCGTTTTGCATGGAACAGATACCAGGATATTGCATCATCGGAATCCATTTCGCTGGCACACCTCAATTGCTTCCCTTCTGCATATCGAACACGTCTCGGCTTTGACAGGAACAGAGAAGAATCTGCAAAAACCTGAGTACATAATGACAAAACTCAGTCTGCAGAAACTGGTCAAGACTAATGATATGATCCGCTTTGCATATCTTATGGGAAACCGCAACGGCAGCATGATATTCCTGGTGGATTCAGAAGAGCCAGGCACCCCTGAATATTCCCCTCCGGGAGAGGTATATTACGAAGCTACTGATACTGACTGGCTGCCCTTTAAGTCCGGCAGCACAGTGCTTACCAATGCCGCGACCGACAGATGGGGGCGTTGGGTGAGCGCTCTGGTGCCTATAAAAAATCCGTCGACAGGAAAAATCATAGCGGTTCTCGGAATTGATTATCCGGCGTCTGAATGGTACGCAGGCATACGCGGACATATGATTCCGGATATTATAGTCGTAATAACCCTTTTATTCCTTTTTTGGGCCTTGTTCCGCGCATGCGGACAGCACTCGATATTAAAGGAACTGAGTGAAAAACTTGCATTTAAAGAAGCTCTTTACAGGAGTGTATTTGAACAGGCCCCTATAGGTATAGCAATTTTAAATGACAGGAATTTACTCTCCAAGTCCGAATACGGTGAAATAAATATAAATCCTATGTTCGAACAAATTATCGGCAGAAAAAATAATGAACTGACCTCTGTAAAATGGACAGACATCACACACCATGAAGATCTGCAGGCTGATCTGGATAAATTTGAACAGTTCCAGGCCGGCGAAATAGAAAGTTATTCTATAGAGAAGCGTTTTTTAAGGCCTGACGGAACAAGTATATGGACAAATAAAAAAGTTGCACATCTTCTGGGGTTCAATGATAAAATGCCAGTTCATCTTTGTCTGCTTGAAGATATATCTGTGCGCAAAGCGGCAGAGGAAGACCTGAAAGAAAGTGAGAGAAGCAAATCAGTCCTTCTCTCTCATCTTCCGGGAATGGCTTACAGATGCAAGCTTGACCGCGAATGGACGATGGAGTATGTATCGGACGGATGCCTTGAATTGACAGGATATCCGCCGGAGAGCCTTTTGAATAATAAAGATATTTCATATAACGATTTGATAAATCCTGAATACCGCGGACCGTTATGGAACGAATGGCAAAAAGTCCTTCCTGTCCGGATGGCGTTGAAATATGAATATGAAATTATAACGGCCGACGGTAAAAAGAAATGGGTCCTTGATTTGGCGGAAGGCAATTTCGACAAACACGGTAAAGCCGAGACAATAGAAGGCATTGTAATAGACATATCTGAAAGAAAGAAAATTGAGGACGAGCTCAGATATAATATTAACCACGACAGACTGACAGGACTTTTTAACAGGTATTATTTTGAAAATCTGCTTAACAGGGAGATATATGAGAAAAATACATGTAAAATGCCTCTTGTGGGTATCAATCTAAGAACGATTCAATCATTGACAACAGCATACGGATTTAATTACACACAGAAACTTGTCAAAATTATTGCAGATGAGCTTGCCTGCTACTGCATGAAAAATCGTTTATTATTCTATACATATGACAATAGGTTCCTGTTCTACATTAAAAAGTACAAGGATAAAAAAGAGCTGCTCGAATTTACGGATGCTGTCATAGATAAACTTGAACATTTGCTGTCTGCCGAAAGAGTGGGCGGAGGCATAGGTATCGTTGAAATAGAGTATGAAGACGGATTGGATGCGGACAAGCTATTAAAAAAACTTCTTATAGCTTCTGAAAAAGCGATTAGCATAGCCGATAAAAATTTTTACGTAAACTTTTTTGACAAGGATATGGAAAGAGAAATTATAAGGGAACAGGAAATTAAGCTTGAACTTTCCTGTATGGCAGCAGATGAAAATGACGGCGGATTATTCCTGCAGTACCAGCCGATCCTTGATTTGAAATCAGACCGGATATGCGGTTTTGAAGCATTGGCCAGACTGAATAGTAAAAAACTTGGACTTGTTCCTCCTTTGGAGTTTATTCCAATAGCAGAAAAAACAAGGCTTATAATACCGGTGGGTCAAAAAATTATTGTGAATGCATTGCTTTTCCTCAATAAATTGAATGAAAAAGGATTTACATCTGTAAGCGTTTCAATCAACGTATCCGCAATCCAGATAATGTACGATAACTTTGTAGAAAACCTGTTAGATATCATAAATAAAATGCATGTTAATCCTGAAAATATATGTATTGAGATCACGGAGTCAGCGTTTTCCGCAGAATACGAGGATATTAACCGTGTCCTTGGAAAACTCAGGAAAATCGGGATACATGTCGCAATAGATGATCTGGGTACAGGATATTCATCCCTTGCAAGAGAACGTGAATTAAATATTGACTGTGTGAAAATCGATAAATATTTTATCGACAAACTTTATACATCCAGCCTTGCAATGCTATAACTGCAGATATAATATCAATGGCGCACAAAATGGGCCATTATGTAATAGCAGAGGGCGTAGAGCATGAAAAGCAAAAGCAATATTTATTGAATAACGGATGTGAAAAAATACAGGGATACCTTGTCAGCAGGCCGCTTTATGAAGATGCGGCGATTGAAATCCTAATAAAACAAATAAATACTAACAATGGCTATATTCAGCTTCATGAAGGATACGGTGACAGCTGATTTTTTACTGGACGCCAAATATTTGCTCTCAACCTGTAAATTTAAATATATATCATAGGAAAGATAATCAAAGAGTTCTTGGGTTTTCGGCTAAGTATTTCGGAAACCCATTTTTGTATGGATAAGATAGTGCGCTGAATAAATTTATCATTTCTTTGCCGCCGGACCGCGGAATACATTGAATGCTTGAAACCATGCAAATATACTGCAACAGCAGCCAGCGATATTTTGTATTTCTTCCATATTTATTGAATATTTATATCGGACAAGGAATTCATAATACAATCTTTATCCGTTATTTCTTAGAATATCGGAAGATAAAATACGGAAGGTGGTTGTATTCATGTTTTTCAGAAATAATGATCTGGTTATAGTGGTGGGTTCTGGCAGGTTCGGCTCCAGTGTAGCAAATTCGCTTTCACTCAGCGGATTGACGTTACAGTGATAGATAAGGACGAAAAATCATTTCTGAGGCTTCCGCCTTCTTTTGGAGGATATGAAATTATTGGTGATGCCACAGATGTAGATATTCTGCTTTCTGCAGGTATAAATAAGGCGCATATGTTGGTTGCCAGCACAAACAGTGATAACGTTAACAGCCTTATTGCCCAGATAGCAAGCAGGATTTTCAGCGTAAAAAAAATTTTCGCGCGTTTCGGTGAAAACGACAAACTGGAACTTACAGACGGATTCAATGTGGTTCCGATATGCCCATTCAGCCTTTCACTTAACGAATTTTGCCTTCAAACCGGATTAAAAAATGCTGAGGCGGGAAAATGAGAATAGCTGTAGCCGGCGGAAGGACTGAGGCTGTTTTCCTTGCTGAAATGCTTCTTAAAAAAAATTATTTTATTGTGCTTATAAACAGCGACACACGTTTCTGTGAATCAATTGCCGCAAAGTTGAGAAAGCCAGAATCATTATGGGAGATCCAAGAAAGCTCAGCGTACTTAAAGCGGCTGAAATAAACGGTTTTGATATTATTATTTCGCTTTGTGAGGAAGACGCGGATAATCTTGCAATTTGCCAGATGGGTAAATTATGCTAGGCATTGAAAAAAATGTGTGCATCGTAAAAAATCCCAAAAATGTGGAAATATTCAAGTCTCTCGGTGTAAATCACGTTATAAGCTCTGCCTATACTTTAGCGAACATGCTTGAACAGGTATCTACAGTTGAAAATCTTGTACAGACGCTGCCGATAGAAGAAGGGAATATAGTTCTTACCGAGCTCACTGTTGACTATGGCAGCCCGGCAGCACAGCGGTGCGTAAAAGATATCGAAGGCTTTCCAAAGAACAGTATTATATCCTGTCTGATAAGAAATTCCGGAATTACAGTACCAAACGGCAGTACAGTAATTTTGCCGGGGGATAAGCTGGTAATAGTTTCGTCACGTGAAGCAAGCGAAACTGCAGAATTCGCCTTGTCAGGGAAAAAGTGACACAATGCACAGCAGCGCACTTAATGGAAATCATTCCGTAAAAACAATGATAGGATACGTTGGGGTGCTTGGATCATACTTGGCACAGTGATACTAATGCCTTTGCCTGCGATTGTTTTTTTCCCTGAAGAGAGTGAATGTGCAAAATACTTTATTTTTCCAGGTGTATCTACGATACTTATAGGCTATATATTGAAAAAGCTTATGCTGTCCGAGATAAATCCACCAAGGCTCAAAAAGAACGATGATGCTGTCATAGTAGTTATAACATGGATATCAGCAATACTTATAGGCTCTATACCATTCATGCTTACCGGCGATTATTCATTTTCCCAGTCTGTATTTGAAACAACAAGCGGTTTCAGCACTACAGGGCTGTCTGTTGTTGATGTAGAGAATGCGCCGAAAATATTTCTGATATATCGCAGTGTGATGCTTTTTTTTGGAGGTATAGGTCTTGTCCTGGTTATGACAAGTGTGCTTTCGGATGTCTACAGTATGCGCCTATATTCGGCTGAAGGCCACTCAGACAGGCTGACGCCTAACCTGCTGCGTTCAGCGCGTACTATTATAACGATTTACACGGGATATATAATAGCAGGGATAGTGCTTTACATAATATGCGGAATGAATTTTTTTGATGCGTTTAACCATTCAATAGCCGCACTGTTCGACAGGGGGGTTTTCTACCAGAGCTGCAAGCATAGGATATTATGACAGTGTAAGTATAGAATTAGTTACAGAGATCCTTATGCTGCTGGGCTGCCACGAATTTTTTTGTCCACCTGCTCCTGCTGAAAGGGCATTTTAAAAGCGTTTTCCGTCACTGCGAGGTCAGGCTGATGTTATTATTGACGGCCCTTTGTACTCCAATCGCATTGTTTATAATATCGGGACATGGGGCAGCAAACATGTCAAGGGCAGCGAGGGACGCTCTTTTCCAGGTTGTATCAGCACTTACTACTACAGGTTTCCAGACAGTTCCGTCTTTAAAAATATGCCTTCACCCTTGAGCTTTATGCTAATAATCCTGATGCTGATAGGCGGCGGTGCAGCTCAACAGCAGGAGGCATAAAGCAGTTTCGCGTTTGGATAATGCTGAAAGAGCTGTGGTGGGATCTCGTGGCTAGATTTGGTGACAGCAGAGTAGTCCGTGTGAATCAGGTAGAAAGGTTCGGGAAAAAAGAGATAGCTGATCTTGGATATTTACAGAATGTTAATATTTTTATTTTTGCATATATAATGATTTTTTTATGCGGTTCATTTATATTTATGCTCTGCGGATACAGCATAAGTGACTCAATGTTTGAATTTGCGTCGGCTCTTGGTACGGTCGGGCTTTCAGTTGGAATTACATGCGCCGGTGCATCGCCGCTGGTGTTATGGACCGCCGTGGCCGGGATGTTTTTCGGCAGGCTTGAAATGTATGTGATACTGCTGTCGATTATAAAAGTAAAAGATAATGTAAAAACTCTATGCAGGAGATGAGTACAACGAAACTATGTGATATCAGGCTCAGTAAAAATACGGTGCTGAATGATATATTGAAATCGGCGCTCATAATTATGCTTGCAACCTTGCTCTCATCTGCCCTGTATGATATTGGGCTTCGCGTTGAGAATATACTTATGATATATGCGGTATCAATACTGATAATAATAAACGAAACGCAAAAAACTATTCTGGGGTGTTCTCTCAGCAGTATTCTGCATGCTTCTTTTCAATTTTTTCTTCACCGAACCGCGCTATACGCTTATAATGAATGACCCTAACTATTATGCGGTCGCTTGCCATATTTTTGATCGTAGCATTTTTAGTAAGCACATTAACTACCAAACTAAAAAAACAGGTGCAGATATCACAGAAGAACGAAGAAATGACCTTCAGCCTTTATAAAATGGCAAGCGGTTACCTCAATCTTTCAAAAACAGACGAGATTGTAAAATACAGCCAGAAGTGCATTCTTGGCCTTATATCAAAAAAATGCAGAATATATCTGGCCGATGAAATACGAACATCTGCTGAAGAAGAGGTGAGGTGGTGTTATTCAAACTCTCTTGCGTGCGGATTTCGTGAGGTACAGTTTCGCAGAAATGAAAAACGCTGGCTTCCTATCAAGAGCAGTCACAAGATAATAGGCGTGCTGGAGCTTGAGATGGGCGGATCTGAATTTTCAAAAGAAGAGTCTCTTTGCCTTGAAACCGTAATTAGCCAGGCTGCTCTTGCGCTCGACCACAGCCTTATGAGATCCGCTGAAGAAGAAAACATTTGGAGATGGAAAAAGAAAAATTCAAAAACAGCCTTCTTAGAAGTATTTCACATGACATAAGGACTCCTTTGACGTCTATAGCCGGCAATGCTTCTTTTCTGCTTGAGAGTATCGACACGGTAGATACAGAGAGTACAAAAGCACTTCTTGGCGACATAGAGAGGGATGCCTCGTGGCTAAGCGATATGGTAACAAATCTGCTAAACCTTACAAAATACAGGACGGAAGAGTTCCTGTAAAGAAGAAAATGAAATTGTTGATGAAATAATTGCGGCCGCAGTTGAGCATGTGAGCAAACGTCTCGGCTTGCATACTCTGGTAGTGGATAAACCGTCAAATATAATTATAGCCCCTATGGACGGACAGCTTATAATACAGGTTCTGGTAAACCTGTTGGACAACGCAGTGAAACATACTCAGCCTGACAGCTCAATAAAATTATGCGTGAGAAACGATAAGAAAGAAGTCATCTTTGAGGTCATTGACAACGGTGCTGGAATTGCAAAAAATATTCAGGCGAAAATATTTGATAATTTTGTCACAGGGAGCGGCAACTACGGTGATACTTCACGAGGTACAGGGCTGGGCCTTGCAATATCCAAATCCATAGTTGAAGCCCACGGCGGTAAGATTACTGTCAGGAATGCACCGTCAGGAGGAGCTGTTTTTACGTTCACCATACCGGCAGGAGAGAGTAAAAATGAATGGTGTACTTATAATTGAAGATGACAGAAGCATACAAAACTTTCTTAAAATAGCATTAAAAACTAACGGGTATGATTATTCTGTAGCCACAAATGGGTTATCCGGCATTTCGATGTTTCTGGCTGAGAAACCATCCCTTGTGCTGCTGGACCTTGGACTGCCCGATATAGACGGGATGGAAGTACTCAGGCAGATGAGAGATGCAGCCGATGTACCTATACTGGTCGTATCTGCACGCTGTGAAGAACGTGAGAAAGTTGCGGCTCTTGATATGGGCGCTGATGATTATATAACCAAGCCGTTTTATGTAAATGAGCTGATGGCAAGAATACGTGTTGCCATGAGACATAAAAAGACAAAAAGCACGGAGGAAAATATTTTTGAATCAGGACGACTGAGGATAGACTTCGGGCGGAGACAGGTTCATGTAAACGGTGAGAAGGTGCACATGACTCCTATTGAATATAAAATACTTTCGCTGCTGGTTGAAAACTCAGGAAAGGTATTGACCCACAGATATATCCAAAATGAAATCTGGGGCTGCGTGACAAATGATGATTACCAGACGCTTAGAGTATTCATGGCTAATATAAGGCGTAAGATAGACAACGAGACATGCGGGCACAGACTTATTCTGACTGAGGTTGGGGTAGGGTACAGATTCAGCGAAGACATCTTATGATTTTCCGCATTGAATTTATTACGGCATGAACCAGGCGCTGTATTTTTATAAATTACGCTCGGCGACACTTTTCCCTGCCATATAATTGCATAACCGCACCAATAAACCGAGCAGGCATTCTGATATACGGCAGCGTTATCTTTTGACGCAAAAATATCACAGGGCAGTATCCTACAAAGCACAGCATAAGCTTACTGCATGCGGTGCTATCAGTAACGGTACAATACCTGGCATTCAGCTGCCTAATATATCCTGATATTTTGTGGAAAGGCTGCCAGTTTTTTTGATTTCCCGCATAAAAAATTCCTTTTTATATTTTATTTATCAGGTGAGCTAAACTGTAACTTCTGGCAGGCTGCCTATAAGCCAGTCTACATATCTGGCTGCATTGCATCCGGTGTGATATAACAGGAGGGAAGGAAGATGGTAAATTGAAAGATCTGAAAGATATGGGCCTGGAAGAATTATGGCAACTTTTTCCAATCATTCTAAAACCGTACAGCCCCGTTTATGCTGTTAGGTATAATGAAGAAAAAGAAAAACTTTTAAATATTTTGCGCAAATATAATATTTGCCGCATTAGCCATATTGGCAGTACTTCAGTCAGAGGCCTTACAGCAAAACCTATTGTTGACATTCTGCTGGAAGTGCCGGAGGCCTGTGATTTTGATGGAATCTCATGCTTACTCCAAAACAATGGGTGGATAGAAATGTCCAGAAATAATACTGAAAAAACTCTTGATTTAAATAAAGGCTACACTCCCGGCGGATTTGCAGAGAGGGTTTATCATCTTCACATAAAACCGTCAGGCGATTGGGGCGAACTGTATTTCAGGGACTACCTGCGCAAGCATTATGATGCCGCCAGGCAATATGAAGCTCTGAAGCTTGATCTGAAAGTGCGGTTTGAATATAATCGTGATGCGTATACTAATGCAAATCGGATTTTATTGTGAAATATACTCAAAAAGCGCGGGAAGAATTTGGGCGCACGCTATCTGCCTGCAGAATAGCGGCAGATTTTGACGTTTTTACAATTCTTAATGGTATTTTGAAAAAAATTGCTTTACCTGGATGCCTGTCATGTTATTTTACCATTATAACGAAGCTTCCTTACCGGTACTGCATTTTGTGACTGCATTGCCCCTTGGTTTAACCCTGGGCCTTCCATTTAATGTTTCTCAGTGACTTTATCACTGACAATTATAGTATTTTCTGTTAAAACTGATTCATTGAAAAACAAAAACAGAACGTGCATGAATGCAGCAAAGCGCATGGATACTTTTTATTGAATTTTACTGAACACATATCTGTGTTTTGTATTTTGTCTGCAGTCAGAGTTGGTAAGGAAGTATTTAAAGGCATGCCATATCAGCAAAAATTTAGGACATCTGCACTTGGAAGAGAAAAAAATGAATGCATGACACAGCTAATTTTCAGCTATGTCGGCAAGTTTTGCGGCATCGGTAATTTTAATGCCCTTTCTTGATATCTCAAGTATACCGAGTTCTGAAAATGATTTAAGGGTTCTCGTTACAACCTCTCTTGCACTGCCGATATATTTTGCTATTTGCTCATGTGTGAATAAGATGATGCAGTTGTGGTTTTTACTGATCTCTTCAAGGAGGAAATTAGCGAGCCTTTTATCGACACTTAAGAAAAATATTTTCTGAATGGCTTCGATTACATCTGAGAAGCGTTCCGATGCTATTTTATATGAAAAATTCTCGACCCAGATGTTATTGCCGGCGATCCGCGAGAAAACATCAGTGTTAATAACGAGGAGCCTGCAGTCGCTTTCTGCTTCGATCAAAACATCGAACCTTATGGCCTTAAGAATGCAGGAAGCTGAAAGTATGCATATCCCGCCAGGATATAAGCGGAAAAGAGTCAGGTCTTTGCCGTCTTCTGAGAGGATATATGTACGCAGGGACCCTTTCAGAACAAGAAGGACTCCTGCACACGAGCCGCCGTTGCCGGTTATAAGCGTGCCCTTTTTACAGTTGAAATCAGAGGTTGTTGTTCAGCAGCGACATTTTCTCCTGCTGGGAAAGTTTATTCCAGAAAGGAAAGCTGTTTTTCAATATCGTTTCAAAATGTCCCGATAACGGCAATATATGAACACCCCTTATGATCAAGGTCTGTCATGATAATACAGTTTTTAAACTGCAATTTACAACAGCAATACAATATTACTGAATGTATTTATATAAAAAAAGGAGGAAACGATCATGAAAGTTGTGATAGTAGGAGGAGTTGCCGGCGGAGCGACCGCAGCTGCAAGGCTTCGGAGGCTTGACGAAAAAATTGATATAGTTATGTTGGAAAGAGGCCCGCATATTTCGTTTGCAAACTGCGGACTGCCATATTATGTAGGCGGACATATAAAGAACGAATCATCCCTGACCGTCGTGACGCCTGAGATATTCCGTTCAAGGTTCAATGTTGACGTAAGGACTGAAAATAATGTAACTGCAATAGACAGGGATAAAAAACTTTGACAGTGAATGATTCTAAAAACGGAACGACTTACACAGAGACTTATGACAAGCTTTTGCTTTCAACAGGTGCTGAACCGATAAAACCGCCTCTGGACGGTGTAGACCTGCCCGGAGTATTTACACTGAGAGGTATACCTGATGCTGTAAAAATAAAGAACTATGCTGCTGAGAATAATGTTAAAAATGCTGTTGTTGTCGGCGGCGGCTATATCGGCATCGAAATAGCTGAAAATCTTAAGAACTCAGGTGTAGACGTAACTATAGTTGAATTATTGGATCATATTATCGTGCCGTTTGATTATGATATGGCAGCAGGATTGCAAAGCTATCTTGTCAGCAAGGGAGTAAATCTTATTTTAAGAAACGGCGTACGCAGCATAGAAGAAAAAGAGCGGGCACCTTTCTGTAAATTTAGAAAATGGATCAATAGTAACAGATACAGTAATATTAGCTGTAGGCGTAAGACCTGATACTGCCCTGGCTAGAAATTGCGGTCTCGAATTAAATAAACGCGGCAGCATCGTAGTGAATAAAGGGATGCAGACATCAGATCCCGATATATATGCAGCCGGTGATGCGGTACAGGTGGAGAATTTTGTTCTTAAAACACCTGCTTTCATACCGATGGCATCACCTGCGAACAAACAGGGAAGGATAGCTGCAGACAATATATTCGGCATACAAAGTGAATTTAAGGGGACACAGGGCACTGCGATACTTAAAATCTTTGATATGACGGCCGCATGTACAGGCATAAACGAAAGGGACGCAATACAGAATAATATCGACTACGATAAAATTTATATGCTGATTCCCTCAAATGCCAGGTATTATCCAGGGTGGGCCGATATTCTCACGAAAGTAATATTCAGGAAGACAGACGGAAAAATCCTTGGTGCACAGCTCACTGGCACTATCGGAGTAGATAAGAGATGTGACGTTTTTGCCACGGCAATCCGATTTGGCGCATGTGCTGAAGATCTGACAGAACTGGAACTCTCTTACGCGCCGCCCTTCGGATCGGCAAAAGAAGCTGCTAATTATGCAGGATACGCAATAGAAAACCTGATAACAGGAAAGTGAAGCAATTCCACTGGCATGAAGTTGATTCCCTGCCAAGGGACGGAAGCGTTTCGCTTATAGATGTGAGAAACGATATGGAGGCCGCTCCTGGATCGATCGAAGGATTTGTCCGTATGCCCCTGGAAAAACTCAGGGAAGAAATGCATAAGCTGGATAAAAATAAACCTGTATATGTCCACTGCAAATCGGGCATGAAAAGCTATGTTGCATGCCGGATACTGAGTGCTAACGGCTTTGACTGCTACAGTCTGAGCGGCGGTTATACTATATACAATTCAGTGGTGAAACAGACACTTTAAAAATATAGAGCAAACAAGAACAAGCATGCGGCACTTTTTATGAGTCCGTGCCGCTTTGCTTGTTTTGCTGCAAGCCTTATGTATCTATCGGATATTTAAAATTATTTTCTGGTCTATCAGCGATGCTCTTGTAAGGACCTTAATCCTTCAATGACTGATATCAAAAATAAGAGAGGATTGATTCTTATGACAGATATTTCTGAAAGGAATAAAAAAACACATAGTAAAACGACACAGCTGATACGGTTATCACTCCTCATGTTATTTCTTGTTTTTCTGACGTGGATGGGTTATCGCCACCAGATACTGGGCGGAGGTCCTGCAGGCTCTCCTACAGTTGATGCTTTATGCCCGTTCGGCGGTCTGGAATCCTTTTACTTATGGTTCAGAGATGGAGCATGGCTAAGACGCACTGCACCGAGCTCATTGATCTTGTTTGCCGGTGTGGCATTGCTTCGCTGTTACTGGGCAGGATTTTCTGCGGATGGATATGTCCTCTCGGCGCATTAAATGAATTTATATCAATGATTGCGCTTAAACTAGGTATAAAAAGAAAGGAACTGCCTTCAAACATTGATCGGCCGCTTCGCTTTCTGAAATACATAATTTTAGCGGTTATTCTGTTTACTACATGGAAATTGGGAACCCTGACGTTTCGGGCATTTGATCCATGGGCCTCATGGATGCATCTTTCAGCAGGCATAAGCGAAGCAGGTTACGGAACTGCAGTGCTTTTTGCAACGCTGTTTCTCGGTATATTCATTGAGCGTTTTCTGGTGCAGGTATTTGTGTCCCCTGGGGGCAGCCCTTGGAATTATTTCGCGCCTTTCACCGATAAAAGTGCGGCGTAACGAAACGACATGCATAAATTGCGGACAATGTCATCTTGCATGTCCAGTAGGATTGCACCCCGATAAGGATATTATACAGAAAAACGGCGAATGTATAGTTTGCGGCAAATGTGAAGCCGCATGTCCGCCTGCTGCCGATGCGATAAAAATCGGTCATGCCGGAAAGAATATTTCATTTCTGACAGCAGGCGTGCTTTGGCTTGTGATACTGTCTGCTGTCATATTTATTACTTTCAGACCGGTTATTGGCAGTCATTTGCAGTGCCGGTAAAAACTGTCGGAGCAGACCCTGTGGATAACATATTCGGATGGATGAGTGTCAAAGAGGCTGCAGAAACAGCAGGGATTAATACAGATAAATTTTTAAAGGCTTCAGGATTGCCGGAAAATACTCCCCTTGACCACACCGCTGAAGAAACTTCCCGGCGTTGATGACGAAAAAATAAAGATGATATAAGAAAGTATCTGCAGCAGGAAAATACAGGAGGCAGTAAAAACATGTCAAATCCGCAGGAAATTAAGGGCAGCGCGACATTTAGCGAGATAAGCGCCGCTTTTTCAGTGCCTTCGGATAAGTTATTAAAAGTACTGAATTTAGATCCGCATACTGATTTAAATGTTCCTGTCAAGGATATTATGAACCAGCTTGGAAGAGAAGTGCAGGAGATACGAGATGTACTGGCAGCGTTGGTAAATAAGAGATAAATATTATTTAAGCAAGTCATAACATGCATGGTTGAATAATTAAATTATCTATTGAAGTAATTATGCAATAATGATATAAATTATTTGAATATATAATTCATTATCTATTTATCCAAATCCTATTTTAGGAGGATATATGTATGTTTGAAAAAATAATCATAGCTGCAGATACTTCAAAAGATTCCAATATTTTTATAAACAGCCTTGGCGGATTGAAAGAGTACGGCACCAAGAAATGCCTCCTTGTGCAGTTTCGTTCGGTCGACGAGATAGTTGATATTGCCAAGGCATACAATGAAGCGATCCTTGCTGAATATATAGTAACCCTTCAAAAACAGAAAAATGCTCTTGAATGCCTTGGTTTTAATGTTGAGACACGGATACTGACAGGTTTTTCACCAAACGAAATAAACAGGATCGCAGTAGAGGAAAATTATTCGCTGATAGTGGCCGGCGCACAAAAATATTCCCATGCAGAAGATGAGATACTCTTCAGCGACCTGGCGAATGATTTGATACATAACGCACGCAAGCCTATTCTTTTAGTAAGACTTGAAGAAGATGCCGTAAAAGGATTAATTCATGATACCGAAAAATTAAACTGTAAAATTAGCGATAATATTCTCTTCCCTACAGATTTTTCCGCAAATGCCGACCTGGCTTTTACATATGTAATAGAATTTGCGGCATGTATTGCAAATAAAATAACGTTGATGCATGTGCAGGACAAGTCACGGATAAGTCCATATCTTGACAGCCGCATAGAAGAATTTAACGGGATAGACAGCGGACGCTTGCTCAGTATGAAAAAAACACTTCAGGAAAAATGTGACGTCAGCGTTGAGACCCTGATAAAATATGGTTCCCCTGCAGTAGAAATAATGAACATGGTAAGTGAAAAACATGTTAATCTGGTAATTATGGGCACACAGGGCAGGGGGTACGTAAAAGAATTTTTTCTCGGCAGCGTAAGCCACAATATAGCCCGCAACTCACAATCTTCAGTTCTGCTGATTCCAAAGGCTAACAGGTAAGATCAAATATAAATATTTTACAGCAGAAGAAAGCCTGGTCATCATTCAGGCTTTCTTCTGCTGTTTGGCTTAAATTTTTTCTCATGCACTAGATATTTATGCGGCATATCAACTGATGAAAGTATCTCTTTATAGGATATATGACACAGATGGACCTTATCATGCCGCATAGGCTGATAAATTGCCTGTTTCAAACTCAAATATACTAAATGTGTGCTGTATAATATAAGCAGAATAATGCTGTTCGGGAGGCTGATCTTTTGTACAGGCCGGAAAGCTCGGAGTCCGCTAAAAATCAGAGAGTCTTTCAAATTATGTCTATGAAGCAATAAAAAAGAAGATAATCAATGGAGAGCTTGCACCAGGCAATCCTCTAATGGACAGGACGCTTGCGTCTGAAATGGGTGTCAGCCGGACGCCGATACGGGATGCGCTTTAAACGGCTTTCACAGGAAGGATGGGTTCTGTGGCGTGAACACAAGGGCATAATAGTATCTGAGGTCAACTCTGACGATGAATACCAGCTTTTTATGCTGCGCGAAATGATAGAACCTTTTGTAGTAAAAAAGATAATAACCACAAAGCGTCCGCAGGTACTGGCAGGCCAACTTGTATCATTGACCGACGAAATGGAGAAGGTAAAAAATAATCCTGTTGAATTCATGAAAAAAGACATGCAGTTCCACACAACGATAATAAATTACCTTGGACTGACAAAATTAGGTCCGCTGTGGGATAAAATATGCGATGACATGACCAGGCTTGTCGTACAGTCTGTAAGAAAGCGCAGACCACCGGATGAAATCATTCAGGAACACTGGCAGCTGATAAATGCTTTTTGGCGTGCGGACCAGGATGAAGCATTGGAATGCATAAATAAACACTGCAGGCTGATAGTCGAGACATATCATGATGATATTAAAAATTAGCTAATATAAAAATAACATATTTGTATATTTTTATTTCTAAGATAAGACCCGTCAGGCAATTGCAGGCGGGTCTTATCTTTTTCATCTTATAAAGTCACATATAAAAATAAGTATGCATGGATGATCCTGAAATTAATCAAATACAGGCCGGGTAGCATATTGCATCGTAAAACAGACATGAGAACAATACAGAAAGTCATCTTAATCAGTGTAAATACGACTGACAGCTGTTATTAATTTGTATCTCTTTATAGTTTTTTTTATAAAACAATTAGCGCAAAAAAATACAAAAGCACGTTTTGTTTTTTTTTCATTATGAATATTTTTTTAAAGTTGACTGCCTTGACAGGCTTATATTCAGGATTTATCTTGTTATTGAAATGAATTTCGAAGTTTAGCATTTATTTCCATTATGTGGAACCATGGTATAAATATTTGTACAAAAACAAAATAAATGTAAAAACAGCCTTGCTCAATCCTATAAGGGGGATACTTTGAAAATGACAAGAAAATATTCTATCGCGCATTTAACATGGATCAACTGGACCCCTCCGGAAATGATCTACAACACTCATCTAATAGGCTACGATTGTGTGAGCCTGCGTACTATAAGCCAGGGGCTGCCCGGAGAAGCCAACCACGATATATCCAACAACAACGAACTTTTCAGGCTTACGCAGCAGGCACTGAAAGATACCGGAATGCAGATAAACGATATTGAGCTTGCAAAGATTGATAAAAACACAACTGATATTGAAAAATATGAGCCTCATCTTGAAGCGGCGGCAAAGCTTGGCGTAAAAAACGTAGTAACAAATATATGGACTCCTGATAAAGCGTTCTATACAGATAAATTCGCTGAGCTTTGCGATCTTGCAGCCAAGTACGAAATGTCCGTGAATCTTGAATTTGTAACATGGGCAAATGTCTGCGACCTCAAATCGGCAAAGAACTTATAAATGAAGTAAAAAACAGAACGCCCGCATTGTACTTGATACACTGCACTTTTACAGATCAAGGGTGACGATGGATGAACTTCGCAGCACTCCTAAAAACCTGATAAAAATAGTCCATGTCTGTGATGCAGGCAGGGAAATACCGTCGGACAAGGAAAGCCTTGTCCATACAGGCAGGGCTGAACGCCTTCATGTAGGGGAAGGAGCAATTAACATTGCAGAAATAGTCAAAAACCTTGATGAAGATGTCATTTTATGTGTTGAAATGCCAAATTTGGAAAGAGTAAAACAGATCGGGCCTGTTGAACATGCACGCCGTTCATTGGTAATTGCAAAGGAATATTTCAAACGGAACGGAATAGATTAAATAATAGGGAACTTGCAGACAGGAGGTGAAACAAACGATGCTCGAAGGTAAAAAAGCGGTAGTGAGCGGCGGGAACGCTGGAATAGGAAAAGCAATCGCTCTTGCATATGCGAAGAATGGCGCGGATATAGTAATTTACGGCAGAAACAAAGAGAAAAATGCCGCAGCCGTATCCGAAATCGAAGGCATTGGAGTAAAAGCATATTCCATATGCTGCGATGTCTCAAAACCGGACGAAGTAGCATCAGCAGTTGGCAAATCAGCCGAACTTCTGGGCAGAATTGATATACTTGCCAATATTGCCGGAATATCACCAAAAAAAGCGGGCGGTTTCAAAATCCCGTTTTACGAGATCGAAATTGATACATGGCACGAGGTAATGGAAGTAAATTTAAGCTCTGTATTTTATGTATCACGCCTTGTAAGCCGTTATATGATCAGGCAGAAATACGGGAAGATAATAAATATGTCATCGATAGTGGGTTTGACTGGAAGCGAACACGGTCCTGCAGCCGCCTGCTATTCAGCATCAAAGGCAGGAATAATTTCACTTACGCGTTCAATGGCTTATGAGCTTGCCGAGTATAACATAACTGTAAATGCAGCGGCACCAGGAAGAATTGCTACTGCTATGTCAAGTGCAAATAATGAATATTACAACAAGCGCAACATGAATGACATACCGGCAAAACGTTTCGGAACACCGGAGGAAGTCGCTGATTTATTTGTATTTTATGCTTCTGACAGATCTTCATATATCACAGGCGAGACTACCCTTATTGCAGGGGGGTGGCTTATCCGGTAATAAAAATTTTATTTACGGTTAATATCGCAACAAAAATATAAGGAGGTTATAACTTACTATGAAAAAAATTAAAGCGTTATGTCTCTCAGTGTTTGCAATAATGGTTACCGCAGTTCTTTTCACAAGTGTTTCAACCGCGGACGCTAATCCTGCAAAATATGCGAAGCTCAAGCCTATGACACTGCTGTATCCGCATACCTCCCCTAAAACAGAGGCAAATGCACTTATGGCAAACCTTATAAAAAAATATGCCGAAGCAGAAACCGGAGGCAAATTAAAAATTGAAGTAATGCCAGCAGCACAGCTCGGAACTGCCCAGGAGACCGCTCAGCAGCTTCAGGACGGCAGCGTAAATATAAGTTCTGAGCAGGTTTATTCAATGGTGGACTTCATTCCGGAAGTTTCTGTATTTGACATGCTGTTTATGTTCTCAACTTATGACAGGAATACAATAGATAAAACACTTAATTCAGGCCCGGTCAATAAATTTTTCCAGGAAAAGTATAATAAAGCCGGATTCCAGCTCCTTGGCTACATGCAGGGAGGAACGTTCCGCGAAACCACTTCCAACAGAAAACTAACCGCTCCTGCCGACTTCAAAGGAATGAAAATAAGAACATTGCCGAGCAATAACTTCGTAGTAGGCTGGAAGGCAATGGGAACATCACCGACGCCTATAACCATAGGGGAACTCTATCTTTCGCTGCAGCAGAAATTGGTCGAGGCACAGGAAAACCCGTACGATATCATACTTTCAAACAATTTCAACGAAGTACAGAAGTATCTTTGTGCAACACATCACAATCTCTATGTCATGCATATAGTAATGAATAAGAAATTTTACGATTCACTGCCAAAAGAATACCGTGAAGCACTTGAATTTGCAGTGAAAAAGGCAAGGACTGAGATCGGTAATTCAATGCCGCAGCTTGCTGAAAAATCCAAAAAAGAACTTATCAAACGCGGGATGATTTACATCAGCTATGACAAAAAAGCTTTCGCTCAGTTCCGCGCATCGGTAAAACCGTCATGGGACAGTATAAGAAAGATAGCAGGAAATCAGGCAGTGGATCTGATGGTTAAAGAACTGGAAGCCAACTCTAAAAAGAAATAGCAAAAATTATAGATCCGTTTAATCTTTGCAGTATGTCGTATTGTCCGCGGAAACCGTAATTTCACGGCATTCCGCGGCAGTCTTTAAGAAATAAGAGGTGACAGCGATGATGAAGGCTATACGTTGGCTAGACAAACATTTTGAAGAAACAGTCCTGATTCTGCTTATGATCGGGATTTCATGCACGATGTTCCTGCAGGTCATAATGCGTTACGTTTTCAATATGCCGCTAACATGGCCGGAGGAGCTCAGCCGTTACATGTGGATATGGACCGTATTTTTCAGCATGAGCTACACAATTTACATGAGAAATATGCTTCGTGTTGACGTGCTTGCTGAGGTCCTTCCTGTAAAAGTAAAACAGGGACTTGAGATAGGAATACAATTTCTAAGTCTCGCTATATATTCAGTCTTTGCCTATTATTCACTGATAGTATACCGCTCGCTGGTAATCAGCGGAAGGGTTTCACCTGCACTAAGGATACCTATGTACATGATATACAGTGCCCTTTGCATCGGTTTTATTCTCAGCATGATACGTACTGTTCAGCTGATAATAGAGCTTTTCATGGAAATGCGCGGGAAAAAGACAGCGCACTTGAAAATGACTGATGACATGCAGGAAATATTAAAGCAGGAAGGAATATAAAGTCATGGCTGGTATAGTATTTTTGGTATTTCTGGTTTTTCTAGCCCTCAGCGTGCCGATTGCAATCTCAATGATCGTAAGCACACTCGTACCGCTTCTGGCCGGTGCACCCGGAGCCAGCAGCATACAGACCCTTATACAGAACACGTTCAGCGGTGCTGATTCGACGCCAATAATAGCCATTCCGCTTTTCATACTTGGCGGTGTGCTTATGGCTGAAGGCGGAATTTCAGAAAAACTGTTCAATGTGTTTGCCTATTTTGTGGGAAAACGAAGGGCTGGAATGCCTATCGCGGTAATAATGACATGCCTGTTTTACGGTGCTATTTCCGGCTCAGGTCCTGCAACGACCGCAGCAGTAGGCGGAATGACGATCCCGCTTCTTATCTCACTCGGTTATGAGAAGCGCTTCTGTGCTGCAATGGTTGCGGTTTCAGGCGGACTTGGAGTTATAATTCCGCCAAGCATACCGTTTGTCCTTTATTCACTCGCTACAGGCGTATCAACGGGGGCGCTTTTTCTTGCCGGCGTACTTCCGGGTATTTTTATAGGAATATGCCTGATGGTATATGCCGTAGTTTACTGCACGATCCACGGCGAAGACAAAGAAAAGATAATGGCAAATTACAACAAGCTGCATAAAAATGGTTTCTGGCCTCTTTTCAAAGAGAGCTTCTGGGCATTTTTATCGCCGATAATTATTTTGGGCGGTATTTATACCGGTATAGTAACACCTACAGAGGCTGCGTGCATTTCAATATTCTATGCGCTTTTTATATCGCTTTTTGTTTATAAGTCTATAAAATTCAATGAACTTTGGAAATATTTCGGCAGTGCTGTAAGGACATATGCTCCATTATGCTTCCTGCTTGCCTTTGCACCGCTTTCGGACGCATGCTGGCCCTTATCAAGGCGCCTGCAATGTTTTCAAACTTTATCCTGACATACTTTACTGCTCAGTGGCAGGTATTGCTTGTTATAGTTGTGATTTTCTATTTCCTGGGAATGGTTATGGATACAGGACCTGCAATATTGATAATGGCACCGATACTGCTCCCTCTTGTTATGCAGGTCGGTGTCAACCCTGTCCACTTTGGGGTAATCATGGTAACCAACCTTGCAATAGGGCTTTCAACGCCGCCGTTCGGCCTTGACCTTTTTGTGGCAAGCGGACTGATAAAGGACAAGCCGATAGCTGTTTCAAAGCCGGCGATACCGTTCATAGTAGCCTTTACATTTGCACTGCTTGTGATTGTATATGTGCCGAAACTAAGCCTTGCCCTGCTTGGTATGTAACTTCTTCAATTGAAAGACGGATTTAAGGAGATGCTTAAGCAATGAGAGTGAAAGATAAAATAGCGATGTTTATAGGCGGAGGTTCCGACATTGCCACCGCTGCAGCTGTAAAATTCTTAGACGAAGGTGCGACAGTGATACTTGTTGATTATGATACAAGTGCTTTCGAAAGAACTGCAGATGCATACACAGGCCGTGAGGATAAGGTCCGCAAGTATGTCGCTGATGTGCGTGATTATGAAAAAATCAGGGAAGTAGTTAAATCCGCCGTTGAGGAATTTGGCGGTATCGACATTCTCGTTAATTGCGCAGGTATCCTTATACATAAACCGATAGACGTTCTTTCTGTTAAAGAATGGCAGGACGTCATAGATATCAACCTTACCGGGATATTCAACGCATGCAAGGCCGTGACCCCATGCATGAAGGAAAAAAGGTACGGACGTATCGTCAATATTTCATCAATAGGCGGGCGCACAGGCCGCCCCGGCGTAGGTGTGAATTATGCAGCTGCCAAAGCCGGCATAGTAGGTTTGACTCAGACACTTGCAAAAGAATTAGCCCCGTGGACCATCACGGCAAATGTTATAGCTCCAGGTCCGCTTAAAGGTAGAATGTTTTTTGGAATGGAGCAGCATCTGATAGATGCACTCATTCAGAATATTCCTCTTGGCCGTGTCGGGGAAATGGATGAAATAGCTTATGCAATCCTATATCTCGGAAGCGATGAAGCCGCATGGACAACAGGCGAGGTCCTTGATGTAAACGGCGGAGCATATATTTAAATTCTGCGCATGCAGCAGCAAATGCAGGAACCTTCGTTTAGCCATATACGAAGGTTCCTGCTAAATTTAGGAGAAATATAACAGATGGAAATATTACTTAGAAGCTTCATGTTGATTCTTCCGATGGCATTTCTTTTGGCCGGAGGAAATTTTCTTTTTAAAAAAGGTTTTATAACTTCAGCCGACATTGCGACTCTTTCAAAGCTTTTGTTCTGGGTAATATCACCGTCACTGCTTTTCAGAAATGCATTTCAAATAAATGAAAATCTGCACCGGCAGAAATTGTTTTTGGGTGCGATAGTTGTTTCAGCTATCGCTGCAATGCTTATTGCATATGTTTTTGAAAGATACATATTCAGAATTAAAGATACGCGCAGGATCGCACTTACAACTGCGGCAGCAATGCGCCCCAACAGCATATACGTAGGATTGCCGACTGTGCAGACAGTAATTGGGAATGATGCGGTCGCCTTGCTTTCTTTATACATCGCAATTGCCATGCCGCTTTATAACCTTCTTTCCCCTCTTTCAAGCGAGCTTGTGCTTGCCCGTCGTGATGATTTTTACGTATTCATTAAAAATTTACTAAAGGGGATTCTAAAAAATCCTATGGTAATGGCGCCTTTGTGCGGGATAATCCTTGTCGGCGCAGGTGTGAAAATGCTGCCGCAAAGCATTGATAAGTCTCTGCAGATGATGGGAAATGCAGCAACAGGACTTGCACTGCTGACACTTGGGGCCTCTATCGATCTGAAACATGCAAAAAAAGCAATTTTTACCTGCTGGCGCGAGATAATCATGCGCCTGCTGATACATCCGGCCATACTATATTACTGTCTTACTGCAGCCGGAATCGATCGTGCACTGACTGACGTTGCAGTGCTTGTTACAGCTACGCCAACTGCAGTTACATTGTTTGTCCTGGCGAAAGGCATTGGACTCGACGGAAGCCGTGCGGCAGAAATAACTGTAATAACAACGCTGCTTTCTGCATTTACGATTCCTATTTGGATTGTATTTCTTGGCATATGAGAAGCAAATACATATCATGAATACAAAAAAACTTGTTGCAGAGCCAACAGCATGAATTAATAATTTCTGTAAATTTTAAAAATCAGCGTCGAAATCCAATATAATTATTTTTATGTCAGCAGCATTTACGGAGCAGGTCAGCATCTCATAAATGATTTTTCCACCCAGCGTCCTGAGGATGGTATGTATTTCATCGTTATAAAATCAGCTCCCTCATAGCCAAGCTTTTTATGTTTCCATTCTGCCTGTTTTTGAGGGAGCATAAAAAATTATTTTTGCTTAAACAGATAGATATATTCTGCCTCATCTTTAAAAATTCAGCTGCTATATGAGTAGTTTTTTTACACTGTCGGTTTTTGGCGTTCTTAAATACAGGGGAGTGCTGTCACCTTGCTGATATGGGGCACAGTTTTCCTCAAACGTTGTTCTTGATGTTTTTTCATATATTATACCCAATGGGTAGGGATCTGTCTGCATCGACAATCTCATTGCCTCCAGAATATCCGATGCATCCCTGGCCGAGTCCAGCCATTTTGTGTTTTTCAGCAGCCATTGCCAGCTCTTTGTTTTATTGAACGACACACACGGCTGGAAAATATCTATCATAGAATACCCCTTGTGTTTTATTGCCCTTACGATTATCTCTTTTGTAAGGCCTGCGTCTGCAGCAGAAGCCCTGGCCACAAATGTTGCACCGCATGACAGCGCTATCAGCAAAGGGTTAAGCGGCGTGCTTGCAACACCTGAAGGCTGTGTGGGAGTTACAGTGCCGATTGGAGTGGTGGGCGAGCCCTGTCCCTTTGTAAGCCCGTATATCATATTATTGCATATGATATTTGTAATGTCGGGATTCCTCCTTATGGCATGCATAAAATGGTTTCCGCCTTCCCCGTACATGTCGCCGTCCCCTCCGACTGCGATAACGGTAAGGTTCCTGTTTGACGCTTTTATGCCGGTTGCAACCGGCAGGGCTCTGCCGTGAAGTCCGTTTACA